>Ga0256830_1001192_pt1 | contig 18673 bp, 20 predicted proteins | sample 128326metaG_FD_190537 | JGI IMG/M metagenome (GOLD analysis project Ga0256830, IMG submission 190537) | Hydrothermal vent microbial communities from Lau Basin, Pacific Ocean - 128-326 | ecosystem: Environmental > Aquatic > Marine > Hydrothermal vents | place: Pacific Ocean: Lau Basin | collected... | reverse complement strand
CCGCCTTCCCGGCTATCACGCTGGCCACGGTCTCGTTGTCGCCTGTAAGCATGACGATACCGGCTATGCCGAGTTCCCTGAGCCTCTCCACCGCCTTCCTCGCCTCCGGCCTTATCTCGTCCCTTACCGCGATGAGTCCGGCAAGCTCTCCGTCATCGGTCAGGAGGATGAGGGTCTTCCCCTCTTTTTCAAGCCTCTCGATACTGTGCCTTGCATCCTCGGTTATAACCCCGGCTCCGCACATGGCTATGTTGCCTATGCAATACGGCCTTCCGCGCACCACTGCCCTGGCACCCATGCCGGGCACTATCTCGAAGCTTTCCACATCCTCCACGGTCAGACCCTGCTTTTCAGCCTCTGCGAGGATCGCATCCGCCAGAACATGCTCCGAGCGGCTCTCCATCGAGGCGGCGACGGCGAGGACGTCCTTTTCGCTCCTTCCACCGAAGGGCACGATATCGGTCACAACAGGCCTTCCCATGGTGAGGGACCCCGTCTTGTCAAAGGCCATGGCCTTTAGGCCGGATGCGGCCTCGATATGCGCACCACCTTTTATTAGCACACCGTGCCTTGCCGCGTTGGCCACGGCCGCGACCACGGCAACGGGTATGGACAGTGCTATGCCGCACGAGCAAGAGACCACCAGTACAACGAGCCCCCTGTAGAACCACTCCCTCCAGCCGCCGAATACGAGGGCCGGGCCGGCCATGACACCGATTGCGAGGAGGAACATCGCGGGTGTGTAGTACCTTCCGAAGGTCTCGCCGAACCTCTGGTAGCTAGACTTCCTGCTGCCGGCCTCCTCGACATGGTGGAGTATCCTTCCGAGCGTCGTATCCTCAAAAGGCTTGGTGACCCTGACCTCGAGCGAGCCCCTCTGGTTTATGCTGCCTGCAAAGACCTCGTCGCCAGGGCCCTTTTTAACCGGTATGGATTCGCCCGTTATCGGCGACTGGTCCACCGACGACGAGCCCGAGAGGACCTCGCCGTCGAGCGCTATCCTCTCACCAGGCCTTATAACGATGGTATCCCCGACCCTGATCGCATCGAGCGGCAGGGTCAAGATCTTGCCGTCCCTTTTTACCTGCGCCTCCTTTGGCGCAAGACCCATAAGCGCCCTTACCGCTCCCCTCACCCTGTCGGCAGCGTATGCCTCGAGCATATCTCCGAGGGAGTATATGAAGACCAGAAGCGCAGCCTCCTCCCACAACCCGAGGTATATGGCCCCTGCGGCACCCGCCACCATGAGGGTCCTTATGTTGGGGGCAAGCCTCCTGAGGGCCATGATCCCCATCTTTGCGGGGTAGTATCCGCCGACAACCACGGCAGCGCCGTATATGAACCTTGCAATTGCATGGGAGAGCCCGAAGATGTGTTCAAGGATGAGGTTCGCCGCTATGAGCACCGCGCATGCGGAGAGCGTGAGAATCCGCGGCTCCATCCACCACACCTTCGGCCCTTCCTCGGGCTTCTTCTCAAGACCGGCCTCCATGCCGGTCCGCTCCACGGCGGCAACAACATCACCGGCGGAGAGGAGCGACGGGTCGTACGAAACCCTCACCTTTCCGGCGACGAGGTTTATCTCGTAATGGTCCACGCCCCTGAGGCCATCGAGTGCGCCTCTTACGAGCCTCGCCTCCTCCTCGCAGTCCATGCCCTTTACGTATAAGACAATATCCTTCATCTACCGTATCCTGCCGTAAGCCTCTCGATCTCGGCCACGGCGACCGACAGGTCGAAGCGCGCCCTGTTGTAATCAAGGAGTGTCTCTCTGTAGACCCTCTGTGCATCGAGGTAGTCGATGAGCCCTGATTGACCCTCCCTGTAACTCATTTCGGCGATCCTGAGCGCCTCGGCGGCCTGATCGAGGAGCCCCTCATCGAAGACCCTGATCCTGTCCGTCGCGACCTGGTAGTTTCCCAGCGCCTCGTCAACGGCCCTCGCAAGATCCACCCTCGTCTTCAAGAGCTCCGCCTCGGCACGGGCGAGCTCGCCGGCTGCCGACGTTATCTCGCCCTTGCGCCTGTACCAGACCGGCAGGGGCAACGACAGTCCGCCGCCGTAGCTCTCCTTGTCGAGCTCCTTTTCGTAGAAGCCCTTGAGCGTGATGTCAGGGAAGACCGAGTGTCGCTCCATCTTGAGCGCATACCTGCGTGATTCGGCCTCCTTTTCACCCTTAAGAACGAGCGGATGCTTATCGAGCACGGCGCCGAGGATCTTGCGCCTGTCGTACACAGTGTCAGAGGATGCAAACACCCCTTTGATGCCGAAGTCCGGCTCCAAGGCGTTGCCGGTTAGGCTGTTCAGCCTGGCCCTGGCAAGGTAGACCTTCTTCTCCGCCTCGCGCAGGACCCTTGCCGCCTTGAGTGACTCGACCCGTGCCTTTACGAGCTCGAACTCAGGGGCATCCCCGGCCACAACCCGCGCCTTAACGGCCTCAAGAAGGCCGTTCACCGTCGTCATGTTTTCCCTTGCGGATGCAACCTCCTCTTCGGCCAGTAGCATCCTGTAGAAGGCCACCTTGACCCTGTAGCGCAGCTCCAGCACGAACGCCTCCCTGTCGTACCGCACGGCATCCACTGCCGCCCGGGCAGCCCTCTTTCTGAAAAGCCTCTTTCCAGGCCACTCGAAGGGCTGGCCTATGCTTACGGAGTACTCACCGCCTGAGTCCAGGCCGTCGAGCTCTTCGCCCCTCGATCGGTCGAACTCCACCTCAGGGTTCGGATACGCCCCCGAAGAGACGAGGTCGCCTGCTGCGACCTTCAGCCCGGCCTCGAAGGCCGTAAGAGAAGGGTTCTTTTCAACGGCTACGGACACGATCTCGTCTATCGTGTAACGTTTCGGTTCCCCTCTGTCCGCTCCGATGGACTCCGGCGGAGCCGAGAGGCACAGAAGGAAAAGGACCGACGCCCATAAGGCCGTTGTGATACAAAACTTGGTCTTGTTCAAGGATATCCCTCCTTGCATTTCCGACTTGAAACACTCATCTTGTTGTCTCTTTTGTGTTTACAATAAGGAGCATCGCGAGTGCGCACGTAACGTTCACACACAAAAGAGCGCCGTTTACCGGACACACTGACACACAGCTGGTGGATCAGGCCGAAATTTTGGGTGGTTGGAATATTACGGTTGAAATGCGTGCTACGGGCGGATGAGCTGGAACGCTCACCGGTGCGATGAGCCGCAGGAATGTGGTGACGGTCGCCGGTAGGGGACGCGCGAAGCCGAGGTGGCACGGACAGTCGTCGAAGTCGCCGCCGTCGTCCAGGTGACCTGCCTGCGACAAAGGACCGTCTCCGCCGGTCTGAAGATATCCGTCATGCTGCTGATGATCCGCTTCCACGGCCATGAGCGCGTCCGCTGCCACGGACGGCCGCTCGCCGATGCACGTAAGCCCGGTGAGCTGGACCGTAAGGAGCACGAGGAACAGCAGGCCGACCGGCCTGATTATGTACTTTGAGGCTCTCATTGAAGGTCTTGTTCCGGATTCGCTCTATTTATGATAACGTTTCCCAAGGAGGCTGTCAACAAATACCGGTGTGAGACCCGCGATGCGCCGCCTTCGAGGCCATAAGCGGATCTGCCCGCAGTGTAAGGCGAAAAATGCACAGCGCATTCCCGCAGCTTGCTGCAGGGTCAGCGAGCGGAATGTAATCGCATAATTCCTTTACCGGCCCCTTCCTTCGCCTCCATACATCTTGCCACGAAGCCCTCGGCAAAACAGGGGTTGCTTGCAAAGTGCAGGTGGATGTAGCTTGCAAGCGTGTTCCTGTAGAGATAACCCTCGCGTATCGGAGCGCCGTCCCCTGCGCCGGTCATCTTGTAGGTGCGCGGGATCCGTTCATGGGGTGTCGTCTCGGAGTAATGGAATTCGTGGCCGCGTATCCTCTGCCCCCTCTCAATGAACGGGCAACCGCCGATCACCTCCACCTCCCTGTAGCCCAGGGACCTCTTTCTCGGCAGCATCCTCGACGTCCAGGGGAAAACACCCGCCATGGCGTAACTCCTTCCATGCACGTCCGTGAGCCCCTTTCCCAGGTACATGAGCCCGCCGCACTCCGCGTACACCGGACCGCCCCTCCGGCAGAACCTCCTCACCTCCTCCCTGAGCTCAGTGTTGGCCTCGAGATCGGCGGCGTGGAGTTCGGGGTAGCCGCCTCCGAGGTATATTCCGTCCGTGCCCTCGGGCAGCCTCCTGTCCTCCAGCGGACTGAAGAAGACCACCTCGGCGCCGAAGCCCTCGAGCATATCTATGTTCTGACGGTAGTAGAAACAGAAGGCCCGGTCGCGGGCCACGGCGATACGCGGCCGTGGGCCAGCCGGGGACGGCGAGGTCCCGGGATCGTGCCGGCGTCCTGGCACGACCTCTGTGGCGGCACGAAGCACCACTTCAAGGTCGATGCGGCCTTCCACCAGCGAAGCAAGCCTGTTCGTATCAGGCCCCTTACGGCCTTGATAAGGCATGACCAGCCCGAGATGTCTGGACGGTACTGCCACACCGTCGTCGGCCGGAAGGCAGCCGAGGACCCTCGCCCTGCATCTTCTTTCGACCGCGTCCCTCAGCATCTCGGCATGCCTCGGGCTTCCGACCCTGTTGAATACGACGCCTGTTATCCTCACATCCTCGTCGAAGCTCTCGAACCCGTGGACCAGAGCGGCGGCGCTCCCTGCCATGCTCCTTGCATCCACAACGAGTATCACCCCGAGGCCGAGCACCTTTGCCAGGTGGGCGGTGCTCCCTTCGCCGCCGCTCTCTCCCGCCTTTCCGTCAAAGAGCCCCATGACCCCCTCAACCACACCGACATCCGCATCCTCGAGGGCCCTGAAAAAGGTCTCCCTCGTTACGCCTGCGCCCATCATCCATGTGTCGAGGTTGTACGACGGCCTACCCGCTGCGGCCTCATGGTGGCTCGGGTCGATGTAGTCGGGACCTGCCTTGAACGGCTGCACCACAAGGCCCCGCCTCTTCAACGCGGCCATTATCGCAGCGGCCACCGTCGTCTTGCCGGTGTTGCTCGATGTACCGGCTATGATGAAAGCGCGCTTGGAGACCTTCAATCCCTCACTTCCCTGTTCCGCCTCCCTCCGGCCCGATGTGCTTGACAAAGGCAAGGTACATCAGGCGCGGCGGAAGGGCACGGTTTCTCTCATCGGCAAGGAACTCCACGAGCCTCTCGACAACGTGTCTTTTGTGGATCCATTCACACATCATGCACGACCACACCGTGGTGCCCTTCTTCGTGGTCACGTACTTGCCGAGGCCGGTATCGCCGCATGGGTAGAAGATACAGAAACACAGGTTGCATGTCTCGAGCACCTCGTGGCAGGGCATGTATCTGCAGTCCCTGTCAAGGCCAGGCTCGGTCAAGCGTTCCACTATCTCATCCCTGGAAGGAATCCGCATACTTCCTCCGGTAGCCCCTCGGTGTTACGAGCCTCTCCCCGTGTCGTTCCGTCTGGCTGTTGCCGATGATTACTATGGAGAGCATGCCTATCTCCTCATCCGTGAAGCTGTCCAGGTCGGTTATGACGATCGACTCGTCTTTTCTGCAGGCGTTGGTTACAACGGCCACGGGTGTGGTTCCAGGCCTGTAGCCCCTGATTATCTCCTTTGCCCTCACTATCTGCTCCACCCTCCTCCTGCTCCTGGGGTTGTACAGTGCTATTACGAAGTCACCCTCGGCCGCGCACCTTATCCTCCTCTCTATGAGCTCCCACGGGGTAAGAAGGTCGCTGAGGCTAAGTACTGCGAAGTCGTGCATGAGCGGCGCTCCCACTCGCGAGGCCGCGGCGTTTACGGCGGACACGCCGGGTATCACCTCCACCTCCACCCCGCGGACCCTGTTAAGCTCGAGCACGAGCCCGGCCATGCCGTATACGCCAGGGTCACCGCCGCTTACCAGGGAGACGACCTCACCATCCATGGCGAGCTCAAGGGCCTTCCTGCAACGGTCGACCTCCTCGGTCATGCCGGATACGAAAAGCCTCCGGCCGGCTGCCAGCTCTCCTATGAGATCTACGTAACGCCTGTAGCCCACCACGACGGTCGACCTTTCTATGGCCTCCCTGGCGACGGCCGTAAGGTGCCCGGGATCGCCCGGCCCTATACCTACTACAAAGACCCTTCCTCTGCTATCGCCACGGTCACCCCGCTCTTCTTTATCTTCGGCAACAAGAGTCGACATCTGAAGCCTCCCAGCATGGCACACGGCTCTGCCACTGAATGGATACCCAGTGTTTTCTTGACGAGCTCGGACCTTTCAAACCCCTCGTCAACCGTCTTTATCAAGGCCTTGGGAATGAACTTGAGCGGGATGTCCAGCCTCTCGGAAAGTTGAATGAGCCCCTCCTCATCCCTCTTGTCCTCAACGCTCGCTATGAGCCGCACCTCCCCTAGACCACGTCCTATGCGTGCCAATCCGTCGATCAGGGCCTCTTCAAGTCGGTCCGTGGAAACACCGCGGCGGCAGCCCATGCCCACTATGAGCGTCCTTGCGGCCTCCGAGGCGGTGGTGACGACGAAGTCCCCCCCGCAGACGAGCGCGACCTTCTGCGCGAGCCTGTTGGCGCCTCCCTCGTGGCCTGAGAGGGCGCTTATGGCATAACGTCCCATCTCGTCGACCACGACCACCGCAGGGTCCGTACGCTTGTTGCGGATGTGATCCTTTATGATCCGGTTTACTATGCCCAGGGCCATGACGAAGACGAAGGAGTCGTATCCTCTCCACAGCCCGGCAACGAGCTCCCTGGTGGTCGAGGCGTAACCCGCAACACCCCCGCCGGCCGCAATACCTTCCGGGGCGTAGATCTCGCCGCCGAGGCCCTTCCTTACCCTGCGGGCGACCCTCAACCCTTGCGGTGTGATGGCTACGATGGCAAGCCTCATCCCCTCTGCCTGTATGCGTGCGAAAAGTTCCGGTCGTAGAGCTTCGATCGATCGGCCTTCCTTCCGAGCACCTCGCCGACGAGGATCAATGCGGTCTTTGTGATATTCCTTCCGTCCATCCTCTCCACTATGTCCTCGAGCGTGCCCCTTACGATCTCCTCATCAGGCCAGCTCGCCCTGTAGACGATTGCAACCGGCGTCGAAGCGGGGTAGCCCGATCTCAGGACCTCCACGATCTCGGCGAGCCTGGATACGGACAGAAACAGTACGAGCGTGGGTCTTGTCCTGATGATCTCCTTCAAGTCTTCCTTCTCAGGCACCGGGGTCCTGCCGCCGACACGGCTGAGGACCACGGTCTGGCATAGCCCGGGAAGGGTGAGCTCCTGGCACAGGGCGGCAGAGGCGGCCTGGAAGGAGCTTACACCAGGTACGACCTCGTAGTCTATACCGAGGTCATCGAGGAGGCACATCTGTTCGTTTATGGCACCGTAGATGGAGGGGTCCCCGGAATGTATGCGTACAACGTCCATGTCCCGTGCCTTCGCCCTCCTGAATATCTCCCCGATCTCTTCGAGGCTCAATCCGGCGGAGTCGTGTACCTCCCGGGCACGGGTTGCGTATCGCAGTATCTCCTCGTTGACCAGGGAGCCTGCATATACGACCACCCCGGCCCTCTCAATGACCTCCCTGCCCCGTATGGTTATGAGCTTCGGATCCCCGGGGCCGGCCCCGACGAAGTACACCTTCATCTCTTTCCCTTCCTCACTATTATCGTGGACAGGTAACCCTCCCTCTCGGAGAGCGCAAAGGGCTCACCCCTGGTGCCGTCCACGAGCCTCTCGCCACTAAGCCCCACGGAGCTTCCGAAGACGGTGCGATCCAGGAGGTCCATCTCCCTTATGAGGTCCATCACCTCGGAAAGCCTCTTTGCAACCTTCATGACGACGACCGTGTCGTTCTCCTCGATCACCCTCCTCAGAAGGTCGAGGTCCTCGGGCACCGGACAGATACACACCCTCTCGTCCTTCTCTGCAAGGGAGAAGCCGAACCTCGCGGCAAGCGCGCTGTAGGCCGCAACCCCGGGTATCGTCTCGATCGTCAACCTGGGGTCGATCTCGACCAACGCGTTCAAAAGATATATGTACGTGCTGTAGAGGAGCGGGTCGCCGAGGGTGAGGTACGCGGTCCGCTTGCCCTCCCTTATCTTCTCCAGGATGAGCTCAGCCGATGCCCTGTACCTCCTGCGGAGCTCCTCCTCGTCCTTTATCATCGGGAACTCGAGTTCACAGAACTCCTTCCTTTCTTCGAGAACCCTTTCGACTATCTCGCGGGCGAGGCTCCCGGATTTGGTCTTGGCCCGGGGGGCGAAGATGATATCCGCCTCCTTGAGTACCCTGAAGGCCTTGAGCGTCATGAGCTCCGGCTCTCCAGGCCCCACACCCACACCGTAAAATCTATGCACCGCCCTTCCTCACGATCAAGATGCTTAGCGACTCCGTGGGAATACTGTCGAGGTCATCAAAGGAGATCCGTATTATCCTCTCACCTGGCATCGAGAGGTTTGACGCCACATAAAACGTGTACTCACCCTCGGGGAGGAATCCCATGCTCCTCTTTATGTATCCGGGGTTGTGCTCCGGATCGAGGAAAAGGATTAACCTCGCGTTCTCCTCGAATATCCTGCGGAGATCGACGTCCTCGGAGCCGTGCAGGCTCAGGACCCTGTAGCCCCTCCAGCTTTCCCCAAGCATGCAGAAGGCGTACTGGAAGGAGCTTACACCGGGTATGACCTCGCAGTTTTCCCTGCCGAACTTCTTCACTATGAGCTCGCCGAGGCTGTAAAGCAGCGGATCGCCGGAGACGAGAAAGGCAACCACAGATCCGTCCTCAAGCCGTGCCACCTCCTCGAGTATCTCCCGGTAGTCACCCTCGAGCACAAGGTGCCTCACACCTCTTTTTGCTGCAAGTGTGTCAAGGAGGCGCCTCGAGCCCACGACCACATCGGCCCGCTCGATCGCATCCCTGGCCCTCAAGGTAAGGAGGTCCGGAGAGCCCGGACCGCAGCCCACTATGATGAACCTCTTATCCATTTGCGCGCCGCGGCAGAAGAGCCGACGAGCCTTCTGTCCATGTTGAAGAGGATCACCGGTACGGAGAGATCCGTTTTGAGGTACTCCCTGACCTTCTCTTCGATCCGCTCGGCAACCTCGTCGAGCAGATCGGTCCTGCGTTCCTTCAGAAGGACTTCCGTAATTCCCTCAACGGTCGGCGACGAGCTCATCTCGCAGAGGATGTGCTCCGGGACCCTGCCCCTGAGCATGCGTATGACCGCCTCGTTTGCGGGCGGGGACTTGGTGTAGTGCGTCTGGAAGTTACCGGCCAGCACCTTGGCGAGCTTTCCCGGGTGCCCGGCCAGGACGAAAAAGAGGCCCCTCTTGTATGCCTGCTCCAAGGTGAAGCCAAGAAAATCGCCCGACTGAACCACCCTTTCGCGCGAGGTCCTGCGAGTGAAGTGCTCTATCATGGCCTCTTCGCTGATATTGCCCGGCGTGATCACTATCTCCCTGATGCCGTTTGTCGCGCAGAAGTCCAGCTGCTGCAGTATGGTCTCCTTAAAGGACTCCAGGGACTTCGGCCTCATGATACCCGTGGTCCCTATGATCGATATACCGCCGACGATGCCGAGCCTCTGGTTGTAGGTGGACGCCGCCACCTTCTCACCGTCCGGGGCGGATATGACCACATCCACCCCGCGGTGGGTCAGCTCCCTGAGCGAATCATGTATCATCCTTCTCGGAACAGGGTTTATGGCCGCCTCGCCGACCGGCAACTGCAATCCCCTTCTGGTTATACGTCCTATGCCCGCACCGCCGGTGATGACTATGCGCCGGTCCTCCCTGAGCGAGACCGTGGCCAGTATCTTCAGGTTGTCGGTAACATCGGTCTCCTCGACGGACCTCTTCACCACCTCGCATGTTACGCGGCCCGGTGCCTTCTCCAAGCTGCTTACGGGTATCCGCGCCTCCGTACCGTCCGGCAGGGTCAGCCGAACCTCCTCAGGCGGCCTTCCGCCGAGAAGTACTGTGAGCGCGGCCTTGGCGGCCGCCGCGGCGTATGTCCCGGTGGTGTAACCGAACTCTTTTTCCATGGCTCAGATCGAGCGCGGTCCGGGGGGACCACAGTCCGGCCGATGCCGGCACCGCTACCTTGCCCTGGCGACGCCTCTTACGCCCAGGCTCCACACCGCCCCGAGTATTAACCCCATCAGCACGACCAGCAGAAACCCCTGGATCGTTTCAGACGGTACGGCATGGTACCTCAAGGGGTTCATCCACGAAAGGGCGCCGGCTCCGGCACGCAAAATCAGCCATATGCAGGTAGTAAGCAGGACCGCCTTGGCGTACGGGCTTCTCGTGGGGAGCCTGTCGTGGACAAGCGCCATGAACCCTCCGGCAACGATGCCGAACACGCCGCCTCCCGCGGCAAAGGTGATCATCGTGTGCAACACGCCCTGCTCGAAGGGGAATACGCCGGTTAACGCGTTTATTAGCGAGGCCAGAAGCCCCCAGGCAACACCAGCGGCCAGGCCAAGGCCGGCACCTCTTTTTAGGTCTTTCGAACCGGTCATCTTGCCGCCCTCCCTTGCCATTCGACCGGGCTGAGCGTCAGTGGCACGGCATGCCTATGACATGCCTGAAGTCGTGGAAGAGATCGTGCACGCCCGGTGCAACGGACTCCATGCCGTAACATATCACTATCAATGCAAAGGCCATTCCCACCACCATCAGTGCGGGAACGAGACCGCCTAAGAGGCCATCGACTCTTTTCTCAGCCGCCTTGCCGTAATTCATCTTCCCTTACCTCCTTACCTAAAGGGTACCCGGACAAACCTACCGGGGGATCCGGGCTTTTACCAAACACCCCTCGGGGCTACACCGTCAACTTGAGCCTGTCTATGACAAAGAGCCTGCTTACCAGAGCGGTGTGTTCGTACCTCTTCATCACCTTGAGCGTGGTGTAGGTAAAGATCGGCTCGAACGCCACCACGAGAAGATACGAGCCGGCGAATGCCAGCCAGGCCGTAAACGGTGTCTCCACCTCCCCGATAAGAAGCCAGAAGCCGACCATGGATGTGACACCGGTGTAGTAGATCGCGTCGAGCTTCAGGATGGTCGACCACGACACCCTCTTTGCAAGTGACCTGTCGAAGAGCCTCCTGCCGGCCGTGTAGTGAACGGTTATAAGCGGAACGATCAATGACAGTGAATTCACCGCCAGGTGAGGAAGATCATGTGGATCGAAGAGTACACCCTGCAGCAGGAGCCCCGTTGCGAATCCGAAGATCGTGGGGATGAAACCAAGGGTCAGGTAGATCGCCATGGCGCCTACGAAGTGGAGCTCCGAAGGGCCGACGCTTACGTGAAAACTCTGCATGAAGATCGAAAAAAAGAAGGCCGCCAGAAACACCTTGGCCAGATCGAAGGGGTGCTGTATGAATCTTTTCGCGTAAAAGCCCAGCATGCCGACCGCGGCCGCGTTCGCGAACGCCACCTTGGCCGGTGCGACGTACCCGGGTTCAATGTGCATCAGATCTCCTCCTTAGTTCTTTTCACCGTGGATAATAACAACCAAAAACCTCAGTCTCCGGGACGATCTCCGACCACCACCTCCTTGTTGTGGCATTGCTCCCTGTCCGTGAACTCCATCTTTATAAGCGCGTTGACAATGGCTGCGGCCACCGTGCTGCCGCCCTTGTGCCCCCGGTTGGTGATGTACGGCACCCCGTTGTCCAGGGAGGCCAGGTACTCCTTGGACTCCTTGGCGTTCACGAATCCGACCGGGATGCCTACCACGAGCGCTGGTCTCAGGTTGTCGCGCCTGATCATGTCCACCAGAGTGATGAGTGCCGTGGGTGCGTTGCCTACCACCACGATGTTGCCGTCGAGTTCGCGTCCGAGGCTCCTTATGCCGCAGGCCGCCCTGGTCAACCCGAGCGAACGGGCCCTCTCTGCAACCCCGGGCTCGTTCAACACGCACCTGACAACATGACCGAACCTCTTGTTGATGCCAGCCTGGACCATGGTGACATCGGTAAAGACGGTCCTTTTTTCACGGACCGCCTTGCGCCCCTCGGATACGGCGTCCCTGTGGAAGACCATGTTTCTTGCGAAGTCGAAGTCCCCGGTTGTGTGGACGACCCTCTTTACGATCGGCTTCTCTTCAACCGGGAGGTCCGCACCGTCCAGGCAACTCTCGATTATATCCATGCTCCTGTCCTCGATCTCCGACGGATCGACCCGGGTGAACTCGAACTCTCCGGCCGCCTCCTCGTAAAGCATCTCCTGGACGAGGTCGAAGACCTGGGGGTGCATGCCCAGGGGCTCCATCATCCTGACGCTCACATCCCTATCTAGAGTATCTATGGCCGCCTCTATGATGCCCGGGACGTCCTTCGAGTAGTGCATGCCCTTAAAGAGGAAGAAAGGAAAGGCCACGAGCTCGTCCGCACCCTTCTCAACGAGCGTCCTTATGCCGTCCTCTATGGAAGGTTTTGCAAGCTCCATGAAGGCCGCCTCGAACATCGAGCTCTGGAAGTATCCCCTCAACCTCCTGACCAGATCGAAGACACGCCGGTTGGCCTCCTCCTTCCTGCTGCCGTGGGCAATTACGAGGAATCCTTTTCTCTTTCCGTTATCCATGAAGCCTTTCTCAAACACCGGCCTCGTTCGGTCCCCTTACGGTCCGGGCCGTGCTTGAGCACGCACGGCAAAGATGGTGCTTAAGGCCGCAGGGAACACACGCCGTGCATTTTGAAGCTCCCTCAATGGGCTCGGGGAATCTTCAAATGTAAGGAAGTTTGTATTATATTCGCTCGCGCGCGATGAATGCTCAAAGGATTGGTGGTGCAAAACACGTTACAAGCCGCCGGGGCGCTGGTGAAACAAAAAAACCGTCCTCGAGTCCGGACGGTTGTATGAAAAGGTCCTTCCATTTCTCAACCCTCGAAGAAATGTTGAAGTCATGATGTGCCCGGCAGTTCTCCTGGCTCCCGGATCATTCTACTTGCCGCACCTTCCCGGAAACCGTCCCAGCCGGTCTTCCAGTGGTGATCCGCGGCTTTCGTCCCCGGTAACAGTGGCGAGTCCGCTCCCGATTTTCACGGGATTCCCTTTTAATCCCCCTTGGGGAACCAAGGCACCGTATTCTGTCTTGACACAGACTAACACAGGATGTTCACGGGTGTCAAGCCAATCCGTGACACGGGCTTCACCCGGGACGTGGAGAAGGCACAAAGGAGCGGTCCCTTGACCAAGTGCACGCAGCGTAAGCAGATGCGGACACAAAAAACACTGGACAGAGAGGCGTTATTGAAGTATCATCGAAGGTACAACGAACCCATACAGGGAGGCGCCTGTCAACCCTCCCTGGTGGACCCGCAGGTGTTCGCAGAGCCTTGCCGATAGATGGCGAGGTACGGGCTCCCATCCCGCGGGTCTTCAGCCAGCCGAAGGCGTAGCACCTGTTTTACGGCCTGTCACAGATTCTTCCGGAACAAAAGGGGTTGCGGCTCCTGCCGCGGCCCCTTTTTTATTGCGGATCAAGATCGGCCTCTCTCGGTGCCAAACGGCGAGCGCTTGTGAAAGGTACGGGTAACAACCATTATAAACATCAAAACGAACCGGAGGAAAAGATGGCTCAGGTAAAGAACGGAGATCAGGTAACGGTGCACTATACCGGAAGACTGGATGACGGCACGGTCTTTGACTCCTCGGAGGTCCACGGCCCGCTCGCCTTCAGGGTGGGAGACGGACAGGTGATCACGGGCTTTGAGAACGCGGTCACGGGAATGACGCCCGGAGAGAAGAGGACGGTAAAGATACCGGCGACCGAGGCATATGGCCCGAAACGCGAAGAGCTCATGGTAGAGGTCGACAGGGAGAGGCTGCCGCAGGACATCGAACCCGCTGTAGGCAAGACGCTCGAGATACGCCAGCCGGATGGACAGGTGATCGTGGTAAGGATAGTGGATGTGACCGACCAGAAGGTATGCCTTGATGCAAACCACCCGCTTGCCGGACAGGACCTGACGTTTGACATAGAGCTGCTGGAGATAGCCTGACCCGCTCCACCCCCACTCGACGGAAAATCAGGTTTGAAAAAACGGCCCGGTCTGTGGTAGAAAGGAAGACGACTTGACCGCTCTCGGTTGACGTGCAGGTATGGGTGAAAAAAGGTTCAGTAAAAGAGTCGCCTTTCGCAATGTAGTGCGGTTCGGCCCAAAGAACCCACCGGAGTTCACGTCCTTTCTCCTTGATCTCTCGGATACGGGTGTCTGCATAAAGACGAACAATATCTTTCGTCCGGGCACAAAACTCTATTTGAGCATCGAGGTGGACGGCAGGGCGTACGGGGCCGAGGGGGTCGTCATGTGGGCCAAGAAGGCCCCGCCCGGGCTGGTGCGCCATGTAAAGAACGGCATGGGAGTGAAGTTTACAAAGGTCGACGAGGAGTTGATCGAACTATACAAAAAGAAGAAGGGGGTGTGACCGGATAGCGCCATAGGCCTCAGCCGCGTAAAGGCTTCTGCATGGGTCACCCCCCGAACTCCTCGATGCGCCTTACAAGATCAAGCAGGCTCTTTTCCATGATATCGAACAACCTGTCTCCCTTGGACTTCGAGGCCTTTGCCGGGTTGCCCCACACGGCACCCGGCCAATACCTCCTCTTGTCCGCGGCGACGATCGGCTTTGGAAGATCCGGGTACCCCTCTCGGCCCCTTCCCTTTACGAGTTCTTCCGATAACGAAAGTATGAGGGACGTCTCGAGCTCGCCGGCGTGCGAATCGTTCTTCGTGTCGGCAAGGTCCATGGCCTCAGGCGGGAGTATGTCGTATATCGCAAAGGCGGCTATCACAACCCCCTTGAGCTCCTCCGTAAGCAGCTCGGCGGCCTCCCTCATGGCGGAGGTGTGTATGCCCCCGCCGTGGCCCGACACGAGCACGAACCTCCTGAGCCCCTTTCTGAAGCCGTCCCTCACGATGTCCGTAATAATCCTCCTGAGCGTTTCGGCCGAAATCGAGATGGTTCCGGGATGCTGCACGGTCGATGTGCACTGACCGTAGTGGACCGGAGGGGCGACGAACACTGTAGTCCTCTCCGACACCCTCCTTACGACCTCCTGTATGATCAGCGTGTCCGTACCAAGCGGAAGATGCACCCCGTGGGCCTCGACCGTGCCGAAAGGAACGACAAGCGTCCTCGTCTTTTCAAGCCCTCTCTCGAACTCCTCCATGGTCAATCCTTCGATCAGCATCCTCTCACCTCCATCTGTCGTAGGTGTATGCCCCCAGAAAGGCACCCGCTCCGTTTGCCGCCGCATCCATGATGCTTGCGCTCCTGTAGGGCACAAGGCCCTGGCAGAGCTCGATGAAACCACCGTAAAAAAAGGACAACGCAAACGCCAGGAAGAACGCACCCCGCCTTGAGTACGCAGCGGTATTGGCAATGGCCCTGAGCGACAGGATCCCCATCACCCAGTACATGGCGGCATGCACCAGCTTGTCCATGTGCAACATATCCCACAGACCGGGCAGTTCCTCGGCCACCGGCCTTATCGATACGACAAAGACGACGAACATGTAGAGGACGAGCGGCGTCCAGTGGCGCAATAGAGCCGAGTTTCGTGGTCCTGTCTTTACGGTCAAAGCCGCTCCTCCCGGCTCTCAGCCGTGCTCATCGTGGAGCGCGTTCGGGCCGTGGCTGTGCGCATGCACCATCTTACCGTGCCTGTGGACGTGTTCGTGTATCAGGTTCGCCCCGAGAAGAAGCTCCTTGTCGTAGAGTATGTCGACAGGACGGCCGTCCGCAACGATCCTGTGGGATTCGTCCAGTACCATGACCCTGTCCGCAACGTCTTCGGCAAGGCCCAGATCATGCGTGGCTACAACACAGGTCTTCCCGGCCCTCTTGAACTCGTAGAGAAGCCCCATGAGCCAGACCTGCGTTCTTGGATCCAACCCCGTGGTAGGCTCGTCGAGCAGGAGGACGTCCGGGTTCTGCGTGAGAACCGACGCTATGGCGACCTTCTTCTTTTCGCCGGCGCTGAGGCTGTAGGGAGCCCGGTCCCTCAGGGATGTAAGCCCGAGCATGGAGAGCACATCCTCGACCCTTGCCCTGACCTCGTCTTCTTCAAGGCCGAGCTGCAGTGGGCCGAAGCACAGCTCTTCGAAGACCGTGGGACAGAAAAGCTGCACATCCGGCTCCTGAAAGACAAGCCCTACCCTCTCTCTGAAGGCCTTTGAGTCTGCAGAGCCGTTCAGACGGCGGCCGTAGAAGGAGACGGTTCCCTCCGACGGCTGGTACAACCCGTCAAGTATCTTAAGGAAGGTAGACTTGCCGGTGCCGTTTGCACCGACGACGACTATGTTATCTCCTGCCCCGATCCTCAGGTCCACATCCCTGAGGGCCGGAACCTCGCCGTAGCTGAAGCTCACGCCTTCGAGCCTGTATACCTCTTCACCCTTCATCCAGCCTTCACCTCAGAGCCCTATGGAGATAAAGAAGACAAAGGATACGAAGCCGATCCAGAGATAATCCCTTGCCTTGAGACCATTGGGCTTCAGTGTCCTGATCCTACCGGTAAACCCTCTCGACGACATTGCCATTGCAACCTCCCTGGAGCTCCGAAGCGAACGCTCGACGAGCAGGCCAGCCCTCGATGCGAACCACCTCTGCGCATCACCAAGCCTTGAGGGATCTATGGTCCTCGCCCGCCTCGAAAGGCTCGTGTCCTCGACCACCTTGAGCAGCACGAATACGTAGCGAAAGGTCATGAAAAGCGCCGTCACGAAAAACGACGGTACGGGAAGCCCTTGAAGCCCCTTGAAGAGGTCGGACTCCCTTGTGGAGAGCAAAAGAACCGCTACCGGTGTGACCATGGCGGCAACTCTCGTCATAAGGAGTCCGGCGGTTCCGAGCCTCTCGACTGTAAATACCACCCTGTAGCCCAAGACCTCGACCCCAGCGGTTCCTCCATCTGATGCCTGCCCCCCGATGAGGTCGAAAAACAGCGGAACTGCCACAACGGCCGCAAGAACAAGCGCAGGCAAAACCCTTTTAAACAGGGCGCTGAAGCTCACGGATGAAAGGAGGGCCAAAACAAGCGTCAAGACAAGGAGCCCGGCAAGTGGTCCGATCTCCTTCATGAACGCCCCGCTCAGCACGAGGAGCAGGGTGCCGCCCACCCTGGCCCTCTGGTCGATTGACTGAAGCAGCCCCTTGTGCGGACTGCGTACACGAGGCGCCACCATCTCCCTGACAAGGAAAGAGACACCTTCAATGTTCTTCTCCAGGAACCCCCTCCTCGGTCGCATAAGGCCTGTCGTCCGTGCCGGTCCTTTCGTGCCGTTCATCCACTCGGGCAGCCTTACCTGTGCCATACCTTACCCACGAGATATATCCCTGCGACCACCGCCGCGCTGCCGATGAAAGCAGAGACGATATATGACAATGACGGTCCCATACCGGATACGGTGTAGCCCGGCATGAGCCCCTCCCACCACCCTTCGAGCCGGGCCATGCCCTCGGGAATGAACCCGGCGATGGTGTGTAGCTCATCGACACTCCACTCGCCCCAGGCCGTGCCCGAGGCCAGGAGGCCGAGCGGCGTAAGGAGCGCCATTACGACAACGACCGCCCACATGGGCCTTGGAGCGGCCTCGGCCGGCCTGTACAGGAGATCGGCATTCGTCCTGGCGAGAAAAGAGACCACAAGGGCCGTGGCCACACCCTCGACCGGGCCGAAGAAGAGAAGGTGCGGCACAAGCACTGCCGGCACGGTGACCGACAACGGATACGGTGCGTACAGGGGCGCCCCCGTGGTGCTTTGTGCTATCGACGGCTGCAGGCCGAGCTCTACAGCCGCTGCCAGCGCGGCCAGATTGACCGACGCATAGCCGGCGGCAAAGGACGCCGCCCATAGCCACCGCGTACCATCCCTGCCCCGGTTCAACGTGCGGTACACGTAGTAACCGGTAAAGGACATCACGAACGCCATGTTGAAGGAGTTCGCCCCGAAGGCCGTAACACCCCCGTCTCCAAAGAGGATCGCCTGCAGAAACAGCGCAAGGCTCATCGCAACAACCCCGGCCCACGGCCCGAGTACTATGGCCGCAAGCGCACCGCCGGCCACATGTCCCGTAGTACCCCCGGGCAGGGGAAAGTTGAACATCATCATAACGAATACGAATGCGGCGCTGAAGGCCAGGAACGGAAGCCGCTCCACGTCGAGCGTCCTCTCGACCCTCCTCAACGCAAGGTACCACACCGGCACCATGGCTGCAAATAGAACCCCGCAGGTCTTCGGGCTGAGATAACCATCCGGTATGTGCATTACGGTCTCACAAGCCTCCTTGCATTCGGTGGAAGAACCACGAACAACGCCTGGCAGCCTCTATGCCGCCCCGTCTCCGCAGTAAAAAATATAACCCAAAAGATACAAAAAAACCACAAGCCCGAAGACTAAAACAGATAAAAAAACCTCTCTCCATCGGCATGATGAAGAGAGGTTCAAACGCGATGATCCTCCAAGGTATTGTCTCACCTCCGTTCTTTATGTCATGTCACAACATCATATGACCTCGAGAGAGGTTATGTCCTGGTCCTCGCCTATCCTCCTTAGTTTCTTCAACGCCCTCATTTCTATCTGTCGAATCCTCTCCCTGGTGACCCCGAACCGCTTACCTATCTTCTCCAGAGTCTCGGTGTCTCCGTCAAGTCCAAATCGCAA
>Ga0256830_1001191_pt1 | contig 18696 bp, 17 predicted proteins | sample 128326metaG_FD_190537 | JGI IMG/M metagenome (GOLD analysis project Ga0256830, IMG submission 190537) | Hydrothermal vent microbial communities from Lau Basin, Pacific Ocean - 128-326 | ecosystem: Environmental > Aquatic > Marine > Hydrothermal vents | place: Pacific Ocean: Lau Basin | collected... | reverse complement strand
CGGAGGGTTTGCAAGAAGCTCGGGACGGGACAACTTTTTCGCATGTATTAGAAAACCGTAAGGAAGGTGGGTAGTATGAAAGGACGGTCTGTCCTCAGACCTTCGCCATTCTCTTCTCAAGTTCCTCCAAACTCTTCAGGAGATCGAATCATCATGAAGATTCCAAAGCTTTCCGTGGCCGCGTGCCTGTTGGCCGGTGTCGCCGGCGCCCAGACTCACATCTCCGTTCAGGGAAGCACGGCCTCGGTCATCGGGGACTTCGCGCAGGTCGGAAAGACGACCCAATACAAGTCCATCGCGAAGGGTACGAAGTTCACGACCTCGCTCGGGGTCCGCGCAGCGCTCCGTGGGGCGGTCGCCGCGACCGGCGCGGTGATCCGCAACACGACTCGAGGTGTCATGGCCAGCGTGCATGAGACCGGGATGGTCTTCAGCATGTCCCGCTCCGGAGGGGCGGTCGCGCGGACTTCGAAGGGAGCCGACCCGAGGAAGGAACTTCATCTCTTCGACTTCCGCTGGTCTTCCCGCACAGCGGTCAAGGGCAAGATGATCCTCTCCCTCGGAGGGCGGGCCTACGGAAGCGCGAAGACGGCCGCCGCGGTGACGATCGGCTCGACGACGATCCGCTGGAACTCCTCGATGCGCCCGATCATGAAGAGCCTCGACGTAACGGTCAACGCGACCGGCCTCAAGGTCCGGGTCACGACCCTCGGCGCCGCCGGTGTCCGGGGTATGGGGCGGGCCAGCTACATGGGCATGGTCTCGATGGTCTTCGTTCCCGCGCCGAGCGGTAGGACCTGCACGGTCAAGCCCTACGGCAAGAGCTGCGCGACCCTGGCGGGGAAGATCTCTTCCGGCAGGAGGGGCAAGATCCTCACGATGAGCCTGAGCGGTTCTCTGGCGAACGGGTTCGGTCTCACCCTCATCGGCACGAAGCAGATCAAAGTCCAGATTCCCGGGACCGCTTGCTATCTGCTGACCAGTTTCCGCGGAATGCTCCATCCCTTCCGGACCGACGCGAAGGGAGCGGCGACGCATTCGATCCACCTGCCGCCGCGGAGGTCCTTGAGCTTCAACGTGCAGGACGTCGTTCTCGCCCTGTCGGGCCGCAAGCTCTCGATCAGTTCGAGCAACGGTCTCGCCGTGACCTGCCGTTGAGCGGACGCCCCGCGCCGACGTTCGGGTTTCCCGGATTCGGCGCGGGCCGGGGAGGCCTTATCCCCGGTGACCGCGAACGGGGCATAAAGAGGGCTCCGGCCGATCCGGCCGGAGCCCTCTCACTGTTGTTCCCGGCGGGCCGCCGGAGGAGGAAGGAGGGTCCCGGCGCGCCGGAACCCTCTCTGGGGGATCAGAAGCCTCCCATACCCCCCATGCCTCCGCCGCCCATGCCCATATCCCCGCCGCCGGGCATCGCCGGCTTCTCCTCGGGTACCTCGCTGATCAGGGCGTCGGTGGTCAGGAGTAGGGAGGAAACCGAGACGGCGTTCTGCAAGGCGGTGCGGGTCACCTTAGTGGGGTCGATGACGCCGTTCTTCGGCAGGTCCTCGATGACGTCCTTGGCGGCGTTGTATCCCATGTTGACACCCTTGGTGTCCTTGACCTTCTGGACGATGACGTTGCCGTCGGTTCCCGCGTTCTGCGCGATCGTGCGCATCGGGGCCTCGACCGCCCGCACGATGATGCGCCGGCCGAGGTCCTCATCGCCCTCGAGATCGAGTTTCAACATCGCCTCCTGGGCGCGCAGGAGAGCCACGCCGCCGCCGGGAAGGACCCCCTCCTCGACCGCGGCCCGGGTCGCGTGCAGAGCGTCCTCGACGCGGGCCTTCTTCTCCTTCATCTCGGATTCCGTGGCCGCGCCGACGTTGATCTGGGCGACGCCTCCCGAGAGCTTGGCCAGGCGCTCTTGGAGCTTCTCCCTGTCGTAATCGGAGGTCGTGTTCTCGATCTGCGACTTGATCTGGGCGATCCGGCCCTGGATGTCCTTGGCCTTGCCGGCTCCCTCGACGATCGTCGTGCTGTCCTTCGTGATGACGACCTTCTTCGCGGTGCCGAGGTCGGAAAGGCTCAAGTTCTCGAGCTTGATGCCGAGTTCCTCGAAGATCGCGCGGCCGCCGGTCAGGATTGCGATGTCCTCCATCATGGCCTTCCGGCGATCGCCGAAGCCCGGCGCCTTGACGGCGGCGCACTGGAAGGTGCCACGGAGCTTGTTGACGACCAGGGTCGCGAGAGCCTCTCCCTCGATGTCCTCGGCGATGACGAGGAGGGGACGCCCGCTCTTGGCGATGTTCTCGAGGACCGGAAGCATCTCCTTGATCGAGGAGAGCTTCTTCTCGTAGACCAGGATGTAAGGTTTCTCGAGGACCGTCTCCATCCGGTCGAGGTCGGTCACGAAGTGCGGCGAGACGTAACCCTTGTCGAACTGCATGCCCTCGACCCACTCGACGGCGGATTTCAAGGACTTGCCTTCCTCGACGGTGATCACGCCGTCCTTGCCGACGCGATCGAAGGCCTCGGCGATCAGCTCGCCGATCTCGAGATCGTTGTTCGCGGCGATCGTCGCGACCTGCTTGATCTCGTCCTTGCCCTTGATCGCCTTGGAATGCTTGGAGAGCCAATCGACGCCCTCCTGCACGGCCTTCTCCATTCCGCGCTTCAACGCGATCGGATTCGCCCCGGCGGTGACGTTCCTGAGGCCTTCCTCGAAGATGGCCTCGGCGAGAACGGTGGCGGTCGTCGTGCCGTCGCCGGCGACGTTCGAGGTCTTGGTCGAGACCTCCTTCACGAGCTGCGCGCCCATGTCCTCGTACTTGTCCTCGAGGGTCACTTCCTTGGCGACGGTGACGCCGTCCTTGGTCACCGTCGGGGAGCCGAAGGACTTCTCGATGATGACGTTGCGGCCGCGCGGGCCGAGGGTGACTTTGACGACCTTCGCGAGCTTGCGGATCCCTTCACGGATCTTCTCGCGGGCGTCCTGGTCGTAGGTGATTCGCTTGACAGCCATGGTGCTCTGGGCCTCCGATGGATTCTGGGTTGTCGATCGGCGATTCCCGCCGACCAGGAAGTCAGTCGAGGACGGCGAGGATCTCGTCCTCGCTCATCACGAGGAACTCCTGTCCCTCGACCTTGATTTCGGTCCCGGCGTAGGAAGAGAAGAGGACGCGGTCCCCCTTCTTCACCGTGAAGTCTGCGCGTTCTCCGTTCTCGAGAAGCCGGCCCTTGCCGAGCGCCTTGACGATGCCCTCGCGGGGCTTCTCCTTGGCGGTGTCGGGAAGGACGATTCCGCCCTTCGTCGTCGTCTCCGCCTCGACGCGCTGGATCAGGACCCGGTCTCCGAGAGGGACGATCGTCGGAGTTTTGGTCTTGGCCATTTGGATTCTTCTCCTTACGTGGGGTTCAGGTATGAGCGATGCGGGCCCAGGGTCCCGCTTCAGATCCGGTGAGGGCCCGGGGGCCGGCGGTCTCTTCCCTCGAGCAGGCGTTTCAGGGATTCGAGCAGGTCCATCGGAACCGGCAGGCCCGATCCCGTGCTCCGCGCAAGGGGGTGGAGGGTGCGCCGATCCGGGGAGCCTTCGTTCGGGAAGGCTTCGAGGATGTCTCCGATCGAGCGGAGGAGATCCTCGGGGGAAAGGGGTTTCTGGAGAAAGCGGAAGGCTCCGAAGCGCCGAGCCTCCCGGCGCTCCTGCGGGGAAGCCTCGGCGGACATCAGGATGCAGGGGAGCCGTTTGCGGGGCTGCGCCGAGGCGGCCGCGAGGCGCCTCAACACCTCCAGACCGGAGAGGCCCGGCATGTGGAAGTCCAGGATCGAGAAGCGGGGGGATTCGCGCCCGACCAGCTCCCAGGCGTGCGTTCCGTCGATCGCGAGAAGGACGTCGAATCCCTGATGTGCGAGGAACTCCGCCAGTACCTGGCGAAGTCCTTCGTCATCGTCGGCGATCAGGATCCTGTCTGCGGCCATCGGTCGTGCTTCTCCGGCTGATCCTGGGTCATCAAGAATCATGCCGTTCTGGTTTGATCGTGGAAGCTCTGTGCCGGCAAAGGTTTAGGGTGACCATGTTCTCTCCCTGGCTCCCGGGATTGCCAGCTTGACGGCCGGTCCCGGGAACCGGGTGCCAGCCTGACAGACCCGAGGGGCTGCGCTGGATTCCCGCGAGGGGATCGACCGAAAAGGGGAGGATGAGGAAGAGCCTTCTCTTGATGACCGGAACCGGCCTGATCGGAGTTCTGGCCTTGATGCTCATGATGCATTTCCTGCTCAAGGTCGAGGTGAAACGCGGGGGGAAGGGGGCCCCCGGAGAGAGGCTCGCCGCCGCCTTCCTCGATCGGAGCAAGCACAAGCCGGATCTGTTCGTCCTGAAGGTCCCCGGCGGAGGCGGAATCGAACTGATTCTGCGCCTCTACCCGAAGCGCGGGGTCGACGGGGAGAGGCTTATGGTCGAGGCGGGGAACTGGATCTGGACGCAGCCCGACTTGGGAGGGAGGGTCCAGGGGGCGATCGTCGAGGTTCAGGATCCCTTCGATGGGAAGGTCAGGCGCCGGCGCTTCGAACCCCCCGCGAAGCCGGTCCGCCGGGGGGGATTCCCCCGGAGCGGGTCGGGGAGGGCGGCCGGGATTCCCGGAAGGACGGCCGCCCCGGGCCGCTGATCCCTCCAGGTGAAAAGGCGGGGGCCGAGCCGCAGCGGTGGGGTGTGGAGGGGGGGATCGGTCTCGCCCGGGGCCCGGGGCAGGCAGCGGGGCAGCAGGATGCTGGGGGCGAGATCCTCGAGCCTCCGGGCGAGATGGCCGGCTCCGAGCAGATGGCTGTGGCCGACGATCGCGATGTGGAGGGAGCCGGGGAACTCCTGCCGGGCCCGCCGCAGGCGGCGGGCCATGCCCTCGTCGCGTAGGTGGAGAGGGAGGCGGGGGATCGGCTCGAGAGCCCGCACGGGGATGCCCCGTTCCCGCGCGAAACGCATGAGATCGAGGTAGAAGGAACCGTCGAAGCCCCGCCCTTCGAGCCAGGACCCGGGCCAGCGGGCTTCAATCAGGCTCCGGAGTTCCGAGAGGGTCCGCCGGCCCTCGAGGAAGGAGCGACAGGCCGCCTCGTCCTCGACCCCGAGGAACTCGACATGGAGAACCAGGGGGCGGAGGAGACCGGCGAGGCGGTCGCACAGGTCGAGGAGCCCCTCGTGGAGGGCTCTGTCGTCATGGATGTCGCCTGCCAGGAGCAGGCCGGATGCGAGGACGGAGCGCTGGAGGGCCTTCCAGGTGCTCGGCCTCGCTCCTCTGGGGATCGCCGCGTAATGGACGGCCTTGTAGCGGTGGAGCCCGCCGGCGAAGCCGGGACGCTCAAGTTTGCAGGAGGAGAAAGAGGCGAGGCAGAGCGAGAGGGCGAGGAGACGGCTCCGGGGAAACGGGACCGCTCCTCCGGATGCGGCTCTTCCCGGGGGGGCGCCCGCGGGCGCGGCTCCCCTTTCCAGCCTATAATCCGCGGATCTTCGAATCCCCGTTAGTTTCCGGGGATTCGATTCCGGCGGGATCGGAGGAGAGAGATGGTCAGGATCGGCGTTTGCCTTTCGGGATGCGGATATCTGGACGGCAGCGAAATCCATGAATCGGTGTTGACCCTCTTGCACCTGGACCGCGCGGGGGCCGAGATCCGTTGCATGGCCCCTGACCAGGACCAGATGCATGTCGTCGACCATCGGACCGGCGAGCCCGTTCCCGGGGAGCGCCGCAACATCCTGCAGGAGGCGGCGCGCATCGCCCGCGGGCGGATCCGCGACCTGGCCCGGGTGGAGGCCCGGGAACTCGACGGCCTGATCCTGCCGGGGGGGTACGGCGTGGCGAAGAACCTTTCGGATTTCGCGGTGAAGGGAGCCCAAGGGAGCCCTCATCCCGACCTGCTCAGGCTCTGCCTCGACCTTTGGAAGGCGCGCAAGCCGATCGGCGCGATCTGCATCGCGCCCGCGGTTCTCGCGCTCGTTCTGAAGCGGGCGGAGAGCGGCGCCTCGCTGACGATCGGCGACGATCCCGACACGGCCGCAGCGCTCGAGGCCCTGGGCTCCCGTCATGTCGTCTGTCCGGTCGAGGATTTCGTCGCCGACGAGGAGAACCGGATCTGCTCCGCTCCAGCCTACATGATCGACGCCCGCATCTCGGAGGTCGACATGGGGATCGCGAAGGTCGTCGCCCGGGTCCTCGAATGGGCTTCCTGAATCCCGGCTCTCCGGAGTCCCCTCGAGGTTTTTCCCCCGCGATCCCGGTTCCGAATACGTAGTTGGGCCTTCTTCCGGACCGGTGTCCCCGCGTCCACGCACTTCTGAATCAAGGAACCTCTCCCGATGATCGTCCCGACCCTGCTTCCGCTCCTCGCCCTGCCGTTCCCGTTGCAGGGGGCCGATTCCCGTCCGGCCTCTTCCCCCGCCACCCGACCCGCCGCGCACCTGATCTCCCCGGAGGCCCTTTCCGACCACGTCCGTGTCCTGGCCTCCGACGGCCTGCGCGGCCGGCGCACGGCCACGCCCGCGGCGAAGCTCGCCGGCGATTACATCGCGCTCCAGTGGGAGAGCGCGGGACTCGCCGTCCCGCCGGGCGGGGGGCGTTTCCAGGACTTCCCCGTGACCGCGGGCTACGAGGTCGCGGGGACTCCCCGTCTTTCGTTGGGGGCGGGCGAGGACGGCGGGGCGCGCTCCTCACCGGTCCCGGCCGGCGTCTTCACGGCTCTCCCGCATTCGGGATCCGGCGAGGTCGCCGGCCGCGCCGTCTTCCTGGGCTATGGAATCTCCCTTCCCGGAAGCCACGGCGGCTTCGAGTGGGACGATTACAAGGGGATCGAGGTGAAGGGAAAGGTCGCGGTCCTGATCGAAGGCAGCCCCGATCTCGGGGGGGTCCGTCTGCGCGGCGGCGTCGGCCGGAAGATCTACACCGCGAAGGCCCGCGGCGCGGTCGCCGTCCTCCTGCTCGTTCACGGCAAGAAGCGGGACTTCGCATCCGCGAACGACAGCGCGGGGATTCCCGCGGTCCAACTCCCCCTCTCGATCGCGGCGAAGGTATGGCCCCGGATCGAGGGGCTGGTCCGCGCCTACGAGGGGAACGAGGGGAAGACCGGGGAGACGCTCGGCGGGGTCGAACTCGACCTCCAGGTCCGGAAGCGACGCAGGACCGCCCGAAACGTCCTCGCGTGGATTCCGGGGAGCGACCCTGCGCTCTCCTCGGAGGTCGTCGTCCTCGGGGCCCACTACGACCATCTCGGCCTGGGCGGCCCGGGGAGCCTCGAACCGGGCTCGGGGAAGGGGCGGATCCACAACGGTGCCGACGACAACGCCTCGGGGACCTCGGTCCTGATCGAGGTCGGGAAATACCTGAACGCCCACCGGGATCGGATCGGGCGCTCGGTCCTGTTGATCGCCTTCAGCGGAGAGGAGGAGGGCTTGCTCGGCAGCCGTTGGTTCGTCGACCATCCGCTCCTTCCGCTCGAACGAGTCGTCGCGATGATCAACATGGACATGGTGGGCCGGAGCAAGAAGAACTATGTCGCCGCGATCGGATCGGGGACCTCTCCGGCCTTCGCGGAGTTCTTCGATTCGCACAAGGGTCTCGGGGCGAGCGTGCGCCGGAACCAGGCGAGTTTCGGGGGAAGCGACCATCAGAGTTTCATTCAAAAAGGGATCCCCGCGGTCCATTTCTTCACCGGAACGCACGCCGACTACCACAAGACCTCCGACGATGCCGACAAGGTCAACGAGGAGGGAATGGCCCGGATCGCCGATACCGTGATCGCCCTCGCGACCTGGTTGTCCGAACGCCGGGAACGTCCGGCCTTCGTCAAACCCAAGGAGGTTCCGAAGCCCAAGGTCACGGCCAGGAAGGGTGCCAGGCCCTATCTCGGGACGATCCCCGACTACGTCGAGGGGGATGACGGCGTCAAGCTGAACGGGGCGACCGCGGGCTCTCCGGCGGAAAAGGCCGGGATCCGGCCCGGGGACGTCCTGATCGGCCTCGCGGGCAAGAAGATCGACAACATCTACGATTTCTCCTACATCATCCAGGAACTCCGTCCGGGACAAAGGATCAAGGCCGTCGTCCGCCGGGACGGGAAGAGGGTCGAGCTGGACCTCGTGGTCGGGGGACGATGAGTCCTCGCGGGCGCTTCGAGGGGTTTCCTGTCCTCGTCACCGGCGGAGGGACCGGAATCGGCAAGGCGATCGCGCTTCGATTCGCGGCCGAGGGGGCCGTGGTCGCGGTCTCGGGCCGCCGCCCGGAACCGCTGGAAGAGGTTTGCGCGGAGGGTTCCGGGAACGGGGGGCGGCTCCACGCCTTCCCCTGCGACGTCACCGACCGGGACGCGGTCGAGGAGATGGTCTCCGAGGTGACGGAGGTCTGCGGTCCGCCGCGGATCCTCGTCAACAACGCAGGCCTCGGGGGACCGAACGCCTGCTCCCGCGAGGGACCCGACCGCTGGAGGGAGATCCTCTCCGTCAACCTCGACGGGCTCTTCCACGTGACCCGGGCCGTGCTCCGGGTCATGCCCGAGCGCGGCCGGATCCTCTCGATCTCCTCCGTCCTGGGTAAGTTCGGCGTTCCCGGATACACCGCCTATTGCGCGAGCAAGCACGGAGTCGTCGGGTTCACGCGGGCCCTGGCCCTCGAGGTCGCAGATCGCGGCATCACGGTCAACGCGGTCTGTCCGGGGTGGGTCGAGACCGAGATGGCGAAAGCCGGCATGGAGGACCTCGCGAAGGGCGCGGGGATCACGTACGAAGAGGCGCGCGCGAGCGCCCTGGGGCAGGTCCCCTTGAAGCGTATCCTCGAGCCCGCGGAGATCGCGGGCCTCGTCGCCTGGATCGCCTCGGAGGAGGCTGCCGGCATGACCGGACAGGCGGTCAACCTCTCAGGCGGTTCGGCCGTCTGGTGATCTTCCTCGGAGGGGGGCCGCCCTCCGATCGCCTGAGGATCGCGGGCCGCCCTCGGATCTCCGTCCGGGCGAGGCAGGCGATCGTCCGCTCGACGTAGCGCTCCTCGAGGGTGAAGCGGGTCATCCGCGAGCGGATGTCGATCGCCCCGATCGCCCGCGCCGGAACGCCCGCCTCGTTCGTGATCGCTCCGACGAGGGTTCCCGGTCGCATGCCCGCCTCGCGCCCGATCGCGAGCGAAAGTATCACCTTCCTCGTATCCGGAGAATCGCGGAAGGCGTCGGGGGATTCGACCTCCACCGTATGCAGGTTCCGGCCGCCCGATGCGAGCTTCGCGAACGCGGCGGCGAGGGAAAGGAGGTCCGCCTCGCCGTCCCCGACCATGCGGGAACAGAGTTCCCGGTAGGGTTCGAGTCCTCCGTTCTCGAGCGCTTTCCGGCCGAGGCGGGCGATTTCCCCGGCGCGCCGCGCGAGGATCTCGGCCCGGGTCGGAAGGACCGCCTCGGTCATCTCCCCTTCGGTGAACCTCGTGATCCCCCGGAGGATGTGTCGCTCGCGGGGGGTCAGGAGGAGAAGGGATCGGCCTTCGCGTCCCGCTCTCCCGGTGCGCCCGATCCGGTGTACGTAGACCTCGGGATCCGCCGGGGGGTCGAAGTTGATGACCAGCCCGATCCCGTCGATGTCCAGGCCCCGGGCCGCTACATCGGTCGCGACGACGACCTCGATCCGTCCGGCCTTCAAGAGACGGACGACCTCCTCGCGCCCAGCCTGTTTCAGGTCCCCGTGCAGGGCGGAGGCCTTGAGACCGCGCGAGCCGAGTTTCGCGACCAGCTCGTCGCAGCCCGCCTTCGTCCGGGCGAAGACGAGGACCGCGTTTCCGGCCTCGGCTTCGAGAATCCGGGAGAGGGCCTCGAATTTCTTCCGATGGGGGAGGACGAGGTAGCGTTGGTCGATCCCCTCCGCGGCCCTGGTGCCGCCGGATCCGAGAACGAGGTGTTCGGGGTCTCGGAGGCGGCTCTTCGCGATCCGCCGAATCCCCTCCGGGATCGTCGCCGAGAAGAGCGCGGTCTGTCGCCGTTCCGGGGTCCGTCCGAGGATCCATTCGACGTCCTCGAGGAATCCCATCCGCAGCATTTCGTCAGCCTCGTCGAGCACGACGGTCCGAACCCCGTCGATGCGCAAGGCTCCCCGTTTCATGCAGTCCATCAAACGGCCCGGCGTGCCGATGACGATCTGCACTCCGCGGTGGAGCCTCCGGATCTGCCGCTGGATCGGGACGCCTCCGTAGACGGTCAGGACGGAGACCCGATTCCCCCGTCCCGCGTAGGCCTCGAAGGATCCGGTGACCTGGATCGCGAGTTCGCGCGTCGGGACCAGGACGAGCGCCTGCACCCCCTCGGCCCCCTTCTCCAGGCCTTGCAGCAAGGGCAGGGCGAAGGCCGCGGTCTTGCCGGTGCCCGTCCGGGCCTGGACGACGAGGTCCCGGCCGGAGAGGAGCAGGGGGACGGCCGCCGCCTGGACCGGAGTCGGGGTCTCGTACCCCTTGGCCTCCAGCGTCTCGCAGAACTTCGAGGCGAGACCGAGATCCGCGAAGGAGAGGGGCGCGCCCTTCCCCTCCGCCGGTGGCGGAAGAGGGGGGGAAGAGGGGAGGCCTTCGGCCCGGGAGGGCGGAGGAGACGGTGAGGATGGGGCCTGGTCCGTCCGGAGGACGGGCTGCGTTTCGAGGATCGGGGTCAAGATCTGAGTCTCCGGAGGAGAAATGGGGACGGGGTCCTCTCGGACCCTTCGGCGAAATCCCCCGTCAAGTCTCGATCTCCGGAGGAAAAGGGGGGAGAGCCTAGCGGGGTTCCTCCCCCGCCCTCACACAATTCCCGAAGTCCGCTCCTGAGGGAGACCGGGAAGGCGGTCCGGGGCCCGCCGCATCCCCCGATTCCCCCCGTGCTCCCGGGACTTCAGTCGACCCAGTCGGCGAGGAAGATGTTGGTCTCCCCCGGTCTTGCGTTGTTGCGGTTGCTCGCGAAGACGAGCCGCTTGCCGTCCCTCGAGAACATCGCGAAGGAGTTGAAGCGGGAACTGAAGGTGATGCGCTCGATCTCCTTCGTCGCGATGTCGATCGCGAAGAGATGGAACTCCCGGCCGCTGCCCCTCATGTTCGACGCGAAGATGATCCTCTTCCCGTCGGGGAAGAAGAAGGGCGCGAAGTTCGCCTTCCCGTTGTCGGTCAGGCGGCGCTTGCCGCTGCCGTCGGCCTTCGCGATCCAGAGATCCATCTTGCTCGGCTTCACGAGTCCCTTCGCCAGGAGGTTCCGGAACTCGGCCTTCGCCTCGGGCGTCTCCGGATGGTGCGCGCGCCAGACGATCCACTCCCCGTCCCAGGAGTAGAAGGCGCCTCCGTCGTATCCGAGTCGGTCGGTCAGCCGTCGCAGCCCGGTCCCGTCGGGATTCATCGAATAGAGGTCGAGGTCCCCGTGACGGAGGCTCGTGAAGATGATGCGTCCGTTCACCGGGTTCACGGTCGCCTCGGCGTCGTAGGCCGGGTTCCGGGTCAGGCGGGTCAGCCGGGCCGGGTCGTCGACGGGGGCGACGAAGATGTCGTAGTCGGGATAGAGGGGCCAGACATATCCCAGGGACCGATCGGGGTCCTCAGGGCAGGCGGGCCCTCCGAGGTGCGTGCTTGCGTACAGGAAGCGGCGGTCCCCCTTGAGGTAATACGCGCAGGTCGTTCTCCCCTTACCCGTGCTGAGGAGCCGCCTGGCTCCGGTTCCAAGATCCAGTTCGAAGATCTGGTCGCAGGCGAATCCGGTCCCCCCGCCGCGGGCTTGCCAGATCAGCTTGTCTTCCGCGAAGGAGAAATAGGCTTCGGCGTTCTCTCCCCCGAAGGTCAGCTGGCGGATGTTGCGGAGGTGTCTCTCGCGGGGATCGTGGAGGGGGGCCGGACGGTGGGGGGCCTTCGAGCCGCGGGTCCGCGGCTCTCCCCGGGAGGGGCGGGAGGAGGGACGGGATTCGGCCTCCCCCTTTCCGGAGCGGCATCCAAGGGGAAGGACGAGAAGCAGGGCGAGGCCCAGGATCCCGGGCCCCCTTCGGGGGAGGAGTGCGGTCATGAGCGGGGAATGTAGCCCCCGGACGATCCGGGAACAGGGCCGCTCTCCGATTCTCCGCGGGCTTCTTGTCACCCCGGGGCGTCTTCTAGGCGGGAGAGGCCTTTTCCGCGGAGGGGTCCTCCGGAGGGTAGGAATCCTTCCCCGCTCTGGGCTCCCGATCCGGAAAGCCGAGAAGGAGGGCCTCGTGGGGAGAAGGCGGGCCGAAGGTCTTCTCCCAGAGATCCCGGTGTTCGATCAGGAAGGACTGGATCTTTCTGAGCCGTCCCCGCCATCCGGGTCCGAGAAGGCCGAGGAGATCGAGTTCGGCCAGATCCCGGGCATCGTGATGTTTCAGGTGGTCCCAGGCCTCCGGGGCTTCCCGGTCGTCGTCCAGCCACCAGTCGGCGCGGATTCCGAAGAAACGGATGAGACCCCGGAGATGCGGGAGGGTGATCGAGGACTTTCCCGCGCAGATGTCGGTCATCGTCTGGGGGGAGATGCCGAGATATCGTGCGAGGTCCTTTTTATAGATTCTGCGTTCCCTGATCAGGAAGCGGAGCTTCTGCTGGATCGACCAGCTCATGGGAGACAGGGTATCTCGATTCGAGACATTGGACAGGGGGGGAGACCGAAAAACCTCATAGAAAGGGAAGGATGAAGGTGCGGAGAATCGGGTGTTTCCTCCTGCCGGTGCTCGCCGTCTCCTGCGGGGCCTGGTCCGGTTCCGGGGAGGCGGCCCACGGGGTCCCGAGGTCTTTCCGTTGTTCGATGCGTTGGGGAGGGGGGGCCCGGGCGGGAACGCGCGGGGAACTCCTGCTGCGTTTCGAGAAGAAATTCGGCGCCTGGATCCTCCGGGTCCGGAGGGCCCGACCCGGCAAGGCTTGGCCCCCCGTCTACGACCGGACCTTCGAAGCGACCCTCCCGGAAGCGGGGGTCGCTCGGCTCGTGCGGTCGCTGGACCGTGCGGAGGTCTGGAGCCTTCCTGGCTGGACGGAGGGGAAGGAGAAGGAGGGGAGCCTGGTGCTCGAACTCGAGGAAGGGAATCGGGGCACGAGGATCGCGGCCCTGGGGAGGGGGCTTCCTCCCCTCCTCGAGGCCGCCCGGGCCCTGGACGCCCTGTCTCCGGTCGCCCTGGGAGGACTTGTCGACTGGGCTCCCGCCTTCCCCCAAAGGGGACGCCCTCTCCTCGTCCCCTCCCTGGAGCGGGCGATTGCCTTCCACCGGAGGTGGCTCGCGGCCGAGCCCGGGCGTTCGACCCTCCTCCTCGATCTCTTCGCGCTCGAAAGAGCCGCGGGGAATGTCGAGGGGGCCTCTCGAGTCCTGAACCGGATCCGCAGGGATCCGATCCTTGAGGGTTTCGTCCGGGCCCTGGAGACCGGGGATCAGGAGACCCGGTTTCGTAAAGAGAGGCAGTAGTCCTCGAGGGCGTGCCATTGGGCATGCAGGTCGCATTCGTCCCAACCCAGCGGCTTCTTGAAGAAGCAGGCCAGATGGCGTGCCGGTCCCGGTTCTCCACGGGAGGCCGCAAGGTCGAGGAGACGAACGAGGTCGAGGACGAGGGGGGCGGCCAGGATCGAATCGCAGCCCTCCCAGATGAACTGCATCCGCATCCGGTGGCCGAGGAATCCCGCAAAGTGGATGAAGTCCCAGGCCGTTTTGCGGTCTCCGAGCGAGGGGACGAAATCGATGCCGACGTGCGAGTGAAGGGGGTAGCCGAGGATCGAATGGAGCAGTCCCTCCTTCGTCTCGATCTTCGACCGTCGATTCTCTTCCTCTGCCAGGACCTCTCCGTCCCGATCCCCGAGGAGGTTGTAGCCCTGCCAGCTCAGGACCTTGAGGTTCCGATACTTGAACATCGGGGCGAGGGCGCTCTTCACGAGCGTCTCCCCGGTCTTCCCGTCCATGCCCGCGTAGGGGAGGCCCCGATCGTCGAAGAGTCGGCGGACGGCGGGGCTCAGGGTCGCGTTGCTCGGCGTGAAATGGATGAAGGGGCAACCGGCCTTGGCCGCCGCATAGGCGTAGAGGGTGGTCGGCCGTACGGTCCGTCGCCGATCCCCGTCGAGTGCCTTTTCGAGGGCCTCGAGGCTCCGCTGCGCCGGTCCCATGCGGAGGGGTGGTTCCGTCGAGCAGAGGTTGACGACCACGAGCCTTTTCAGACGGTGGCGCTCCTTGAACGAACGGAGATCGCGCTCCAGGTCCCGGACGAGCCGTCGCAGACTGCGGCCGTCCTCCCGGACCCCGGCTTCCGCCAAGGCGTCGATGGCCTTTCCCCCGTTACAGGAGGTTCCCGGCCGGACTTCGCGGTCGAAGCGACGCAAGGCGGGCCGGATCCTTTTCAGGACCTCGAGGTCGAGGGCTCCGGTCTGGCCGGCGGCTTCCTCGAGGCAGTCCCAGGCGGAAACCTCCCGGAGATCATGACCGCCGAACACGAAGCCCTCGATCGGGGGAAGGTCCAGGTCCTCGAAGAGGGGGGTGGCTGTCAAGAGACCAGTCGGTTCGTAGAGGCCGGATGCGATCGCCCGGGCCCCGGCGACGACCATCGTCGCGAGTCCTCCCCGCGCCCCCAGGATCCAGACCCCGGTCTTCCGCGGCTTGCGGGCGCCATCTCGTCCTCTGTTCCCCGATCCGCGCAAGGAAAGGCCTCCGCGAAGGAAAAACGGAAGATCCTAGCTTCCGGTTCTCCCCATCTCGATGAATCCTGCGGATCTTTCCCGGAACCCTCTGTTCCCGGGAAAGCATTCGAGTCTCGGATTCGAAGGGAAGCGCTCAGGACACCGACCCCGTGGACCCGATCGGAAGGGGAGTATGGCGACCTCGAATCCCCCCTCCTCGGTTCCCGGTTCCCCGGAGATCCCGGCCTGGGCTCCGGCGCTCTGCTGCGCCCTCTTCTTCGGGCTCGCCCTCCTTCTGATGAGTCCCGAACTGGGGGATTTCGGCGGAGATTCGGCCCAATACCTGTCCCTCGCGAGGGGGATCGCCGAAGGCCGCGGTTACGTCGATCTCCATCTGCCCGGGAACCCTCCGCATCGCCACTACCCTCCGGGCTTCCCGCTCCTCCTCGCCCCTCTGGTCGCGGTTTTCGGTCCGGCGCCGATCCTGCCCGCGAAGGTATTTTGCGCGGCCTCGATCGCGGTCGGAGCCTGGTTCGCGTGGAGGCTCCTACGGCGGCTTGCCGGCCCGCGGGCCGCCCTCGCAGCCCTCGGCCTGAGTCTCAGCTCGACCGCCCTCCTCCTGCAGGCGGTCAGGATCCAGTCCGAGGCCCCGTATTTCCTCCTCGTCTACGCCGCTCTCCTTCTACTCGTCCGCGGTCCTGAAAGGAGGGCGGACCAGATCCTTCTCTGCCTCCTCGCGGCGGGAGCCTTCCTCGTCCGGGTCGCGGGACTCGTCCTGATCGCCGTCATGCTGCTGGGGCTTCGGCGCCGCCTTGGGTTTCGGCGGACCCTCCTGCCCGCATGCTTCTGTCTTCTTCCGGTCGCCCTCTTCCTCCTTCGGGCGGGGAGCGGCGGCGGGGGTACCTGGAGCTACGCCGAGGAATGGGGCGCCTCGGGTCTCGGCGCTCTCCCCTCCCGCCTCCTCGAGCATGCGGTCTTCACCTTCCGCGCGCTCGGGGCGCGGTTGACCGAGCACCCGTTCTGGATCGCGCGGCCCTGGCTCCTCTCGGTCCCGGTGCTCGTCTCCGCGGTCGGGTTCCTCCGCAGGTGGAGGGGAGCGGGCCCTCGGGATCCGGAGATCTTCTTCCTTCTCTCCCTCGTCGCGACCGTTCTCGCCCCGATGAAGAGCACCCGCTACCTGCTTCCCCTTCTCCCCCTTCTCGGTCTGTATCTCTGGCTCGGCGGCGAGGCGCTCGTGATCCATGCTGTCCGGAAAGGCGGGAAGCCCGTGCTCCTCCGCAGGGCCGCGGGGACCGCCTTCGCCCTGCTCCTGCTCTCCCACCTCCTGGGGCTCGGGATCCTTTTCCAGGGGCGCACACGCTCCTTCCTCGTCAGCGCCCCGCCTCTCCAGTTCGAACGCCTGGGTTCGGTGCGGATGCAGGATTGGGAGGAGGTCTGGCTCGGGGCGGAGAACCCCGAAGGACGGGCGGCGGCCAAGGCCTGGGGGGACTTCCTCCTTCTCTGCAAGGCCGCGAAGACCGACCTCCCGGAGGAAGCCGTCGTCGCCAGCCGGAAACCCCGCCTCTTCTTTTTTCTGACCGAACGGCGTTCCGTCCCCCTTCCCGGGGTGGGGCGGACCGCCGAAGAGAGCCTAGATCGGCTGCGGAGAGCCGGAGCCGATCATCTCTGTCTCGACGGCCTCTTCGTCGCGAGCCGAAAACTTGGCCGGCAGTGCAGGAAAGTCCTCGGCCCCCCGGTCCTGGCGGTCCGAGGAGCCCGGATCCACGTACTCTCTCCCCGAGCGGTTCCTGGAAAGTGATCTGAAGGGACGGGGCCGGCGAAGGGCGCTTCGCGGGAGTCCGGACCCGGGGTATCTTCCTCCGCCTTTCCCGGCCCGGGTTTGCCGGAGCTTCCCACCCGGGGCCGGTCTTCTCTCGATGTTTCACCCCCAACCCCCTGGAGGAACGATGCTCGTCCCTTGCTTCGCAGGCGCCCTCGCCGCCGCTCTGCTCTTCCCGAGGCTCGGAGATCCCCTGGAGCCTTCGGCGATCGGAATCCGTCCCCTCGAGGTCGGATCCGCGGTTTCCTTGCCTCACGGCCTCGCCGCGCATCCAGGGTCCGAACCCGGGACGGGGGAAGTCAGGATTCCCGCAGACCCCGGATCGGCGGAACTCGAATCGACCGGGGGCGAAGAGGGGCCTCTCCGTCTGGGTCTTGAGGCGGGATCCAGGGGGAATCCCGGGGATTCCCCGATCGTCGAGGACAAGAAGGAGGATTTCCCCTTGACGGGTTCGATCACCCTCGGCGCGAACCGTTCCTTCGGAAACACCGAACTCACAACCGTGAGCATGACGGCCCGCGCGACCTACGAGGTCTCGGAATCCGACCGTTTGAACGGAGGCTTCGACTGGTACTACAGCGAGGAGAAGGACCAGACGACGGGGGTCACCTCCCTCAATCAACGCCGGGTGCGGGGGTTTTCCCAGTGGGACCATTTCTTCTCGAAGAAGGCTTACGCCTATCTGCGTCTCGACGCCCAGGGTGACGCGAAGCAGGACCTGGCCCTGCGTTTCCTTTCGAGTGCTGGGGGGGGCTACCAGTTCCGCGACGACGACCATGTGAAGTGGTCCGGCGAAATGGGGCTCACCCATACGAACGAGGATTTCGGAGGCAGGGCCCCGGAACAATCCGTATCCCTGCGTCTTGCGACGAAGTACGCGCGGAAGGTCTCCGGCACGGTCAAGACGAGCCTGACCCTCGAGTGGCTTCCGAGCCTCGAGAACCAGGACGACCAGCTCCTCTTCGGGGCGAACGAATGGAATTTCAATCTCGGCGAGGGAATGGCCGCGACCGCCCGCTGGGAGTTCGACTACGACAACACGCCCGGGACCGGCAGGGATCGCCTGGACCATCGGGTGATCCTCGGGCTGGGAATCAGTTTCTGAAGGGATAGGCTGCCCCGCGTCCGGAGGTGCGAACCCGCCGGCGGAGGCGGGAAGAGTTCGGAGGAGTTCCAGCGTGGCAGCGAAACGAACGACCGGGAGAGGAGGCCGGAAGGCCTCCTCTCGGTCCGTGAAGGGCGGGGGCCGGTCCTCGAAGACGAGGAGAACCGGAGCCTCCGCGAGGAAGGGAGGGGGCCGGATCCCTAAGGGGACGGGCGCCCGGGCTCTCGACGGGTTGTTCCGCCCCCGTTCGGTCGCGGTCATCGGGGCTTCGAGGAGACGCCAATCGATCGGTCACGAGGTCGTCGCGAATCTGCTCGGGAACGGGTTCGAGGGCCCGGTCTATCCGGTCAATCCGAAGGCCGAGGTTGTGCATTCGATGCACTGCTATCGGTCCCTCGCTTCAATTCCGGGTCCCGTCGACCTGGCGGTCGTCGTCGTTCCCGCGGCAGGGGTCCTGAAGGTCGCCCGGGAATGCGCCCGGAAGAAGGTTCGTGGGATGGTCGTCGTCTCCGCGGGTTTTCGCGAGATCGGCCCGAACGGAGCCGCTCTCGAGGCCGAACTCCGGCGGCTCGTGAAGAGAGCGGGGATCCGGCTCGTGGGCCCGAACTGCATGGGGATCCTGAACACGGAGGACGGGGTCCGCCTGAATGCCTCCTTCGCCGCGACGACTCCGACCCCCGGACCCGTTGCCTTCGTTTCGCAGTCCGGCGCCCTCGGCGAGGCGATCCTCTCGGATGCGAAGGAGGTCGGAATCGGAATTCGGATGTTCGCGAGCGTCGGGAACAGCGCGGACGTAGGAGCCGACCAGCTCTGCGAATACTGGGCGGAGGACGAGGGCGTCTCCCTGATCCTGCTCTATCTCGAGAGCTTCGGGGATCCCGCGCGATTCAAGGCCGTCGCGGAACGGCTTCGGGGGAGGAAACCGATCATCGCCGTCAAGTCGGGGCGAACCGCCGCGGGAGCGCGGGCGGCCGGATCCCACACGGGGAGCGTCGCGGGCGAGGACCGGGCCGTGGACACCTTCCTGATGCAATGCGGGGTGCTCCGGGCCGAGAGCCTCCGGGAGATGTTCAGTTTCGCCGAGGCCCTGCTCCACCAGCCTCGTCCGAAGGGGGCGCGGGTCGGGGTCGTTACGAACGCGGGGGGGCCGGGCATCCTCGCGACGGACGCCCTCGAGGGCCGTGGGCTC
>Ga0256830_1001190_pt1 | contig 18696 bp, 21 predicted proteins | sample 128326metaG_FD_190537 | JGI IMG/M metagenome (GOLD analysis project Ga0256830, IMG submission 190537) | Hydrothermal vent microbial communities from Lau Basin, Pacific Ocean - 128-326 | ecosystem: Environmental > Aquatic > Marine > Hydrothermal vents | place: Pacific Ocean: Lau Basin | collected... | reverse complement strand
GTCTTTGAAGGAGATCCAGAATGGGAATTGCTCAGAAAGGAGATAAATCTGGTGAGCGAGGAAAATTTGAGGAGGCTCTCCGGAATCGGAAGAACACTGGCATGGCGAATAATGTCAAACAGGCCGTATGATAGCATGGAAAATCTTTTAAAAGTCCCAGGAATAGGAAAAAAGAGGTTTGAAATTCTAAAAAGAGAGCTGTTTTGCATGGGCGACACGATAATGAAGACAGATGAGGAATAGATTCAGTATGATCTCAACAACTCCTTTACAACCACTTCATCCCTTTTCCCCTTTCGCAAAAATTCGCCAAATCTCTTTGAAGCGGTGCCATTCTGAAATCAGGAGTTAACTATAAATAAGACGAAAAACATAATTATTAATGGTGTAGGATATGGTGGAGTGCCCTATCTGCAGGGTGGAGCTTGAAGGGTATGAGGCGATCTCCCTCCATTACCAGCTGTTCCACAGGGCAGAGGATGGTGTGGACAGATAAATCACAGCCCAGCTGTTCTATCAGAAAGATTGCCGGTCAGCTGCAAAACTCCATGCTCTGGTTTCAGGTATCTGACAGTTTCTGAAGCTATCTTCTCCAGAACATAGCTGTTTTTCCATACACTAACCTCATAACAACCAGAGAACCAAACCCTACGACTCAAGCTCTTTTCTCATTTTTCTGTATTCCTCTGCATCGATCTCTCCTCTGGCAAATCTTTCGTCAAGAATTCTGAGCGCCCTGCTTTCTCCAGCTGAAGTAGTGTTTCTGTTTGAGCTGAGAGAGTTCACTATGAAGTAAATCACCGCCACTATGATCACAAGCCACACTATCTGCCAGATGAAGCCAAGACCGTAGCCCATTCCTCCAAAGCCGTAGCCCATCATTCCTCCATATCCCATCATCTCACATCACCTCTGATTGAAACTTGACCTCAGGGGCAATAGCTGTAAGGGATGAAAATGAAGGTGAAAATGAGGTGGAGAAGCTTCATAACAGTTTACAAAAGTTTCAGATCATTCTGAATTTAAGACATGGTTCTGTGGTTTTGGGCAGGGTGCTAAAAAGAGAGCAACATTTAACTTTCCATTTTTTAAATAATTCATATGAAGAGCACATACCTGATGGCAGCAATCACCGGGTTGATTATAATAGCCTACTCATTCACACTCTCAACATCTCAAGTTTATCAGGATCGGTGTTCGATGATGCCATCTTCACCGTATTCATCTGTCTACACCTTCCTTCCTGCACTTTTAATGATTGCTGGTGTTGCTCTGATACTTGCCCCAGTTGCAATTTCTGTTAAAGTGGGTCAAAGAAATATCCCGGAAGAAAAGTTACTGAACAGGCCTCAGGTGCAGGTCAATCATGAGTCTGATCGGAAATTGGAAAAACTGTCAGTTGTGGAGAAACTTCTTGAAGAGGATGAAAAGAGAGTGATGAAGATAATAGCCGACAATGAAGGAGTAACCCAGGACAGCATTCATTTCAAAACCGGTTTTTCTGCCTCAAAAGTTTCACTGATAATAAAAAAACTTGAGGAAAAGGATCTGATATACCGTGAGAGATTTGGAAGGACCTTCAGAATATATCTCAGTGAATGGATCAAAAGATAATTGGAGAGATGTAATCTATACCTTTTCAATTACCTGCCTCTCAATCTCTCAAGGACGTCCTTTGCCACATCCATCCTTATTTTTCCCATTTTGAGTAGTTCTTCAGCCACCCTGTCCACTTCATCTCCTGTTGCCCCCGCCATTATTGCAATGTTTCTTGCGTGGAGCTCCATGTGGCCCCGCTGAATCCCTTCTGTTGCCAGCGCTCTCAGAGCTGCAAAGTTCTGAGCCAAACCAACAGCAGCCATAATCCTTGCAAGCTCATCCGCTGTCTTTATGCCCAGAATTTTTAAGCTCAGCTTTGCAAGCGGATTAACCTTCGTTGCCCCGCCAATCGTCCCGACAGCGATCGGGAGCTCGATGGTTCCGATCAGATTTCCATTTTCATCCACCTCGTATGCTGTCAGTGGCTTGTAACCTCGAAGAGCTGCATAGCTGTGAGCTCCAGCCTCAACAGCTCTGAAATCGTTTCCAGTTGCGATGACGACAGCAGAAATTCCGTTCATTATTCCCTTATTGTGGGTCGCACATCTGAAGGGGTCTGCTTCGGCAAAGGCGTAGGCGTTCATTATACCCTCGACAACATCCTCTCCTCCAATGGCTTCTTTTTTGAAAACGGCCTTTGCCCTTGCTATCCTGTACACTGCCAGATTTGAGATAATTCTCAGGTAAACTCTGCCTCCTGTGATTTTCTCGATCATCGGTGCGACAGCTTCAGCCATGGTGTTCACAGCATTTGCGCCCATTGCATCCTTCACATCCACAATCAGGTGAACGATAAGCATCTTTCCCCTGATTGAGTCAATGACCCTCGCCTCCACATCTCTGCACCCACCGCCAAGATCGACGAGAATTGGATCCTGCTCATTGGCTTTCTCGATTATTTCATTTCTATGCCTGAGAATCTCAAATTTTGCAGATTGAGGATCATTCAGTCCAGCAACCTGAATCTGACCTATCATTATATTGCCGGAATAATCTGTTACAAAACCACCACCCTCTCTCGCCATCTTTGCAGCGTTGCTTGCGGCAGCCACAACACTCGCCTCCTCAATAGCCATCGGAATCAGGTAGTCCTTCCCATCTATGAGAAAGTTTGTTGCGATGCCGAGAGGTAATTCGAATGTGCCTACGACGTTTTCGATCATCCTGTCGGCTATATCAAGTGATAATCCCCTGTTGATCAAGAGTTTTTTATCCTCTTCATTCAAACCTGCGAATTCGGCAACTTTCTCAAGCCTCTGCTGAACGCTCATTCTGTAAAAGCCGGGTATCCTTGATGACGGCATGGCAGATAGTGGACAACAAAATTATTATAAATTTTCCCTGAATAACTCCATGAACTTCAGAAATGCCATGAAGAAAGCAGATTACAGAATTTTTCGGGAAGAAATCGCCCACGATGATGTTGTAAGATTCATATCGGAAAATCGCATAGAAAGAATTCCGGCAGTTCTGAATGTAGAGGGCAAGAGGGTAGCAACAAACTTCATTTCCACGAGAGAACTGCTGTGTAAATATCTTGGCATCTCTGTTGACAATCTTGCGAAATTTCTTGCAGATGTCAATAAAACTGGAAGCATCGAGGAGATCAAATCAGATTACATCGAGCTCCCCAACCTGAAAGAGCTGCCTGTTCCAAAGTACTTTGAGGGGGACGCCGGCAGGTACATAACAGCAGGAATTATCGTTACTGGAACAGGTAACGATCACAGAAGTTACAATGCAAGCTTTCACAGACTGCTCGTTCTCGACAATCGAAGAATGGCTGCGAGGCTCGTTCCTCCAAGACACACATATCTGAGATGGAAAAATGCAATTGAAAAAGGGGAGGATCTGGAAATTGCCATATCAATAGCTCCCCACCCCATTTTCATGTTTGCATCAGCAACGAGGGTTGGGGATGGGGAGGAGTATGGCTACGCTGCTTCACTCATGGGAAGGCTTGAGGTTGCCGATGTTGATGGAATAATGGTCCCCGACTCTGAGGTGGTGATCAGAGGCAGAATCACCGAAAAAATGGTCAAAGAAGGACCGTTCATTGACATAACCGGCACCTATGACAGGGTGAGGGAGGCACCTGTCATAGAGGTTGATGCCATCTATGCCAAGGAAGACTTTTACTTTTACTCCATAACCCCTGCAGGTTACGAGCACCAGATTCTGATGGGGATCCCCCATGAGCCCGAGATTTACAGGGCAGTTTCAAGAGTATGCAGGGTTAAAAATGTTGTAATGACTGCTGGAGGAAGACATTATCTTCATGCGGTGGTTCAGATTGAAAAGATAACAGATGGAGACGGAAAGAACGCAATTCTTGCAGCATTTTCAGCCCACCCCAGTCTGAAGCATGTGATTGTTGTTGACTGTGACATAGACATCTACAGCACCGAAGATGTTGAGTACGCAATTGCCACAAGATTTCAGGCCGATCGTGATCTGCTGCTGATAACAAACATCAGGGGAAGCAGCCTTGATCCCTCAGCAAGAGACAACATAACCGCAAAGCTCGGTATCGATGCTACCTTCAAGGGAGACAGAGAAAAATACAGAAGAATTTACTGAAAATTGCTACCATCTGTTCAGACTTTCAATTACGGCTTTTTTCACAGCATCCCAAATTTTTTCTCCAAGCTGGCTTGCAGGTCCTGCATATTCGTACCACTTCCCTTCTGTTCTGGCAACAATTACCGCATCTGTGTTTGTTCCCGTAAAATTGTGGCCCAGCTCAAGCAGAGCTGCCGTCTTCGCTTCAGTTGCCGTTATTACTGCATTTATCATCGCGCCATCCGACGGAAGTGCATCCACGATCAGGATTATGTTTATCGTTCCTATGGGCCTGTTCGGGTTCCTAACCCCTGCAGTTACGAAGGCAGTAACCTCGTCTTTTTTTACTACTGCAAGTTTTTCCATTGGGACCGAGGTTAGAAGACCGAAATAGCTGTCCATTGAAAATGTCTCTGCAATTGATCTCAGGTATCCGATTGGATCAAGCATGTCAAAGTTTTCCGGCACTGTATGATTGAATATCCACTTGACATCTCTCCACCCGCCCAAGAGACCTGAACTCAGGGCATTGAAATTTCCCTCTATGATCAGAGTTTCATTCTGAATTCTGTATCTCATTCTATCCCAACCGGTACAACAAAGATCCTGCCATTATCTTTCAGTATTTCGGCTTTAACACCAAAAACATCTCGAATGGTTTCCTGGCTTATGATCTCCCCGGGTTTTCCTGCATGGATTATTTTTCCATTTTTTACCATGAGAACTCTGTCACAGAAATTCAGAGCGAGATTTATATCGTGCATTGCAACAAGAGCAGCCTTGCCCCTTTCTGTGATCCTTTTTATCATTTCAAGAACCTCGATCTGGCTCTTTATATCCAGATGTGCTGTTGGCTCATCAAGGAGCATGAAATCTGTTTCCTGACAGAAAATTCTGGCAAGCATGACCTTCTGCTTTTCTCCACCACTGAGTTCAGAGAACTTTCTTTCGGCAAATTCTTCCATTCCAACAAGTTTTAGCGCCTCCCACGCAATTCTGTAGTCTTCCTTTTCAGGATTTATTGAAATGTACGGTGTTCTACCAAGCAGAACGACATCAGCAACACTGAGGTTTGTCTCGGAATGCTCCTGAGGCAGATAGCCCATGATTTTTGCAGCATCCTCAACATCTGTGGAATTCAGCACATCACCATTCAGATATATGACACCTCTTACAGGTTTGAGAATTCCAAAAATCGTTCTCAGAATTGTGGACTTTCCGCTTCCGTTAGGACCGAGCAGGGCAACAATCTCTCCTTTTCTGACTTCAAGGGTAACTCCCTTCAGAATTCTTCTGCTGTTAAGCTCAACCTCAACATCCTCAACCCTGAGCCTCATACCTCTTCCTCCGCAGAAGGTAGATGAAGAAGGGTGCCCCAAGCAGGGATGTGATTATGCCAACAGGTATCTCACCCGGAGCAGAAACTCTCGCAACAACATCAACCGCAGGCATGAATGCTGCTGAAAGGAGGATCGATGCCGGAATCAGAATTCTGTTATCTTCCCCAAACACAAGTCTGGCTGTATGAGGGATTATTATACCAACAAAACCTATCACACCACTCACGGAAACTGCACCCGCTGTTAAAAAGGCTGTTGTGGAGATAATAACCCTTCTGAGCTTTTTAACATCAACCCCAACACTCATGGCATGCTCATCTCCAAGAAGAATGGCATTGAGTTTCCAGGAATTGAAAATCATAACAGCCGTGCCCATTACTGCTGTTACAAGCACAACCTTCACCTTTGTCCAGTTGGCTGTCCAGAAGCCGCCCATGATCCAGAAAAGTACCTGACGAAGACTTTCTCCAGAAATATATATCAGAAAAGAAGTAACTCCTGAAAGAAAGGTTGCCATCGCTATTCCTGCAAGAAGAAGAAAATATGTTGATTTCTTTCCGAGGGAATACACGGCATAAACAGCCATTAGGGATGAGATGAAGGCTGCGGCAATTATCTCAGGAGACGTTCCATGGCCTGTGAGTATTGCCACAGCCGCACCAACACTTGCACCGCTTGAAACACCCAGTATGTATGGATCGGCAAGGGGATTTCTGAAAAGAGACTGCATTGCACATCCTGAAGATGAGAGGGATACGCCAACAAGGGTGGCGAGAATTGTTCTTCTGAGCCGGTAGTCAAATATGCTCTCTATGTTGGTGCCATAATCTCCACTCAGAATTTTCATCAATTCCCACAGACCAACGTCTGAAGAGCCAATGCTCACGCTGAGTACGAACGAGACGATACCACCAATTCCCAGCATCAGGAACATCGGTCTTTTACTCAGCATACAATCCATCAAGTGGTTTTTACTGAAAATAAAGACCAATTGATTTATAAATTTGAGGGTGAAGAGCTGGAAAGGGCCTATCTTTTTACAGCAGGCAAACTCCTGAGCCATCCAATGTCTGGCAGATACAGTCTCCTGAGATCTTTCATACCGAGCCTGAGCATTGCGAGTCTTCCTATGCCAAGGCCCCAGGCAAGAACCTTACCTTTAATCCCGAGAGGCTCTGTCACTTCCTTTCTGAAAATTCCCGCTCCTCCAAGCTCAACCCATCCCAGACCTTCAACGAAGACCTCCGGTTCAACGCTTGGCTCCGTATATGGAAAATAGCCTGGTCTGAATCTTACATCCTCAAAACCCATCTTGTAGAAAAATTCCTTCAGCAAGCCAAGCAGATCCGCAAATCCAACATCCCTGTCAAGGACAACTCCCTCAAGCTGATCAAATTCAGGCAAGTGTGTGGCATCAATGCTCTCCCTCCTGTAAACCCTGTCTATGCAGAAAGCCTTCACAGGAGGTTCGGGATTCAGAGCCAGGTAATGGATGGTTATCGCTGTTGTATGGGTTCTCAAAACAAGTTGTTTGGCTTTTTCCAGGCTCCAGCTTCCGCCCCAGCCCTTTGAGCCAGTTTTCCATCCATTTTCATGAGTAAGCTTCACCTTCTCAACGATTTCCCCTTCCAAATCAACGTACCTGTCAAGGTAAAAGGTGTCCTGCATGTCTCTTGCGGGGTGATCCTGAGGCTGGAAAAGAGCATCGAAATTCCAGAAGGCTGGCTGAACGTAATGCCCCTTTATTTCAGTGAATCCCATCTCCAGAAATATTTTTCTGCATTCCCTGATTATTCTCTCATAGGGATGGACTTTTGCAGCGAAAACCTCCTTCGAGGGTATTGTTACATCGTATTCAAGAAAATCTCTATCTTTCCACCCTCCTGAAATCAGAAGCTCTGGTGTTATATCTGCCACCTTCTCTCCGAGCTCAACATCGGGTTTTGAAATAACCGTGAATTTTATCTCCTTCAGAGTCTCCTCCCTGATCAGTTTTCTCTTTTTTAGCTCCTTTACCATTTTTTCATCTATTTCAGCTGTTCTTGTGGAGTATATCTTGGCAAGAGCATTTTTTTCCGGAAAATCGACAGATTTAATGAGTCTCACAAAACCATTTTCTATCTTTATCGCACCCTTTTTTCTGAGATTTCCAAGTGCGATTCCAACTGCATCCTTTCCAAATTTCTCCTCAAGTTCTTTTATGCTTTTCTCACCTTCTTTAAGCACTTCAAGAACGTTTTCTTCCGGAAGATTTTCTGTAAGATACTTGACCCCCTCATCGGTAAGCTCAAACTCCTTCCAGACATTTTCCTTCACTTTAACCAGTCCCTTCTCCTCAAGAAGGTAAATGGCTTTCAGAACAGCATCCTTCTTCATTCCAGATATCTCAGATGCCAGTTCCACGGTGTACTCCTTTCCCACCTCAAGTGACTTGAGGAGCTTTATCTCAAAGGGTGAAAGCATGGAGAGAACTGAAACAAATTCGGTTAAATAACTTTTCCAAAACTGATTTTCAGAACAGTAAATTCACGATCCAGAGTATGAAGTCCGAGATGGTTTTGAATGTTATCTCCTTTTTTTCCGGAACAGGAGTTGGGGCAGGGGTGGCTTTCAGGATCTCGGTCTTTTTTATTTCCGGCAGGTAGTCCTTCATGTTGTCAGAATGGCAGTCAAAGCAGATACTGTCGAGAATTCTGCTGTGAACATTGTGTGGATTTGAGTCGTGGCAGTCTGTACACAGATTCTTGTCAGGCTTCGAAATCGTGCCCTCGTCACCGTGGCACAGACTGCAATCCTTGTCTTTGTGAGGTACGTGGACATTTAAACCCAGATTTTTGCTGTTGTACTGGCTTCCAACATGGCATTTTATACACACATCCACATCATGGATTTCTGAAAGCTGTTCTGGGCTGTTAAGGTTTAGATCGGGGTTGTGGCACGGTGTGCATGAAAGAAATCTCTCAAGTTCCTTGCCGGAAAGGGTGTTGATGTGACATGGCATGCATATTCTTGCCTTGTGCCACTCTGATAAAATACCCCTGTATTTTTCATAAAGGGGATTATCTGGATTTTCACCGCTGGATAATGAAACGGAAATCATGATGAGGAGGAATGCAAAGCCCAGCACTCTGACTTTCACATATTCGACATAACTGGTAAATTATTTATTTCTTTTGTTCAGTAACTGTAACTGTGAGGGGAATAATTTGTTTGCTGACAGCACTTTTCTTTTTTCAAATGATAACCTCAGCATCTGCAATCGAAAATGTTGCAGTTTTTCTGGTGGACTATGTTGATGATTACGGGAAGTTTATTCCCAGCAATGCCACCTACCAGCTTGGAGACACGGTAAAGGTTTATTCTCAGGCAGAGAAGATAAACCATAACAGAGCCTATGCGGTGGATTTCGTTTTTGTGATATACGATCCTGAAGATTATCCTGTGGCAGGAACGGTCATCTCTAAGAAAGGTGCAGACTGGACAGACAGGGTTTATGCAGTTTACCAGTTCAGGATTCCAGATGGATGGAAAACAGGAGAATACAGGATAGAGCTGTATGTTTTTGACGTTCTCAACAGTTCAGCAACCTACGAAGACTACAGATCCTTTTTTGATGAGCTTATAAAAAGCGGAGATGCAAAGATCGATGTCCTGAGACTCCCGAGGAGTGAGGTGGATTACAAAAAAAAGGATACCAAATTCTATGTTGTCGATGATGTGAGACCGGAAATATACCTCTTTGATTCGGGATTGAAGGCTTCTGTACTTCCGGAAGGTATGAACAACACACTTCAGGTCAGTGTATTCAACGCCGGAAACGAAAAGGCTGATTTTTATCTCAGCCTTCTTATTGATGGAGAATTTTTTTCCAAGGAAAGAGTGGTTCTTGAGCCCTACAGTTCAACAAGAATTGAATTTTCAGTTCCACAGCTTGAAGTCGGAGACCATAAACTTGAGCTCATTCCAGACTGGGTAAATTACCGAAAGGTTTCAACACTGCCCGTTTATGTAAAACCGTATCTGTTTAAAAAACCACTGCTGATGGGGTCTTTCGGAAAAGGTATCCTGATCTTATCTCCAAACAACTACGTTCTCGGAAGTGGAGGGGTAAGTGGACTTGATGAAAAAGACCCCAAATTTGACTTTGAAAGAAAGTACGACATGAACCGGGATAACGCAGCAAAAATACTCACCAACATAATTGCCTATTTCTGGAAAAATGGAAACAACAGCAAGCCCATGAGAATTGGACTTTACTATATGAGTGATCCAAGGGCAGATGAAACTCTCGGAAATCTGATAGAATACATCAAAAATCTCAACCAGGCTCCGGTTGAATATGCAGGAGCAATTTCGGATTATGAGCTGAACAGTGTTGACATCTTGGTTTATGTGACAAACAACCCAGAGCTGGAAAGACTTCAGGAATACCTGAAAAACGGAGGCAAACTGGTCATAGATATAAATGATTATTACTTTGACACAGGCCCAATTGCAGAAGGATACAGCATGAGAAATGCAACAGAGCTGGAAAAGACCTTTTATGATCTGACAACAATAGATAAAACAGTATCCATACGGATAAAGACGGAGCTTAAGCTCCCGCCTGAACTGAAGTACTCAAACCTGAGTGTCAGCGATTTTATAGTTGAGGTTGGCAATCCTGTAAAAATTTCATTTGATGTAAAAAATGAGGGCGGAGCGGGAATTGCAGATGTATTTGTGAGAATTAATGACGTGATTGTTTACAACCAGACTCTCAAAATATTTCAGGGAGAAAAAAGACAGGTGGAATTTGAGTATGTCCCAGAGAAGGAAGGATCATACAAGGTAGTGCTTGATGACACATCTATTTCCAAAGTATTCTTTGCCAGAAATGTTACAGAAGAGAAGAATGTGACTGAAACTCCAGTACCGTCAGTGGAGGAACCTGAAAAACGGGATCCTACACTGATAACAGCACTGGCAGGAGTGCTTGCGGTTTTGATAATTCTAAGAATGTACTTGAGAAGATGATGTCCGATTATGAGGTGAAAATTCTCAGGGAGATGAGAAAGGGAGAATCGGATCCTGAAAGGATATCGGGCAGAACGGGAATTCCGTTGGAGATAGTGGAAGTGGTGGTAAGGGAGCACAGACATGATTTCAAAGAACCTGAAACCAGAAAAAAAATCCGGTTTACGAAAGACTCAGTTACCCTGCTCATTGATCTGATAATTCTTTATGTGCTTCTCAGGCTTGTAATGGCGCTTGCAGGGTGAGACTGTGATAGAGTTCCTGATAATCATGGGACTGGCTGGAGCATATCTGGTTTATCTCCACAGGGACGACCTTGAGCTCAGCTTGAGAATTTCAAGAACCAGAACAAGGGCAGATGAGATCGTGAAGAGAATATTTAAAAGCAGGAGAGCCATACTGGTAATGGCAGGTATTGAAATTGCCATTTTTCTTGTTATTATCTATCTCGGTCTCACAATGAAGATATTCTTTGCAGCAGTGCTTTCAAACAGCATGTCCCCGACATTTGAGAGAGGAGACATTGTTCTGGTTCAGACGATTTTCAGGGAGCCAAAAGAGGGAGACATAGTCATGTTTGTAAGCGAGGAATTTGGTTACTCGGTAACCCACAGAGTTCTGAAGGTCAGCGGCGATAAGGTTTATACGGGAGGTGATGCTTCCGGCCCTGATGGCGATCCCATAGCCAAGGATGCCATTATTGGAAAAGCGATCCTGATCTTTGGGAAGCCAATTGTGGTCAAGGGTGTTGGAAACTACTTCATTCTTGATGTAAAGGAGATGAGAGACATTGGACCTTACGGGCAGGAATATCTGTTTTACAAAAAACTGATTGATGCCATGAGGCAGTACGCCCTTGCAGTAATCATTATCGGAATCTCTGCATACATTTACGTTACAGTAAGGGAGATCAGATATTGATTCGTTTTACTGGCTTTTTGAGAACATCTTTGAAAGGGTGTTTTTTATTTTCCCCTTCAGACTTTCTCTTTCCTGAGACCGGATGTTTTTCGCGAGCATGTAGTAGTAATAAGCATAAACCGCCGAGGCCACAAAAATAACACCTTGGGTTATGGCTATTCCTGCGAGGGTTCTGAGGATAAGATAAAGAGAGGGCACCACAAGCGGTGGGGCTATCAGCATTATGAGAGCCTCACTCCTGTCAAAGAGTCTGAATTCTGTTGTTATGAATCCCCACCAGACTATGAAAAGAAGAGATGAGAGAATGTGATCGTATGGCAGGACGTACTGGGTTATGAAGATAAAGATTCCAATGTAAAAAACCATGACCACAATTGATTTGAAGTAAAAGTTTATTTTCTGCTCCGGTGTCAGTTTCTGAGTCGTTGCCAGATCCTCTATAACCGAGATCTTGTTCTCCACACTTTCCATCCGCTTGGAGAGTCTGTTAATCTCGACTATCGCAACAGCAACCTCCTCAAGCACTGGCCTGAGTTTTGAATAGATTATCTCATTGAATGCGGCATTTGCAGAGACCTCATATCCTGCAAGCCTTTTTCTCAGATTGAGAGAACCACCTATGAGTATGGATGAGAAAATGAGAAACAGCACGTCTATTGCAATATTTTCAGGGGGCCTTTCAAGCTGGTAATCTGTGTACAGTGATATGATGGAGAGGACAAAAAGAATAACTCCAACAAAAAATGCAATCAGAGTGACAAGACTGTCCTGCATTCTCATTGGGCTATGTTTTGCAGGAGTTAATTTAAATATTTCTCCTTTTTCTTTTTCCGCCATTCACCGAAGATAATGCATGGGGAGACTGTTATGATAAGTTCCAGCATGTTTCGGGAGAAGCTTAAAATAAATCCAGAACATTATTACCTACAATGCACATTCCACGGAATGTTTACAGGAAAAGAGTAAGGAAAGTCCAGAATTTAATGCAGGAAAGTGAGATTGACGCTCTGCTTGTTCTCTCTCTTGAGAACTACAGGTACTTCACTGGAGATGTTAGAAAGCAACCAAGAATGTTAATCCCCTCTGAAGGCGATCCAGCACCAATTGTATTCGAAAGTGAAAGGGAAGAGGTTGAGAGAAAAACAGGACTTGAGGCGAAAACCTACAGGTCTCTCCCTCAGATGCTCTCATCGGTCATTGGCTTTTTAAATGAGCTGGAGAAAGACGAGCCTGTTGTTGCGGTGGAGATGGAGTTCTCAACACCAGCGTTTCTGATAGAGCGTTTCAGAATGGCAAACCCTCATGTGGAGGTTGTTGATGCAAAGCAGATTGTTGGGCCTCTCAGAAAAATCAAGGACAGGTATGAGATTGAATTGATGAGAAAAGCCGGAAAGCTGGCTGATTTCGCAATGGAGGTTGCTGTGGACCGTCTGAAGCCTGGCATAACTGAGATGGAACTTGCCCTTGAGGTGGAATACAGTGTGAGGAAGAAGGGTGCGGAAAGGCTGTCGTTTCCAATGTTTGTTAACTCAGGAGAGAGGAGTCTGTGGCTTCATGGACTGGCAACCGACAGGACGATAAAGGATGGAGACGTTGTTCTGATTGATATCGGTCCTGTGTATGGCGGATACTGCTCAGACATCGCGAGAACGTTTGTTGTAGGAAATGCAACTGAAGAACAGAAAAAAGCCCGCAAAGCGTATCTGGAAATGCAGGAAAGAGCTTTGACACTAATTGACGAAAAGAAAAATGAGATAACGGTGCTTGAAATTGAAAGAGAAAACGATGAATTCCTGAAAGGTTGCGGATACGGTGGACTGTATGTGAGGGGCTTCGTTCACGGTATAGGACTGGGGTTCGAGGAGACACCTTTTCCCACAATATTTCCGGAAGACTTGAGGGAAACCATTTTGGAGGGCATGACTCTGGCTGTTGGACATCCTGTGCTTTCGATAAGGGATGTGGGCGGGTTCAGACTGGAAGATACATGTTACGTTGGCAGGAGAGTTGAGAACCTGACAAATTTTGATAAAGATCTTTTTGAGGTGGGATGAATGGCCGAGGCCAAAATGGAGTTTTCGGTGAATGTTGGTCCCGATAAGATTTTGCCCAGATTGATGGATATGGGGGCTGTTGGCAGGTGCTTCAAGTTTGTGGGGAGCGTGAGCGAGGATGGAAGGGTATGGAAGGTTAAGGCTCCCATGTCTGCCATAACCCAGACAAAAGAGCTTCAGGTGAGACTTTTGAATGAGAATCCAGTGGAGTGGGTAGCTGAAGGAAAGCATCTCCTCTGGAAGGGGAGATTCGAGGTGATAGGGGAAAAAGAAGGGAGTGTTGTGAGGGTTGTTCTATCTGTGGAGGGTCTTGGAAGTATGGCTCCAATCATAAATCCGATGGCAGGAATGCAGATCGAGGGTCAGCTCAGGTACTTTGTTAAGAAACTCAGGGAGATGCTTCAGGAATAATCCGGAATTTTTTAAATTCTGAGCCATGATCTGGTAAATAAACCATCATAAGTTCACCTGTGCCCGGGCAGACAAATCAAAAAAGTTTTAATAACACTCACCTCTGCCCATAATCATGCTTCCTCCCAAATCTGACTTTTCAGAGTGGTATCACGAAATAATCCAGCAGGCTCAGATCATGGATATAAGATATCCTGTTAAGGGGCTGTACGTGTGGTTTCCCTTCGGTTTCAAGCTAAGAAATCTGATTTACGGGAAGCTCAGAGATATAATGGATAGGGAGCACGATGAGGTTTACTTCCCTGCCTTAATTCCGGAAACAGAACTGGGAAAGGAAGGAGAACACATCAAGGGTTTTGAAGATGAGGTTTACTGGATAACCCATGGTGGGCTGGACGAACTCGACGTTAAGCTTGCCTTAAGACCTACAAGTGAGACAGCTATGTATCCGATGTTCAGACTCTGGATAAGGAGTCACGCTGATCTGCCGTTGAAGGTCTACCAGATTGTAAACGTTTTCAGATACGAGACAAAACACACAAGACCCCTGATAAGGCTCAGGGAGATAACGTCATTTAAGGAAGCGCACACAGCTCACAGAAGCTATGAGGAGGCGGAAGAGAACGTCAGAAAGGCAGTAGATGCTTACAAGGACTTCTTTGACTCCCTCGCAATCCCGTATTTCATCATAAAGAGGCCGGAATGGGATAAGTTCCCCGGAGCAGATTACACAATTGCCTTTGACACTGTTATGCCTGATGGAAAAACCCTGCAGATAGGCACCGTTCACCACCTCGCAGATAACTTTGCAAGGACGTTTGACATAAAGTACGAAACTCCTGCGGGAGATCATGCCTTCGTCCACCAGACCTGCTACGGAATCTCAGAAAGGTGTGTTGCATCTGTTATTTCAATTCATGGAGACGATCTTGGCCTGATTCTCCCGTTTCACCTCGCTCCCCATCAGGCTGTTGTCATTCCGATACTCTACAAGGGCAGGGAAAAGGAGGTTCTCGATCTTTCAAACGAGGTTTTCTTCAGGCTCAGGGAAATGGGAGTGAGAACCATTCTTGATGACAGCGACGAAAGGCCGGGAGCAAAGTACTACAGGTGGGAGCTGTTTGGCGTTCCGATCAGAATAGAGATAGGTCCGAGAGAGGCTGAAAGCGGAGAGGTTGTCATCTCATTCAGGGACGAGAGGATGAAGAGAAAGATCCCGGCTGATGAGATAACCGAGGAGAGGGTGGTTGAGTGGGCTGAAGAGATGCAGGAGAGGCTCAGGAGAAGAGCCATCAACTCGATGCTCGAAAAGGTAAAGTTCTTTGAAAGTGCTGATGAGATGGAGGAGTGGATGGGAAGGGGCATTGCCCTATTCCACCTCTGCAACAGCCTTAAGTGCGGAGAGAAGATCGAAGAAACCGTCAGAGCAGGAGTGCTTGGGGAGATCATTGAGATGCCGGAGGAAATAAAGGTGGAGAGAGCGGGAAAGTGCATCGTGTGCGGAAGCAACGGAAAACTGAATGCAATGGCCAAAAGCTATTAACCGACAAATTTTTTCGGGAGAAAATTTACCTGGCAAAATCATATTTCTATCTTCTTTTCTCCACCTGAAATGATGGCACAATTCTCCATATCAAACGAGGGAGTTCGTATTTCAGCTGTGAAAGGGTTTCTGAAATGAGCATGTAGTGTTCCCCGGAACCAACACCGTCCATCATCGCAGGCTCGCGCCATCTCGGGACGGCTGACCGTTCGGGGCTGTTCCATATCGGGGTTGCCCTGAAATCATCGGAAGAGCGTTCGCCCCATCTCATTCAGGGACCATGCGACATGGTGTAACCCCGGCGCTTGCAGGGAGTCTCATCGCAGGCCATGCCTTCTCCACCCCCTCCCCGGCCGGGGTTACAGTTAACTCTACCTCAGAAAATAAATAACAATCGCAAACTATATCAAATTTTTCCGCCTATCAGTAGCCATGGAGGTCGATGTTCTGGAGCTCACACCCTCTTTCAGGCTTTACAGGGTTGGTCTGATAAACTACTATCTCTTTAAAGGAGATGGAAATGTTCTTATCGAGACAGGCCTTACGTGCACGGCTGAAAAGCTCCTTGAAGAGCTTGAAGAGGATCTGGATGCTGTCATCGTTACCCATTCCCACTTCGATCACATTGCAGGTCTTTCCACAATACTGGAGCAGTATCCTGAGGCTGAGGTTGCAGGGCATGAAAGAATAGCACCTCTCTTAGAAAAGGAAAAGGTCATCAGGTCATGGTACTCTGACAACAATCACTTCTGCACGGAGGAAGTTCAGGAACCCTCTTTAAAACTTGACAGACTCCTGAAGGAAGGTGACGTGTTTCACGGTCTCGAGATATTCGAATTTCCCGGGCATTCACCTGACTCCATAGGGGTTTACAGCAGGAAAGAAAATGTCCTGCTTGTGACAGACTGCCTCGGATACTTCACCTCTTCAGGGAGAATTGTCCCACTCTTTTTCTACAATTACCAGCAGTACCTTGACTCAATTCAGAGAATTTCAGGGTTCAGACCAGAAATACTTGGAGTCGGGCATCTGAGAGTTTTCAGAGGTCAGGAATGTGACAGAGCGATCAGCAATGCTTACGATGAGGCCGTCAGACTTGGAGAGATGATAAGGTCAGAGATGAGTGACGATGAACTGATAGATTACTTTTTCGTCGATGAACTCAGGCTGTATCCCGAGCAGGCAATGAAGATCTCTGCTGGATTACTCAGGAGGAGAGTTCTCGAAGCCTGATATCCCTGCTTTCTTTTTTAAATTCTGAGATCCCCGGAAGATCTGCAAGAACTGTTGAAGCTCTGACAAGGATTGAATGAGCTATTCCTGCAGAGATACTTCCTGTTACAAGGGAAACCATGAATCCCGATCCACTCTCAAATAGCCCCATACCGCCTGGGGTCAGGGGAGCGAACATCAAAAGTGTTCCAAGAGGCTGAAGAACCATTGCCTGAAAAAAGCTCACTTTCAATCCAAGAGATAGGAAAATGAGATACCACTGGGCCCCAACAACAATCCAGCCGGTCAGGGATATTGAGAGGATGAAGAGCGCATTCCTCTTCGTCTCCCTTGCATACTTTCTCACCATTTTCAGTCTCTCAAGGTTCGGTGGAATGTCAGTCCACAAATATACAACAGCAAGAGAGCTCATCAGAAAGGGGACTGCTACCAAATAAAGCTCATTCAGACCAAGAAGGTATACTATGCCGATAGAAGCTCCAAACACCTTCACAACCATCTCTACAGCCTGAGAAGAAAGAATAACACCCATGACTGCTTTAGAATCGATGCCGTAGGCTTTTGCAAAGACAGGAACGGAAAAATATCCTGCTCTGCCCGGGGTGAAATCTCCCGCAATCATACCTGCGAGATGTGCTCTTAAAACATCAGAAAACCTTGCCTCTTTCCCCATGGATTCAAGCACATGGTAGATTCGATAGGCAAGCAACACATTCAGAAGCTCGTAACAGATAATTGATCCTATAAAGAACAGGGGGTTTGCAGAAATAATGTACTTAGCAGAGTCTCTGAAAAACAGAACAAGCAAAACAATAATTCCGATTCCAGCCAGAATCTTCAATCCCCGCATTCTGAGTTTGGTTCGGTAAATGAAATATAAAATGTGTGGTCTGGATGTGGAAATTTTCGAGAAACTTTGGCTCAGAAATTTCAGGCATTTAGAAGCAGTACCCTGTAAAAATTAATGAGTAAAAAACCTGTGTTTTCAGAGCATTAAAGGTTTGTAGAATTTTGCTTTGTTCAGGGCCTCATTCTTCACCTTTTTATTCTCGAAATGAACATCTACGGGATGTAACTGGCTGAGACCTGCTATCCTTATGATGTTCTCCCTCAACCGGTCCAGTTCCTTCCCTGATGGTGGATTGGAAGTAAAAATGAGGATGTCGACATGGTTTGTTTTCACAACATCATCCATGATATCTGCCTCTCAATAAAAAACTTGGGTAACAGTATTGCAGAGAATATGTGTCCCGATAAAACACGGGATTTATCCTCTGCCCAGCAACATTCAAATATTCATCCATTCTATGGCTGATGAATGCTGAGCATAATTCTTCCAGCATACAACGAGGCAGAAACCATAGGGAATGCTGTAGAAAGAGTGATGGAGTTTACGATGTCTGAGTTCGACGACTTTGAGATAATAGTGGCCGAGGACGGTTCAACAGATGGCACAGACAGGATAGCAGAAAATCTCGCAGAAAAATATCCCTTCGTCACCCACCTCCACAGCGATGAGAGACTTGGGAGGGGAATGGCTTTGAACAATGCTATAAGAATGGCGAGGTACGAATTTGTCATCTACATGGACACCGACCTCTCCACCGACCTAAGGCACATAAAAGATGTCTACGACGCTCTGAAATCAGGATATGATATTGCAGTTGGCTCGAGGCTTCTGAAGGATAGCATCACAGAAAGGCCGCTTAGCAGGGATTTGCCATCCAGGGTGTACAATTTACTTGTCAGATTGTTTCTCGGATCAAAAATTCACGACCACCAGTGTGGATTCAAGGGGTTCAGAAAAAGCAGGGTTATGGAGATCCTGAACATGATTGAAGATAATCACTGGTTCTGGGACACCGAGCTTCTGGTTCTTGCACAGAGAAAAGGGTTCAGAGTTGTGGAGATACCTGTTAGATGGGAACATGGTGAAGGGTCGAAGGTAAGCATCATAGGTGACGGCATTTACATGTTCAGAAACATACTGAGAATGGCCGTGAAAAAATAATTTTGG
>Ga0256830_1001189_pt1 | contig 18700 bp, 17 predicted proteins | sample 128326metaG_FD_190537 | JGI IMG/M metagenome (GOLD analysis project Ga0256830, IMG submission 190537) | Hydrothermal vent microbial communities from Lau Basin, Pacific Ocean - 128-326 | ecosystem: Environmental > Aquatic > Marine > Hydrothermal vents | place: Pacific Ocean: Lau Basin | collected... | reverse complement strand
GTCTTACTTGTCGGATTTGTCTGACTTGTCTTACTTGTCGGATTTGTCTGACTTGTCTTACTTGTCGGATTTGTCTGACTTGTCTTACTTGTCTGATTTGTCTTACTCGTCTAATTTGTCTGGCTTGTCCAGGTTGTCTTACTTGTCTTACTTGCAGGACTTACGAACTTGAAAAGTCGCACCCAGACCTCACAGGTCTCAAAGCGCATGGAGATGCCCGGAGGCAATCTGTTTTGGGTAAACTCTTCCTGCATCGTGTGGTAGTAGGCCTGGGAGGTCTCAACTGCGTAAGTACCGTTACTTGTCGGATTTGTCGGGTTTGTTTATCGGTTGGCCTGTGCGTACGACCGCTGCGCAAGGCTGGCGAGCGTTTCGATTAGCTGCACCATCCCCGCGCCCGCGGGGGTGATTTGGGCGTGGTCGGTGTCGATCAGGCGGACCGCCATGCCGACCTGCACCAGGTCGTTGAGCCGCTCGGAAAGCGGCAAACGCCCCAGGCCGGTGGCCTCGATCAGGGCGTTCAACGAATGGGATTCAGCGGCACACAGGGTGCGCAGGATGGTGAAGTTGAGCGGGTCGGCCGCGGTGCGCAGGCCGCGCAGAGTGAGTTCGAGGGCCGCCTCGGGCAGCTCGTGCTGCTCGAAGCGGGCGCGCCACTCGCCGCTGCCGGATTCCAGCCGGTCCAGCCGGTCGAGGGAAATGACCAGGGCGCGCAACCGTCCGGCGATTCCGGCTGCGATGCGCGGGGTGATGTCGTCGGGGTCGGGGGCCGGGTCCTGCATTTCAGGCCGCCACGCTCACGCTTTCCGCCTCGGCCTGGATGGGTTGGCCGTCCGCGTCCACCCAGCCGAGGGCTTCGGCCACCAGTTGGATGATGTCGCGCACTTCGATTTTGTCTTCGCTGCCGGTGGTCTTGACCGCGTCGGTGTACATGACCACGTCTTTGGGGCAGGCGACGATGAAGAGCGGTTTGCGGGAGGCCGTGCTGCCGTTGGCCGCGGGGGAGAGCACGGACAGGGCTTCGTGGATGCGGTTTTCCGCGGGGCGCTCGCCCTCGGGGGTGACACCCATCCAGATTTGGCCGCCGCCCGCGCCGCAGCAGTAGGAATTTTCGCGGTTGCGCGGCATTTCGAGCAACGACACGCCCAGCATCTGGATCAATTTGCGCGGCGCGGCGTAACCGCCGTTGTAGCGCCCCAGGTAGCAGGGGTCGTGGTACACCCCGCGGTGGTGGCTGAGTTTGTGTTTGAGTTGCAGACGGCCATCTTCGATCAATTGCAAAATGAAATTGGCGTAGTGGTGGACTTTCCACATGCCGCCGTATTGCGGGTACTCGTTGCGCAGGGCGTTGAGTGAGTGGGGGTCGGTGGTGAAGATTTGCTCGAACTGGCTCTTACCGAAAGCGGCCAGGTTTTCCTCCACCAGTTGCTCGAACAGCCCCTCCTCGCCAACGCGGCGCACGTCGTTGCCCGCGTTGCGCTCGGCCTTGTACAGGATGCCGAAATCCACCCCTGCGTGGGTCAGCACCCGCGCCACGGTCTGGGTCATGGGGATGACGCGGGTGTCGAACGAGGCGGTATCGCCCACGAACCACAGGTACTCGGCGGGTTCTTTGCTCAGGTCTTTGATCTTGAAATCCAACCCTTTGGTCCAGCGGGCGCGGGCGCGGCTGCCCTTGCCGAACCAGTTGCCGTTCTTGGCCAGGGATTCCAGCGCGCTCTGCACGCCGGAATCGATCTCTTCGGCTTCCATGATCATGCGGCGGCGGATGTCCACGATGTCGGCCATCGGCTCGTTGCCGACCGGGCAGATTTGCACGCACGCGTAACAGGTGGTGCAGGCCCAGACCGCCTCGGGGCTGATGGCCTGTTCGGTGAGCACGATGGGCGGCGCGTCCCCGGCCACCAGCGCGGAGAAGTGCTGGTTGATCAGGTAGCGTTTGTTGATCTCCAACGCGGAGGGGGAGAGCACGCGTCCCTGCGCATGTGCCGGACAGACGTCCTGGCAGCGGTTGCACATGATGCAGGCGTAGGCGTCCAGCAGCCGCGTCCAGGGCAGCTCTTGCAGGGTCTTGACGCCGGGGTCCGCGTCTTCGTCGGGCGCGGCGGGGTCGAGCTGGCCGCGCGGGGTCTGCTTGGCCAGCCCCAAATTGAGGGGGGCGACCATCAGGTGGATGTGTTTGCTGTACACGAAATAGGGGAAGAAGAGCACGATCAGGCCGATGGCCAGCCACCAGGTGACGTGTATGCCGGCGGTGAGGGCGGCTTCGGACATGCCGCTGAACAGGTTGGCGGCCAGGCTGGCGAAGGGCATGAACGGGTCGGGGCGGCCATTTTCGGCCAAACGGAAGGCCTGCCCCAGGAAGCGCGAGCCAACGTGCAGCAGGATGAACACGCCGACGATGGCGGAATCGCGGTGTACCGCGCCTTTTTGCACTTTGGGGTGCAGCAACACACCGGGGTTGAAGCGCAACCGTTTGTCGTTGCCCAGAAAACGGCGCACCAGGAAGGCCACCATACCGGTCAGCGTGAGCACGCTGAGCACATCGGCGATCACGTTGAACAGGTTGACCAGGCCGGTGGGCGCGTTGGGCAGGGCTGCGCCGCCGTAGATCAGCTCGAACCCGGGCACAAAGCCCTCCAGCACATCGGTGACGTTGACCAGGAAGTAGTAGCTGAAACCGAAGAAGATGAAGGCGTGGAAGGTGCTCAACACCGGACGGGCGCGGAAAATCGGTTTTTGCAGGCCTACTTCCAGGAAGGCGACCAGCATCTTTTTGGGCACGTCTTTGAGGGGCGGGGCCGGGCGCCCGCTGCGCACGATTTTGTAGATGCCGTAGAAGCCGCGCGCGGTCAGCCCGCCGACGAAGACCAGCGACAAGAGAATGAAGAGGATGCGTTCGATAGTCGTGAGCAAGGGGAACTCCTGTCTCGGCGTTCAGTCCTGAACTGAAAACTGAACACTGAAAACTGAACACTGGATACTGGACACCGTCACTCGAGTATTTCGAGCATGGCTTCGGCCACGTCGAAGAGGTCTTCGGTGGTGCCGTAGTGGGCGACGTCGAAGATGGGGGCGTTTTCGTCGGTGTTGATGGCGATGATCAGTTCGGCGTCCTTCATGCCTTCGATGTGTTCGGGCGCGCCGGAGATGCCGAGCATGAGGTAGAGTTTGGGTTTGACGGTGACGCCGGATTTGCCGACCTGCCGGGTCTTGGGCAGCCAGCCAGCATCGGTGATCGGGCGGGAGGCGGCGAGCGCGGCGCCCAGGGCCTCGGCCAGTTCTTCGGCCAGCTCGATGTTGTCTTCACCGCCGATGCCGCGCCCCACCGCGACCAGTTTCTCTTCGGCGGTGATGTCGATATCTCCGGCTTCGGGCATGATCATTTCGACGAAACGGGTGCGCAGCCCATCGAGGGAGGCCGGGGGTGCGGTCTGTTCGGGGGTGGTGCTGCCCCGGCCGGGGTCCGCGGGAAACGCGCCGGCCAGCACGGTGACGATGGCGGTGTCACCTTCGGGGATGGCTTCGGCGGCCATTTTTCCGGCGTACACCTGGCTGGTGGCGACCAGGGTGTCGCCCTCGGCCTGCAAATCGCTGACGTAGGCCACGCAGGGCGCGCCGGTTTTGGCCGACAGCCAGGCGGCCAGGTCCATGCCGGCCGAGGTGGAGCCGAACATGACCAGCCGGGGGGATTTTTGTTCGACCAGCGCGGCCACCACGCGGGCGTAGGCTTCGGGGTTAAAGTGCGCCAGCGCGGGGTCGTCCACGTACAGGGTGGCGTCGGAGGCAAAGGTGGCGGCCTGTTCGGCCATGCCGCTGCCCATCAACACGGCAATGGCCTGCCCACCCCAGGCCGCGGCCAGCTCTTTGGCTTTGCCGACCATTTCGTAGGAGATGTCGGCCACTTTTCCGTCGAGGTGTTCGGTGATTACCAGGATGTCGTTGCTCATGGTGCTCCTTCAGGGTTGGGAGTTCGAGTTGTGAGGTTGGGGTTGGGGGGAGTTGGGTAATTGGATATTGGTAATTGGTAATTGGTTAATTGCATCCTGAGCGGAAGGCGAACGGAGTGAGCCTGAAGTCGAAGGATGATATTGGGTAATTGGGTAATTGGGTAATTGGGTAATTACGCCTTACGAGGGGTCAGGTGCGGCTTTCGAGCAACCTGTCTACCTGTCTAACTTGTCTGACTTGTCTGACTTGTCTGACTTGTCTGACTGTTTACCTGTTTACCTGTCTACCCTGTCTACCCTGTCTACCCTGTCTACCCTCCCACTACAACAGCCCGCGCTCTTTATGATTTCGATGATCTTTTCGGCCACTTCTTCGGCATCGCCGTCGAGCATTTCGGCGTGCCCGGCGGAAACGGGGGGCGCCATCTTGCGCAGGGTGAGGCCGGCGCCGTCGCCTTCTTCATCCACTTCGATCTCTTCGATCTCCGCGGTTTTGGCCACCTGGCGGATTTTGCTGATCGGTGCGTAGCGCGGGGGGGAGGTGGCGGCCTGCACGCCGATCACCGCGGGCAGGTCTACTTCGAATTTTGCCATCACACCGCCGGAGTATTCTTTGTACACGGTGGCCTTTCCATCCGCGGCTTCCACGCCCATCACCACACCGACGTAGGGCATGTCCAGGTAGGCGGCCAGCATGGGGCCGATCTGCCCGTCCAGGTCGTCGGCAGCCTGTACGCCGGTGAGCACCAGGTCGGGGGACATGCCCTGGATGGCATCGGCCAGCCAGCGCGCCTGGGTGTGGGAGTCGATGCCCGGCTCGAAATCGCCGACGATCTTGGCGGCTTTGTCCGCGCCCTTGGCCAGTGCGGTGTGCAGCACGCCGTCCAATTCTTCGATCACGTCCACGCCGATCACGGTGACGCTGCCGCCGCTGGCCTCTTTGATCAGCACGGCTTGCTCGATGGCGTGTTCGTCGAATTCGTTGAGGGTGAAATCTACTTCGTCGAAATCCAGGTTGGTGCCTTCGGCGTTGAGTTCCAATTCATCGGCCAGGCTGGGGATGTGTTTGATTGCGACGATGATGTTCATACATGCGGCTCCGTTCGAGTTTTGAGTTTAAGTTGTGTTGGGTTGGTTCAGGATAACTGTCAATTTTTTCCAGCGGCTATCCGCCATTCATGGATTGGTCCAGCAATTCGAGGATGTCCAACACGTCCAGTTGGTCGTTGCCGGTGGATTTTGCGCCGTCTTCAAAGCGGGAGACCTCGAAGGGGCAGCAGACGGAGAGCACTTCCGCGCCGTATTCGACGGCCTCCAGCACGCGGCGTTCGGAGAGGCGCATGGTGGTGTGGTTTTGGGTGAAGGAGTCGAGCCACATACCACCGCCGCCGCCGCCACAGCAGTAACCGTTCTCGCGGCAGCGCCCCATTTCGACCAGTTTGAGGCCCGGGATGGCACGCAGCAATTCGCGCGGCGCGTCGTATTCGCCGTTGTGACGGCCCAAATAGCAGGGGTCGTGGAAGGTGACGGTGCGGTTGATCTCGTGTTTGAGCAGCGGTTTGAGTTTGTCGAGGTGCTGCACCAGGAACTGGGTGTAGTGCAGGATGGGGCGCTCGAAGCCCATCTTGGGGTATTCGTTCTTGAAGGCGTTGTACTCGTGGGGCCCGGTGACCACCATGACGTTCCACTCGTATTTCTCGAACACGGAGATGTTGTGTTCGGCCATCATCTCGAACAGGCCGATCTCACCTGCCAGGCGTTGGGAGTCGGCATCGTCTTTTTCTTCCCGGCCCAGGATGGCGAAGTCGATGCCCAGAGCGTTGAAGATGCGGGCGGCGGCACGGGCCGCGTCCTGGCCGCGCGGGTGATAGGAGGGGTAGGAGCCGACGTACCAGAGCACGTCCACCGGGCGGCCCAGGTCTTTGATGATCGGCACCGGCACTCCGGCGGTCTTGGTCCAGGCGGCGCGTTTGCGCTGCGATTGGCCGAGCGGGTTGCCGTATTTGGCGGTGTCTTCGAAGGCTTTTTGCAGCTCTTCGGGCACGTTGCCTGCCAACACGGCCTGCTCGCGCACCGCGGGCATGATCTGGATCATGTTGACTTCTTTGGGGCAGACGCGCAGGCAGTTCATGCAGGTGGTACACAGCCACAGGTCGTCGGAGGTGAACAGGTCGATGCCCATCTGGGTTTTGCGGTGAATTTTGCGCGGGGAGTAATCGCCCACGATGTCGATGGGGCAGACCGCGGTGCATTTGGCGCAGCCGTAGCACCAGCCCAACGATTCACCGCCGGGCAGGCTGGTCACTTTTTCCAGGTTTGCGTAGTCGTAGTCGAAGATCACACGCTGGCCGAACATCCGGTTCCAGTGACCGGAGATGTCCATGCCGTCCACGACCAGGTGTTCGTGTTCTTTGACCGCTTCCTGGATCACTTTTTGTTGTTCGACGGGTAGAGGCATAGCTTCTCCTTCAGAGTTGGGGGGTTACGCGGAGGGGCGCCGGGCGTGAGGCGTACATCTTCGTGCCCTCGGCGTTTCTAAATTTCCAGCTTCCAGACGCCCAAAATGCGGCGGGTGAGTTCCGGCATTTGGGGCACGATTTTGTTGAATTCCTGGGTCATGCGCAGGCGCAGGGTGGTGTACATGTAGACCACGTAAACGCAGGATAGAAAGACATCGATCCCGTAGGGACTGCTGCCAATGCCCGAGAGGTCGGCGGCTTCCGCGGTCATGCGGATGAACTGGGTGGCGATGCCCAGTTTGAGGTAGGTTTCGCCGACGGTCGTGCCGAACAAATCGACTTCGTCCATGGTGACCAGGGGCATGGCGCCGGTGCCCGCGCTGGGGTCCCAAATCCAGCGCGTCCAGAGCCAGTGTTCTTCGGGGTTGGTGAAGTGCAGCAGTTCGCTGGCCAGATCGCAGAAGATGTTTTCCTGAAGGGCGGCATCTTCTGCGCTTTGCTTGGCGCGGCTGTCGGAGGATTTGCGCGGGCGCAGCACGCGGATGTCGTCGAAGTAGCCGGTCATGCGGTCCACGAAACGCTGGAAGCGGACTTCCACGGGTTCGGGCTGGTAGAGCAGGTCGTGGATAGCGGCTTTCATCTCCTCCAGACCGATGGCCGCCAGGATGGCGCGGGCGCGGCGGCGGGTGGCGAAGACGGCGCGCAACAAGGCGAGCATCCGGGCTTCGTCGAGGGCGGCCAGCGAGTCCGGGGCCAGCATGGCCTGCATCCGGCGGCCTTTTTCCTGCAACTCGGCTTCGATGTCATGCAGTTCGGTGCGGGTGATCTTTTCGAGGGTGGCCTGCATGAATTCGCGGGCCGCGTCCAGATCAACCGGTTGGCCGCTGGTGGTCAGGGAGGTGATGTCCATGGTGATCGCAGGTCGGCAGGTGGCGACATCCAACAACGAGGCTCTACGCTCCAGGCTCTACACGGCTGCGAGTTTGCGCACCAGGCCGGCAGCCTGGATGGCAGCGGTCCCGGCCATGCTGATCGAATCGTCCAGGTCTTTGGGGCCGGCAGCCGCACCCGCCACGAACACACCCGGCACAGAGGTGCCAACCGGGTTGAGAGCGTCGTGGGGCACGTCGATAAACTTGTATTTGTTTTGTTTGACGCCAAAAATTTGCGCCATCTGGCGGGTGCCCATGCTGGCTTCCATGCCCACGGCCAGCACCACGATGTCCATCGGCACTTCCATCGGGCGGCCCATGGTGGTGTCTTCCCCGCGGATCAGCAGGCGGTCGCCTTTTTTGATGATCTCGGTGACGATGCCTTTGATGTACTGCACGTGGTACTTTTCCTGGGCGGGCCAGTAGATTTCGTTCTCCCAGTAGCCGTACATGCGCATGTCGATGTAGAAGATGAAGACTTTGGTGGAAGGAGAGACCTGGCGCACTTCGATGGCCTGCTTGGAGGAAATGCCGCAGCACACTTTGGAGCAAAATTCGTTGCCGATCTGCCGGTCGCGCGAGCCGACGCACTGGATGAAGCACACCCGTTCGGGCACCTGGCCGTTGGAGGGTTTGTTGAAGTGGCCGTCTTTGAGCATCCCTTCTGCGTCGGCCAGGGTGATCACGTCGTCGTATTCGTAGTAGCCGTACATCTGGGTCTCGCGGCCGGGGTCGAAGTGCTGGAATCCGGTGGCGATGATGACCGCGCCGGCTTCGACGATGTCTTCTCCTTTGCCGTTGCCGGATTTGACCACCGTGACTTTGAAGTTCCCGGCCTCACCCTCCGCGGCGGTGACGGTCGATCCGAGGCGCACATCCACCAGGGGGCTGTTGGTGACGTCCTGGATCATCTTGTTCATCATCTCCTCGGCGTCGTGGAAGCCGTGGGTGAGGGCCGCGTAACGTTCGGCGATGGGCGTGCCGCCCAAAAAGTCGCGTTTTTCGACCAGGGTGACGCGCGTGCCGATGCCGGCCAGCAGGCGAGCGGCTTCCAGCCCTGCCGGGCCGCCGCCAATGATGAGTACGTTGTCTGATGGCATATGTTTCTCTCCGTAGTTAGGTATCGGTGTCAGGGGGGTAGGTGTCAGGGGGCAGGTGTCAGGGGGGCAGGCTTCCGTCTTCGGTCCCCGGTCACCCGTCCCTACTTACCCTACATCCTCCCACGTCAGGTATTCGATCTCGCCGGATTTGAGGCGTTCGAGGTCTTCTTCGAATTCAGCCCAGGCTTTCTCGTGGTCGATGCCCATTTTTTCGAGCAGGGGGCGGTAGTCGGTGGAGTGCCAGTGCAGTTGGCAGACTTTGTAGGGGTGCGCGCCCATGGCCAGGGCTGCGAATTGGGCGTCGGACATGACCGGGATGCCGACGTTGGCGCCGTGTGCCACGCCGGTGGCGAACTGGCTTTTGTCCAGGGTGGTGACGCAGCCGGTGTCGTGGGAGATGACCACGTCGGGATCGGCTTCTTCTTTCATGATCTCGATTTTGCGCTGGGTAGCGAACGAGCGGGTGAAGTCGCGCGAGACCAGGATGTGGCGGAAGCCGAAGCCGCAGCAGTCGTACCAGGTGGAGTAGTCGATGGGCTGCGCGCCCAGCGCGCTGATCAGGCCGGTGACGATGGCGGTGCGCTGGCCGCCGTAGATGTCTTCGTCGTAGATGGCGTCTTCCTCGACCAGTTTGTAGTAGTGGCAGGCCGGGTGTACGGTGACGCGGATGTCCGAGAAGTCGCGCACCTGCTTTTCCGCGATCATCTCTTTCATGGCGTAAATCCATTCGGAGTAGTGCACGATTTCTTCGGGCATGACCAGCGGCTTGCCCAGTTTGGCGAGCACGTCACGCACCTGGTGGCGCAGGTGTTCGTGGTGCATGATCTCTTCGCGGGTCTCTTTGTAGTGGCCGTAGGAGGTGCCACAGTGGATGATGGGGTAGTAGCCGGTCTCGTAGGCTGCGGCGAAGTTGCGGTGGGCCACTGCGGCCTGGGCAGCCGCGTTGGAGGTGGCGGAGGCGTAGTAGTTCCAGGCGGTGCAGGAGGTCTGGTCGGTGGGGTCGATGTAGTTCAGGCCGAGTTTGCGCCCGATCCAGAAGATGGCGGTGGAGTAGCCGGGGATGTGCCCGCACTGGCCGCAGGATTTGTGGTGCCAGGTGTTTTGCAGGGGAATTTTCTTGGTGCGCCCGTATTTGGTCATCACCTCGATGTAGGGTTCGGGGACGCGTTGGATGATCAGTTCGCCGCGGCGTTCCAGATCGTCGAGGATTTCGTGAAAGTCCTCGCCAGGCTCATAGGTGCTGCGGTCGAAGGTTCGTTTGGTGGTAATTTCTTGGGTCAGTACAGCCATTGCTCTCTCCTAAAAATCGATCTCGTAGCCGGCGTCTTCGAGCATCTCTTCCATCACATCACTCAGGATCAGGTTGAGGCCTTCATCGACGTTGGCGATCATGTCCATCACGCCGGTGTTGTACCAGATGAGATACAGTTCGATCAGGGTTTTGTCGTCCACCTGCCAGCCGGTTTTGGTGGTGTGCAGGGTTTCGGGGGGCAGGGCGCGGCGCCACAAATCCAGTTCGTCGGAGACTTGTTTGACCTGCGGCCCCCAGTCGGGGAAGGCGTCGGGTTGCAGCATGTCGGGCGAGACCTGGGTGCCGGTGCCCATGATCTTGTAGACGATGCGGCTGTAGCCTTCCAGGGCTTGCTGCGCGGATTTGAGGCCATTGTTGACCGCCACCTCGCGCAGGATGGTGATCAGGCCGCCGGGCGAGTTCTGCCGCGGGCAGCGGTTGCACGAGAAGCACTGCGAGCAGTTCCACACATCGTCGTTCATCTGCTCGAAGATCAGTTCGACGTCTTCACGGGCCGCGGCCTGGGCGATCTTGCGGGGGGAGAAATCGTAAAAGCGCGCCGAGGGGCAGGCAGCCACGCAAATGCCGCATTCGTAGCAACCATACAGGTAGTCCGGGAAGCGTTCGTCGGCCTTGACCTCCTCCCACAGGCGAAGTTTTTCTTCGTAGGGTACTTCCGGGTATTTGTCAGCAAACAAACCCATATTCACACTCCTAAAATGAGATCACCGCGTCGGCTTCGATGGCCATGGCGTTGAAGGCCGCGCCGCCGATCATTTCGACGCCCTCGATCATGTCTTCCATGGTGAAGCCGTGCAGGTCGAGGGAGGGTTGGCAGACCAGCAGGCGCACGCCGATGCTCAAAGCCTGGTCGATGAAAAAGCGCAATTCTTTGCCGCCGCCGCCCGCTTTGGGTACGATGATCTCTTCGGGCGCGCCTTTGGCCAGCAGTTGGGGACCGTTCATGGTGAAATAGATGGCGACCTCGTTGTCCATGGCCGCAGCCGCGGTGGCTAGAAAAAACGGGGTCGCACTGCGCTCCGGCGACTCGCGGCCGTGCGTCTGTACGTATAGCACCTGGTTGATATCTTCGTCGTCGAGTTCTTCCCACATAAAAACAACTCCTGTGTGGTGGATTCCCAGGAACAAGCCTGGGGTGCATAAACAGATGGCACAACTACGTGCCTCTCGCTCTTCCCGCTGGGTTTAGCGGGGAAATCTGGTGATGGTTAAATGAACAGCGACACATCCGCGTCGGCTGCGAATTCCAGGAAAGTGGCCGCGCCGCCAATCATGGCATCCTCGATAAAGTCTTCCTTCTTGAAACCGAAGACGTCCATGGTCATCTGGCAGCCGATCAACCCAACGTCCAGGTCGACAGCCATTTCACGCAGTTCTTCAATGGTGGCAACCCCCTTGCTTTGAAACGTCTTTTTCATCAAACCGGTGGCGACACTATTGAAGCCGGGAGCGGCCATCAACGCGGTTGGAATAGGCCAGTTGATCTTTTGAAAGCCCTCCGGGCCAAAGGGCATCTTCATCGGCATAGCCGGGTTGCCCAACGGAGACACCGCGGCTTTCAGATCCCGGCAAAGCAATGGCAGGCCATAGAAAGTGAAAAATATCTGCACTTCCCACCCCATCGCACCGGCAGCGGTGGCGAGAATGAAAGGCGGGTAAGCCCAATCCAGCGTCCCTTTGCTCGAGATCATCGCAAGACGCTTGGGGGCAGACGGATCTGACTTGGACATAGCAAACCTCCAGTTAAAAAGACAAGCGCGTCCTTATTTGACGCGCTTGATAAAAAAGATAAACTTGCCATCCTCTTCGTAATGTTCCAGCAGCTCGTTGCCTGTCTGCCGGCTCCAGGCCTGCATGTCGGGCGGCGCGCCCGGATCAGTGGCGATCATTTTCAACACCTGGCCGACTTCCATCTGTTTGATGGCTTTGGTGGTCTTGACCACCGGAAGAGGGCACAGCATCCCGCTGCAGTCCAACACGCTATCGGCTTGTATCTCGGACATAGACTCGCTCCTTTGAGGCGTGAAACCCTTCGTTTTGAAGGGGTATACAAAATGTCTTCCATCCTGTACCCCGCTTTAGGAATCATATATGTTCCCCCTTCGTACGTCAACCCCTTTAGGGGTGATTCCCGCATCACCCCCAGGGGAGAAAAAAATACCCTATGGGGGTACGTTTTCACAACAATAGTGATACAATTTTATCAGGCTATGGAAGGAAAAAACATGGGCATCTTGCCGTCTCGAAAAAACCAGACAGCACTCGAATTGTCTAACGAAAATCTGCAATTGCAGATCATCTACGACTTGACGCTGCTGCTCCAGGCCGCGCCGGACGTCAAATCTGTGCAGCAACGCGTGCTCTCGGCCATTACCGGTGAATTGGGTTTCCCGCGCGTGGTGCTCGGGTTGACCGAACCCGAGGCGTACGCCATCTCCTCCTGGGCTATCCACCCTGCCGAGAACGCGCCCGCCCTGCCTTCCATCCCGCTGGATGCCGAAGGGCTGATCACCGCCGCGATCCAGACCCAGAAAACCTATTGGTGTACGGACAAGGACGAATTGAGCACTTCCCCCGCGCTCAACGATTGGCTGGGGGAGGAAACCGGGCTGGTGCTGCCCCTGGCGCTGCGCGAACACTCGGTGGGGGTGCTGATCGTGGCGACCGGATCGCCCCACATACCGGACGAACACATCAAGACGCTGAAACTGGTGGCCGGCCAGGCCGCGGTCGCGCTGGGCACCACCATGCTGTGCATCGACCGCGCCCAACAACTGGCCATCGAACAGGAACGTAACCGCATCGCGCGCGACATCCACGACACAGTGGCGCAATCCATGTTCGGGATCATCTTCTCGCTGGATGCCTGTATCAACATGCTGCCCGAACACGGGGACATCGTGCGGGAGGAACTCAAAGAATTGCACGCCCTCGCCATCCAGGTGCGCGATCAGGTGCGCCACTCGATCTTCAACCTGTGGCCTTCCAAGCTCACGCTGGCACAATTCAAGGAAGACATTCGCAGCTATGTCACCTCGTGCGCAGGCAGCCAAAAATTTCAGGTACATTTCACGGCTGACGGCGACTTTGATCGTCTCCCCTCCGCCATCCGGCGAAATCTGTACCGCGTCACGCAGGAAGCTCTGGCAAATTGCGCGCAGCACGCCGGGGTGGACGAGGCGCACGTGTTTCTGAAAGTTGGGCCGGAGCAGGTCATGCTGCGTATCGAGGACCAGGGACAGGGTTTCGACCCGGCGATTGTGCTGGCCCGCGCGCATAACCGCGAAAAATTCGGCCTGCACGGCATTCGCGAGCGCATCCACGCGCTGGAGGGGAGGTGCGACATCTCCAGCCAGCCCGGCAAAGGCACCCGGATCGAAATTTGTGTTCCAGTGAACGGGAGGCGATATTTTGAATGATCCCATTCGCATCCTGATCGTGGACGATCACGCGGTCGTGCGAAAGGGGTTGGCGATGGTGTTGCGAATCGAGCCGGGGTTGGAGGTGGTGGGCGAAACCGGCGACGGGCGGGAGGCCGTACAAATGGCCGCCATGCTCAGGCCGGATGTGGTCTTGCTCGACCGGGTGATGCCCGACATGGGGGGCAAGGAAATTGCCAAAGCGATCAAAGAAAAAGCCCCCGACGTTCGCATTCTGATCCTGACCGGCACCGAGGTGGACGACAAAACGGTGGATATTCTGGAGGTCGGTGTGGACGGTTACGTCTTGAAAGAGATCGAACCCATCGAGTTGAAACGCGCTATCCGCACCATTGCGAGGGGAGAAGCGTACCTGCACCCCGCGGTTGCCAGAAAGGTGCTCGACGATCTGCCCAGCCGCCCCCGCTCGGGGCCGTCCATCTCCCTGACTGCCAGAGAGTTGGAGGTGCTGCAATGGATGGCAAAGCCGTTACCCTACCGGGAGATCGCCAAGGCTTTGTTCATCAGTGAAGAAACCGTGCGCAGCCACGCCAAACGGATTCTAAAAAAATTGGGGCAAACCAACCGCTTCGACGCGGTGCGGGAAGCGCGCACAAAGGGGTTGATCGACTAATCTGCCGGCTGTGCCCCCATGGCGCGGGCGGCCCGGTCGAGAACTGCGTGCGCCCGCTCCCCCAGGCTGTTGCCCTCCTGTCCTGAGAAGTCATTTAGAGAGAAGGGGAACAGCGCTTCCAGGGGCACCCGCACCAGAGCGGCTTCCTCTCCCAGCGCGCTTTGAATCGCCCGTCCCTCCTCGCTGGTATTGAACAGCGCTCTTGCCAGGGTTTCAAACAAATTGTCCACTGTGAGCGGAACGTTGGCGCGCCTGCCGATCTCTTCGATGCGCGCCTTGACCGTCTGGCTGTCGCCCCATTCGTCGGCAAAAGAGAAAGTCAGGCTGTCCCGCTCGCGCATCCATTGGAAGAGATATTCGCGGGTGACGGCTGGCAGGGGGCGCACCCCTCCGGGCGTGGTGACCCAGCCACGGATGAGGTCGAAGTCGTCGGTGGTCAGGCGAGCGATGTAACTGGGCCACAGCCCGGCGTGCAGCATCAGGCTGAGCAGCACTTTTTCGAGCGAATTCGCCACCTCGAAGAGCGCATCGATCTGCTCCTGGGTGAGGGGTTGCGGGATGATGGCGCCGTGCAGATAGCCGGATTCGCCGTTGGCTCTGAGCAATTCGACCACGCTCTTGACGTCCTGGGCACGTGAGCGGGGGCAAACCAGCAGCACGTCGTCGGTGTCCACGATCACGATGTCATCCAGGCCAATGGTGGCTACCAGACGCTTGGGGCTGTAAATCAGGCTGTTTTTGGTGTCGGGCGACACGTGCCGGCCCACCACCACGTTGTTCATCTGGTCGCGCGGCAGCACATCGTAGACCGCGGACCAACTGCCCACATCGTTCCAGCCGATGTCCACCGGCAGCACGGCAACCCGCTCGGCTTTTTCCATGATGCCATAGTCGATGGTCTGATTGGGGAGTTGGGAGAAAGTCTCATCCAGGACTGCGGAGAAGCGTGGGGTGCCGATAGCGGTTTCGATTGTGCACAGACCGGCGTACATTTCGGGCATGTGTTTTTCCATTTCTTCCAGGATGCGGCTCACCCGCCAGATGAACATGCCGCTGTTCCAGACGTAATTTCCGCTCTCTACGTAGGCTTTTGCGGTTTCCAGATCGGGTTTTTCCACGAAGCGCGCCACGCGGTAGCCCTCGAAGTCGCCGACCATGCCCAAAAAGTCGCCCCGCTCGATGTAGCCGTAGCCGGTTTCGGGGTAGCCGGGTTTGATGCCCAGGGTGACCAGCCAGCCTTCAGCCGCCACGTGAGAAGCAGCGCGTAAGGCGTTGCGGAAGGCGTCCGTTTTTTTGATCAGGTGATCGGCGGTCAGCACGGCCATGATGGCCTGGGGGTCACGCTTTCGCAGGTGAACGGCGGCCAGCCCCACCGCGGCCGCGGTGCCGCGGCCAACCGGCTCCCCCAGGATGTTTTCGGGCGGCAGGTCCGGCAATTGCCGCTCGACCAGATCGACGTACCGCTGGTTGGTGGCTACCAGCGTTTTTTCCGGCGGGATGAGCGGCAGCAAACGTCGCTGCGATTGTTGCAGCATGGACAGATCGCCGGTCAGGTCCAGAAACTGCTTGGGATGTTGGGTGCGGCTGCGCGGCCAGAGACGGGTACCAAATCCACCGGCCATGATGAGTGCATACAAGGGTGCGGGCATGTTCCAACCTCTTTCGTTCGATTTGAGCCGCCGCGAGTATACTTCATCCTCATCTCAAAGAGCAAGGGCACGGATTTCCCATGCGTAAAGCCTGAGACGCAAACTTCAAGGCTGCACGAATCGCCTCCCGCGTCAAACGCGGGTGTGCCTCCAGCAAATCTTCGAACCCACCTTCCGCACCCGAAAGTAGCGGAATCGGAGAATATTCGGTAAGCTTGGTGCATGAGCACCGAGCAACGTTTTGAAACCAAGCGCATTGATCATCTCGGCATTGTGGCCGGCATCTGCCACGAGATTGGTCTGATCGAAGCCATCGATCAAGCCGTCGGCCCCAGCGAACGCAAGGTCAGCTGCGGGGCTGCGGTCCAGGCGATGGTGTTGAATGGCCTGGGCTTCACCAGCCGGGCACTGTACCTGATGCCGCAGTACCTGGATAACAAGCCGGTCGATGTGCTGATCGCCCCGCACCTGGTGGCCGAGGACTTCAACGACGACACCCTGGGGCGCAGTCTGGACCAGTTGTTTGAGAGCGGCGTGACCGAGGTGTTTGCGCAGGCGGCCCGGCAGGCACTGGCGACTTGCGGCATTGAGCACCGCTTCTTTCATCTGGACAGCAGCAGTTTCCACCTGCATGGGCAGTATTCGGCCGAGGAGCCGCACATCGAAGCGGTCGAGATCACCTATGGCTTCTCGAAAGATCATCGCCCGGACCTGAAGCAGGTTGTGCTCAATCTGATCACGGGTCAGCGCTCGCAGCTGCCGGTCTGGATGGAAGCCTTGAGCGGCAACCAAAGCGACAAGGAAAGCTTCCCCGACACCATCCAGGCCTTCTGCCAGCAGATGAAAGGCGAAGATGACTGTTACCTCGTCGTGGACAGTGCCCTCTACAGCGCTTCCAACCTGAAGGAATTGAAAGCGTTTCGTTGGCTGACGCGCGTGCCGGAGACACTGGCCGAGGCCAAGAGACTCGTGGCTGAGACTGAGTTGAGCGAGATGACGGAACTACCAGATGGCTACGCCTACCTGGAGGTCCCCAGCAACTATGCTGGCGTGGCCCAGCGCTGGTTAGTGGTACATTCCCCTCTGGGCGCTCAGCGAGAAGAAAAGACCCTGTTGCGCCGGGTAAAGAAAGAGGAAAAAGCAGCTCAGACCGCCTGGCGTAAGCTGGCTGCCCAGACCTTCAACTGCGAGGAGGATGCCCAGGCGGCAGTCGCCGAGACACAGAAAAAGTGGAAATACCACCAGCTAGACGCCGCAGCCGTTGCGCTGACCGGCTACCCGGGGCCTGGTCGCCCGGCGGCGGGTGCCACTCCGGAGGTGACCGGTTACAAGATCGAAGGTCAGGTCGTCCGCTCCGAGGCAGCCGTGCGGCTGGCCCGGCGCTCTCCAGGGCGTTTCATCCTGGCCACCAACGAGCTCGATACGGACAAGCTTTCCCCGGAAGCGATGCTCTCCCACTACAAGGCTCAGGCAGTCTCGGTCGAGCGCGGCTTCCGCTTCCTGAAGGACCCGCTCTTCTTCGCCGACAGCCTGTTCCTGAAGAAGCCGGGCCGCATGATGGCTCTGATCATGGTCATGGTGCTGGCCCTGCTGGTCTACTCGTTGGCGGAGCGCAAACTGCGCCAGCAGTTGGCCGAGAGCGGAGAGACGGTGCTCAACCAGGTTGGAAAGCCCACCCAGAACACCTACGCGTGGCTGAACTGCATCTCCTCGGTGGAGCCTTTCAGGGCCGCGGTGGAGGCTTTGCCGCCGCTGATGGCCATCTGGATTTCGTCGAAATAACCGGCGCCCACGAAGGCCTGGTGTTTGACCGCCTTGTAATCGCCCTCGCGCTCCATATCGAATTCGTGCTCCTGTAATGCCACATAGGCGGCCATGCCGTTGTCGCGGTAGTCGCGCGCCAGCTCGTACATCCCGGCGTTCAGAGAGTGGAACCCGGCCAAGGTGATGAACTGGAATTTGTAGCCCATCTCGCCCAACTGTTCCTGGAAGGTGGCGATCTCCTCGTCGGACAGGTAGCGCTTCCAGTTGAAGGACGGGGAACAGTTGTAGGCCAACCATTTGCCGGGGAACTTTTCGTGGATGGCCTGCGCGAACTCACGCGCCTCGCCGATGTCGGGTTTGGAGGTCTCGCACCAGAGCAGGTCGGCGTAGGGCGCGTAGGCCAGGCTGCGGGCGATGGCGTATTCCAGGCCGCCGCGCACCACGAAGTAGCCCTCGATGGTGCGCTCGCCGGTCATGAACTCGCGGTCGATGGGGTCGATGTCGCTGCGCAGCAGGTGCGCGCTGTTGGCGTCGGTGCGAGCGACGATCAGGGTGGGCACGTCGAGCACGTCCGCGGCCAGCCGCGCGGTGACCAGCTTCTGCACGAAGGTGCTGACCGGTACGACCACTTTGCCGCCCATGTGCCCGCACTTTTTGAGCGATGAGAGCTGGTCTTCGAGGTGGACCGCGGCGGTACCCGCCTCGATCATGCCCTTGACCAGCTCGAAAGTGTTCAGCGGGCCGCCGAACCCGGCCTCTGCGTCGGCCACGATGGGCGCGAACCAGTAGGTGCCGTTGCGCCCGTTCATGTGGTCGATCTGGTCGGCGCGCATCAGCGCGTTGTTGATGCGCCGGATCATGGTCGGGCCGCTGTTGACCGGATAGAGGCTCTGATCGGGGTAGGTGTGGTAGGCCAGGTTGCCGTCCGCGGCCACCTGCCAGCCGCTCAGGTAGATGGCCTCCAGCCCGGCCTGCACCATCTGCACGGCCTGGTTGCCGGTGATGGCCCCCAGGGCGCGCACGAACGGGCGGTTTTCGAGCAGGTACCACAGCCGCTCCGCGCCCAGCCGGGCCAGGGTGTGCTCCACAGTCACCGAACCGCGCAGGCGGATGACATCTTCGGCAAAATAGGGGCGCTCGATGCCCTGCCAGCGGGGGTCGGTCTGCCATTGCTCTGCCAGTTGGGAAATGTCTTCTTGGGTGTACATGAGAAACTCCTTGGTGGGGTGTTCGAGTTGGGTGAGGGGGGAATTGGGTAATTGGGTAACTGGGTAATTGGGTAATTGGGTAATTGGGTAACTGGGTAACTGGGTAACTGGGTAACTGAACCGCGCCTACTTCCTACTTCCTACTTCCTACTTCCTACTCCTTACTTCCTACTTGTCCACTGACAGCCGATCGTTTACACTCGGTATAAGCGGGCATAACTGACAGCCGATCGTTTACACTCGGTATAAGCGGGCATAACTGACAGCCGATCG
>Ga0256830_1001188_pt1 | contig 18702 bp, 17 predicted proteins | sample 128326metaG_FD_190537 | JGI IMG/M metagenome (GOLD analysis project Ga0256830, IMG submission 190537) | Hydrothermal vent microbial communities from Lau Basin, Pacific Ocean - 128-326 | ecosystem: Environmental > Aquatic > Marine > Hydrothermal vents | place: Pacific Ocean: Lau Basin | collected... | reverse complement strand
TGGGAACGCTGCCAGCTCCTGTACCTGTGCTCGCCCGGCAACCCGACCGGTGCGGTCCTGGACATCGACACCTACCATTTCATCATCGGGCAGGCCGACCGCCACGACTTCGTGATCGTGTCCGACGAATGTTACTCGGAACTCTACCTGGACGAATCGGCGCCACCGCCCGGCCTGCTGTCCGCCTGCACGCGCCTGGGCCGCGACGACTACCGGCGCTGCCTGGTATTCCACAGCCTGTCCAAGCGTTCCAATGCGCCGGGCCTGCGTTCGGGCTTCGTGGCGGGCGACGCACAGTTGATCGGAGACTTCTTCCGTTACCGCACCTACCACGGCTGCGCCATGCCGCCCGCCACCCAGGACGCCAGCGCCGTCGCCTGGGCCGACGAGCGCCACGTTGAGGAAAACCGCAGCTTGTACCGGGAGAAATTCACCGCTGTACTGGATATCCTCGAACCGGTGCTGGACATCGGCGCGCCGCCCGCCGGCTTCTATCTGTGGCCGCGCACGCCCATCGACGACCAGGCATTCTCGAAACGGCTGTACGCGGAACAAAACGTCATCGTCCTGCCCGGCAGCTTCCTGTCGCGCGACACCGACCAGGGCAATCCGGGCAACAACCATGTACGCATGGCGCTGGTGGCGCCGCTGGAAGACTGCGTGGAGGCGGCGCGGCGGATCCGGCGCTTTGTCGAGGCGTTGTGAGAATGCCATTCAACCACGAAGGCGCCGAAGGAAAACCATTCTTAAAAATCACCGAAAAGCGAGGAGAATATGCGCGCACTCAAAGGAAACCTTTGCCGGAAGATTCCCTTCAGATTGTTCGCGGTGAACAAAAAGGTTTTTCCTTCGTGTATCCGCAGGGTATAAACGCCTTCGTGCGCCCATGTGGTTACCCCATCCCGAACAGATTCCAGCTACAAGGAGACACACCATGAACGACCTCCAGGCGACCATCGAAGAAGCCTTTGAACGCCGCGCCGACATCACCCCACGCAGTGTCGATACGCATGTCAAGGAAGCCACGCTGGAAGCCATCAACCTGCTGGATTCCGGCAAGGCACGTGTCGCCGAGAAGAAAGACGGCAAGTGGGTGGTCAACGACTGGCTCAAGAAGGCGGTGCTGCTGTCGTTCCGCATCGAGGACAACCAGTTCATGAAGGGCGGCTTCACCAACTACTACGACAAGGTGCCCTCCAAGTACGCCGACTACAACGCGCGCGAGTTCCGCGCCGGTGGCGTGCGCGTGGTGCCGCCGGCCGCCGCCCGCTACGGCTCCTATGTCGCGCCGGGCGTGGTGCTGATGCCCTCCTACGTCAATATCGGCGCCTACGTCGATTCCGGCACCATGGTCGACACCTGGGCCACGGTCGGCTCCTGCGCCCAGATCGGCAAGAACGTGCACCTGTCCGGCGGCGTCGGCATCGGCGGCGTGCTGGAACCGGTGCAGGCCTCACCCACCATCATCGAGGACAACTGCTTCATCGGTGCGCGTTCCGAGGTGGTGGAAGGCGTCATCGTCGAGGAAGGATCGGTGATCTCAATGGGGGTCTACATCGGCCAGAGCACGCGCATCTACGACCGCGAAAAGGACGAGATCCTCTACGGCCGCGTGCCCGCCGGTTCGGTGGTGGTGTCCGGCAACCTGCCCTCCAAGGACGGCAAGTACAGCCTCTACTGTGCCGTCATCGTCAAGAAGGTGGACGAAAAGACGCGCGGCAAGGTGGGCATCAACGAACTGCTGAGGGATATTTGATATTGAAGAGGAGTCGACATCGTAGGGTGGGGTGAGCGAAGCGAACCCCACCGTTTCCCACCGCAGTAGCGACAGCCAGGCAGGCTTCGTTCGAACGGTGGCCCTGGATACGGCCATGGCGTCACGAGGCGTGGCCGCCGGACGGTTATGGTGGGGTGCGCTTCGCTTACCCCACCCTACGCTTCGATTGGCATCCGGTTGGAAGGATCATGATCACGCTTTACGGCATAAAGAACTGCGACACCATGAAGAAGGCCCGCACGTGGCTGGACGGGCACGGCGTCGAATACCGTTTCCACGATTACCGCAAGGACGGCCTCGACCGCAAACGGCTCGCGGCCTGGGTCGACGAGCTGGGCTGGGAGACCCTGCTCAACCGGCGCGGCACCACCTGGCGCCGGCTGCCGGAGACAGTGCGCGAGAACATCGACCGCGATGCCGCCATCGATGTGATGCTGGACAATCCCGCCATCATCAGGCGCCCGCTGCTGGACCTGGGAGACCGGCGCATCGTCGGCTTCAAGGCCGATGAATACGAGGCGCTGCTCACGTAGGGTGGCGGTGAGCGCAGCGAACCCCACCGTGACGCGCATGTGCAGCTTCATTTGACCGGGACGAACCAGGACGCGCGGTTCTGTCAAGAGGTGGCCGCCGAACCGTTATGGTGGGTGTGGTCTCTTTTGACAGGAGCGTGCCAAGATAAGGTGGTTCTGTTAAGAGGTGGCCGCCGAACGGTTATGGTGGGGTGCGCGAAGCGCACCCCACCCTACGTGTCATTGGCCACGTTGCTTCCCGTAGGGTGGTGGTGAGCGAAGCGAACCCCACCGGCTTTCAGACAATGACGCTTCGAACCGGCAAAAATATTCACCACGACAACACAAAACAAAGTAGACTTTTATCCATGTCCGAAACCCTGGAACTCGCCATGCAACTCATTGCCCGCGCTTCGGTGACGCCCGACGACGCCGGCTGCCAGACGCTGATGATGGATCGTCTGCGGGCCATCGGCTTCGCCATCGAGCCCCTGCCCTTCGGCGAGGTGACCAACTTCTGGGCACGGCGCGGCGACAGTGCGCCGCTGCTGGTATTCGCGGGCCACACCGACGTGGTGCCGCCGGGACCACTGGATCAATGGCACAGCGATCCCTTCGAGCCGAGCCTGCGCGACGGCCGCCTGTACGGCCGCGGCGCCGCCGACATGAAGGGCAGCCTGGCGGCCATGGTGACGGCCTGCGAGGCCTTCGTCGCCCGGCATCCGGCCCACAAGGGGTCCATCGGCTTCCTCATTACCAGCGACGAGGAAGGCCCCTCGGTCAACGGCACCGTCAAGGTGGTGGAACACCTGGAGGCGCGCGGCGAGAAGATAGACTGGTGTCTGGTCGGCGAACCGTCCAGCAGCCGCACCGTCGGCGACGTCATCAAGAACGGCCGCCGCGGCTCCCTCAACGGCCGCCTGATCGTGCACGGCCAGCAGGGCCACGTGGCCTACCCGCAACTGGCCGACAACCCCGTGCACCGCGCGGCACCGGCGCTTGCCGCGCTGGTGGCCATCGAATGGGACCAGGGTAACGCGCATTTCCCGCCCACCACGTTCCAGATCGCCAATATCCACGCCGGCACCGACGCCGAGAACATCATACCCGGCGAACTCGACGTGCAGTTCAACCTGCGCTTCTCGACCGAGATCACCGAGCAGCAGATCCGCGAACGTATCACCGGCCTGCTGGACAAGCACGGCCTGGACTACGAACTGCACTGGCGGCTGTCCGGCAACCCCTTCCTGACGCCGGCCGGTGAACTGGTGGATGCCGCGCGTCGGGCTATCCACGACGTGATGGGATTCGACACGGAACTGTCCACCAGCGGCGGCACCTCGGACGGGCGCTTCATCGCCCCCACCGGCGCCCAGGTGGTGGAACTGGGCCCGGTCAATGCCACCATCCACAAGGTGGACGAGTGCGTCGAGGTCGAGGCGCTGGACAAGCTCGCGCTCATTTACCAGAACATCATGCAACGACTGCTGACGAACTGATCCCATGCACAAACGAAACCGCGTCCGCCTGCTCGCACTCGTCATCCTGGCCCAGTGGCTGTCGGCCTGTTCCATGGGCCAGATCGTGGCGCGCACCTCGGTGTCCATCATGGACGGCAGCGTCGACGCCATGAACCGCGAGACCGACCTGGCGCTGGCAGCCACCGCCATCCCCGCCAACCTCAAGCTGATGGAGGGGCTGATCGTCGAGGATCCGGGCAACACCGATCTGCCCGTCTACGCAGCACAGGGCTTCTACGGTTATGCATTCGGCTTCGTCGAACTGTCCGACCCCGCCCGCGCCACCGCGCTCTATCACCGCGGCTTCGAATACGCACAGCGTGTGCTGAAGCAGCACGGCCTGTCGCTGGATATTGTCAACAGTCCAGCGGACACCCTGCGGCAGGCGGTCAACCGGCTCGGCCATGAATCGGTACCGGCCCTGTTCTGGGCCGCCTCCTGCTGGGCCAAGAAAATCGATCTCAACCGCAACGACCCGGCGCACATCGCCCAACTGGCCAGCACCGAAATACTCATGCGGCGCGTGTTCGAACTCGATCCCGATTACTACTATGGCAGCCCCTACCTGTTCTACGGCGTCTATTACGGCGGCCGCGCGCCCATGTTCGGCGGCGATTATTCGAAATCGGCGCAAAACTTTGACCGCGCCCGCGCTGTCACAAAAGGCAAACTGCTGATCGTCGATGTCCTGCAGGCCGAATACCTGGAGCGCCAGCGGCTCGACCGGCAGCGTTTTCATGCCCTGCTGGAACAGGTAATCGCCACGCCGCCGGGCAGCTTCCCGGAAATGGCGCTGGCCAACCAGATTGCACGCGCACGCGCGCGCTGGCTGCTGGGCAAAGAGGAGGACTGGTTCTGATGCACTCCACCGCCACGCGCCTTGCCGGCGTCATCCTGCTTCTGTTCAGCGCCGCCGTCCCGGCCGCCCAGCAGTACATACTCAAGTTCGCCACCCTGGCGCCGGCGGGCTCGACCTGGATGAACCTGCTGCAGGACTGGGGCGACGAAGTGAGGGCCCGCAGCGACGGCCGCCTGCTCATCAAGTTCTATCCCGGCGGCGTGCAGGGCGATGAGCCGGATGTGTTGAAAAAGATGCGCTTCAACCAGCTGCAGGGCGGCGCCTTCACGGGCTACGGCATCGGCCAGATCTATTCGCCGGCGCGCGTCATGGAGCTGCCCTTCCTGTTCAGGAGCTTCGACGAGATCGACCACGTGCGGGCGCGCTTCATGCACGAGTTCCAGCAGGGCTTCCACGAACACGGCTATGAACTGCTGGGCTGGATGGAAATCGGCTTCGTGCACATGTTCTCCAAGGAGCCCATCGATTCCATCGAGGACATGAAGTCGCGCCGGGTATGGCTGTGGCAGGGCGACCCCATGGGCCGGGCCTTCTTCAAGGCCAGCGGTATCTCGCCGGTGCCGCTGTCCATCATCGACGTCTACAGCAGCCTGTCCACCGGCCTGGTGGATACCGTCTACTGCACACCGCTTGCCGCCATCGCCCTGCAGTGGTTCACCAAGACAAAGTACGTCAGCAGCGTCGCCCTCACCAACGGCATGGGCGGCCTGATCGTGACGCGGCGTTTCTTCGACCGCCTGCCCGCCGACCTGCAGGCCATTCTGCGCGACACCGGCCGCGAGACCGGCGAGAAGCTGGTCACGGCCACCCGCGAAGACAATGAAAAAAGCGTGCAGGAACTCAAGCGGCGCGGGCTGGTGTTCGTGCCGCCCGGCAAGGGCATGAGCGATGCCGAGCTGCTGGCGCTGCGCGACAAGGCGGCCAGGGACCTGATGGCCAGCGACTACATCCCCGCCGAACTCATCGACCGCACGCGCAAGCTGCTGGAGCAGTACCGCACCAGCCGGGCGGCCGCCGCGCACGACCCACAGCCCTGACAGGCATGCAGCGACTGCAGCAGGTCCGGCGTCTGTTGGTGACGATAGAAACCTGGCTGGCCGGTGGCAGCCTGCTGTTGTTGCTGCTGCTGGCGCTGGCGCAGATCGCGGCACGCAACTTCTTCGATACCGGGCTGCCGGCCGCCGACACCCTGACCCGTCAGCTGGTCCTCTACGTCACCTTCTTCGGCGCCGTGCTGGCGGTCGAGCGCCACCGCCATATCAGGATCGACGTGTGCTGCACCCTGCTGTCACCCCGCACGCTGAGCCGGCTGTTCCGTCCCATGCACGCCGTCGCCGCGCTGGTGTGCCTGCTGCTGGCGGACGCCGCCATCCGCTTCTGGCGCGATGAATGGGCCTATGCCGCCGACTATGAACGCTGGCAGGCGCTGACCGGCCTGGTCGTGCCGACCGGTTTCGTGCTGTTGACCCTGCACTTCATGCTGGCAGCCCTGCTGGGGCCGAACCCCGATATCGAGGACGACGGCCTGTGATGACGCTGGCCGCCATCCTGCTGGTGCTGCTGGCGCTGTTCGGCCTGCCGCTGTTCGCCGCGCTGGGTGCCGGCAGCCTGCTGTACGCCCACCACGAGGCGCTGGATTCAGCGGTGCTGATCGTCGAGCTGAACCGGCTGGCCGCCTCGCCCAACCTGACCGCCATACCGCTGTTCACATTCGCCGGTGTCGTGCTGGCCTCCGGCGGCGCGCCGCAGCGCCTGATCCGGCTGTTCAACGCCCTCATCGGCTGGCTGCCCGGCGGCCTGGCGGCCGTGGCGCTGGCCGCCTGCGCCTTCTTCACCTCGTTCTCCGGCGCCTCCGGCGTCACCATCCTGGCCCTGGGCGGGCTGCTGTTTCCCATGCTGACCAGCGTCCACTACCCGGAACGCTTCTCGCTGGGCCTGCTGACCACCTCCGGCTCGCTGGGCCTGCTGTTCCCGCCCAGCCTGGCCATCCTGCTGTACGGCATCGTCGCCGGCGTCAACATCGACGACCTCTTCCTGGCCGGCATCCTGCCAGGGCTGGTGCTGATACTGATGCTGGGCCTGTATGCGTTCTTCATCGGCCTGCGCTTCGACGTGCCACGCCACAGGTTCAGCGCCGCTGCCCTGCGACGCGCGGCGCGCGAGGGGTTCGGCGATATACTGCTGCCGGTACTGCTGATCGTCGGCATCTTCGGCGGCTACGTCACCATCGCCGAAGCAGCCGCCTGCACTGCCCTGTACGTCATCGTGCTGGAACGCTTCGTGCATCGCAACATCCGCCTGCGCCGCCAGCTCGGCGGCCTGCTCACCGACACCGCGGTGCTGGTGGGCAGCATCCTCATCATCCTCGGCGTCGCCATGGGCCTGACCAACCTGCTCATCGACGCCCAGCTGCCCATGAAACTGCTGGACTGGATGGGGGGCCACGTCGACACCCAGCTGAAGTTCCTCATCCTGCTCAACCTGTTCCTGCTGGTGGTCGGTGCCATGATGGACATTTTCTCCGCCACCGTGGTGGTGGTGCCGCTGATCCTGCCGCTGGCGCAGCGCTTCGGCGTGGATCCGGTGCACCTGGGCATCGTCTTCCTGGCCAATCTGGAAATCGGTTACAGCACACCACCGGTGGGCATCAACCTGTTCATCGCCAGCCAGCGCTTCGGAAGACCCATCCTGTCACTGTTCGCCGCCGCCCTGCCCTTCCTGCTCATGATGCTGCTGTGGCTGGGCGTGGTAACCTATCTGCCGTCGCTGTCGCTGTGGTGGCGGTAGGCACACCGGACCGATTGTAAAGACCAGCTTGTTTATGAAAAATCAGCCGTCCTCCCTGTTCCGCCTGCTCGGCATCGAACTCAGCCCCGTCACCCATACCGAGCGTCTGGTATCCACGGCGGGCGGTTTCCTCGGTATCTTCGGCATTCTGGTGGTCAGCAGCCGTTTCATGCAGCTGGACGACGCCCTGCTGATCGTCGCGTCCATGGGGGCATCGGCGGTCCTGCTGTTCGCCGTGCCCCATGGCCCGCTGGCGCAGCCCTGGCCCGTGTTCGGCGGCCACCTGGTGTCGGCCGCGGTCGGCGTCACCGTTGCCAGGCTGGTGCCGGACACCCTGCTGGCAGCGGCACTGGCCGTGTCACTGGCCATCGGCGCCATGCACTACCTGCGCTGCATCCACCCGCCGGGCGGCGCCACCGCGCTGTCGGCCGTGGTGAGCGGGCCGGCGGTGCACGCCATCGGCTATCAGTACATACTGACGCCGGTGATGCTGAATGCCGTGGTCATACTGACCGTGGCGGTGCTGTTCAACTACCCCTTCGCCTGGCGCCGCTACCCGGCTGCTCTGAAACGGCGCGCCGTAAAAGGAGAAGGCGACAGGTTCGGCGCCATCGCGCACGAAGATCTGGTCTACGCCCTGAGCGAAGTCAATTCCTTCATCGACATCTCGGAACAGGACCTGCTGACCATCTACGACCTGGCCACCCACCGGTCCGCCTCGCGCGGCTACGATCCAGACAAACTGAAACTGGGCGGTTATTACAGCAATGGCAGATACGGTGCCGAGTGGTCGGTACGCCAGATCATCGACGAATCCCGCCACGAGGACCCGGACAAGGACCTCCTCATCTACAAGACCGTGGCGGGCGCCGGGCTGCGTTCGACCGGCTTTGCGACCAGGCAGGAATTCGCGCGCTGGGCCAGGCACGCCGTCTACCGGGACGATGAGAACTGGCGACGGCTGGAGGAACAGGAACACCCAACCGTGACCTGACTACTTTCATGACCACAAAGGGCATAAACGCCTTCGTTCCACCTCCCGGGCGCACAAGCTTAGCGGTAAAGCCGGTGGGCGGCAAAACAGCCGCCCCCTTTCCCTGCCGCGCGGAGAACGGCTCTATAATGAACGACAAAAGAGGGGTGAATTACTTGAACAAGAACACCAGGCCGCAGCTGCCCGATGACCGCTCGGCGTTGATCATCGTCGACGTACAGAACGACTTTCTGCCCGGCGGCAGTCTGGCCGTTCCGGATGGCGATGCAGTCATCGCTCCGCTCAACAGGGCGATCGCCCTCTTTGCGGCGCGGGGCCTGCCGGTCGTCGCCACCCGCGACTGGCACCCCGCCGACCACTGTTCATTCACCGAACAGGGCGGCATCTGGCCGCCGCACTGTGTACAGGACACCGCCGGCGCCCGTTTCGGCCCCGGTCTTGAACTGCCGGATGACGTCATCGTCATCTCCAAGGCCGATACGAAAGACAGAGATGCCTACTCCGGTTTCGAGGGCACCGACCTGGCCGAACGGCTGTACGAACTGAAAGTATCGTCACTCGTCGTAGGCGGTCTGGCTACAGACTATTGCGTGCTGAACACGGTACGCGACGCGCTGAGCCACGGCTTCGACGTCTATGTACTCGAAGACGCGATACGCGCTGTCGACGTGAAACCCGGCGACGCCGAGCGTGCTGTCCGCGACATGCAGGATGCAGGCGCAGGTTTCATCCACGTTGGCGACCTGAGCGGATGACCACCGAAAGCAGCGCCCTGCTCACCGACCTCTACCAGCTCACCATGGTGCAGGCCTATGTCGATCACGGCCTCACCGATACGGCGAGCTTCGAACTGTTCGTGCGCCGCCTGCCGGCAGAACGCAACTTCCTGGTGGCCGCCGGACTGGAGCAGGTGCTCGGCTTTCTCGAGGACTTCCGCTTCAGCGAGCAGGAACTGGACTGGTACGCCCGCAGCCGTAATGCACCGCCCGCCTTCATCGACTTCCTGCGCGCCCTGCGTTTCGAGGGCGATGTATGGGCGATGCCGGAGGGCACCCTCTTCTTTGCCAACGAACCCATATTGCGCGTGACTGCGCCCCTGCCCGTCGCGCAACTGGTCGAAACACGCATCATCAACATCCTGCAATACCAGACCCTGATCGCCTCCAAGGCCGTGCGCTGCGTGCTGGCGGCGCCCGGCCGCCTGCTGGTGGAATTCGGCCTGCGCCGTGCCCACGGCGCCGAGGCCGGCCTGATGGCGGCCCGCGCCAGCTACCTGGCCGGCTTTACCGGCACATCGAACGTGCTCGCCGGCATGCGCTTCGACATCCCGCTGTTCGGCACCATGGCGCACGCCTTCGTCCAGTGCCACGACAGGGAAGCCGACGCCTTTCTCGATTTCGCGCGCTCGCATCCGGACAACGTCATCCTGCTGATAGACACCTACGACACGCCGGCCGCTGCCCGCACCGTGGTGGAGATAGCACCCGTACTGAAGCAGGAAGGCATAGACATCCGCGGCGTACGCATCGACAGCGGCGATCTGCTGCAGCGTGCACGCGAGGTTCGACAGATACTGGACGAAGGCGGACTGAACGATACCACCCTCTTCTCCAGTGGCGATCTCGACGAGTACCGCCTGACGGAACTCCTCGGCCAGGGCGCCCCCATCGACGGCTTCGGGGTCGGCACGCGCCTCGATACCTCGGCGGATGAGCCCTACCTGAACTGCGCCTACAAGCTGGTCGAGTATGCGGGCCGGCCGCGCTTCAAGTCGTCGGAGGGCAAGGCCACCCTGCCCGGCCGGAAGCAGGTGTTCCGGGTGTACCAGGACGGACAGGCGATGCGGGATATCATGACCCTGCACGACCGGAGTTGCGAGGGAACGCCCCTGCTGCAACCGGTCATGCGGGCCGGGCGGCGGCTGCAGGCAGAACCGATGTCGGCGCTCCGCGAACGCCTCAAGGCACAGCTCGACAGGCTGCCTCCCTCACTGAGGACGATCGAACCGGCCCCGCCCTACCCCGTGGAGATCAGCGAGGAAATAAAACAGCTGTTATCCCGGCAGACGGGGTGAACTCGGCAGACCCCACCACTGCGCCCGGTGGTATTCATGTCCACCGCGGGCGGGCGACAGCACGGCAGTTGCAGGCGCCGCGCAGCCCCTGCCCGGCATCGATCCCGGCCGGCGTTGCACGGCAGGCGGACTCCGCCGGCGGGGACAGGCGGGCGGGTGTCAACCCGCCTTGACGGCGGCGTCCAGCGCCTGCAGCGCAGCCTCCCAGGCCGGCCCCTGGTTGCCGCCGCCGGCCATGAGTTCCATCAGCCCATAGGCCAGTTGGCGATTGTCCGGCGACAGGTCGCGCAACTTGCGCAGCATGTACATGTAACCGCTCTTTTCCATGCGCAGGGTACTCACCAGGGCGTACAGGATCAGGCTCTCGCCGCCGTGCGGGTTGGCCTTCACCTGCTCGACCACACGGGCCAGGGCGTCTTCCGGATTCATGGGTTCACCTATGCGGGCTTGCTGGCGACCTTGTCGCGCAGGTAGACGGGCAGCGCCTGTTCCGGCGCCAGGGTATCGCCGCTGGCGACGTGCGGTGCCGCCAGCGCTGCGATGTCGCGGGCGTGCGGGCGCTGCTCCGGGACCGCACGCACGGTTACTGCAGCCGCCACGGACATCAGTTCAGCCTCGTAGCTGCTCCAGCCGCTGCCCGCACCCGTCCAGTCACCGCCGGCGGGCAGCGGCACGGCAGCCGGCGCACACACTGTTTCATCGCCCTGTAAAACCACCAGTTCCCCACGCGCCTGATAGACAGCCCAGTATACTTCCTGCATGCGCGCATCCAGCGCGACCAGCACCTGCTGCGCGCCGTGCTCGCGCAGCGTACCCTGCGCCAGTGCCGCCAGCGTCGACACCGGCACCACCGGCAGCCCGGCGCCGAATGCCAGCCCCTGCGCCATGCCCGCCGCGATGCGCAGGCCGGTGAAGGAGCCGGGCCCCCGTCCGAATGCAACCGCATCGAGCCGCGTCATCGACAGGCCGGCCGCGGCCAGCAGCGAATCCACCATCGGCAGCAGCAGCGCCGCGTGTTCGCGGGGCGCGAGACGGAAGTCTTCCTGCACCTCTCCTTCGATCGACAGGGCGGCCGAGCAGGCATCGGTGGCGGTTTCGATGGCGAGTATTTTCATCAGGCCATTTATCGGCGTCAGGCGCTGTAGCTGCCCGTCACTGCCTGATCCGGCGCCGGATCCTCAAAGAACAGCACGACATCGTCGATATCCGCGGTGATGCGCATGTCCGGCAGACTGTCCAGGAAAACCCGTCCATAGCTCTTGCTCCTCAGCCGCGGGTCACACAGCACCAGCACGCCGCGGTCGTCGACGTCACGGATCAGGCGGCCCACGCCCTGCTTGAGGGTAATGACGGCGTTGGGCAGCTGCTCCTCGAGGAAGGGATTGGCGCCGCGCTCGCGCAGTGCTTCGATGCGTGCCTGCAGCACCGGGTCGCCGGGCGAGGCGAACGGCAGCTTGTCGATCAGTACGCAGGACAGGGCCTCGCCGCGCACGTCCACGCCCTCCCAGAAACTGCTGGTACCCGCAAGCACGGCATTGCCCAGTTCACGGAAGCGGTCGAGAAGCTCCGAGCGTGGCGCATCGCCCTGCACCAGCAGCGGAAACGGACAATGGTCGCGCAGGCGCTGCGCCGCCTGGTTCAACGCCCGGTAGCTGGTGAACAGCAGGAAGCTGCGGCCGCCCGCCGCCTGGATCACCCGCTCGGCGATATCGAGTACGTGCTCGATATAGGTATCGGTGTTGGGATCCGGCATGTCGGCGGGCAGGTACAGCAGGGCGTTGCGTTTGAAATCGAAAGGGCTGTCGAGCTGCAGGGTGACCGGTCCGGCAAGTCCCAGCCGCTGCGCAAAATGATCGAAGCGGCCGTTCACCGACAGCGTGGCGGAGGTGTAGATCCAGGTATCGGGCAGCGCCTCGCGCCGCGCCCGGAATGTGTCGGCGATATCCAGCGGCGTGAGATTGATGCGGAACGACTGGCGGAAGGTCTCGAACCAGTGGATGTGATTCTGCGGTGGCTGTTCGGTGGCCTGCAGCAGCTGTTCGCGCAGCGACAGGGCACGGCGCCAGCAGTGGTCCAGACCGCGGCTGCGTGAGGCCTCGTGTTCGAGCCGGGCGGCCAGCGTGTCGAGGTGTTCGCCCAGCACAGCCAGTGCGGCGCGCAGTTTTTCGCTGGCGGCGATCTGCGACCAGGCGGCACGCTGTTCGCGCCGTCCCATCGCCAGGCGCACGTCCTGCACCGCGGTTTCCAGACTGCGCGCGGTATCCGGCAGCCCGCCGAGGCTGCCGGCCTCGCGCACGTACTCAGCGACGCTGTCGCGCGCCAGATCCTGCAGCTGGCGGCTGCTGAGGCTGAAGCCGAAAAACTGCGATGCGGTGGCCGGCAACTGGTGGGCCTCGTCGATGATGAAGGCGTCCACGCTCGGCAGCAGTTCACCGAAACCCTCTTCCTTCAACGCCATGTCCGCGAACAGCAGATGATGATTGATGACCACCAGGTCTGCGTCCTGCGCCCGGCGGCGTGCCTTCAGCACGTGGCAGTCGCCGAACCAGTCGCATTCGGACCCGATGCAGTTCTCCGCCGTCGAGGTCACCCGCGGCCAGATGGCGGCGTCCTCGGCGATGCCCGACAGTTCGGCGATGTCACCCGACTGGGTGCGGCCGGCCCAGTCGGCGATCTGCACCAGCTGGTCGATCTGTTCTCTCGACCGCAGCCGGCCCCCGGCGCGCGTCACCGACAGGCGGTGGTGGCAAAGGTAATTGGAACGCCCCTTGAGCAGGGCCACCTGCACGGGGACATCCAGTACCCGGCGCACCGTGGGCAGATCGCGGTGAAACAACTGGTCCTGCAGGTGGCGGGTGCCGGTGGAGATGATGATGCGCCGGCCGGACAGCAGCGCCGGCACCAGGTAGGCGAAGGTCTTGCCGGTGCCGGTGCCCGCCTCCACCACCAGCGTCTGCTGCTGCGCCAGCGCCTCGGCCACGGCGGCAGCCATCCGCTGCTGCTGGCGGCGCGGCGCAAAGCCGTCCACGGCCCTGGCGAGCGGGCCATCGCGACCGAGCCAGTCTGTCAATTCCATGTCAGACAGTCATGCCCCCGACTGGTTGTCCCAGATCTCGTCGTCGATTTCGCCTTCCTCGCGCGTCCACACCAGGCGGGAGATGATCTTGAATCGGGCCACCGACATGGCGCCGCGCTTTTTGCGGCGGCTGCCCGCCCCGTCGATGGCATCGAGGATATCCTCACGATCGGCTTCGTAGATTTCATAGGGTTCGTAGCTCTCATCCATGAGCACCAGTACGACACTGTCCCAGTCCTGGTCCAGCTTGAGCTGGCCGACGCGCTGGCCGGTCTTGCCTTCATCGAAAATGGCGCGGCCCTTGATCTGGACGCGCCTGCCCTCCCGCCTGCCGCGGCCGACAGCGTCGTAGCCGCCCGGCCTGTTCTCACAGATTTCCAGGTTCAGGAGGCGCGCGGCGTCATGCTCGGCGATCTCTCCGCTGATGCCGGGCAACGGCTTGCCGGTGGCACGCCGGTACTCCACTGCCAGGCGGCGTGCCTCGGAGATCAGTTTGTCGACCGAATAGATGCCCACGACGCTGCATTCTCGTTATCTGGCTGGAACCGCCCTCTGCGGTCATTGTACACGGGCAGGCTCCCGGAGGCCGCGTTCCTCGAAATCGCGGGCCCGGCGCTCCGCGGCCACGGCACGGTCGGCATCGTTCTGCGCCCAGCGCGCCTTGGCGATGATACGCCAGTTGGCCGCCTGCAGACGGTAGTCGGCGCGTGCCAGGGCATTGGACTTGAGGGCCGTCTGCTCGGCCTGCGCCGGCAGCCCCTGGCGCAGCCGCACCCAGGCCAGCTGGCTCCACAACCGTGCATTGCGCGGTTCGATGCGCAGCGCCCGTTCCAGCACCGCGGCCGCCGCATCCGGATCGCCGGCGCGCATCCGTGCCTGCGCCTGGTCCAGCAGCGCCACCACGGCGCTGCCGCCGGCCGCCGGCCGCGGCGCCGGCGCAGTCTGGCCCAGCGGCTCGCCCTGCGGCAGGGCGTCGGTGACGGGGGGCGCGCCGCTCTGGTCCACCACCGGCGGCGAATAGCGTTTTGGCGCGGAACCGCAGGCCGCCAGCGACAGCAACAGCAGGGGGACAAACAGGTTTCTCATCGCAACAGTCTTCTGATCCAGCCGCCCGGCCCGGCACAGGCAGCGGGCCCGGGCAGCACACTCCCGGTGACAAAGGGCAATTGTACGGTATTGCCGCAGCCGGCGTCGGCCAGGCCGCCGCCGGCACGGTCCACCGCATGCCACTCGATGGTCTCGGGCGCCGCCGGCACCAGAGCGCTGACGCCGGTTCGGCGGAACAGGGCAGCCCACACCTGCAGGGCCCCGCTGGCGCCGGACAGTCCCATCGGCTGATTGTCGTCGCGCCCCAGCCACACCACCGCCAGCCGCTCGCCGTCGAAGCCGGCATACCAGCTGTCGCGCAGATCGTCGGTGGTGCCGGTCTTGCCGGCCAGGCCGGCATCGGCCGTGAAGCGGCTGGCCAGCGAACGCGCCGTGCCTTCCTCCACCACCAGCTGCAGGGCCCGGGTGATGAGCAGGGCCGGCGCCGGTTCGATGACGCGCTGCACGGTCAGCGGATAGCGCTGCAAGGGCTGGCCATCGGCGTCGAGCACTGCGCGGATGCTGCGCAGCGGGGTATGGAAACCACCGCTGGCGAAGGTCTGGTAGAACTGGGTGACTTCCAGCGGACTCAGTTCGGCCGCCCCCAGGAACAGCGAGGGATAGGGGCGCAACGGACGACTCACGCCCAGCCGGCGCAGCGTCCGGATAACCTGCTCCACGCCCAGTTCCAGGCCCAGCCTGGCGCTGGCCACATTGTAGGAATGCGCCAGCCCCTGATAAAGCAGCACCCGGCCATGGAACTGGTGGTCGTAATTCTCCGGCTGCCACAATTCGCCGCCGGATTCGATTTCCAGCGGTCCGTCGTCGATGAGACTGGCGAGCGTATAGCGGTGCGGCTGCTCCAGCGCGGTGAGGTAGACGGCCGGCTTGATCAGCGAACCCACCTGGCGACGTGCATCCAGCGCCCGGTTGAAGCCGGCAAAGCCGGCCTCACGACCGCCCGCCAGCGCCAGTACCTCGCCGCTGGCGGCGCTGGTGACCAGCGCCGCCCCCTGCAGATCAGGCTGGGTCCTGCTGAACGCCCGGATGCGATCCCCCAGGCTCTTCTGCAGCGCCCACTGCAGCTGCGGGTCCAGGGTGGTGAAGATCTTCAGGCCTTCGCTGGTGAGATCGGACTCCCGGTAATCGCGCCGCAACTGGCGCCGCACCAGGTCCAGGAATGCCGGGAAGGTCTTGCTGGTGCCCTCGACCGAACCGACCAGTCCCAGTCCCTCATGCCGGGCCTGCTGTTCCTGCGCGCGGCTGATGATGCCCTGCTCGCGCATGATGCGCAGCACCAGGTTGCGGCGCTGCAGCGCGCGTTCCGGATGGCGGCGCGGATTGTAGTACGAGGGTCCCTTGACCATACCCACCAGCAGGGCGAGCTGGGCGGTCGTCAGTTCACCGACCGGCCGCTGGAAATAGAAGCGGCTGCCGAGACCGAAGCCGTGGATGGCACGCTGCCCGTCCTGCGCCAGGTATATCTCGTTGATATAGGCCTCGAGGATTTCATCCTTGTCGTAACGCAGTTCGAGCAGCAGTGACATGACCGCCTCGTTGAACTTGCGCCACAGGCTGCGCTGACTGGTGAGAAAGAAATTCTTCACCAGTTGCTGTGTCAGGGTGCTGCCGCCCTGCACCACGCCGCCGGCGCGCAGGTTCGCCCACATCGCCCTGGCGATGGCGCGCGGCGACACGCCGTGATGGTTATAGAAATTGCGGTCCTCGACAGCGATCAGCGCCTTGACCAGCAGGGGCGGAACCTCCGCCAGCTGCAGCAGGATACGGTCTTCCTGGCGCGCGGTATGGATGCTGCCGATCTCCATGGGGTCGAGTCGCGCCAGCGCCACATCGCGCCCGTCGTCACCTGTCCGCAGCCGTTCGACGCCCCAGGCGGAAAACTTCACTACCAGGTCGTGCGACGGCTCCTGACCGTCCCAGAAGCGGAACGGCCGGCTGATCAGATGAAACCGGCTGCCGTTGCGCGCCACTTCACCGGGCCGCCGCGGCCGGCCGACAAAACGGTAGCCCAGCGCCTTCAACTCGTCGGCGAACTGCGCCGGCGCCAGCCGCCGACCGGTATAGAGTTCAAGCGGACGCGCATAGACGCGCGCCGGCAGTGACCAGCGCTTGCCTTCGAACTGGCGGTAGACCTGGAAATCCAGAAACGCGACGTAGCCGGCCATCAGCGTCGCTGCGGCAAGCGCTACTTTGATCCAGGGGATGTTGAAGCGCCGTGCCTTGCGCCGTCCGTTGCTGCGGCGCCTGCCTGGCTTGCGTTTTTTGCGGGCCATCGAATCCGTATGACAGGACAATGACCCGCCAGTTTACCTGATTCGATGGCTTATTCGACCTTTTTCTGACCGGTGGCCTCGAGGTACTTGGCTTCCAGGGCGTTGTACTGTTTTTCCAGTTCCTCGATGGCCGCATCCTTGAACTCCACCAGCGCCTCGAGTTCCTGCACCTTGATCTCCAGTTCGCGCTTTTCCCCGTCAGCCTCGGCCGGTGTTTCTTCCGGCGACGCGATATCGGCCTCGGCCGTATCGACGGCCGCCTGCTCGAGCTGCGTCCTGATCTGTTCCAGCTCGGAACGCAGCAAGGCGTTCTCGTCTTCCAGCACTGAAATGCAGCCGTTCAGTTCCCGGTTGGCGCGCTGAATGCCCTCCAGCGCGTCCTCCAGCTCGCGTGCCTTGCCGGCCTCCGGCGCCAGTTCGGCAATCAGTTCGCGCAGGCTGCTGATGGTGGCCTGCTGGCTGTCGACCATGGACTTGAGCGTGCCCACGCCGCTGCTGACCTCTTCGACACCGGCCCCGCCGGACGGCCCGTTCGACGACATCATGGCCTTCAACCGCTCGTTCTCCTGCTCCAGCATCTGGATGCAGTTCTCCATCTCCTTGCTCTGTTTCTCGTACCGGTCGAGTATCGCATTGAGCTTGTCCATATCCTGGATTTCGCCCTGGCGTGCCTCCAGCTCGGCGCGCAATGCGTTCATGGCATCCTGCTGGTTGTTGATGATGTCCTTGAGGCGGTTGAACTCCTGATCATGGGTGTCGACCGTCTTGCGTTCCCGTTCCTGCTCCGCGACCTCTTCCTCGACCGCCGGCTCCCCGGCGGATGCTTCTTCCTGCTGTTCCGCTTCTGCTGCCACGGCATCCGCCGCCGGCCCGGGTTCACCCAACAGGCCGGCCAGGCTGGAGGCCAGCATTTGCCGGAACCGGACAGGATTGGCTTCCAGCTCCCGCGCTTCCAGCTCTATCTCAAGAAAACGCTTGCGCAAGGCCAGCCGTTCGGCGAGCTGTTTTTCCGTTTCGTCATCCGATGCGGCAGCCGCATCGATCATGTCCTGGTTGCGGATGATCTCGTCACGCAGGTACTGAGCGTAACCGGCCGCTTCCTTCCCGGCGCGCTTGCTGGCCGCCGCTTCCAGCGCACGCACGCGGCGCGCCAGACGCTTGCTGCGCAGCAGCAGGAAGCCGCTGGCAACCAGCAGCATCAGGACGACTTCCAGCACGCCGAAAAAGGTATAGGGATTGATCTGTAGCGCTTCCATTACTGTCACGTCGGATCAGGCTTCGTCTTCCGCGTCCTGATCCTCGTCATCTTCGCCGTCCGCTGGCTTCTTGCGCTTCTTCAGGAACCACCAGATGCCACCACCGAGCGCCGCAAGCAGCAGGTTGACACCGACGAATATGCCGATGGCCATGACCAGGTTGACGCCTTTCTTCTTCGGCTTCGGTTCCACGGCGGGCTCGGCCTCTTCATCCTGCGCCTCCGCCGCCGGCTCCGGCCCGGCCTGCTGTTCCGGTTCCTGCGCGGGGGCCGGTTCCGCCTGTTCGGGCTCCGGTACGGGAGCGGGTTCCGGTTCGGCCGGCGGCTCCGGCGTCTCAGGCGTGTCTGCCGCTGCCTCGGGCGGCGGCGCGACGTCGAAATACACTGTCTTCTGGCGCTGGAAGGTCGCGCCCCTGGCCAGCATGCTCAGGCGGTAGGAGCCGGGATTCTCATAGGCCAGCGTATTGC
>Ga0256830_1001187_pt1 | contig 18710 bp, 9 predicted proteins | sample 128326metaG_FD_190537 | JGI IMG/M metagenome (GOLD analysis project Ga0256830, IMG submission 190537) | Hydrothermal vent microbial communities from Lau Basin, Pacific Ocean - 128-326 | ecosystem: Environmental > Aquatic > Marine > Hydrothermal vents | place: Pacific Ocean: Lau Basin | collected... | reverse complement strand
CGCAATCTCGACCGATTCATCCATGCCATCTATTTCCACAAAGGAGGGTTGGACATGCTCCCCGTATCAGCCCGTCCCCACCGGAAACCCTGAAGAGCCGTAATGGAAGGGAACCCTGGCTCTCCGACGGAACTCCCAAAGGGAGCCGCTTGCTGAAAAACCTCAATTCTTTCTACAATCCTTCTCCATCCTTCCAGAGCCTGGGGCGACATCTCCTCTTCCGCGCGAACACGCCGGGCGCCGGAGAGGAACTCTGGGTCAGCCAGGGGCAAGCCTCCAACACCTTTCTCTTGAAGGACCTCAACCCCGGGCCCGGCGGTAGCTCCCCAAAGTTTCTCGCCTCATACGGGCCGCTCCAGTTCCTCACGGCGACGGACGGAAGGACCGGCAATGAACTGTGGATCACGGACGGGACGCCTCGGGGGACGAGGTTCCTCAAGGACATATACCCCTCCTCCAAGTCCAGTTCTCCGGAGGACATGATCGAGTTCGAGGGGCGCATGTTCTTCTCGGCGTTCCACCCAAGCTACGGCCGGGAGACCTGGGTCACTGATGGAACCCCTCTGGGAACGTCCCTCGCCTTCGACCTGACGGGGAACAACAGTTCCTCCAACCCGGAGCACTATGCCGCGGCCTCCAAGTTCTTCTTCTTCACGGCGGAACTTTGGCCGTACGGCCGGGAACTCTGGAGGAGCGGCGGCACGAGTTCCGACACGAAGATGGTCTATGACATCAGGCCGGGGTCGTGGTCGGGGGCTTTCGGGCCCATCGTCGTCTCGAAGAATCGGGCTTTTTTCACCGGAGACGACGGGACCTTCGGCCCCGAGCCCTGGGTCTCCGATGGGAGCCCCTCGGGAACGAAGATCCTCAAGGATTTGAACCCCGGGCTCTCCGGGTCGAATCCGGAATTCCTCGGGACGACGAACGATCGAGTCCTCTTCACGGCCGAGACCTCCAGTTCGAGCGGGCGAATCCTGTTCGCCACGGACGGGACCGCCTCCGGCACGCTCCCCCTCTTCACCTTGCCGGAACCCATCATCGACCTGGCGCCCGCCTCCAAGGTCTTCCGAACCGGATCGCGATTCGCCTTCCTTTTGACAAAGCATGGACGATTGATCCGGACGGATGGGACGAGGAGAGGGACCGCCTATTACTTGAGCAATCTCAAACTGCCGACGGAATACACGACCTTCAATCCCCCTCCCCCGCCCTTGGTCGCCCTCGAGCGCGGGAAACTCTTCCTCTCCGCCGACGACGGCAGATCGGGGTTCGAGCTTTGGGTGGTCTCGCCCGGCGCCTCCGGCCGCCCGGTAGGCTACGGCTGCCCGACCGGGCTTTCGCGGAATCCGCGGATCCGGGTCGAGGACCTCGTTCTCGGGTCGACCGCCAGGGTCGAAGGAGATTCCGCCCCGCCGGCAGCGAAGGGGCTTCTCCTCCTTGGAACACCCGTCGACGGGAAACCCTACGACGCCTCCTTCCTCGGAAGGAACTGCAAGCTCTACTTCCATCCCTTCCTGCCCTGGATGATTCTCGGCAACCTCGCTGCCGACAAGTCCGGAAAGTGGTCTAGCTCCATCCGGGTCCCCAACGCCAAGGCCTTGATCGGAGTCGAAGCCGCGCTCCAAGCGGCCTTCCCGGGGAAGACCCTCGTCAACTGGGAGCTGACCAATGGTTGGCTCAGCACGATCGGGTTGTAGGCCGGCCGGAGATAGGCCCGAAGGCTGCGGCCCGTGACCTGACGAACGAAACCTTCCCTTCGTCCTGCCGGGCGCCCGCTCGATGCTCCCGGCCGCCTTCCCTCGCGACGGATTTTCGTTGAACCTCCGCGGCCCTCTTCCGTTCGGAGGCGGAAATCCCGACCGCACCGCCGCTTCGCCCACCGGCCGGCGGTCCGAACGGGGTCCGCTTTCCCCTTTCGTCACCTGTGTGAGGTACCCCGTGAAGTCAGCCCTTCTCTCCCATCTGGTCTTGACCCTCGCCGTTCTCGGGTGCGCCGCCGGCGCCTCGACCGCGGCCCCGCAGGCCGGCCCCGATCCAGCGCACGCGGCTGGAGGCCCAAAGGCCGCCCCACCGGCGAAGGGAGCTGGGGAGAACAAAGGGCAGGAGCACAAAGGTCGTGAAAGTCGAGAATCGGAGCGCGGGCCCCGGGACACCGCCGGCAAGCAGGGACGCCGCGCCCGCATTCCCACGATCGTCGTGACCGCCCGGCGGGCGCCTCGCCGACTCTTCGACCTGCCGCGCACGGTCGAGCGCTTCTCGGCCGACGACTTCCGCCTGGACCGCCAGGTGCGGACCCTGCCCGAGGCTCTGAAGGAGGCCGCGGGCATCTCGGTCCAGAAGACGGGGCCAGCCCAGGGCTCGCCGAAGATCCGCGGCCAGAACGGCTTCCGGACGCTCCTGCTCGTCGACGGGATCCGGATCAACACGTCGATCTGGCGCTCGGGTAACGTCGAGTACTGGAACACGGTCGACCCGCTCGCGCTCGAATCCTTCGAGATCGTGCGCGGGCCCTCGTCGGTCCTCTACGGAAGCGACGGAGTCTTCGGGACCGGACAGGCCCTGAGCCGCGGACCGGGGGACCCGCGCGACTGGAGTTCCAGGGATGTCCTGCATGGGCGCGCCCTCGTCCGCTACGCCTCGGCCGAGGAAGGCTTCGTCGAGCGGCTCGAGAGTTCGGGACACCTCGGCCGGAACTTCGGCTTCGCGGTCGGCCTCAGCGCGAAGACCTTCGGACCGCTCGACGCCGGCCAGGGTCTGGGGCGGTTGCCGTATACCGGCTACCACGAGACCGACGGCGACGTGAAGCTCGTCCTCCCGCTCGGGGAGTCGGACCGCCTGACCTTCGCCTACCAGCACGCCGGTCAGATCGGCGGCCCGCGCACGCACTCGACGGTCTTCGCAAAGTCATGGCGGGGAACGACCGTCGGCAAGGACTTCCAGCGCGACATCGACCAAATCCGGGACCTTTCCTACCTGCGCTACGAGGACCCGGCGGCCGACCGGAGTCTGACGGCCTCCTACCAGCTCTTCCAGGAGCGCGAGGAGCGGATCAAGTCGAACAGCCGGCGACGGATCCAAGGGGCGCGCGTGAACCAGCTCGCCCTCCTCGGCCGCCAGGGCTTCGCCCTCTTCGGCGGGCGCCTCAGCGTCGGCTTCGACGCCTATCACGAGGAAGTCGACAGCTCTTTCCGCGAGTTCAACACCGACGGCAGCCTACGGACCGTGCGCCCTCGTGGGGCGGTCGCCGACGAGGCCTACGACCAGCAGTTCGCGCTCTATGCGTATTACGAGCGGCCGCTCGGCGAGGACTTCGAGGTCTCCGGCGGTCTACGCTGGCAGTACGTCGAACTCGACGCCGACGTCGTCGACATCCCCGGCGCTTCCGGCGGACCCTTCCCGGCGGTCCACAAGGCCTGGAACGCGGTCGTCGGCGAGGGCAGCCTCGTCTGGAAGGCGCGCCCGGATCTCAGGATCTACGGCTCGGCCGCGAGCAGTTTCCGGGCGCCGAACCTCTCCGACCTGACGCGTTTCGACGTCGCCCTGAGCGGCGACCTCGAGATCCCCTCGACCGACGTCGATCCCGAGAACTTCCTGAGCTTCGAACTCGGCATGCGCTACGACGACGGGAAGCGCCGGCTCGCGGCCGCCGGTTGGTACACGCAGGCCCGAGACCTGATTCAACGCAAGCCGACCGGAAACCTCGTCGGCGGTCTCGTCGAGGTCACGAAGACGAACGCGAGCGACGGCTACTTCACCGGCTTCGAGGCCGAAGGGGCGAGCGTCCTCGACTTCGCGGGGTTCGAGTGGGTCGAGTTCTACTCGCGGATCGACTTCGTCTCCGCGCTGATCGATGCGACCGATCCGGCCGACGCCCGGCGCATCCGGCCCAAGGGGCTCCCTCCGGTCAAGGGACAGTTCGGCTTCAAACTCCGCGACCCGCGTGGGGAGCGCTGGACGGCCGAACTCTTCTTCCCCTGGGCCGGCGGTATCGATCCGTCGGAGTACAACGCCGCCGAGCGCCGGAACACCCAGCGCATCCCCCCCGACGGTCTGCCCGGCTATGTACTCGTCGGCCTGCGCGGCACGCTGCGCCTGAACGAACGGCTGCGGGCCGCTCTTTCGATCGAGAACCTGACCAACCGCGACTACCGGATCTTCGACTCGGGCCTGAACGAACCTGGTCTGAATGTCATCCTCTCGATCGCGGCCGAACTCTGACCTGTAGGGGGCGCGCATTCGGAGTCGACCCTGGACCAGGAACGACTTCGTTCGTAGCGTTCGTCATGTGGTCTACTTCCCCTCTCGGGGCTTGTTGAGGGTCATGATCAACCACCAAGATACGCCGCTCACCTAGCCGCTCACCTACGACCTCCGGTCATACCTCCCCATGAGCCGGCAATGGTGGGTTCGAAGAGTCGAACGGCCGCGGGTGCTTTCTCGAGACCCTCGAGGCAGCCTTCCGGAGGAGGCGGTCTGGGATCGGGCGGCGCGGGAAACAGGTCGATGCGGAGACTCGCGGAACGGATCGTGGAGGAGGGTTGTCCGGGGCTCGGGGAGCGGCGTCTCTCCTGGTTTCCGTCCGCCCTGCACGCGCGGGAGTTCGCGAGGCTCCTCCTCGAGAAACGGAGAGCCTGGATCGGGATCGAGACGGCGACGACCCGCACGCTCTTCGAGAGCCTGGCGGGGACGCCCCTCGGGGATGCCTTCGCGCGGACGAGCCTCGAGGCCTGGGTCGCGAAGCGGGCCTCCCTTTCCCGGAATCGGGCCTCGACCCTGCTGCGAACCTTGCAGCTTCTGCGCCGCTTCGGATACGCCGAGGACGCCGACCTCCCCGCCCCGCTGCGCGCGAAACTCCCCGAGGGGATCCTCCGCGACTTCGCCCGGCTCTTCGAGACTCCGAGGCGCAGGGATCTCGCCGCGGTCCTCGGGGGCGGCGGGATCCCCGAACCTCCGGCGGAGGTGCTGGCCTTCCTGCCGGGCTTCCGCCTGACGCCCGAGGCCTGGCGGCTCGCCTCGCACCTCGAGGAGGCGGGCAAGCTCCGTGTCGCCCCGTCGCCCGAGGGCGGGCGCCCCCGCTTCTCCTTCTTCTCCGCGCAGGGCGAGGAGCGGGAGCTGCGAGAGGCCTGCGCGCGGGCCCGCGCCCTCATCGACGAGGGCCTCCCCCCGCATTCGATCGCCCTCGTCCCGCTCTCTTGGGAGCGTTACGCGGGCTTCCTTCCCCGCGTATGCGAGGAGGAGGGCCTCCCGTTCTTCACGCCGCGCGGGCGGAGTCCGGCCGGGACTCCTTCCGCGTCCTTCCTGCGCGCCCTCGCCGAGGTCTGCCTGCGGAACGCTCCGCGGCCGGCCGTTCTGCGCCTGTTCTCGCACCCCTTCTTCCGGAGCCCGGAGGGCGACCCGGACGCTGATGGACGCCTGCTCCGCGCGACCGCCGCCTTCGACCGCCGGTCCCGCGAGCGGGGGCTGACCGGGGGCTTCGAGGCCCTCGGCGCCCTCCTCTCCGGAAGGGGCTTCCCGGAAAGGGAGGGCGCGCGGATCCTTCGCGCGCGGCTCGAGGCCTGCCGGAGGATCGGAGAGGTCTACGCCCGCCGCCCGGGGGAGGCGATCGGGGAGTTCGCGAAGCTGGCCGAGGACTTCCGCGCCGGAGGGGGCGGCCCCGAATCCCCGCCCCTCGAATGGGAGGCGATCGAGCGCGCGCTCGCGAGTTTCGGGGAACTCGACGAACTCGGCCTGACCTTCCCCGCAGCCTCGGAGTTCCCCTCGGTCCTCCAGGCCCGTCTCGGGGAGTTCACGATCCCCCTGGAGGGTCTCGCCCCCGAGGGGGTGCGCGTGCTCGGCCTCCCACGCGCCCTCGGCCTCCCGCTCGAGGCCGTCTTCGTCCTCGGACTGGGGCGGGACCGCTTCCCCTCGCCCCCTCCCGGGAACCCGTGGATGCAGGACGCTGCCCGCGAGGCCCTCCGGAAGGACCTGCGCGCCCGCGGCCTCCGCCTCCCCGAGGTCCTGGCGGCCCGCGGCCTCCTCGCCCCTCCGCTCGCCCCGAGGGAGGAGGAGGACCTCCAGCTCCGCGAACTCGAGGCCCTCTGCGCGGGGGTCCCGCGCTGCACGCTCTCCTGGGTCCACGCCGACCTCCAGGGGCGCCTCTTCCTCCCCTCCGCCTGGCTCGCGCGAAAGCTCCGCGCCCTCCGGGCGCACCCGCGGGAAGAAGGCTCCACCGTCCTCCACCTCTCGGCCGCCCCCGACAAGCTTCTCGCCTCCCGACTGCGCCGCCACCGCGAACTCCCCCCCGAGCCCGCCGCCCTCCACGCGGCCTTCTCCCTGGAGGAAGGGGAACGCGAGAAGGCCCTGCGCGCGGCCCTCTCGACCTCTCCGCGCCGCGGCCCCGATCCGGAGAGGCTCCTCGAGGGTCTGCGCTGCCGAACGCGGCTCGAATCCTTCCGCGCGGGGGGCGCCGGCCCCTTCGATCCCTGGTCCCTCAGGGGCTCGGACCCCCCTCGGCTCACCTTCAAGGTCACGGCCTTCGAGGGCCTCGGTCGCTGTCCGCTCCAGTTCTTCTTCCAGGAGGTTCTCAGACTCGCCCCCCTCGACGAAGAACCTCGGGAAGACCGAGTCTCGGCCCGGCTTCGGGGAAGCGCCGCGCACCGCGTGCTCGAAACCCTCTTCCGGCCCCTCCTCACGGAGGGCCCCTCGGGCATCTCCGAACGCGCCGAGGATCCCCTTCTCCGCTACCTCCAACTCAGGGCCGCCGAGAAGAACCTCGGACATCCGAGCCCCGATCGCGGGAAGGCGCGCCTCGCCGTCCTTCGACATGTCGAGACGATCTGTGACCAGGAGGCGGACCAGCTCCTCTCGCCCCTGATGAACCGCCTCCCTCTGTTCCGGAGGATCGGCCTCGAGCAATGGACCCGGGCGATCGCCGAGGCCGTCCTCTTGGATCTCGAGGACCTCGAGGAAAGCGGCCTTTTCCCCGCGAGGCTCGAGGAACCCTTCGTCCTCGAACTCGACCTCCCCCGCGCGGAGGACTCCGGCGCGAACCCTTCGAAGCTCCGAGTCCGCCTCGAGGGCCGCATCGACCGCCTCGACATGTCCCGCGGGGAGGGAGAGCCTAAGCGCCTGCGCGTGCTCGACTACAAGACCGGAGGGAGTTTGAAGAGCGACACGCGCTCCTGCCTCCGCGGGAGGGTCTTGCAACTCCCCCTCTACGCCCTCGCCGCAGGAGTCCTTTTCGGCGGGCCGGCCGCCTCCTCCGAGGTCGAGGCCGAGCTGCGCGGGATCTCCCCCGAACTCTCGAGGAAGTTCGGACCCTTCCCCAGGGCCCCTCTCAGCGAGAAGGTCCTGGGTGACCTGAGGGGACCCTTCCTCCGCACCCTCGGCCTCCTCGCCGGCCTCGTCGAGCGCGGCTGCTTCCCCTTCGCGCGGGACCGCCATTGCGAGTACTGCGGGTTCCAGGCCGCCTGCCCGAGGAGACATCCCCCGAGCATCCTCCGGCAGGAGAGCTACGAGGGACTCGCCGCATGGAGGGAGACCACGAGGAAATACCTCAAGGACTTCCAGAAGGAGGCCGGATCCGCGAAATGAACAAGGAGGGAAAGAGAACGCCCCCCGCGAAGGGAGACCTCCCCGACGCCCGGCAAAGGAAACGCGTGTTGACCGCTTTCGACGCCAACATGGAGGTCCTCGCCGGAGCCGGAACGGGGAAGACGAGCCTCCTGATCGGGCGTTGTCTGACGGCCCTCCTCGTCGAGGATCTCCCGCCCGAGAGCCTCCTCTGCCTGACCTTCACGGACAAGGCGGCCCAGGAAATGGCCGATCGGCTGGAGGCGGCCCTGGACGAACTCTCCGAGGACGAGGGGCCTTCCCCGGAAGGGGACGCCGCGAGATGGCTGGAGACCCTCGAACTCGACGCGGAGGAACTCCGGCCGAAGGCGGAGGCGGTCAAGTTCGGCGGAATGCCGGAGATCTCGACCTTCCACGCCTTCTGCCTGAACTTCCTCCGGACCCACGGCCCCGAACACGGTCTCGACGGCGATCTTGGGATCCTCGAACCGGTGCTGCGGAAGCTCGACCTGAGAACCCGCTGGGCCGCCCGGCTCGAGCGCGAACTCGGGGGAAACGGACACGAAGGCGGCGATTCCCCCACCCAAGAGGATTGGCGGCTGGCGCTCGAGGCCTTCGGCTACCCCGAGCTCGAGCGGCTTTGCCTGTGCTTCCTCGAACACCGCGAGTGGCGCGGGATCCCGCTGGACCGCGAACACGGGGCGCTCGTCGAGCGGATTCGCGAATGCGCGGCGAGGTTCCGCGCGGTCGAACCCAAGTCCCTCGAGGGGACGGCTTACGGCCGGGAAACCCTCATCCCCTTCCTGGAGAGAATGGAAGGGCTCCGCCCCGAGGGCGAGCTGCCCGACGCCATGCTTCCCCTGCTCGAGAAGCTGGCCGATGAAAACCCGTCGATCTCCAAGAAGATCCGTCCCCAAAAAGGCATGGAAGTCGACTGGGAGGAAATGGAGGCCGAGGCCAAGCGGCTCAAGAAGCTGAGCCTGACCTACCTGAAACTGGCGAGCCCCGAACTCCTCGACGCTCTCGAGCGGATCTTCCGGACCACCTGCCGGGCCGTGCAGGACGAGGTCCTCGCCGAGGGCGGGCTCGGCTTCCATGACCTCCTCGCCCTGACCCGCGGGCTCCTCCTCGAACACCCCTCCCTCCGGGCTCTTCTCGCGGACCGCTACCGCCAGATCCTCGTCGATGAGTTCCAGGACACTGATCCGCTCCAGTACGACATCCTCTTCCTGATGGCGCAGGAGGGGGAGATGCGGACCACGGACCTCCCGTCGAAGGTCCCCCTCCGCAAGGGCCGGCTCTGCATCGTCGGGGATCCGAAGCAGAGCATCTACCGCTTCCGGGGGGCGGACATGACCGCCTTCCACAAGGCCTCGCACCACCTCTCCATGCACGGCCGGACAGGACTCGACCTCGTCACCAACTTCAGGAGCCGGCCCGGCGTCCTCGATTTCGTGAACGCGCTCTTCGGAGCGGAAATGAAGCAACGCCCCGGGATCCAACCTCCATACGAAGCGCTGAGCCCGGCCCGCGAGCCCGGCGGTCCGAACCCCCCGGTCCTCCTCCTCTACGGCCCCGCCGGAAAGGACACGGAGGAATCCCGGCGATTCGAGGCCGAGGCCCTCGCCGACCGCATCCTCCGGTGGAAGGAAGAAGAGAAGGGGCGGCGCTTCTCCGACGTCGCGATGCTGTTCCGCACCTTCACCCACGTCGAGGAATACGAACGCGCGCTGCGCAGGGCGGGGATCCCGACGAGCCGCAGCGGGGGAAAGAACTTCTTCAAGAGACAGGAGGTCGAACACTTCCTCGCCCTCGTCGGGCTCATGGTCCGCCCCTGGGACCCGGCCGCACTCCTCGCCTGCCTCCGGGGGCCGATCGGCGCCGTGCCCGACGCCGAACTTCTCTCCTTCGTCGAGAACGGACCCCACCGCCTCGACCTCGCCCTCTGCCTCCCTCCCGACCGCCTGGAGAGAATCGAGTTCCCGAAGCTGCGCGCGGCCCTCCGGTTCCTGCATTCCCTCCGGGAGAGGATCCTCCCTCTTCCGGCGTATGAAGCCCTGCCCGTCCTCCTGCACGCCTCGGGAACCGCCGTCCTGGAAGCCGCCTCCTACGAGGGCGGACAACGCGTGGCCAACCTCGAGGTCCTCATCCGGGATGTCGCGGAGACCTGTCGCCGGGAGGGTCTCGACCTCCAGGAGGCCGAGACCCTGCTCGCCACCCAGGCGGAGGGGGAGGCCCAGCTCGACGAGGGCAACATCGCGGACGCGGAGAACGACGCGGTCCGCATCCTGACGACCCACAAGGCGAAGGGCCTCGAGTTCCCGCTCGTCATCCTTCCGGACATCGGAACGGGACGGAGGCGGTGGAGCGAGAACGAACCGATCCGGCTCCTCCCAGGCCGCATCGAAGCGGAGGAACCGAGGCTGGCCTTCACGACCGAACGGGTCTGCTCCCCGTCCTGGCCTTCGGTGGAGGAGAACGAGGAACTCCATCAAAGGGCGGAGGACCTGCGGCTCTTCTACGTCGCCGTGACGCGGGCGCGGGAGGAATGCTGGCTCTCCTTCCCGGCCGGGGGGAACATCCCGAAGGACTCCTGGCGCGCCCGCCTCGAGGCCCTGGGCGTCCCCCGGGACACCACTCCAGGCGACGGCGAGGTGATCGGGAGGGGCACTCTGCGCGCTTGCGTCCTGGAAACCCCGAAGACGCGCGGCAAGGGCGCGGCGAGGAGCGGGGCCTCCGCGGCCGAGATTCGAGAGGCGGTCGAGAACTTCGCGGCGAGGAGCGGAAGGATCGCCGGCGCGATGCGGGAGGCCCTGCGGGCGCCCTCCCGCGCCGCCTCTCCCCTCCCTCGGGCGGACATCTTCCCCGGCGCGGAGCGCGGCGACGCGCGCGCGCGGGGTCTCCTGATCCACGCCCTCCTCGAAACCGCCGATTTCGGGACCGCTTCTCCTCCGGCAAGGGACCCCAGGCTCGCCGACGAGAGGGCATGGAAGGAGGTCGAACCCTACCTCGAGGCCTTCTGGCGCTCGGGACCGCGCGCGCGCCTCGCCTCGGGGAAGGTCCTCGCCCGCGAACTCCCGATCCTCTACGAGGATGAGGAGGGCAGGCCCTGGTCCGGATCGATCGACCTCTGTCTCGAGGAAGGGGAACGCATCGTCCTCGTCGACTACAAGACGACGGGGCGCTCCCCCAAGGACCCGGATTTCGCCGGGGCCCTCCTCGAGGCCCATGGGGAGCAGTGCCGGATCTACGCCCGCGCGCTGGAGGCCGCGCTTCCCGCCCCCCGCGAGATCGCCGTAGAGATCTGGGCCCTGACCGCGTCCGAAACCCTGGTGATCCCCGTCCCGAACCCCCGAGGAGCCTGACATGTCCGGAATCTCTCTTCTCCTCGTTCTCCCGGTCCTCCCGGGCCCGCCCCTCCCGCCTTCCGCCGGCCCGGCCCGACCCGCCGCCTCTCCGATCTCCGAGCAGCAGGACTCCGGACTCCGGACGCTCCGGCTCGACGAATGCGACCTCTCGAAGGCCCGCCAGGGTTGGGGCCGCCCCCGCGCGAACCGCTCGGTCGGCGGAAGACCGCTCCGGATCGCGGGGAAGGAATACGAACACGGTTTCGGCACGCACACCGACGGCGTCCTCCATTTCCGCCTCGACGGAAGGGTCGAGCGCTTCGAGGCCCTCGTCGGCGTGGACTCCGAGGTCGGGTCCCGGGGAAGCGTGGCCTTCCGAGTCCTTGCCGACGGCAAGGAGAGGTTCCTCTCGCGGCCCCTCCGCGGCGGGGAGCGGCCCTTCCCCCTCCGAATCGACCTCCGGGGAGCGAAGACCCTCATCCTCCAGGTCCTGGGCGGGGAGGACGGCATCGACTACGACCACGCCGACTGGGTGGAGGCCGTGTTCCGCTTCCGGGGAAAGCCGCCGGAAACGGTCACTCCCCCTCGCCCGAAGCCCTACATCCTGACGCCTCCCCCCCGCCCCGAACCGGCGATCGTCGGAGCGCGGATCTTCGGAGTCCGTCCCGGTTCCCCGGTGCTCTATCAGATCGCCGCCACCGGACGCCGCCCGATGCGCTTCTCCGCCGACAACCTCCCCGAGGGCCTTCGTCTCGATCCGACGAGCGGGAGATTGACCGGAGTCCTGAAGCGACCCGGCAGACACGTGATCGATCTCAGGGCCGTCAACGATCTCGGAGCCGCGCATGCGAAGCTCAGCCTGGTCGTAGGGGACCGCATCGCCCTGACCCCGCCGATGGGCTGGAACTCCTGGAACTGCTGGGCCCTCGCCGTCGACGACGGAAAGATCCGGCGGGCGGCAAGGGCCATGGTCTCCAGCGGCTTGATCCGGCACGGCTGGCAATACATCAACATCGACGACGGCTGGATGGTCAAGCGGAACTCGAAGGACCCGACCCTCGGCGGGCCGACCCGTGACGAGGAAGGGCGGATCCTGACGAACAAGAGATTCCCCGACATGAAGGCCCTCACGGATTTCATCCACGGCCTCGGCTTGAAGGCCGGCATCTACACCTCCCCGGGCCCATGGACCTGCGCGGGTTACGAGGGCGCGTGGAAGCACGAGAAGCAGGACGCGCAAACCTTTGCGGAATGGGGCTTCGACTTCCTGAAGTACGACTGGTGCGGCTACGGCTCCCTCGTGAAGAACCCGACCCTCGCGCAGCTCCAGGCCCCCTACCGCTTGATGAAGGCATGTCTCGACGCGCAGCCGCGCGACATCGTCTTCAGCCTTTGCCAGTATGGGATGGGGAAGGTCTGGGAGTGGGGCGCCCGGGTCGGCGGGAACTGCTGGCGCACGACCGGCGACATCCGCGACAGTTGGTCGAGCATGAGCGGCATCGGCTTCCGCCAGGACGTCTGCGCGCCCCACGCGGGCCCCGGACGCTGGAACGACCCCGACATGCTCGTCGTCGGCAAGGTCGGTTGGGGACCCAAACTCCACCCCTCGAACCTGAACCCCGACGAACAGTACACCCACATCTCCCTCTGGTGCCTCCTCGCCGCGCCGCTCCTGATCGGCTGCGACCTCGAGGACCTCGACCCCTTCACCCTGAATCTCCTGACCAACGACGAGGTGCTCGCGATCGACCAGGATCCCCTCGGCCGGGCCGCCCGCCGCGTCGTGAAGAAGCGCCTGACGGAGATCTGGGCCCGCCCCCTGGCGGACGGCTCCCGGGCGGTGGGGCTCTTCAACCGCGACGAGATCCCACTCGAGATCCGCCTGGAATTCTCATCCCTCGGCCTCCGCGGCCCCCGCCGTCTCCGCGACCTCTGGCGCCAAAAGGACCTCGACCTGCACGAGCAGTCCTACGCCGCCGTCGTCCCTCCCCACGGCGTCCTCCTCCTTCGCCTCTCCCGCCCCTGAACCTCTACGGACCGGCGGTTCAGAGGTCGAGGACGTTCGTGAAGGAGCCGCCCTTGTAGCCCTTGCTCTTCCAGAGGCTCAGGACCTGGACGTTCAAGGGGCACGCGAAGGTCAGACCGGGCAGCGGAAGCTCGAAGAGTCCCCCGGGGTCCGTCACGAAGATTCAGACCATCAGATCCCCCGCCCCGCCCTCGTCCTGATCTCGACCGGAAGCCGGCACGGGCGGGTCTGAAACCGTATTCGGACCCGCACACAGGACCGGGCACCGTCGCCGGCAGGTCGTCCACCTTGATCGAGGTTCCCGCTCAGACCGAGATCCCCGCCCCCAGCGCCCTGCCTAGGCGAGTCACCCTCATCGTCCCGCATCGGCGCCGATCGTGGTTTCCGGAAGGCCGATGGGTCCTCCCTCGCGCCTCGGGGCCTCAAGGGTCTTCGGCGGCTCCGGGATCTTCGGCAAGGCGGCCTCCTCCTTCTCGAGGAGCGCCCAGCGCTCCTCGTCCGAGAGCCACCAGCGCTCGTGCACCGGCACCTCGCTCGGGTCCTTGAGCTTCCAGCCGAGCTTGGCGGCCGTTGCCTCGTTCGGCGTGTAGTCGGGATTCAGGACGCCGTTTGCCACCAGGATGTCGCGAAGCTCCTTCGGATACTGCCCGCCGTAGGGCACGCCCTTGATCTCCGGCTGGTAGGCGGTGTTCGGCTGGTAGGGCTCGTACTTCGTGTAGCCGCGCCGGATCCCGTTCACGAAGTAGTTGAACCCGCAATCCTCGGTGCCCCGGATCACGATCCGATCCCGGCTCTGGACGGCCACCATCAAGCGCGCGAAAGAGGCGATCGGCGTCACCTGGACCGTGATGCTGGCCTCGTCGGTCACGAGCTTCCATTCCTGGGGAATCGGGATCTCGGCCCGGCCGTTCACGATCCGGCCCTTCCCCCGGAAATACGTTCCCGCCTCGTTCCCCTCGAGGCAGATGAAGCTGATCTGCCGCGAGGGATCCGTCGGATGCGGCTGGAGGAAGGATTTAGTGCCCGAGGCCGCGAACGGTCCGGAGGAATAGACCCCGTACCCGTACGTATCCCCAATCGACCCAAATACCCCCGCGTGCTGCGTGGTCACGGAGGTCATGCCGGTTGCCTGCGCGGACCCGAACACTCCAACGGATTTCCTTCCGTATGAACCGCCGGAGACCCCATAAGCCCTCACGGTGTTCGCAAGGCTTCCATTCGCTAATCCCCTGACCCCCGCTGCGTAGACAGTATTTCTCCCGTCGGCTTGGCCCAGGACTCCCGCCGTCCCCTCGGCGCCAGAGGCCCATCCTCTCACCCCGGTGGCGTTTCCGGTCACCTTCCCGAAGACTCCGGCGGAATACTTCCCCAGCGTCACCCCGTAAACTCCATAGGAGAGTGGCCCAACCGAAGTCGGCTGATCCAAATTGACTCCATAGACTCCGGCCCCCCCTCTCACATTCGAAGTGAAGGATCCCCCGATCTTCCCGAAACCCTCCACTCCATAGAGCCCACCCTTTCCATACAGGCCGACACCGTTCGCTCCCGTGGAGATCCCGCTCACGGCCTTCGAGTCGGCCCCTTCGGCGACCGCTTCGACCGCCTTGCCGTACCTGGTTTTGGTGTTCACGAAGAGAGCGTTCCCATACGTAGAGAGGGAAGGATTCGTAACCATCAGCACGTAACCCCGCGAACTCGTGTTGGAATAGGTCCAGGCCACCGGAGGCTTGAGCATCGGCCCGGCGGGACCACGCGGGCCCGTAGGGCCGGTCGGACCCTGCGGGCCCGTCGGACCGGTGGGACCCGGCTTTCCCTGTGGGCCGGTAGGGCCGCGTGGACCCGTCGCCCCCCTGGGACCTTGCAACCCGCGCGGGCCGGTAGGACCTTGGGGACCAGCAGGGCCCGGCTTTCCCTGCGGGCCGGTCGGGCCGCGCAGGCCCGTCGGGCTCCCGACCCACTTCCCCGTGCTGTCGATGACCTTCGTCGTGCCGATCCACACCGACGAGGGATGGATGTTCGCTCCCTTCACGTCCTTCGCGTTCTCCGCGAGCTTCGCGTAGGCCTGCGAGGTCAGGACCAGCCGCGGACTCATCTCCGGATCCGCTCCGACCTGGATTCCCAGGTATAGAGTCCTCCCGTCGAAGAGGTTCGCCGGGAAGGCCATGACCTTCCCGAGTTCCGTCTTGAAGAGACCCTGATTGACCGCGACCGAAGACTGCACCTCGCTCCAGACCGCCGTGCCGCCGGTAGCCGTGCGGTAGAGCCAAAAGGTCAGCTTGACCGCGCCGTGGACATTGCCGCCGCTCTGCAAGGTCAGCCGCCCCTGGAAGGGCAGCGTCGCCGGCACCGTCGTCGTTTGCGCAAGAAGGGGAGAACTCGTCGCGAGAAGAAGGGCGAAACCCGGGAACGATGAGAAAACGAGCGATCTCATGGGAAGTCCTTCCGAGAGAGGAGACCGAGGTTCCCAAAGGCTTGGGAACCAGGAGACGTAGGCGATGAGGAACCCTCGAAAAGATGAGCCGGATAACGCCTTGGTTGGCCTTGGGGCTCTCTCCTCAGGAACGGAATCGCCAGGTTCATGTCAACCGGCAAAGTCAATCACCGGCATTCATTCCAAAGAACAGGCAAGGACCGGTGCGAATCGGGTTCAGAACCAAAGGGATTCCCACCGTCCGTGAAACTCTGAATGGAGACATCCTTTCTGAAATGGGGAACCGGGGTCCCCTTCTCCGGAAAGGGCAAGAAAGCGTTTCGAAAAGAACTTTCCCCGCGATCGAAGCGACTGGGGATAACCACCTCCCGAGAAGGACGCATTCAGCCCGGTCGCTTCCTCCTAGAGGTCGAGGACGTTCGTGAACGAGCCGCCCTTGTAGCCTTGACTCTTCCAGAGGCTCAGGACCTGGACGTTCAAGGGGCGCGCGAAGGTCAGACCGGGCAGCGGGAGTTCGAAGAGTCCCCCGGGGTCCGTCACGAAGAGGGGCGGCAGGAGAATCAGCGAGGCGAGGTTCAGGCCCAAACCATACTTGAACGGCGGAATCTTGGTCGGGCCGAAGCGACCCGCCGCGAAGATCCAGACCATCAGGTCCCCGGCCCGGCCCTCGTAGCGCAGCCTCGTCGGACGGCCGATCAGGAGCGGACGCTCCATGTCGAGGAAGGGCTTGACCGCAAGCCCCTGCGGCAGCCGGCTCACCCCGCCGGCGTTCTTGACCTCGACCGAAAGCCAGCCCGGCCGGGTCAGGACCGGAAGCCGGATCCGCACCCGGTCCCGCGTCGTCCCGAGCACCGTCGCCGGCAAGCCGTCCACCTTGACCGAGGTCCCCGTCCCCAGCGCCAGCTCCGCGCCGAGGAGGTCGTGCACGCTGCGGACATCGAGGAAGGCCCGCAGGGGCCGCACCGCGGCCAGCACCGGTTTCCCGGTCGTCGCCGTCCTGTCCGCCGCCGGGCTCCCCCCGAGCAGCACGAAGCCCGTCGAAGTCGCCCGCGCGGCCACCGCGCCCCCTCCGAAGCTCCCATGCAACTTGTACTTCGTCGAGCTGCAGCTCCCGCCCGCGCCGACCTCCGGCGCGAGCAGGACATAGTTCGACGAGGCGAGGTACGCGCCGGGATCCCGCTGCCCCGGCAGCGCAGCCGCGAGGACCGCCAGGCCGAGTCCGGCCGACGAAACCAGCGTCGAGGCCCTCATCGTCCCGCCTCCGCGCCGATCGTGGTTTCCGGAAGGCCGATGGGTCCTTCCTCGCGCCTCGGGGGCTCAGGGGCATTCGGCGAGGGGATCTCCTCCTTCTTGATGAGCGCCCGGCGCTCCTCGTCCGAGAGCCACCAGCGCTCGCGCACCGGCACCTCGCTCGGGTCCTTGAGCTTCCAGCCGAGCTTGGCGGCCGTCGCCTCGTTCGGCGTGTAGTCGGGATTCAGGACGCCGTTATGGACGAGGATGTCGCGAAGCTCCTTCGGGTACTGCCCGCCGTAGGGCACGCCCCGGATCTCCGGCTTGTAGGCGGTGTTCGGTTGGTAGGGCTCGTACTTCGTGTAGCCGCGCCGCACCCCGTTCACGAAGTAATGGAACTCGCAGTCCTGCGTCCCCCGGACCACGATTCGATTCCGGCTATACGACGCCACCATCAAGCGCGCGAAGGAGGCCATCGGCGTCACCTGGACCGTGATGCTGTCCTCGTCGGTCATGAGCCTCCACTCCTCTGGGATCGGGATCTCCGCCCGGCCGTTCACGATCCGCCCCTTTCCGCGGAAATACGTGCCCGCCTCGTTCCCCTCGAGGCAGATGAAGCTGATCTCGTCGGATGCGGCTGGAGGAAGGATTTCGTGCCCGAGGCCGCGAACTTCCCGGAGGAGTAGACCCCGTACCCGTATGCATCCAGCACCCTCCCCTTTATGCCCGCCTGCAGCGAGGTTATGGAAGTCAGGCCGGTTGCGCTCGCGGTCCCGTACACTCCAATAGATTTCTTTCCGTAGGATTCCCCAAAGATTCCAAAGGTCGTATAGGCATTCGCACTGCTTCCTTTCGCCAATCCCTTGACCCCCGTCGCGAAGTTGTTCGTTGCGTCGGCTAGGCCGAGGACCCCCAGACTCCCCTCCGCCCCCGAGGCCCATCCTTTCACCCCGGTGGCGACTCCGGTCACTTTCCCGAGGACTCCGACGGAATACCTCCCCATTGCCTGCCCAATCACTCCATAGGAGGTAAATCCACGCGAACTCGACGGATACGTATTGACCCCTTGGACTCCGGCTTCACCCCTCACATTCGAGGAGAAGTACCCCCCAGTCTTCCCAAAACCCTCCACTCCATAGAGTCCACCCTTTCCATACACGCCGACACCGTTCGACCCCGTGGAGGTCCCGCTCACGGCCTTCGAGTCGGCCCCTTCGGCGACCGCGTCGACCGCCTTGCCGAACCTGGTTTTGGTGTTCACGAGGAGAGCGTTTCCATACGAAGAGAGGGAAGGATTCGTGACCTTCAGCACGTAACCCGTTGAACTCGCGTTGGAATAGGACCAGAACACCGGAGGGTTCGGCATCGGCCCGGTGGGACCGCGCGGGCCCTGCGGGCCTGTCGGGCCGGTAGGGCCCGGCTTTCCCTGTGGGCCGGTAGGTCCGCGCGGACCCGTCGGACCCCTGGGGCCCTGCAATCCACGAGGACCCGTCGGACCCTGGGGGCCTTGCGGACCCTGGGCGCCGGTCGGACCTTGAGGGCCCTGCGGACCTTGGGCGCCGGTCGGACCTTGGGGACCACGCGGGCCCTGCGGCCCCGTCGGGCCGCGCAGGCCCGTCGGACTCCCGACCCACTTGCCCGTGCTGTCGATGACCTTCGTCGTCCCGATCCACACCGACGAGGGATGGATGTTCGCTCCCTTCACGTCCTTCGCGTTCTCCGCGAGCTTCGCGTAGGCCTGCGAGGTCAGGACCAGACGCGGGCTCATCTCCGGATCCGCCCCGACCTGGATTCCCAGGTACAGGGTCCTTCCGTCGAAGAGGTTCGACGGGAAGGCCATGACCTTCCCGAGTTCGGTCTTGAACAGACCCTGGTTGACCGCGACCGAAGACTGCGCCTCGGTCCAGACCGCAGTCCCACCCGTCGCCGCGCGGTGAGATATGGTCGAAAGCTGTGGACGGTGAGCTGACGAACGAAACGCGGCGTATCCTTGGTGCCGGACAAGAAACCGACACCCTCAGCCCCCGACGCGGGGGAAGGACACGCCACATGTCAAAGCCTACGCCACTTCCCACGAACGAACCAGTCACGACCCCGAAGGATGCCTTGTCCGAGGTGCTGCGCA
>Ga0256830_1001186_pt1 | contig 18712 bp, 19 predicted proteins | sample 128326metaG_FD_190537 | JGI IMG/M metagenome (GOLD analysis project Ga0256830, IMG submission 190537) | Hydrothermal vent microbial communities from Lau Basin, Pacific Ocean - 128-326 | ecosystem: Environmental > Aquatic > Marine > Hydrothermal vents | place: Pacific Ocean: Lau Basin | collected... | reverse complement strand
ATGCTATTGACCAGGATAATCCGGGACAGAAAATAGGTGGAGGTGTTGTGGCAGGAACTGTTCTGGGTATTTTAGTGGGTGTAGTTGAAACCACCAGCCTGGTGTCAATAAAAAGGGATACCGTCACTGTAGGTTTGCCCACGCCTCTTATCGAGTATACAAAGCGTGGAACTACCTATAAAACTTCTCTTTTAAAAATGGAGTTTTAGGGTAACCGCTATGCAGGGGGTGACTGATCCGTTACCCTTGTAGATTTTTTTAAAGTAGAACAAGGAAAGGGTGAAGTCCATGAGCTTTATTATTGCATCTGCGGCATTTTCTAATAACGAAGAGCTTTCCAAGCGTTATACTTGACGGTGAAAATATTTTAGCAGTCATTCCATAAATTTCTCCTAATCCTCTGCCTTATTATCCCGCTGTTTAGCCCGTTCCTCGATGATTTTCTGGGATATGTGTGCAGGGGTCTCTTCGTAGTGCGAAAATTCCATGGTGTAAATTCCACGTCCGCTGGTATAAGAGTTAAGGTCGTTCGCATATGTCAGCATTTCGGACATCGGCACCTGGGATACGACTTTCTGATTGCCGCCGGCCTGGGGCTCAACCCCCTGGACTCTCCCCCGTTTGGAGTTTATATCACCGATGACCGCACCTAAAAATTCGTCAGGCGTTATTGTTTCAACATGCATAAGCGGCTCGAGAATCACCGGTTTGGCTGCGGGAACAGCTTTTTTATACGCCATTGAAGCCGCGATCTTGAAAGCCATCTCCGAAGAGTCAACCGTATGGAAGCTGCCATCGTACAGTGTAACCTTGATATCCACGGTTGGGTAGCCTGCAAGTACACCCTCTTTCATGGCTTCCAGAAACCCTTTTTCGACGGCTGGAATGTACTGGCGTGGAATCGCGCCTCCAACTATTTTGTCCACAAATTCAAAACCGCTGTTACGGGGAGCCGGTTCTATTTCTATCCAGCAATCACCGTACTGCCCACGGCCTCCGGACTGCTTCTTGTACTTGCCCTGCGCCTTGGCCGTACCCTTGATAGTTTCGCGGTAGGCTATCTGCGGGGTTTTCATAACAACTTCAGCGCCGAACTTGCGCTTCAGGCGTTCCAGCGTGACGTCAAGGTGAACCTGCCCCATGCCCGAAAGAATCATTTCATGCGTTTCTTCATCAACATGAAACCGCAGGGATGGATCTTCCTCGAGTATACGGTGCAGGCCGGAGCTGACCTTATCTTCGTCTCCCTTGTTTTTAGGGGCTATGGCGTATGAGATTATCGGCTCAGAAAAGTCTATGGAAGGAAGAACCACTGGCGAGTTGTCGGCAGAGAGAGTGTCTCCTGTTTTTGTAGCCTTAAGTTTAGCCACGGCCGCAATCTCTCCAGGTCCCACCTGGGACGTGGGAACATGTTTTTTTCCCTGCATGTAAAAAACCTGGCCTATTCTCTCCTTAACGTTCTGCGTGGAATTCAGCACATTTGAATCAGCCTTGAGAACCCCGGAATATACTCTGAAGAAGGTCAGTTTTCCTGCGTAAGGGTCTGCCAAAGTTTTAAAAACCCTGGCGCAGAGCGGTTGATCAGCAGACGGGTTTCTTGTCTCATGCATATTGTTTTTTGTATTGGTTACCAGTATCGGTGTGATCTTGGCCTTTATCTCAGGCGAGGGCAGACATAAAACAATTGCGTCTAGAAGTTGAGCCGCCCCGATATTTTTTGTTGCCGAGCCGCATACCACGGGGATAAACCGCCGAGTGTGCGAGGCTTCACGTATTCCGTCGATCAGTTCCTGCTGGGTAAGTTCGTCGCCTTCCAGGTATTTTTCGAGAAGCGTGTCATTTGATTCGGCTATCCGTTCCACAAGATTTTTCCGGTACTCCCCGGCTTGTTGTTTAAGATCGTCAGGGATATCCGACTCGGAAGTCTTTCCATTCTCGAACATGATAGCCTTCATTTTTAACAGATCGACAAGACCACGAAAGGAATCTCCGGCTCCTACCGGCATCTGCAGCGGAAAGGCAGGTGTTTCGTAAATCTTCTCGATCTCACTCATGGCGTTATCGAAATCGGCCATGTCGCGGTCCATTTTATTAACGAATACGAGACGGGGAATTTCGTATTTGCAGGCGTACTGCCAGATCTTCTGTGTTTCGGCCTTTACTCCGGACAGAGCGCTTACGATAACCACCGCGCCGTCCATGGCGCTCATGCTGCTTTTTGTGTCCTCCAGGAAATTGATGTACCCCGGAGTATCTAAGAGGTTTATACGGTGACCGTTCCACTGCGCAAAAGCCAGTGATGTTGATAGGGATATCTGGCGGCTGATTTCTTCGGGCTCAAAGTCGCTAACCGTGTTGCCGTCCTCGATGCGACCCAGCCGGTCGGTCACACCTGCGTTTAAAAGTAGTGCTTCGACCAGTGACGTCTTCCCGGCGCCGCCATGAGCCACAATTCCAACGTTACGAATCTTTGCCACATCAAGATTTGCCATAAACACCTCCCTCGGGATGATTATTGTTCTCGCAAAGTGGTGCGACCACCGCGGGTGGACGCAAAGCACGCCAAGAAATCATTGACTTACCTTTTTCCCTTTGCGTCTTTGCGAGAGTATCTGTTGAAAAAGACTTTTGTAACTATTTATCTATATAATTTTCATTCGCCCCTACCAATCAAACCAGAATCTTTTCTATCACAGGTTGGTACTCCTCTTTATTCTCAACCCCCTTACTCCAATACTTCGCTCCGAGAAAAGCCAGCACCATACCGGTCAGCCCGATGCCTGCCGCCATTAAATCCGGGTTGGAGTCGGGGAAAAAATTATCCGCAAGATATTTTCCTAATATAGCCCCGGCAATGAGGGTTATCATCGGAAAGGCGTAAACCAGGATCGTACCTTTAAGATACATCTGCGCATGCATCACCACCTTAACCTTCTGGCCTGGTTGGGCGTTTACAGGGTTAATAGCCGTAATACGCCTTTCATCTCCGTCCGAGTGGCAAACACCGGAGGACGGGCAGGATTCGCAGGAACCGTGGGCGCCCACAGCCACAACCGCAGAGCCGTCACTTACGCTGATAACCGTGCCTTCTTCTTCAAACGCCATGATTCATTCTCCTGCCCCCTGACAACTGCACCCTGTACCCTATTTTTATCCTGCAACCTCGGCGTCTTCGCGAAGCAGTTTGTAATCTATACTGTCTACCAGGGCCTGCCAGGAAGCTTCTATTATATTCTCCGAGACACCTACGGTGCCCCACTTATGCTTATGATCGCCGGACTCCACAAGAACCCTTACGTTTGCCGATGTTCCCACTCCGGCCGTAAGCACGCGCACTTTGTAGTCGAGAAGTCCAACCTGTTTAAGCTGCGGATAAAACTTCTCAAGAGCTTTTCGTAAAGCATTATCCAGGGCATTTACAGGACCGCTTCCTGTTGCTGCCGTATGCTCTACATGTCCTCCCACACTCACCATAATGGTCGCTTCGCTTAAGGGCTCTTCACCTTCTCTTCTTTTTTCGACTATAACCCTGAAACCTATAAGCTCGAAAAACTGCCGGTGAAGTCCAAGGGCTTTCTTCATTAGAATCTCGAAGGATGCCTCGGCGCCTTCAAACTGGAAGCCCTGTTGTTCGAGTTTTTTAAGTTTTTCTATAATTCCTTTAAGTTCAGGCGCATCAGATGAAAGCTTTATGCCCGAGTCTTTGGCCTTCCTCAGGATGTTACTGCGGCCGGACAGATCGGATACCAGTACCCTCTGTCTGTTTCCTACAAGCTCCGGCTTCATATGCTCATACGTCATTGGGTTCTTCTGTATGGCGCTTACATGAATACCGCCTTTGTGAGCAAAGGCGCTTTCGCCCACAAACGGCTGCCGTTTGAAATGACGCAGGTTCGCTATCTCCGCCACAAAGCGGGAAGTTTCTGTGAGGTTACTCATCTGTTTGTCGGATATACAGTCTAAATTCATCTTGAGTTTGAGCGAGGGGATTATCGAGACTAGATTAGCGTTTCCGCAACGTTCCCCGAGGCCGTTTATAGTTCCCTGCACCTGTATCGCTCCAAGCCTCACTGCGGCAAGAGAGTTGGCGACGCCCACCTCCGAATCATTGTGTGCGTGAATTCCGACAGGAGCCCCCACATCCTCCATCACTTTTGAAAGTATCTCTTCCAGTTCATAGGGAAGGGTGCCGCCGTTTGTATCGCAAGGAACCAGGCAATCCGCACCGGCATCTTCGGCCGCCTTTAAACACTTAACAGCATACTCGGGGTCGGATTTGTAGCCATCGAAAAAGTGTTCGGCGTCAAAGAAAACCAGGTTGGCGTATTTTTTTAAGTACCTGATGGAGTTATTGATGATTGTAAGATTTTTGCCCTGGGATATTCCAAGGGCATCTTTTACATGAAGGTCCCATGTTTTTCCAAATATGGTTATTACCGGCGTTTCCGCCTCGACAAGGGCTTTGATGTTGGGGTCGTCCTGGACCTTGTGCTGGGCGTGATGCGTGCTTCCAAATGCAGTAACCCTTGCATGCGATAGCCGGAGTTTGCGAACACGGTTGAAATACTCGACATCCTTTGGGTTGGAGCCGGGCCATCCGCCCTCTATGTAATGGACGCCCAGCTCGTCAAGCTTCTCTGTGATTCTGAGCTTATCCTCAACCGAAAAGGCAACATCTTCCGACTGAGATCCATCCCTAAGGGTGGTATCGTATATTTCTATCGTTCTTTTCATTTCGCTTCGGTCTCAAGCTCAAAAGCGTCATGCAGCACACGCACTGCAAGTTCAGTATACATGGCGTCCACCACGCATGATACCTTGATCTCAGATGTGCTGATCATCATTATGTTGATTCCATGAGCGGCAAAGGTGTCGAACATCTTGGATGCCACGCCGGAATGCGACCGCATACCCACACCGATAATGGATACCTTAGAGATGTTATCAAGAAGATCAACCTTTTCGGCATCAAGTTTTTTGGCTATTTTCCGGGTAACCTTCATGGTTTTTTGCGAATCGGTTTTCGGTATGGTGAACGAGATGTCCGCGCGTTTTCCATCACTAGATATGTTCTGAACAATCATGTCCACATTTATATTTGCCTTGGCAAGGCCGCGAAACAACTCAGCGGCGATGCCGGGCTTATCAGGCACATTAACGACCGTGATCTTCGCCTGATTCTTGTCGTAGGCAATGCCTGCCACCGACACTTTCTCCATATTCTTATCCTCCTTGGTCACCAATGTCCCGGGATTATTATTAAAACTAGAGCGAACCAGCACCGGCACGTTATACTTTTTGGCAAACTCCACAGACCGGGTCTGCAGAACCTTTGCGCCAAGACTGGCCATTTCCAGCATCTCGTCGTACGAGATCTTGTCAAGTTTTCTGGCTCCTGGCACCACGTTTGGATCGGTGGTATAAACACCGTCCACGTCAGTATATATTTCGCACCTGTCAGCGCCGATAGCTGCAGCAATGGCAACAGCCGAAGTATCCGATCCGCCCCGTCCAAGCGTGGTCACCTCATCCTTCGGGCCTATTCCCTGAAATCCGGCCACAACCGGAATATAGCCGGCTTTCAGTGCCTTTTTCAAACGCTCGGCCGTGATCTTCTTTATGCGCGCCTTTGTATGAGAGGCGTCGGTCTCTATGCCCACTTGACGGCCTGTAAAGCTTAAAGATTTTTCTCCAAAATCGCGGATTGCCAAGGCGGTAAGTGCGCTGCTGACCCGTTCGCCGCTGGACATGATCATATCCATTTCGCGTGAATCAGGGTTGTCCGTTATTTCGGCTGCAAGAGCGATAAGCCTATCTGTCTCACCGGCCATGGCCGAAACCACTACAACAACGCTGTCTCCTTTTTTCCTGGTTGCCACTGCTCTTTTGGCCACGTTTTTCATCCGCTCAACATCGGCCACCGAGGTTCCACCGTATTTCTGAACTATAAGCAATTTCAGCCTCTCTCCTGTTTTTCGATGGATTTATCCAGGAAATAGTCCATTAGTTTATGGCCCTGGTCAAACGTAATGGCGTCAGGATCGTTTTTTATGTTTTCGTTGAAGCAGCGCTTTTTACGAGGTTTGTCGTCTTTTGTATATATGAGAAAAGGCACCGGTTCCGGCGAGTGGGTCCGGATTTCTATCGGGGTAGGGTGGTCAGGCATAACAAGCACCCTGTAGTTGCCGAATTTCTCCAGTCCCTTAAGCACCGGTCCGACGATTCTGCTGTCGAAATCCTCGATCGCTGTTATCTTGTCCTTGATATTACCGGTGTGGCCCGCTTCATCAGGAGCCTCAACATGCAGGTAAACCATATCAAGCCGTTCTAAAGCTTTAAGCGAAGCCTCAACCTTGCCTTCGTAGTTTGTATCTATATATCCGGTGGCGCCCTCAACGTTTATAACTTCAAAACCTGCCAGTACAGCGATTCCTTTTGTAAGGTCCACGGCCGAAATAATAGCTCCGGTCTTGCCGTATTTTGCTTTGAAGGTAGGCATTGCCGGCCGTCTGCCCTGTCCCCATAGCCATATGCTGTTTGCGATTTTTTTTCCGGCAGACTTTCGCTTCAGGTTGACCGGGTCGTTCTGCAATATCTCCACAGAGGCTTGCATAAGAGATCTAATCGTTTTTTGACCCTCTCCATCCGGAAGGTTTGTTGGCAGGTACTCAGTGATCTTCCTGCCGGTGATATCGTGCGGCGGGGTACAGTTTAGTTTATCGCTTCCCCCGTTCCAGACCATAAGGTGCCGGTAGCTGACGCCAGGGTAAAAATTAATTTTGTCTGTTGCCAGTTTTTTTTGGATAGATCTGATCAGAGCGTGCGCCTCTTCAGTGGTGATATGACCGCCGCTGTAGTCATCCATGACGGCTTCGCCATAGTCCTTCATAACAGTATTGCCGTTACCTGACGTCAGTGTCACAAGGTTACAACGGTAGGCGACATCACTGCTTTCCAGGCTCACTCCCATACTGGCCGCCTCCAGAGGGGCCCGTCCTGTGTAATAACGCGCGGGGTCGTAACCGAAGATGGAAAGGTTGGCCACATCCGAGCCTGCAGGGTAGCCATCCGGTACTGTACGCGCAACACCTACCACAGAGGCTGAGGCCAGGCGATCCATGTTAGGAGTGGTTGCAGCCTGCATGCATGTTTTGGCGCCAAGCTCTTTAATAGGCCAGCCGGCCATTCCATCGCCAAGCAGAATGATATGTTTCATGTTGATTTGGTTATGTTACTCAACCGGACCTATTAGACTGATCAGTCCTATCGGTTCTATTGAAACAACGCTTTTTCTGCACCCTGACAACTGCACCCTTCACTCTGGTCTTTGTGAACTGTTGTTAAAAAACAGTACCTTTTAATATATCAATTACGCTGTCCACCGATGCCTTGACCCTTTGAGGCCTTGAAGCCCTCTTGATTGCTATATCCGGATCCTTTAAACCGTGTCCTGTCAAGGTGCAGACTACCCTGGAGCCTGCCTTGAAATATCCCTGTTTTGCCAGTTTTATTACGCCTGCAACCGATGCTGCCGAGGCAGGCTCACAAAATACTCCTTCCATCGAGGCAATTGAGCTGTAAGCACTCAGAATTTCCTCGTCTGTGACCGAGTCGATCATCCCTCCTGATTCATCCCTGGCCGCAACCGCGGTTTTCCATCCAGCAGGGTTCCCGATACGTATGGCCGTAGCTATGGTTTCAGGGTTCTCTACGCGTTGTTCTTCCACGATTGGCGCCGCGCCAGCTGCCTGGAATCCAAGCATGGCAGGTCTGCCTGATATAACACCCCGCTCGTGGTACTCCGTGTATCCTTTCCAGTAAGCGGTTATGTTTCCAGCATTTCCTACGGGCAAGGCATGAAACTCCGGCGGACCGTTAAGGGTATCGCAGACTTCGAAGGCAGCGGTTTTTTGTCCTTCTATACGAAACGGGTTTATGGAGTTGACCAGGGTTACAGGAATTCGCTGGACAATGTCCCTGACAATATTCAACGCATCATCAAAGTTGCCTTCCACCTGAAACACCTTTGCTCCATGAATCATAGCCTGGGCCAGTTTACCAAGTGCGATCTTGCCTTCAGGAATCAGTACAATTGCCGTCATTGCCGCCTTGGCGGCATACGCGGATGCTGAGGCTGATGTGTTTCCTGTCGAGGCACAGATAACAGCACGTGCTCCTGTTTCCTTGGCTTTGGAGATAGCCATTGTCATGCCCCGGTCTTTGAAAGAGCCTGTAGGATTGGCTCCATCAAACTTTAGATATATCTCGATATCCTGGGCCATAGCAGCCGCCAGGTTTTCGGCTTTGATTAGCGGAGTATTACCTTCGTTCAGAGTTATTACGGGTGTTGCATCGCTGACGGGCAGATACTCTTTGTACGTGCGGATCAAACCTTTCCATGACTTCATGAATTATTCGAGCACATCCCCTTCCACCGGTTCTACATCCACGCCCTGGTTTCGCATCTCCTCTATGGCGGCATCCAATGCGGCGGCTTCTCCGTCAATCTCCAGTACCATTTCTCCGATGCTTTCGGTCACACGGGCACGCCGAATGTTCGGCATTACGTTGTGTTTTTTTGCCATGTTAAAAATAACAGGCTCTTTGATAAGACTCTGGGGAAATATTAACTTTACCCTTTGTTTCATACTCATACCCCTCCTAAATGTTAACTAAAATGTTAACAAAACAGATCTTCAGCAACCAACGCCTCCGGCGATTGCCGGAACTATGGAGACCTCGTCACCATCTTTAACCTCGGTCTCGGCTCCATTTAGAAACCTGATGTCTTCATTATTAAGATAGACGTTTACGAAGCGACGGATCTTATCTTCTTCTGAAATTCTCTCGGCAAGGCCCGGGTACTTGGCGTCCAGCTCTTTCACCAGATTGATCATGGTTCCGGCAGGCCCCTCAACCACTTCCTTGCCTTCCGTAAGCCGCTGCAGCGGTGTCGGAATTCTTACAGTAACAGCCATAATATTTACTCCTCCTTAACTTAACCTAGCTAAACTTAATCTATTGCTTTAAGTATTTCCTCGAAGTTTGAAAGTGTCGGCTTGATTCGGAACGGCTTAAGCAGATGGCCGTCCAAAGCCTCTTTAGTCTTAAGACCGTTGCCTGTGATACATAAAACAGTGCTGCCTTCCCGCTTTATCTTGCCGCTTTTTATAAGGTTGATGGCTGAAGCCAGTGTTACTCCTCCTGCCGTCTCGGCAAAAATCCCTTCAGTTTCTGCCAGCAGTTTTATGGCATCAATGATTTCCTGATCAGAGACATCAGCGCCCCAACCACCTGTGTCATGTATTACCCGGGTTGCATAGAATCCATCCGCGGGATTGCCGATGGCCAGTGATTTGGCTATGGTATCCGGCTTTACCGGCTTGATCACATCACTGCCGGATTTTATGGCAACGGCAATAGGCGAACAGCCTGTGGCTTGAGCCGCAAACACCTTGGTGTCCAGCTCTTTAAGGATGCCAATTTTATGAAGCTCCTGAAAGCTCTTCCATATTTTGGTAAGAAGCGAGCCGCTTGCACATGGTACCACCACGTGATCCGGCGCTTTCCAGCCCAGCTGTTCGATAATTTCGTATCCCTGGGTCTTTGATCCTTCAGCGTAGAACGGTCTTATATTGATGTTTACAAAAGCCCATCGGTATTTATTGGCGATTTCACTGCAAAGACGGTTTACCTCATCGTAGTTTCCCTCTACAGCCACAAGATAGGGGTTATAAACAAGCGAGGCCTGGATTTTACTTGGCTCCAGCGAGGCGGGAATAAAAATAAATCTCCGGAATCCTCCGGCGGCCCCTTGTGCAGAGACAGAGTGGGCCAGGTTGCCGGTAGAGGCGCAGGCCACTGTATCGAAACCAAACTCAAAAGCCTTTGACAGCGCGACCGAAACCACGCGGTCCTTGAAGGAAAGAGTAGGGTGCACAACTGTATCGTCTTTTATATAGAGTTCGTCAATACCGATTTTTTTTGCAAGCCTGTCAGCCTTTACAAGAGGTGTAAAGCCTGCTTCCAGACCGACCTTCGGGTCGCCGTCTATGGGTAGCAGTTCCCGGTAACGCCAAAGACTGGTTGGGCGTGAAAGTATCTTCTGTATATCAAGCGCTTTCTTGATGGATTCATAATCGTATACCACTTCAAGAGGGCCGAAACAGAATTCACATACGTAAATAGGTTCAACAGGGTAATCTCTTGAACATTCCCTGCACTTAAGTCCTTTTACATGACTCATACGTCGTCTACTCCTTCAGTTGCTTTTAAATTCCGATCTATAACGATAAACCGCTCTTTCACCAGGCCTTTGTTAATCTCGAACGCCTTAAGCTCAGGATGCAAGCCCGCAAGACTTAGAATCACATATGCGGGACCAGGATGGAAGGCCAGTTCCACATCCTTTGCAGAAGGCAGAGCATCTGACTCGGTGTGGCTATGATATATGCCGACCTGGTTCAGGCCCTTTTTGCGCATCATCCGTATGGCTCTTATCTGCTGGGATGTGTCCATAAAATATCCAACCGGTGATGGATCCGCGTTTTTAATGGGAATTACGTCAAAAACACGATTTCCTCTTCCGGCAAGAATTCCGCAAACTTCGTTAGGCAATCCACTTACGGCATGAGCCACTATACTATCAATCTGGTTGCGTGAGAGAATAATATCATGGGCATTCGGCATAACTATCAAACAAGAAACAGACTAAAAACAAATGTAAATATAAAAATAAGTATTGCCGCTATATACTACAGACATCCTGCGTGTAATCAGGCAGTTCCGTAATGCTCGGGTTCTCTCCGCAGACAGGGCATTGCGGGTTTCTGCGCACCTTGACTGTACGGAATTGTGTCTTCAGCGCGTCGTAAATAAGCAGCCTGTTGATAAGTGGTTCACCCTTGCCTAATATAAGTTTTAGAACTTCCATCGCTTGAAAGCCTCCGATAATTCCGGGTAGAGCTCCCACAACTCCTGCTTCCTGGCATGACGGCACCAATCCCGGCGGCGGCGGATCCTCAAAAAGACACCTGTAGCAATGCCCCTTTCCAGGCACTATCGTGGTAACCTGCCCCTCAAACCTGAGTATAGCTCCGCTAGAAAGAGGTTTGCCCTCTATGACGCAGGCGTCGTTAATCAGGTAACGGGTCGGGAAGTTGTCACTGCCGTCCACGACAATGTCGTAGTCCTTCATAATATCAAAAATATTATCCCTGTTGATGCGCTTTTTAATAGGCGTAACATTTACATCAGGGTTCAAAGCCTCAAAAGTGGCCTTTGCAGAATCGGCTTTATAACTGCCCAGTGTATCCATGCTGTGTGCTATCTGGCGCTGTAAATTGCTTAATTCGACTTTATCGTCATCGACAATTCCGATTTTACCTACACCTGCAGCCGCAAGGTAATATCCCACAGGACTTCCAAGACCACCTGCGCCGATCATTAAAACCCGTGCAGCATTTATCTTGGACTGGCCCTTGCCTCCGACCTCAGGTAGCAGTATATGCCTGCTGTAGCGTAGAAGCTGCTCCTCTGTAAAATCCATCAGTCTTTCTCCTTACGTACTCGAATGGTCCATTCCTCCCGGTCGTCCAGCTGGTCAACCGATAAAACCGTATGGCCGTGATCGCGCATCGAGTTGGGAATATTATTTATAGCGGCTTTGTGATCAAGAAGAATCTCGAGGGTCTGGCCTATCTCCATTGATTCTATTGCCAGCTTAGCCTTTATGAATGTGTAAGGGCAGCTAAGTCCCTTTATATCTATCTTTCTGTCCACCTGGGTTTCACTCATAATAGCTCCTAATTAAGTCTATGTGTTATTGAATTCATTAAGTTTAACAAATAAAACAAATAAAGCCAATGAAGCAAGTGAAACCTGATTCCGGAAGGTTGGAGCCTGATCCTTTCTCTTGTTCCTGTGATATCATCAACAAGTAAAAAACGTGTGCGGTTTTTTTATAAAAATTTTTATAAAAGAAGAGATTTAGTCAACTCATGTTTCGCCCAACCGTTAAATCTTTCTTGCTGTTTGTCCTTACAGGCCTTCTTCTGGCCGGCGGCTGCATGCCGGCCAGGGAACGTCTTCCAGGTTATCTGTCCCTTAGGTTGAAAGCTGATCCGACGTCACTGGATCCGGCCTTGATAACCGATGTGACCTCCGGCTCAATTGCGGCCAAACTGTTTAACGGCCTGGTGAAGATGGACGAATCTCTTCGTATAGTTCCGGATCTGGCATCCGGGTGGACAATATCCGACGATCGTTGTACCTATGTATTCCGGTTGCGCGGTGATGTAACATTTCCGGATGGCAGAGGCATGACATCACAGGATATTTTATACTCGTTCGAGCGGGTGCTTGATCCGGCTGTCAGATCTCCAAATACCTGGGTGTTCGACCGGGTTGCTAAAATGGAAGCGGAGAATGATTTGACTTTCAAGATAACCCTTACCAAGCCGTTTTCTCCTTTTCTCGGACTTCTTACAATGCCTGCCGCATATGTGGTGGACCGACATGCGGTTGAGGCCCTGGGTCCGGATTTCGGAGCCGCGCCGGTGGGCACCGGGCCTTTCCAGCTGGTACAGTGGCTCCATAACCGTATGCTTAGGCTTTCAGCACGTAAAGATTATTTTGACGGCTCTCCAAAACTTAAGGGCATTACCTACAGAGTAATCCCTGAAGACCTTACAGCAATCGCCGAGTTTGAGATAGGCAATTTAGATGTTATAGGCATTCCATCACCCGAATACCGCCGGTTTATGGATTCGTCTAAGTGGAGACCACTTGTTGTTTCACTAAAAGGCCTTAATACTTACTACCTTGGAATGAATTGCTTAAAGTATCCCTTTAATAATTCCAAGGTGCGTTTAGCCCTGGCTTATGCCATTGACAGAAAGAAGATACTTGAGACGTTTTACGAGGGCAGGGGCGTTCCGGCCGCAGGGCCTGTTCCACCGGCTCTTCGCTCCTGGCCGGCTCCGGAGCTTGTACCGTTTGATCCAAAGCTTGCGGTTCAGCTTATGAGAGAGGCCGGACTACCTGAAGGATCCGAGTTTTCCCTGTACGTCACATCTGAACAGGAGACTCTGGACCTGGCCGAAATCATCCAGGATTATCTCGCCGGAATCGGTCTGAAGATCAATATCCGGCAGCTTGAGTGGTCTGCCTATAAGGCCGCAATAAACAGGGGTGAAGCGGATCTCTTCTGGCTTAGTTGGTGGGCGGATTATCCGGATGCCGAAAATTTTTTATTTCCGACTTTCCATTCCTCAAACCTGGGAGCGGGTGGAAACCGAACTCGTTATATTAATGATAAGCTGGACGGATTGATCGAAGCCGGCCGCAGTTCTGCTTCTGATAAGTCATGGAAAGAGTATAAAAAGGCCGAATACCTGATTGCAGATGAGGCGCCATGGGTTTTTTTCTGGCACCGTACGGACTACGCTGTTCGACAGCCTTGGGTGAAAGGATTTCGTCTTTATCCTATTTATACCGTTGATAAAGGCCTTGTTGTAGAAACTATCCCAATGCATCATGCTATTGACAGCGGCTTTGGTTTTGAGCCTGGAGGCGGTTAGGTGAAAACATACCTGCTTAAAAGGTTTTTACTGGTACCGGTTGTTCTTGCCGGAATCACATTCCTGGTTTTTCTGCTTATATGGGCGCTGCCGGGCGATCCCTCCCTGGCCCTTGTGGGCGAGCGGGCAAAGGCCGCGACGGTCGAAAGCATACGCCGGGAACTTGGTGTTGACAGGCCTTTTCTTGAGCAGTATTTAGGTTATCTAAAACTTATCATGCATGGAAACCTCGGCCGTTCTTTCTACACAAACCGTTCCGTGGCTGATGACCTGATCGACAAACTTCCCCACACCCTTGCTCTGGCTGCCTCTGCAATGGCCCTGGCAGTACCGGTTGGTGTGAGCCTTGGACTTTTCATGGCGCTTGGCAAGCGTCGTTTTGAGCGGTTTTTGAATGTTATCACAATGGCGGGGGTAAGCCTGCCGGTCTTCTGGGTGGGCCTGATTTTGATGTTGTTGATCAGCGTAAAGGCAAGGCTTCTTCCGCCTTCAGGAACCGGCGGATTTCGGTATATCATACTTCCAGCCATTACCCTGGCTGTTCCGGCCTTTGCCTCTATCGCTCGTGTTACCAAGACAGTGGCAATGGATGTTCTTAATCAGCCATTCATGCTGACAGCCAGGGCAAAAGGGTTAAGGCGCTTAAGGGTTGTTTTTACACATCTTCTTAAAAATACATTAATTCCTGTTGTAACGGTTATTGGGCTTGATTTCGGCAGCTACTTAAATGGCGCTGTTCTTACAGAGACGATCTTCGGATGGGACGGGGTAGGGCGTTTTGCAATGGAGGGCATTATTAAACGTGACTATCCGGTGGTAATGGGCACTGTACTGGTGGGCACGCTTGCCTTTGTCGGAATTAATCTTATTGTTGACCTGTGCTATGCGGTTATGGATCCAAGGGTGAAAAAAGGGTGATAACAGGGTGACTCGTGCAGCGGTAATAATTCTCTTTGTGATAATCCTTGGGGTTGTTGCAGGGCCTCCAATCTCCGGGTACAATCCAGTGCGGATAGATCTGGACGCTATAAAACTTTCTCCCTCGCCGGAGCATCCGTTTGGAACCGATAACAAGGGGAGGGATGTTCTCTCCAGAACTCTATACGGAGGCAGAGTTACTCTTTTGATTGTACTTGGAGCTTCTGGAATTACCTTTGTAATAGGTATGCTTGTCGGTCTTGTTTCCGGGTACTTCGGTGGAAAGCTGGACCTTCTGCTAATGGGAATTGTTGATATACTGCTTTCATTTCCCACTCTTCTTCTGGCAATAGGTATATCCATTCTTATGCCGCCTGGCATACTGTCCGTCTTAATAGCCATTGGTTCTGTCGGGTGGGTAGGTCTGGCCAGACTTGTGCGCGGCCAGGTTGTTGTTTTAAAAGAATCACAGCAGGTGGAGGCTGCAAGAGCGTTGGGCGCCTCGGAACTGAGAATTTTATTTGTATATATTTTCCCTCAGTCTCTTCCGGTTGCACTTGTGGCGCTCAGTATGAAGATGGGAGGTTTTATTCTTTCAGAAGCGGCTCTGAGTTTTCTCGGACTTGGTGTTCAGCCACCCTGGCCGACATGGGGAAGCATGATAGGGCAAAGCCGGATATTTATAACATCTGCACCATGGATGGTGACTTTCCCCGGCCTTATGATCGGTTTTGCAGCATTAAGTTTCAATATGCTTGGCGAGGGCCTCCGCGACCGCCTGAATATATTCAGGTGACTTAGCTCCTGTTAGGAGATTCTTTATCTCTTTACAAGAAGGTCCGGTATTTCGTCGAAGGAATCCACCAGGTAATCAGCGCCGGACTCTGCAAGAATTTTCTTGCCTCTGAATCCATATGTAACACCGCATGTCTTCATACCAGCACGTTTTCCAGCAACCATATCAAACTGGCTGTCGCCAACCATAAAACAGCGCTCCGGGGTAACTCCAAGACGTTCTGCAGCGGTAATAAGAGGCAGGGGTGAAGGCTTTCTTTCAGCAGCACTGTCGCTTCCCATAACCAGGTCAAAGTACTTAATTAAATTTAAGTCGATAAGCACCTTTTTTGAAAGCTCTTCTTTTTTATTAGATATAACCGCCTTCTTAAAGTCTTTCATGCGCGCAAGTATTTCAGGCACGTGAGGATAAGCCCTGGTGTGATTTGTGATGTGATGCAGGTAGTAATCCGTGAAACGTGCAGCGACTTCGTTTTTCATCTCAAGTTCGTTTTTATAAAGCACTTTATCTATAAGTTTTGAAACCCCTTCACCAACAAGTGTTTTTATCGTGGCGGCAGAAACAGGCTCATGGCCTAGTGGTAAGGTTGCATAGTTGAGTGCTTCGGCCAGATCCTCTGCAGAATCTACAAGAGTACCATCCAGATCGAAAATAATAAGCTCGAACCTATTTCTGTTTTTTAAAGCATCAGTCATGGTATGCCATAGAGGTTGAGCAAGGAAACGGCTCAACCTGATGTCTATTATACAATTTCAAATGGTCTGAGTGAAATTTAAAGTTTTCATTAAAAACTCCGATAAGTTTTATATAAATCACGTTTCGTGACAATAGCAACCTCTCCCGAAAGGGATAGGGCGCAAAGCTACCTGCCTGGGACCGAAAGGTTATGGTCGAGGGGCCGCCGGAGAAACAGATGAGAGATATCTGCCGTACAGCAAAAAATCCTATTTTTCAAGTTCTTTCAAACTGGTTTTTGGTCGCCCCCTTCATAATATCCGCCTTTTCTTCCAGCAAAGCAAAACAGGGGGGAAGTAACTTATGAAAAAACAGCTCAATTTTTATTTTAAAGTAGTCTCTATTCTTACTTTGTTTATTGCAACTCCAGCCTTTGCCGGTGGTTTTGCAGAGAAGTTCAAGAGGTTTGTTCTGGGCTCAGAGGCAGAGGCCTATTCACTTGAATCTTATAACAGCGGTATGGATAAGGTGGCGGAAGCCTGTATAAATTGTCATAACGGTGTTACTGCAACTCATATTGTAACTAAGAGCGCTGAAGAGCCAATGCATATCAGGGGATTTCAGACAGTTAATCATCCGGTAGGAATGATGTACGATTACTACGTCTCTAAAAAACCTATGGGATACAGGCGCAGATCGATTCTAAATGAAAACATCAAGTTTGTTGACGGAAAAGTAACCTGCATTTCGTGTCATGAACTTAAAAGTGATGAGTTTCAGGAAGTCGCATACGCCGCGAACAATTTAAGCAATCTGGGTGGTGATAAAGATTGCACCGCATCGAATAAGTTGACAACAGGGAGCAGAAAAACAGACTTATGCATGGCTTGTCATATTAAATAAACTATGTGTCTCACCGTATTTGAGTTCGTTTCCCAAGGGGGTGCCGGAATCCCCGGTATGAAGTTGTAAGCGTTCTATGAAAGGCTCTCTTCATGCCGGGGCCCACCCCAAGGATGATGCCGGTTTTACTACTCTATAATTTTTAACCCTGGTTCAACACTTCCAGCATTGCATGGTGGATCCGTCCATTTGAGGCCAGAATGTTTTTACCATTCAAGCAGAAAGGCGCTCCCCTTAAATCAGTGATCATGCCGCCCGCTTCTGTTATAATCAGGCTTCCTGCCGCCATATCCCAGGGCTGAAGCTTAAGCTCCCAGAAACCGTCTGATCTTCCGCAGGCCACGTAGCAGAGATCCAATACAGCAGAACCCGGCCTTCTTATCGCCCGTGCCACCAGGGCAAACCTGGAAAATTCCTCGATATTGTTCTGCTTTGATCTTCTTATATCATAAGGGAATCCGGTAGCAAGAAGAGCATCCGAAATCCTGTTGGTTGTTGAAGGAGAAATTTTTTCCCCATTAAGAAAAGAGCCTTTTCCCTTTTCGGCTATAAAAAGCTCATCAAAATTAGGGTCATATACCACCCCGAGAACAACCTGGCGGTTTTCTTCCAAAGCGATGGAAACACAGAAGAAGGGAAATCCATGGGCATAGTTTGTAGTGCCGTCAAGAGGATCAATGATCCACCTGTACTTTGATAAAGATTGGATTTCGTCGCTTTCCTCTGTAAGGATACCTATGTCGGGAAAGCTGCTTCTAAACCTTCCTATAATCAGATCTTCCGAGGCCCGGTCCATTTCTGTAACAAGATCTATTTCCCCCTTAAACTCAATCTTTCTTGCCTGCTTGAGTTTTGTCTTTAGCAGCCTGCCTGCGTCAACCGCCGCAGACACGGCGACCTCTTTAAGCTTTTTAAGATCGTTCATTTTTTGCATACTATACTCTCCAGTAAGATGTATCAAATTATAACGGTTTTTGCTGTCGGTAACCGCTTGGTATGCTTAAAGTGTATGCTATAATAAGCTGAAATACGTAAAAAGCAGCAAGTACAATTATTATGTTTAGAGTTTCTGATAAGATAAGCATTCCGGCTTCTGAAATCGAGTTCAGTGCTATAAGAGCCCGGGGCGCAGGAGGACAGCATGTTAACAAGGTCTCCACTGCCGTACATATGCGTTTTGATGTAAGAGCATCATCTCTTCCCGGTGTCTATAAAGAGCGTATCTTGGCACTTCATGGTCACTCTTTAAACAACGCTGGTGTTATTGTGATTAAGGCGCAGAAATATCGAAGCCAGAGAAAAAATAGGGAGGCCGCACTGACCCGGTTGCAGGAACTTATCAGAAGTGTGGCAGTGACACGAAAAATACGTAAAGCTACCAAGCCGACCCGTTGCTCCAGGCAAAAGCGTTTCGATAGGAAAAGAAAAAGAGGGCAGCTTAAGTCCTTAAGAGGAAAAGTGGATCTTTATAGGGATATTATATAAATAGTTGTCCCTGAAAAAAACGCCTAGATGTCGGCTCCAAAAGCACTTCGTATTGGAAATACTCAAAACCGCAGAAATACTGTCAATAAGGGGGTTCTCGACAAAACGAGCCACCACAGACTCGTCGCTTTCGTTGAACATGTGCTTCACCCAAGTTCAACAAACTTCCCCCCAGAAAGGTCCAAAAATGATCTTTTTTGCACCTTTAGAAATCGTAACACATTGAAAAAGGTTCGTATCAAAAGGCAGAAAAAACGTGAGGATGACGTTCTTTACAGCTTGTTATAGGCGGAGAATATATTTTAATATTTTTAATATTTTAGATTTTTTAAGGAGGAAACATATGCTTAAGTTA
>Ga0256830_1001185_pt1 | contig 18753 bp, 12 predicted proteins | sample 128326metaG_FD_190537 | JGI IMG/M metagenome (GOLD analysis project Ga0256830, IMG submission 190537) | Hydrothermal vent microbial communities from Lau Basin, Pacific Ocean - 128-326 | ecosystem: Environmental > Aquatic > Marine > Hydrothermal vents | place: Pacific Ocean: Lau Basin | collected... | reverse complement strand
CCAGCCGACGCGGGTGTCGGCATGCACGGTCGATACGACGACACGGCATGGGAAGTTATTTCAACAACGAGAGCGCCAGCCGCCATCGGCCCGTATTCCCAGGCTATCCGCGTCAACGGGACTCTTTACCTCGCCGGACAAATCGCCCTCGATCCGGCAACGGGAGAAATGGTGGAAGGAGGAATCAAGCAGCAGACGCGGCGAGTGATGCAAAACATCGAGGCGGTACTGTCCGAGGCCGGGTACACGTTCGACGACGTTGTGCAGGCGCAGGTGTTCCTCGCCGACATGAACGACTACCGGGCGTTCAACGCCGTCTATGCCGGGTATTTCGAGGAATCCTTTCCGGCCAGAGCGGTGGTCGAAGTCGCGCGTCTGCCCAGGAACGCCCTGGTCGAAATCATGATGACCGCGGTGAAATAAGCGCGTTCGGTTTTTTTGACACCTTTCCCGCCACGAAGAGGTTATTTCGGAAAAGGGACCTCTTCGGTCTTCCTCTTCGCCCTTTGCCCTTCGCCCTTCGACTTCGCTCAGGGCTTCGCTTAGGGCTGTAGGAAAGAAAAAAATAGCGCGGCAGTGTAGAGACGTTCCTTTTTCCACGCCCTTTCTCATTGACTCTTGATACAACAATCCCTATTTTTTGAGTCCTTGATACATTACCTCCATCGATACAATGAGGACATAGTTATGCGCTTGATCTGGTACGTAATCTTCACGGTGTTGTTTTCAGGAATTGCTCTCGCCTCGGGAGGAGATAAACCCTGCGCGAAATGCGAGCTCCAAAGCCAGTTTCCACAAGGGTCTCCTCTTCTTCAATTATTCCAGCAGGCTCAAGCCACGAAAGGTGATAACGGCGACCAAACAGCACGCTGGTTCTGCTACTGGCAGTACTGGTTCGAGGAGCAGGCCGGAAAGTACACTGAATACACGTTCGATGAACAACTGCATTCGTCCCGGTGGGCCATCAAGTTCGAACCGGCAAATTACTGCACCGTCTGGAATGTGTACATCGACTATTCGCTGAAGAAAAACAGTCCCGTCAACAAGCGCGATACGCTCGACATCGAATTTCATGAAGACAACGCGAACTTCTCCCGTATCTTCAAAACCTCGTACCTGATCAACCCGTACAACCCCATTAAGCAGTTCCTCCTCTGGCCGCCTCCAACAGGTTCTCTGGGCAAACCCATCATCAACACGAAACGGAAGTTCTGGATTTCATTTAAAATGCGTGGTCTCGACGTGGACACCGTGATCTGGAAGTTTCGTTCTCCCGGCAAGAAGCCGGGATCGTCCATACGATTCACCGGCCCGACGAGCTACCAGATCGCCAGCCAGGTGCTGGGGCGACAGGTGGACATGGTTGGAGCGGCGGACCTGTGTATCCATGTGCCAATCCCGGTGGAAATGTCGCTGTTCTTCGCCTTAGCAACAACGAAAGGCGTCTCACTGCAGTGGAAAACGGAGTCGGAAACAAATAACTACGGTTTTGAAATCTATCGTGGGAACGATCGTAACGGCCCCTGGACACGACGCGGTTTCGTCCGCGGTGCCGGGTCAACTACACAGCCCAGGTCATACCGCTTCCTCGATCCCTGGGACTCTTCCACGCGCGAGAACGTGTACTGGTACCTGTTGAAACAGGTCGATGTTGACGGGACCGTAACGGAGTACGGCCCGTTACGCGTTGCGAGCATCACGGCGCCGCCTCTTGAATTCGCTATCGACGCCGTGTTCCCGAATCCCCTGGGGAACAGCGTCTCCGGTTCCAAGACCACGACCTTGCAGTATTCCGTTCCCTTTGACGCCGACGTTTCCTTGCGGATCATTGACGCGCTGGGTAGAACCGTCGCCACACTCGTACAAGGCAGGATCAGCCAGGGCACGCACAACGTGTACTGGAACGCGCAGGAACTGCAACCAGGAACGTATTTCGCACAAATGCGAGCGAACGGCACGATGCTCACACGAAGACTCGTTGTCGTTCCCTGAGTAGTTTACCGCATCGGGATCGATATCCCGGCTCAATCCAGTATTCAATACAACAGCGCACCCGTTTTGCGCCGCACCCGATGAAAGTTCGCATCACCCGCGTTCACGACCACTCACGCGACATTCCCCTGCCGTCGTATGCCACTTCTGGTTCGGCCGGAATGGATTTACGCGCCGATATCGACCATGATATGACACTTCAGCCCGGTGATTTCGCTCTCGTTCCCACCGGGTTCGCCATCGAACTCCCCCCGGGATACGAAGCGCAGATTCGCCCCCGCAGTGGACTGGCCGCGCGGCACGGTATCTTTCTTCCAAATGCTCCCGGCACGATCGATTCGGACTATCGCGGAGAGATCAAGGTCATCCTGGCCAACCTCGGGCGGGACCCTTTCGTGGTTCGACGCGGCGACCGCATCGCTCAGATGGTCGTGGCTCCCGTGACAACCGTGGAGTGGGAAGAAGTTCCTGAACTAGAAGTCACGATGCGGGGAGACGGGGGATTTGGTCACAGCGGCAGGTCGTAACCGTCATGGATTCAACCTCCGGACATCCCGACCATCGCCTGTTTAGACTTTCCCTTCTCAACCCGATATCGTTTCGTTCCGTTTCGTGGATTCCCGATGGCGCCCTCGTCGTAAATACCGGGGGAAGTATTGCCTACAGCGGGAGCTGGTCTGATCTTCCCCGCGAATACCAAACCCTTCCTGTTGACGAATACACGAACTGCGTCGCCTTGCCGGGCTTTATCGACCTGCACGTTCATCTTCCCCAGTTTCACGCCCGGGGCAAATTCGGCGAGGAACTTCTCTCGTGGCTCCACCACGTCATATTCCCCGTGGAAGCGACCTTTGCGAACGCTGACGTCGCCCGCCGGGTAGCGAGATCGTTTTTCGCGTCGCTGGCCGCGCACGGAACCACCACCGCGATGGTACTGGCTTCCGTGCACGAAGAAGCCACGGACATCGCTTTTGAAGAAGCCCGGCGTTCCGGGCTCCGGATTATCATGGGAAAAGTCAACATGGACATGGACTGTCCGGAGGATCTCCGCGAATCAACTACGGAATCATTGGCCGCTACGGAACGCCTCATCAGGAAATGGCACGAGACCACGGACAGGCTTTGGTACGCGGTAACACCGCGGTACGCTCTTTCCTGTTCGGAGGAACTTCTCCGCGGATGCGCAGACATTGCCAGTCGCCATGGAACGCATATCCAAACCCATATCAACGAAAACCTCGACGAAATCAAGCGCGTTCGAGAACGCTTTCAAACGTCGTACACAGAGCTTTACCACCGAACGGGCCTGCTTGGCACGCGCACCGTCCTCGCGCACAACGTCCATCCGGAAGAAGCGGAACTCGATCTTTTGAAACAGACCGGAGCCGCCGTGGCACACTGTCCGGACGCCAACCTTTTCCTTGGCAGCGGCAAATTCGATCTCGAAAGACACCTGGAGCGCGGCATACGGTTCGGACTGGGAACCGACGTGGGAGCCGGAACGAGCCTGAGCATGCTGCGCATGATGAGAGCGATGACGTACGTGCAAGGCCGCAGCCTTCATCCCGCGGGCCCGCTCTACGCTTCCACACGTGGAAGCGCGAGCGCCCTGGGACTGGAGGAACGCATCGGTTCGCTCGATGCCGGCAAGCAAGCGGATTTTGTCATCATGGATTTTACGACAATGGACACAGATATCCGGCAGCTCTCAGCCGATGACGCCGCAGCATCTATCGTGTACAGGGCGGATCCCCACGCCATTCGCGAGGTGTACATCAACGGCCGGGAAGCCCGGATGAACCTGGAGACTGACGAATCATAGATGAATTATTGCATTTATATTTCTATAGGCTTGATATAGATTTATGTTCTGATTTTTCACCGTGTGTCAAACCATTTGGAGAGGATCTATCAGACAAAGTGATACAACCTAACAACGCTCCTAAACCGCAGCCGCCCGCACCCAATCGCCGGCGGCAAAAGAAAGTCCAGAATCTTCCCATACCGGCCAAGAACCTCCACGAATTGCAACAGCTCCTGGAGTCCCCGCCCACAGCTCTCCACCTAGACAACCGGGTACACAGCATGGAACTGTTCGCGATGTGGATGTCGAGTCACTAGGACCGGCGCAACAACGGTAACCACACCCCGCCCTGCGGGCGGGACGGGGAGTATTTATCCGCGCAGTGCCGTCCGATCGAATGTGAAAAGGTATTATTGCTGGTTAACCTGGCGAGGAAGCACCCGCGGGCGCGAGGGAGGAAGAGGGGTTCAGTTTTCGGAAAAAGCGGGAACACCGTTTTTCTTGAAATCCACCCCCACCATTTTTGACACGCCTTCTTCTTCCATCGTAACGCCATACAGGGTATCGCATTCGCTCATCGTTTTTTTGTTATGCGTAACAACGATGAATTGGGTGCTGACAGAAAATTTCCGCAGGATTTTCAGGAATCGTTCAATGTTCGCATCGTCGAGCGGGGCATCGACTTCGTCGAGAATGCAAAAAGGACTTGGTTTAACGAGGTAGATTGCGAAAAGCAGCGCAGTGGCGGTAAGCGTCTTTTCCCCCTGGGACAGCATCTCGATTGAGTGCGGGCGTTTCCCCCGCGGCTTGGCGATGATTTCGATCCGTGCTTCCAGGGGATCGGCGTCTTTCTCAAGTACGAGATCCGCCTCATCTCCTTCGTCGAACAATTCCATGAACAGGGAAATGAAGTTCGACCGGATCTTTTCGAATGTTTCGAGGAATTTCTCCCGTGCCGTCGTGTTTATTTCATCGATCGTTTGATACAAAGTCGTGCGGGCTTCCAAAAGGTCTTCACGCTGATCAACAAGCGTGTCAAGGCGTTCCTTTTCCTGTTTGTATTCCTCGTACGCGAGCTGGTTTATCGGTCCGAGATTCTTGATGCGTTGCTTCAACGTATTGATTTCATCTCTCGCTTGTGCCAAATCGAACACGTTGTCATCGCCGATTTCGACAGCATCGAGATCGATACCGAAATCCTCCTGTGCCCGTTCTTTCATCGATGCAATGCGCTGACGGATTTCCTCGCACTTCATTTCAATTTCATGGACACGGGAAATCGAATCGTCGTGGCGCGACCGTTCCTCTTTCAGCGTCTTTTCAAGCGCAACGATTTCCCTGCTCTTTTCTTCGAGTTCCGTTTCTATCGCAAGAACCTTTTCTTCCGCCTCTTTGGTTTCCGTTTTCACGATCTCGATCTTCTTCTCCAGACCGGTTATTTCCTCCTTCAATTCCGCCTGCCTGACATCCGTTTCCTGCGCGTGCGTTTTTGCCCGTTCTATGGAAACGATCTTCTCCTGGGTGGTCTGTTGAATTCGCTGGAGCTCATTTTCGAAGTTTTTCTTCTCCCCCGTCTTTTCCACGATAGACACCCGTGCGGCGTTCACTTCCTCCGCGGATTCATTGTACCGAGCTTCAAGACCCGCTTGTTCATCAGACATCTCGGCCAACCTGGCTTCCATCTCTTCACGTTTCTTCGTCAGGCGGTCAAGATCCTCCTGATAATCCTTTAGCAGTCCGTTGATCTCCACGAGCTCAGACGTCGATCTCTCACGGTTCGATTGAATATCAGCCAGTGTCTTTTCGTGCTTCTCTTTTTCGAACAGCAACTGTGCGCGTTGTTTTTCAAGCTCCGTCAGAGCGCCCTGTTTTTCCGTGATCAACTCCGCAGCTCTCTTGAGGTCGAGACTGTTGAACTCATCGTTCTTCTCTTGTAAAAGGTCCTGGTTCTTTTTCAATTCTTCTTTCAGCACCGAGACTTTTTCTTCCAATTGCTTCAACTGCTCCCTCTTGCCGATCATACCACCCTCGTCACGTCGATGGCTTCCTCCTTTCACGAGTCCCCGGCTTTCCATGACATCCCCCTCGAGGGTAACACATCGAATGTTCGGGTACTCGCGAATGCACGCATTTGCCACTTGCTCGTCACGAACGATAACGACGTTCCGCAACAGCCGAGTGAACAAGGGTTTGTGTTCGTCGCTCACCTGCACGTGATCGATAGCCCAACCGACGATTCCGTCGCCTGCAATGGGGAAGGGAGGAGCTTTCGGTTCAGGAAGCCGGGACAGTGCGATAAAAGTCGCTTTACCTTTCTGGTGCTTCTTCAAAGCCTGGAGACCGTTCACTGCCGCACCCAGATCCGGCACGATGACGTAGAAGATACTTTCGCCGAGGACGGACTCGATAGCAACGCGATACTCGGGTTTCGTGTTCACGGCATCCGCCACCGTTATCCTCTCGACAGGAGACCAGTCAAAGTTTCGTAGCAGGTACTGCACGGCGGCGCTGTGACCCTCCAGGCGTTCCAGCAAACCGTTGATCATGTCGATCTTGGACATTTTCTCGCCGATTCGTCCTTGCAATTCGAAAGCTTTCCCTTGTAATACGTCGATTTCCCTGCGCAGCTCCTGGCGCCGTTCCTCGATGGCCTGGAACTCGCGTTCCGCCTGCAAGACGCCTTCCTGAAGGTGAACTTCGCCCACGGATTCCCTGCCCAGCTTAAGATCAATGTTTTTCAACTCTTCGCCGATGGTCTTCTCATCGGCATCCATCTTGTCCAACGCCGACGCAATATCACGCTTCCGCTTCGCCAGCTGCTCGAGGTCCGATTTCTTTCGCGTGATTCGTTGGACCAGCTCGACAAGGTCGTTCTGGACGGAGGAAATTTCCACCTTCTTGGACGTCATGACCTTTTCCCGTTCAAGATGAACCTCTTGGAGTGTGGAATACCTCGCTTCCAATGTTGATATCTCTTCGATTTTTTCCTCGAGTTCACGTTGGAGGCGAATCGTGTCTTCCTTAAGTTTTTCCACATCCCGTTCGTGGCTCTTCCACTCGTCTTCCAGTCTTTGCCTGGTAGCAGTCAGAGAACGATCGCGCTCCTGGAGAATGAGTCGTTTTTGCTCGAGATCGTGCTGAAGATCCGAACTGCCACGATACAACGCCTGGCTTTCACGAAGGCGGATTTTTATATCCGATGCCTCCTGCTGGAGAACGTCCAGCAAAGCTTCCGCGTTTTGCAGGCTTTGCTTTCGATCATCCCTCTGCGTGCGGGCGGCGAGCAGTTGTTCTTCGAGCGGTCTTAACCGATTATGAAGTCCGACGTAGTCTTTTTCCAGGACTTCGATTTCAAGTTCCTGCAATCGCGCCGCGTACTTCTGGTACCGCGTGGCTTTCTTCGCCTGCCGTTCCAGCGATCGAACCTTCTTTTCCACTTCATCGATGATGTCGTTGACGCGAAGAATATCTGCTTCCACGTCTTTCAACCTGCGGTTGGCTTCCTTACGCCGGACCTTGTACCGTGTCACACCAGATGCTTCTTCGAAGAGACCTCTTCGGTCTTCTTCACGCTCGCTGAGAATAGTTTCAACCATCTTCAGCTCAATAACAGAATAGGCGTGCGCGCCCATGCCCGTATCCATGAACAGGGACAGGATGTCCTTGAGGCGGCAGACGTTGCGGTTTATCATGTACTCGCTCTCGCCGGAACGGAAGACTCGGCGCGTGATAGTCACCTCGGAGTATTCCATGGGAAGAATATTCTTCGAGTTTTCGACAGTCAGGGATACTTCCGCAACGTTGATCGGTTTCTTTGTCTTCGTACCGTTGAAAATAACATCTTCCATCCTGTCGGATCGAAGGATAGAGTACCTCTGCTCGCCCAGTACCCACCGGATCGCATCAACAATATTCGATTTCCCACATCCGTTCGGCCCGACAACGCCCGTTATACCATCATTAAAGGTGATAACAGTCTTTCCGGCGAAAGACTTGAAACCCATTATTTCCAATCTACTTAAATACATTTTCTGTCAGAGAGACCTGTAGAAACAACCCCGTCAGTGAAGAAACTGCGACCAGAATGTAACGCCGCGAAAGTGATATTCGATCTGCGCGAACAATCCCGTCGATGCATTCAACGATAAAAGATAATATGTCGTCAAAACAACCATAACGAAATACCCAGCAAGGTACGCGAAGGTGGGCCTGAAATCAAATACGACGGCAATACCTTTTAACAAGCGTGTAAATCCCCAAAAATGAAAAAGGAAAAACACCGCTAAAACCACTACGGACAAAAACGACAATTCCATTAGTTGGTGCAAGATCATGGCAAACGGAGCAAGCAAGAGGAACGGTATGACCGACCACATTGCGACGGAATATGCATCGAACATGAACAGGCGGCGATGAGCCGCAAAAGAGAACAGTTTGATAACCACGGTCGCGACCAGTAACAATGTGAAATATATAAGGGAGAAAACAACGATACCAAGCACCGGATCCCATGCGGCTTGTATCAGGTACTGTTTCAGCGATGACGGAATCAGGAAAGTAAACAGGTAATCCATCATCACGTTCGTACGGAAATAGAACAGCAACCCTGTCGTGTACAACGCGGCGGAAAGAGACGAGAGCAGGCCCACAACCGTCGTCTGGAACAGTGAAATCATACGCTGGTCTCGTATATCCGCAAAAAAGTTGAACGATCGACGGATAGACCGGAATACGTTCTCCCGAAACCTCCTGAAAATATTGAACATCACGGCGAAGAACAGAATAATCAGAATACCGATAATGATAAACACTGGCGGATTCGGAGCGTCGTACGATCCAATCACAAGATCGGGAGTCCGTTCGTCATTGAATAGCGCCTTCAGAACGTCGTATGCAATCCGCTTGTTACGATAAGCATCGACAATACCGGTCGATGCGATATTCACGTCATGTCCCCCAGTAACCATGATGGGACAGGACGTAACATAATCAACATAGGTGTCGATAAACCTGCCACGTACATTTAGTTCATCGAGGAGAGGCCAGAGCGACCGGTAGAATTCCGCTTGCGCGTACGACGACAATGGATCGCTCATACCATTGTCGTTCCCTATTTCAACGGGGTAACCGAGCGAACCGATGATGAAAGGTACCTTCGGCTCCCGGTTCTTCCATTCGTGGAGGATGTCGACCACATCTTGCCTGCGAAAGAGAGGTATGTCAAGGAAAACGAGATCGAGATTTTCGACATCCTTTTCGCCGGGGGGAGACACGAATCCAGCATAACTCAGAACACTCTCCTCTTTTTGTATTTCTGGAAAGTACTCCGTGATGGAACCCCGTGAAGGATCATACCCGTTTCCCAAGCCAATCCCGGTAAGAGACGGGTGGTTTACATCGGAAGCCAGGATATCCCGGTACAATGAGAGCGTAAGGGAACGTGTGTTTCCCTGTGAAAGCAAGGGTGTTGGAACATGTGATAGAGGGAGATCTTCGAAAACAAACAGCCCGTATTGATCACACAGCGTCAGGAAATACGGATGAACGGGAGAGGAAAGGATTCGAATCGCATTGGCGCCAATGTTTTTCAGGTAAATAATATCCCGCTCCATTTCATCCCTGGAAAGAGACACGCCGGTGTTGAGTGACGAAACACGATACGTGAAACCTTGCAGTGTTATGGGGTTACCATTAAGTATGATACCATTTTCCGCCACTTCGATCTTTTTGAATCCAACGAGAACAATTTTTTCATCCAGGAGAATCCTGCCGCGACGAATGTTCAAACGTATGCCATATCGATTCGGGATAAACGGGCTCCACGGCTGGATCTCGGGAACTTGCAACGTCATTGACACCGGGTACTTACGATGGCTTTCCACCTTTAGAAGCTGCGGACTACTTCTCGTTACTACGGCGCCGGTTTGCAGATCGAAAACTTCTATATCATACTGAACCTTCGTCTTTCCATACTGTATTGGAGCGGAAAGGCTATCGCTGGCCAATGCGTCCACACGGCTGGTTGCGATCACGCCATTCAAGTGAACCGTCCCTGAGCGTCGGTCACGGGACAGCGAACATCTGAAATCGGCGGACACAGCCCACACGGGGCTCGTCGCAACAATCGCGATGTCCTGGACAATTCCGCCACTGTTGCCCGTACCCCACAGTTGTTCAGCGCCAGGAACCGTCTCAAAGGTTTTCAAGAAATTGTTGACCCTGATTCTGATACTGTTGCGGCCGGGCTTCAGCATGTTTTCCGAAATTCCAAGTGTAAAGGAACCCGGTCCGGAGTGCTTGCCCACGAGGCGTCCGTTCACGAATACCTCGGCATAGTAATGGATTCCGAGTGCAGATAAATAAAAAGCTCGGTTCTTCAAGAGAGCGGACGTGAGTGTGAATTCTCTCCTGAATTCAACGGCTGTGCGTTCATAATACGTAGACGGGATTCGTACACGACTCCAGTTCTTTCCGTCCACGCTGTATTCCCAAATACCATTCAGATCAATGATGCTTCTGGTGCTTGAAGGATACTTGCTATAGGCATCCAGAAAAGAACGACTGACGGCGTAGAACACCGGTTGTGCCTCAGCGAAAGAAACGATCGCGGTGGCAAAAAATGCCAGAGAAAAAATGAACCCGGTCCAGTTAAAGCGTTGAACCTGTTTGATCATCAATTTCATGAGGATTCCTGGAAAAATACGCTTGTCGGGTCTAGAGGCATGAATTCGCATCAAGCCAACAAATCTACGAAACGAATCGCCAACCTGCAACAGAAGACAACCAAGCGAAGGCGCAACTTTCCTCTACGCCCCCAAAAACACTGCGGAGAGCGATATTCAATAATAACAACAGTCCCATGTATCTATTATCGACGGACACAATAATAGTAATGTAAACATATCATCATTAAGAGGTATTCGCCTTTAAAACAATTATGCTTGGCATTCAAATAAAACTCGTGGAAAAGTGGACCTATTTGCTTAGACTTTGTAAAATTAAAAGAGAGAAGAAAACGGTATCGCATCAAAAAAAAACGGGTGTTTCACGTGAAACACCCGCAGTACTTTAGGGAATTCAGACGAAACTACTTTCTTTTTCCTTTCTTCTGAGCGTCCGCCTTCCTTTGCATTTCTGCCATCGCATTTTCAAGCCAACCTTTTTTCCTCGTCTTTTTCTTCTTTTTGTTAACCTTGCGTAAAGGCTCGTCCTCGTGGCGTTTGTTAATCAACCATTGTTGTCCGATTGACAGAAGATTAAACATGAAATAATACAGATTAAGACCGGCCGGGAATCCGTTGAAGAGGAGAGTAAACATGACCGGCATAACGTATACCATGGCTTTTTGGCGCGGATCTTTGACGGACATCTTCTGCTGAATGAACATCGTGATTCCCATCAGTATTGCCAGACCGGAGAAATCCTGGATACCGATAAGGGGCAACTTTTCCGGTAGATGGAAGATGATATCCGGTTGCGATAAATCCTTGATCCACAAAATGAAGGGTTGCTGTCGAAGTTCAATTGTCGTGTTGAACAAAACAAACAACGCATACAGGATCGGCATCTGAAAAACCATCGGCAGGCAACCACCCATGGGATTAACCCCGTACTCCTTGTACAGCTTCATCATCTCGGAATTGAGCTTTTGAGGTTCGTCCTTGTATTTCTCCTTCATTTCGCTCATCATGGGCTGCAGGGCCTGCATTTTCCGCATGGACTGCATACTCTTCTTTGTCAGCGGATAGAGAACGATTTTTATGAGAAGGGAAATAACAACGAGAACAACTCCGTAATTCGGGATGAAGGTGTGCAAGAACACAAAGAGCGGCATCATTAGATACTCGGTAAACGGACGCACTACCCATGCCCATCCGAAACTCATTGCCTCCTCAAGACCAACTTTATACTGGGTCAGAAGGTCGTATTCCAATGGTCCAAAAAACAACAAGAACGGCATTTCTTCCCGCGCGTCACCCGTGTACTTTATTTTCAGGCTGGCCGTATACAACTTCCTGCTACCCTCGTTCGGCAGCGGAACCGAGATGCCCTCCAGATACACTCCATCAGCACTGTATCCCTTGTCAACAATAACCGCGTTCATAAAGTACTTATTTCGTATTCCCGCCCAATGTACGCTCCCACCAAATGACTTTTGTTCCATTTCTTCTTTCGACGTGGCGTCGATCGATTCTTTCGTATCCCCGATCATTGCATATGCTTCCGCATACGTTGCTTCCATGTCACTTCTCTGTTCCGTCAGGTTCGGGGAATGTATCATAACCTGGTATTCATAGTTTGCTATGATATTTCCCATATTACGCATTTCAACTACGCATCCCACATCATACCGCCCATTTCGCACCGTAAATCTCTGAATAATCGCTGCGCTGTCTCCAACCACGGGTAGGACGAGCTCAAAAGAAATCGAATCACTACCTGTAAGGCGCAGCGTATCTCCTTCTTTTATCTTGTCAAACCTGAAATACAACTCTCTCGTATCAATGACCTTCCCCTCAGAGGTCGAAAAAAGGAGATGAAAATCACTACCACGCTTCCAGTCGATAAGTTGAACCGGATTTTTGTTCCACGTGAAAAAATCTTTGAGAATAAAACGATGTATTCCTCCACCTTTCGAAGAGAACACAACAATAAACTTATCTGTTTCTATTGTTACCGTTTTTTCCACACCTTTTGCGAGGTGAGCAAAATATACCCCATATACTGAGTCCAGATTCGCTACTAGGGGTTTGTTCCTTTTCAGCGGAGATGCCGGGGGGGGTTCTTCAACTGCTTTCTTTTCAGGCAGGGTTTTCTTGATATCATTTTGTACATGTGTTGTATCAACTGGCTTCTGCCGCTGGAGTTCCTCCGGGTTTGGTGTATTCATGTACATCCATACCATCAGAATCAGCGCAATAGCAACGAATCCTATAACGGATTTCTTATCCATTGTTATCTTCTTAACTTATGGAACAGGGTCATATCCACCCGGATGAAACGGATGACATCGCAGAACGCGTTTCACCCCCATCCAAACGCCTTTGAAGCCATGTCTTTCAATAGCTTCTTTTGTATACTCAGAACATGTAGGATAATATCTACACGAGGATGGCAGGTACGGAGATAAAATCTTTTGATAAATTGAAATCGGAACCGTCAAGAGAGTTCGCTCTATTTTTCGAATTTTTTCCCAGCGACGTATCTCATCAACTCCGATATTATGTGTTTGATCGCTATTTTGACACATGTGTACTTTTGCTGTTCTTGACTATTTGTGTCAACAAACATAATAACGCAGGAAAGCAGTATGTCGTTTTCCCGGCACGCATTTTCCAGCCGAGCGCACTCCTGTCGAAATGCTTCTCTCAATCGACGCCGGATTCTGTTCCGCTCAACCTTTGTTCGCGTTTTCCTGGTCGTAAATCCAACCCGGATTCCCGCGTTTCCATCTTCAATAATAAAAAAACATCGTAGCGGCTTCGACGCTACGACTGAACCTGTAGAAATTACGTGTTGAAAAGATCTATAGCCCTTGAGAATTCGCTTCGAGGGAACGCGATATCCACGTGAGCTTTTAGAATCGCGGTTCGTCGCTGACGGTAAGTCTTTTTCTACCTTTTGCCCGTCGACGGGCGAGAACTTTTCGTCCATTTGCTGTCGCCATCCGGGCCCTGAATCCGTGTTTGTTTCTTCTCTTCCTTCTGCTCGGTTGATATGTTCTTTTCATAACTTAAATTATAACACTGAGTGTTGCCAGGTGAAACAAGACTATCACATAAATGTCCGAAATTATTTTCTTTATTGCAAATACGATGAACGGTCCGTCCCGTCCGTGAAAACCGTCCTGGTCTAATTCTATTCACGCCAGTACAACGTATATTATCTAACTTCGCTCCGTTTTCAAGAGAAGAATAAACAGTGGGGCACCTATTACTGCCGTTACCGCTCCAACAGGGAGTTCGACCGGAGTCATAATGACACGAGCCAGTAGATCGGCGAGAACCAGAACAATCCCCCCAACAAGAAACGTGGACGGGATAAGGACACGGTGATCTGGTCCGAATAGTTTTCTGCATATGTGAGGAACGATCAGCCCGACAAACCCAATGGCGCCGCTCAAACTTACTACCACTCCCGTAATCAGTGAGGCAACAATGTACGATATAATCACAACTTCCTTCACCGGTACACCTAACTGGTGTGCAGTTTCCTCGCCAAGGGCGATCGCGTTGTACGATCGTGCCATGAGATATATGACGGAAACGACTATTAGCATGAACGGCGCCAAGACGACAACAGAGAACGACTGCGCCAAACCCAGGTTTCCTAACAACCAGAACAGCACGTTTCGTACAGGGTCGCCGATCACGACGATAAGAGCGAGAACAATCGCCGACAGAAACGCTCCCACCATCACTCCGGCAAGGAGGAGAACTTCGCTTTGCAAGACACCGTTCTTCGTCCCCACGATATACACGAGTACAACGACCATAAGCGCTCCCAGAAAGGCAAACATCGACATCGCTCCGGCAAACAGGTTCGCCAGCCCCAGCGCCACCGAAATCAACGCGCCTACCGATGCTCCACCACTTATTCCGAGGATATACGGCTCTGCCAGAGGGTTTCGCAGGAGCACCTGAAACACAACGCCAGCAACCGCTAGACCTCCACCGACCAGGACCCCCAGCAAAACCCGTGGCATTCGAATATCCAACAAGACCGTCGCGTAAACGTCCTTCCCGTTATAATCGGGATCGAACAGTGAAACAAGTGTTCGGACAACTTCTCCAGGAGGAATTGATATGGAACCGATCGAAAGCGATACAACGCATACAACACTCAAGGAGGCCGCAAGAATAACTCCCATCCAAGCCATGGCCCTGGTGGTATGAACCTCGAACACAGCCATTCAACAATAGACGATCATGATCCATTCATGAGCTTCCAGCACATATCTTTGAACGCGTCGAGGTTCAGCGTCGCAACAGATGATATCCCGATCAATTCGACAGGATACAATTCCCTTTTCCATAATTCCATTTTCTCTTTGGTTTCGTCCGTTGCGACATCCATTTTTGTCAGAACAACAAACCGTGGTTTTTTCAACAAATCAGGGTTAAATTTTTCCATCTCTTCAAGCAAGGCATTGTAAATAGATGGATAGTCTTCTTCCATACAGTCTATGAGAATAGCGATGACAGACGTTCGTTCGATATGCCGTAAAAACTGGTGTCCCAACCCTTTGCCGACATGTGCTCCTTCTATCAGACCCGGAATATCCGCAATAACCATGCTTTTGTATTCTGCATATTGAACAATACCCAGGTTTGGAACAAGTGTAGTAAATGGATAATCAGCTATCTTGGGGCGCGCATTCGAGAGAACTGATATCAGTGTCGATTTGCCGGCGTTCGGAAAGCCGACCAACCCAATGTCTGCCAGTAGTTTCAGCTCGAGTTGTAACTTCCTTACTTCACCGCGTTTTCCCTGCTCCGCGCGGCGCGGCGCCTGGTTCGTCGACGTTGCAAATTGAGCATTACCGCGTCCACCTTTCCCTCCCCTGGCAACGATGACGCTCTGCTCATGTTCCGTTAGATCGGCAAGAATTTCTCCTGTCTCTTCATCCCGTACAATCGTGCCGCACGGTACATCAACGACAACATCTTTTCCGTTTTTCCCATCCTTCAAAGCGGGTTTACCCGGGACACCGTCCTCAGCTTTGTAAAACCTGTTATAACGGTGATCCATCAACGTTCGCAAGTTCTCATTCCCGCGCACAATAACATGTCCTCCACGGCCACCGTTTCCACCGTTCGGCCCTCCCTTGGGAACAAACTTTTCGCGTCTGAAACTAACGCATCCGTCACCGCCTTTCCCGGCAGCGACGGTTATCGTTACTTGGTCAATAAACATGTGTGGTATTACTTCTTCGGCAGGTAGCGCTTGTAGATATCGTCGATAAACTTTACAGCAACCCGCGAGTACATATCAACGTCGTGGCGTATGAACAGCACGTCGATAAATTCCGACGCGTCCCGCCAGGTGGACTTTGCGTTCAGGGTGTCCAGCGCTCTCTCATATGCTTCTTCATCACGATGAAATATTTTTCGAATGTACTTTCTCCGGTCCGCGGACTTGATAAAATCTCGAAGATCCCCTAACTCCTTGATCACTTCCGCAGCATCGACGGCCGGCACAAGCACTTCTTCGTCTTGCTCCACATCGCCGTGCTCTTCTTCCCTCTCCTCTTCCGCAAAGATATCGGTCGCCTCTTCCTCTTCGGCCTCTCCATTCACGTATTCAAATTCAATACCTTCTATTTCATCTACCACTTCTTCTTTTCCGGATTCATCCTGAGTATCAAGATCGATTTCAGCTACTTGTTCTTCCTTTTCCTCGACATCGAATGTGAAGTCCGGAACTTCTTCGCTCTCCGCTACTTCGGTCAACTCCCGATCAAGCGTTGATTTTTCCTCCGGTTCCGGTATGACCTCTTCCTCGACATCGGGTATCTCTCTTTCCAGCTCTTCTTCGACGTCAAATACCGGGGACTCCGTCTCCCTTTCGGTAGAAAGCTCCTCGACTGATGCATCAAACTCCGGGGTTTCGTCAAGACTATTTTCTAAAACACCACTGATGTCCGTTTCTTCCACTTCACTAAAATCAGGTGTTTCCTGCTCTCCCGAAAGAGGCTCTTCTTCGAACGTGATTTCCGGAACGGAGAAATCGCTCACTCCTACTTCGTCTTCTTCCAGAGATTCCTGTGCCTCGGAGGATGTTTCAGGGATATTCTGGAAAAACTTTTCATCGTCCAGGTTATACACTGCTTCCGGCACTGGCTCTTCTTCTTCATCTCCTGCAACAAGAGACGGCCCCTCAAAGGCGGGAATAGACGAAGGTTCGGAAGAACCCTCGGGCGTCGACGGTTCGAGCCCCTCCCGATCTTCAACCTGTAAGTTATATACCGCGGCAATATCACTTGGTTGTCCTTGATCAACTTCAGCCGTGGCGGTTTCCTTTTCCTCCGTCATTTCTTTTTTCTCTTCTTCAGAGGAACCAACGACCACCTTTGAAACGAGATCGCCAATTTCCACACCCAATGCGTAATCCGCCTTGCTCAACACGTCAACGAGTTCAGTAAGATCGATACTCTCCTTCCCTATTTCTCTCTTGTAATTCTCAAGCTTTTCGACAATTTCTGAATTTGATTTATCGTCATAGAAAATACAAAGCGCATCAACCGGAACGGTGTCCTTTTCATGCTCCGGATCGAGGTTGAAGATGTCGAACAGTGGTTGCGTAAGGTTTCCCAAGTCCTCGGTGGAATAGCTGTTGACAACCTCGTTGTCGATGAGTTCCAGCAGCGTTTCAAATTTTTCACGCGTCAACTCCTCCATGCTTTTACGCGAAAAGAATTTTTCAAGGACGATGCGATAGTATTTATAATCGGAAAAATACCGAAGGCTGTGCAAGATCTGCTCAACGGTTTGCACCTCCAAATCCTTGTAAACAAACCTTGCCATCGTCCATTGAGGTCTGCATGTATAGTTGAAGAGAAGCTTGACGTTTCTCTCGACAGCTTCGATAAACTCTGCCCGTGTAAGAACTGCATGTTCCTTTGAGAGCCAGTTAATTTCATCAAAAAGACTGCGAATGTGTTCCGGGGAATAATCGAAATGTGGTGAGTTCAGGAGGCGCTGCCGCTCCTCAGCCAGGAGATCGTCGACATCAGCACTGAAACATGTCTTTACCGAAAGCGGAATGTCAGCTGCGAGGATCTTGTTCAGCTTGATGGATTCATCATTGCCAATGGTGTGTTCAATAATGAACGCCTGGATACGTTCTATTTGCTTCTCAAACATTGGACGACCCCGAAATGTCTAACTACGTAATAAGAAAAAATAGGTATCTCCCGATCTAATGCCAAAAACCCACGCAACAATATAGCGATGAGTTCGGAGTTGATTTCAATTATTTCCCCGCGAAATTGTAATATTTGCAAACGGGGCTGGTTCTCGTTTGAAACGGTTACGCTTGGCGAGGGTCAAGATGTTGTCCACGATGCGTGCTTCGATCCCCTGTGCCACGATCTCCTCTTTCGTCTTCTTTAGATCGAAGTAATAGTGCAGAACCTTATCCACCATTACATACGGTGCTCCAAGCTCGTCCTCATCGGTTTGATCAACCCATAAATCAGCGCTTGGTGCCTTGGACACAATGTTCTCTGGAATCCCGATGTACGACGCAAGCGCCCATACCTGGCTTTTGTAGAGGTCGCCAATCGGGTTCAGGGCGCAGGCAGAATCTCCAAACAGCGTTGTATATCCAAGCAGTCGTTCCGTTTTGTTTCCCGTACCCATAACAAGTGCGTTCTCCCGAGCCGAGATATCATACAAAACGATCATCCGCACGCGAGCCATAATATTTCCTTTCCTGATATGGTCCACGTCAGGGAACCGTTTTAAAAACGCGTCGACCATCGGTGTGATATCTACTTTTTCCGATGCCACGCCCAGCATGCGTATTACGGTGTCCGCATCCGAGAGACTACTGGCACTGCTGGTTTTATACGGCATTTTCACACAGAAGACATTCCCGCGGCCGAGAGCTCTCGTTGTCAGGTATGCGGTTAGCGCGGAATCCACTCCTCCAGACAAGCCAAGAACGGCGCGGGTGAAACCGGCATCCCTGAACCTGTCTCGAATAAACGTTACTATTTCTTCCGTGACTTCTGACCAATCAAGTTCCAACTCGGGAATTATTTCTCGTCCGTTCATATTGATGAACATACAAAACCCTTACAACCAAGTCAATCCGGATACGCATCGGGCAAGCGCGGTGAAACATTTTCGACTTGTTTCCGTAATGCGAGCACGTTTGAAAACGATTCGAAAGGAACGGAGCCATGCATAGAAATCTCGCCCTCACGATTGTCCTTCTTGCCTTGCTGATTG
>Ga0256830_1001184_pt1 | contig 18777 bp, 14 predicted proteins | sample 128326metaG_FD_190537 | JGI IMG/M metagenome (GOLD analysis project Ga0256830, IMG submission 190537) | Hydrothermal vent microbial communities from Lau Basin, Pacific Ocean - 128-326 | ecosystem: Environmental > Aquatic > Marine > Hydrothermal vents | place: Pacific Ocean: Lau Basin | collected... | reverse complement strand
CGACCCCGACGGTGCCATCGAAGAACTGCTCACCCTGCGGCGACGATTCGCTCCCAACGCTCTGCTTCTCCATGCCCTCTGCCTTTACCTCGCGCGTGCCAAGCGCGAAGAAGAAGCCATGGCCGTCGCGCATGAGGCCCTTCCTCTCTTGCTGCGCAACCGGCAGGGCCTGCTCGCCGCCCAGATCTTCGACGAAATCAACGCCGACGCCGATGCGCTCGGACTCGACCGCCCCACGCTGCTGGCACTCGGCGGCGCACTCGGCGATACGAGCCATTGGCCGATTGCCGTCAAGGCCTTGGCATCGCTGGTGATGTCCGATCCTAGCGATGCCCGCGCGGTCGAAGAACTCGTAGCGATCGGGGAAAGGCACCTCCGGGGCCATGCCATGCCGATCGAAGCCTGGAAGATCTTCGAGTTCCTCTCACTGCTCTGTGCCGACTCCTGCGCGAGCGAGCGGATTCATCGCGGGCTGCAGACTTCTCGACAAAGAGCAGGTATCATCTAGCCCGCCGGTATCGAGAAGCGAAATCACCGCGACCGGAAGGATCGTCGCGTGCATCGGCGGAAACGAGAAGAGCGCGATGGATGCATCGACAATGACGGGGGCGGGCCTGCTGGTCGCCTCGGCAACCCTGGCCGTGGTCCATACCTTTCTCGGACCGGATCACGTCTTGCCCTTCGTGGCGCTCGCTCGTGCGCGCAAGTGGTCTTATCCCAAGACGGCGGCCGTCACGGCGATCTGCGGCCTAGCACACGTGCTGGCATCGGTGCTCATCTCCGTAGCGGCAGTGTGGGCGGGCTTTCGGATTCTCGATATCGAAATGATCGGAGAAACCCGCGGCTCGCTGGCCGCCTGGACTTTGACCGCATTCGGTCTCGCCTATTGTTTGTGGGGAATCCGCAAAGCCCTCCGGCGGCGGCGCGGTCTTTCGCCGCATGCACACGGAGATGAAGTTCATATTCACAGTGGTGGAGATGCGGACCACCAGCACGAGCAGAAGAAAAGCTCCCGGGGCACTTTCTGGGTCCTCTTCATCGTCTTCGTGCTCGGCCCTTGCGAGGCATTGATCGTTCTTTTCGTCGCGCCGGCCATGGAAGGACGCTGGGCGCTGGCTGCGACATCCGCCGCCATCTACGCCGTCTTGACCGTGGCGACGATGCTCGTTCTCGTCTTCACTGCGCTCGCCTCCACCGAGATGCTCCGCTTCAGAGCATTCGAGCCTTGGGCGCATGCGCTCGCCGGCGCGATCATTCTCGCTTCGGGCCTATCGGTTCTGTTCCTCGGTCTTTGACCGGCTCCACGCTCGGCTACTCGGCTCGCCAGGAATGAAGGGTGCGCATGTACTGTGCTCGCGAGTAGGCCGTCGCATCGGGACATCGCTTCAAACTCATGTTCCCGCGCAGTTCCGCCAGCGAATCGTACTCGTTTTCCTCGAGCCACCGTTTGACTCCGGCTACGAGGTTCTGGAGGTGCCTCGGACCTCTTTTCAAGATGGCGGAGACCATCTGCACGGTATCCGCTCCGGCCATCAATGCCTTGATCGCATCATCCACGATGTGCACTCCGCCCGTCACCGCTAACGAGGCGCGCATTTCCGCCGAGAGAATCGCAAGCCAACGGATGCGCAAGAGCAACTCGGAAGAGTCGGAAAGCTCCAGCTCGGGCACGACTTCGAGTTCCTCGATATCGATCTGGGGCTGATAGAAACGATTGAAGAGCACCAGCCCGTCGATTCCCAGCGCGTCGAGCCCACGGGCGAAATGGGCCAATGACGAATAGTATGGAGAGATCTTCACTGCCAGCGGAATCTCGATCGCTTCGCGGACGCTTTCCACGACTTCCAAAGAATAGATCTCGACGCTTTCGCCGCTGACATTCGGATCTGCGGCGACGGAGAAAAGATTCAATTCCAGCGCATGCGCGCCCGCCTGCTGCATCTTCAGTGCATGGTCGATCCACCCACCCATCGTATAGCCGTTCAGCGATGCCATCACAGGGATGTCGAGCGCGTCGCTCATGCTGCGCAACGTCTCGAGATACTCTTCCGAACCGAAGGAATACTCCGGATGATCCGGCATCAACGACGAGAACTCATAGCCCGAATCGGCGTACTCGTCGTGCAGATGCTGCAGCCCGTCTCGTTCGTGCTGAATCTGCTCTTCGAACAGGGAGTTCATCACGATCGCTGCAGCACCGGCATCTTCGAGACGGCGTGCGGAATCGAGATGCTCGGTCAGCGGGGATGCGCCGACGATGAAAGGATGCTCCAGGTCCAAACCCAAGTAGCGTGTCTTCAGGTCCATCTCTACGCTCCTTCCCCGCCGTCGCCCTCGTTCATCCGGAGCGCTTTGACGGCTTCGGAATCCTCCGTCTTGGGCAGCCTGATCTCCGAAAGCTGACGATAGATTTCGTAGCGACGTTCCGCATCGCGTTGCGAGCGCTCCTGAAGATCCAGGTAGCGCTTGCGATCGAGCTTCTCGACCATGCGAAAACGCGCCTCGTTCTTCATGAACTCCGCCGTGGGGATCTTCGGCTTCTTCGAATCGAGTTGCAATGGAGGCAGCCCCTCGTTCGTACGCGCGGGATCGAATCGATACAACGGCCAGATCCCGGAATCCACGGCGAGCTTCTGCTGGCTCATACCGTGTCTGAGGTCGTATCCGTGCGCTATGCAGTGACTGTAGGCAATCACCAGGGACGGTCCGTCGTAGGCGTCCGCTTCGCAAAGGGCGCGCACCGTCTGGCTCATCTTTCCGCCGAGCGCGATGCGCGCGACATAGACATGCCCGTAGGACATGGCCTCCATACCGAGATCCTTCTTGGGAATCTCTTTGCCTGCGGCTGCGAACTTGGCGACGGCACCAAGCGGCGTGGCCTTCGACTGCTGCCCGCCCGTGTTCGAATACACCTCGGTATCGAGAACCAGCACGTTGATGTTTCGGTGCTGCGCGAGCACATGATCAAGGCCACCGTATCCGATGTCGTAGGCCCAGCCGTCGCCGCCGATCAGCCAGACGCTTCGTGCCGCCAGCAGATCCAGCAGAACATCCGCCTCCGATACCACTCTCGAATCGAGCGACGATTCTTTCAGCGCCGCTCGCACTTGCGAGATCAGCCGCCGCGCCGTTGCGGTGTCGGGCCGGGTTTCCCGCAACAGCGCTTCCAAGCCCGAGACGAGCTTCGGATCGAGTGCCGAAGCCACCTCTGCGATCAGCGTCTTCAGGTGCAGCCGCTGCGCGTCGAGCGAGAGGCGGTAGCCGTATCCGAACTCGGCATTGTCCTCGAAGAGTGAATTCGACCATGCCGGCCCCCGTCCTTCAGCATTGACCGAATAGGGAGTCGTGGGAAGGTTGCCTCCATAGATGGAAGAACATCCAGTGGCGTTGGCTATCAGCAATCGGTCTCCGAAGAGCTGGGTCAAGAGCTTGATGTAGGGCGTTTCTCCGCAACCTGCGCAAGCACCGGAGTACTCGAAGAGCGGTTCGAGCACTTGAGTCGAGCGCACGTCGATTTTCGGCAGCTCTTCCACGCGCGTTTCCGGAATGCTCAGGAAGAACGAATAGCTTTCGGCCTCGCGTTCGCGATGCTCGCGACGCGGATGCATGTTGATCGCCTTCAACCGGGGATTCGACTTGTTCTTGGCCGGACAGATCATCACGCAAAGATGGCATCCCGTGCAATCGTCCGGCGCGACCTGAAGCGTGTAGTGCACACCACTCCCACCCCGCTGCTTGCTCCGGGTCGAGCGGAAGCCGGGGGGCGATCCACCGAGCACATCGTCGCCGTAGACCTTGGCGCGAATCGCGGCATGCGGGCAGACCAGCGCGCATTGATTGCACTGAATGCACACTTGCGGATCCCAGATGGGGATCTCGTATGCGATGCCCCGTTTCTCCCATTTGGCGGTGCCGGTAGGCCACGTACCGTCGGGAGGAAATGCCGAGACGGGAAGCGAGTCGCCCTTGCCCGCCATCAGGACCGAGGTGACCTTCTGCACGAAGTCCGGCGCATCGGAGGAAACGATGGGAGGTCGACTTCGCGTCGTGCTGACCTCGGTGGGCCGCTCGATTTCATACAGGTGATCGAGCGCCGCATCGACGGCTGCGATGTTGTTCTCGACGATCTTGGGGTTGCGCCGACCATAGGTCGCCTCGATGGCTTCCTTGATGGCGTCGATCGCTTGATCCGCATCCAAGATCCCCGCGATCGCAAAGAAACATGTTTGCATGATCGTATTGATCCGGCGTCCCAAGCCGGCTTCTCGAGCAACGGCGTGCGCATCGATAGAGAAGACGCGCAGCTTCTTGTCGATGATCGTCTGCTGCACCTCTCGCGGCAATCGATCCCAAACCTCTTCTTGGGAAGCATGCATATTGAGCAAGACGGTCGCTCCGGGCCGAGCAAGTTCGAGTGGATCGTAGTTCTCCAAGAAAGACGCATGGTGGCACGCCACGAAGTCCGCGCGTTGGATCAGGTAGCTGGACTGGATCGGCTTCGGCCCGAAGCGAAGATGAGAAACGGTGACCGCTCCCGCCTTCTTGGAATCGTAGACGAAGTACCCTTGAGCGAAGTGGTCGGTCTTTTCTCCGATGATCTTGATCGAATTCTTGTTCGCACCGACGGTGCCGTCCGAGCCGAGCCCGAAGAACAGTGCGCGCGTGACGTCTTCTCCCTCGATGTCGAGATCCGGATCGAAGTCGAGCGATGAATGACACACGTCATCACGTATGCCGATGGTGAAGTGGTTCTTAGGTGCTTCCTTTCGCAATTCGTCAAGCACCGCATAGACCATCGAAGGGGTCAACTCCTTGGAGGAGAGCCCGAATCGCCCACCGATCACCCGTGGTCGCAACCGGTTCTGAAGCGCACCACCGGCGACGAGTTGATCGACTGCCGTGACGACATCGAGATAGAGCGGCTCGCCGACACCGCCCGGCTCTTTGCTGCGATCGAGCACGGCGATCGACTCGACGCAGCCGGGCAATGCCGCCGCGAAAGCCTCGAGCGAAAAAGGACGATAGAGCCGGACTTCGATCACTCCGACTTTCTCGCCGGATGCGACGAGACGTTCCACGGCCTCGCGTGCGACTTTCGCTCCCGACCCCATGATCACCAAGATCCGCTTTGCCTCCGGGCTGCCGTAGTAGTCGAAGAGCCGATAGCGACGCCCGGTCACCGCAGCGAGTTTCTCCATCGCCTCCGCAACATGTCCCGGGCAGTCTCGGAAGTAAGGTTCCGCAGCCTCTCGCGCCTGGAAAAACGCATCGGGGTTTTGCGCGGTACCGCGAATCACCGGATGCTCCGGAGAGAGCGCTCGCCTGCGATGCTCCACCACGAGGCGACGGTCGATCATTTCCCTCAGTTGCTCGTCGGAGATCGTCTCGATCTTGGAAAGCTCGTGCGAGGTACGAAACCCATCGAAGAAGTGGATGAACGGGATGCGCGAAGCCAATGTCGCCATGTGCGCGACGGCTGCGAGATCGTGCGCTTCTTGAACGGATCCTGAAGCGAGCAGGGCGAAACCCGTTTGACGCACCGCCATCACGTCGGAGTGGTCGCCGAAGATCGAGAGCGCATGCGTCGCCACCGAACGAGCGGCCACATGCAAACAGCACGAGGTCAACTCTCCGGCGATCTTGTAGAGATTGGGGATCATCAAGAGCAGCCCTTGCGATGCGGTGAACGTCGTCGACAAGGCCCCGGTCTGCAGTGCTCCGTGCACTGCAGCGGCGGCCCCTGCCTCCGATTGCAACTGACTGACTTGGGGAACCGTATTCCAGATGTTTCGTCGGCCTTCGACGGACCAAGCGTCCGAGAGTTCGCCCATCGGCGACGCCGGAGTGATCGGATAGATGGCGATCACCTCGCTCAGCCGGTAGGCGATGGAAGCCGCCGCGTGATTTCCATCCACGATCGCGCTCTTAGGAACCCTCATCTCATCCTCTGTTCCTCGAGTGCCCGTCGCTGCAATCGCAGTGCCATCCATTGCATTCCTCCGTGGCGCCGGTCGCGGCACCTGTGGGCCCGTTCGGATTCTCGCACGAGTCGACTCCGAAAACGCTGCGTGACATGCCTCATCCTGCGCCAGATGACCCAACGAGGCGCGCTCGCTTTACCTCCGCGCGAGGCACGAAGATGGCCGGGCAAGTCCTATCGGAGCCTCCCGAGACATACCGCAAATCTTCTGCCGCGCAGGCTTCTATGCGGCATGATTCGTGCTTCAATTCTCGTCAGCGGATATGGCGAGAAAGTGCCATCGCGGTGACCGGAGGCATGCCATGAGGATACTCGCTCTTCTCCTATTGCCACTGCTCGCGTTGACGAGCGGGTGCAGCGTGAGCGAAGGCGCGAATCGCAGGGACGACCCCAAGCCCATCCCGGCGCGTGAGCGCGAACGCGAGAACCCCATCCCGGCTTTCGAGGAGTCGATCGCCTTCGGCAAGCTGATCTTCTCTAGCCAATGCACGATGTGCCATGGAAAGAACGGCGACGGCAAGGGAGATCTCGTCGAAAGACTCGGCCTGCAAGTTCCCGACTTCAGAACGGAGGAGCGACGACCGAAGCGAAGTGACGGGGAACTGTTCTACATCATCACCCACGGCCACAAGCGCATGCCGGGCGACGAGAAGAAACAACTCAGCGAAGAAACCCGATGGCACCTCGTCAACTACGTGCGCTCGCTATCTCAGCATCGGGAATAGGCCTCTCTGAGAAAACCGAGAAAGAGTTCCGCGCTGCGGCCGGGCGGCGGATCACGACGGTGAACCAAGTGAGGCGTCAGCGACGTGTGACAGCCCTCTTCGATCGTCAGCGGCTCGAGTGCACCGCTCTCGATTTCCGGGTGAGCTAGGTGATCGGGCAACCAGCCGAAGCCGACGCCGCCGAGCAGGGCTTCTCGTTTGGAATGAAAGTCCGAAACCTCGAAGCGATGCCGCGCACCAAAGTAGAGCTCGCCCTTCGGTTCATCTTGCCGAGACGCCGATGAAGAGACGATCACCTCGACGTGTCGTCGCAACACCGCTCGCGTGATCGGTTGCTCTTCGGTATGCAGAGCGTGTTTCGATCCGGCAAGCAGTGTCATGCCGACGGCCGGCAAGGGACGCGCGTTGAGCTTTGGATCATGCTCGTAGTGAAGAGCCAACATCACATCGGCTTCTTCCGCATCGAAACGCTGCTGAACGCCGCTGAGATATTCGAGTATCACTCGAACCCGCGTCGGGAGTTCCCGCGCCGCAAAGCGCCCGTGAGCCTCGATCAGTGGAGCCATGGGCAGCGAGCCGTCGAGCACGACCAACAGTTGCGGCTCCCATCCCCCGCGCAACCGATCGGCCAGTGTCTCGAGGTTCCGCGCGCGTTCGAGCAAATGGCGGCCTTCTTCCAGAATCAAGCGGCCGGGACGAGTCAGCACGGCACGGTGTCCCGAGCGATCGAAAACGGAAACACCCAGGATCCGCTCGAGCGTGCGCACGGCATAGCTGACCGCCGAAGTCGTTCTTCCAAGGGCACTTGCCGCCGCCGCGAAGGACCCTTGACGATCGATCATTTCCAATACGGCGAGCTGGTCCAAGTTGATGTTCATCCGATATCGTCTCTGGCCGTGCAAAATTATTGAAGGAATTATGAAAAACTTTGCAATTTATTTCAACATCTTTTCCAGGTAAAGTAGCCTCATCCGAACCATCGCATGACGCATGACGAGAAAGCTGAGGAGATGAATCATGCTCTACAACCGCGGACGAACGACACCTCAGGCCCACGTCGATCTGCCGGAAGGCACGGTCGAAGAAGAATACGGGCGTGACGGATTCTTCGGGCGCTACGCCCATTTCTATCGCACCGAACCGCCGGTCAATTGGACGCGCATCGAGGGAGAACTGCGGCCTCGCGCGCTGCGCCTAGCCGACCACCGACCGGAAAGCGACGACTACTTGGCCTCGCGCCTGCCGTTTCTGCGCAATGCCGACGTCGTCTTGAGCTTCGCACGCCTCGATGCGCCGATGGGCTACCATTTCCGCAATGCCGATGGTGACGAGGTCCTCTTCATCCACGAAGGCGCGGGGCGACTCGAGACCGACTTCGGACCGCTGACATACGAAAAAGGGGATTATCTGGTCATCCCGCGAGGCACCGTCTATCGCGCGATTCCCGAAAGCGCCACGAGTTTGCTGGTGATCGAAACGGCGGGCGAGATCAAGCAGCCCGATCGAGGGATTCTGGGACAACACGCGCTATACGATCCTTCTGTGATTCGCATCCCCAGCCCGGAGCCCGCACCTCGCGAAGACCGCTCGGAATGGGAGTTGAAGATCAAGCGTCAAGGCCGCCTGTCCTCCGTCTTCTATCCGTTCAATCCGATCAACATCGTCGGCTGGAAGGGTGACCTGAGCGTCTGGCAACTCAACGTGCGGGATATTCGTCCCGTCTCGAGCGAACGCTATCATCTCCCGCCGACCGCCCACTGCACTTTCATGGCCGACAACGTCGTGATCTGCACCTTCCTGCCTCGACCTTTGGAAACCGGAGATCCCAACGCGCTGCGCGTCCCCTACTACCATGCGAACATCGACTACGACGAGGTTCTCTTCTACCACAACGGCAATTTCTTCAGCCGCGAGGGCATCTGTCCCGGCATGGCCACCTTCCATCCCCAGGGAATCCATCACGGACCGCAACCGGGCGCGCGCGAAGCCGCCGAGACGAAGACACGCACCGACGAAGAAGCCGTGATGATCGACACCCGCAATCCACTGGAAATCTGCGAAGAAGCCGCGAGGTTCGAGTGGGAAGAGTATTGGATGAGCTGGCAAAAGAGCCCGCTTTCGGCGAAGACGAAATAGACGCTCGCAAGACGGCTTTTCCTTCGAGAAACGGACGAGAAGAATCTACGATACGAAGAGTGGAGATCCAACATGACGCAGGCAAATCCCATCGGCCTCAACGGCATCGATTTCGTCGAGTTTTCCGGCCCCGAGCCGAAGGCGCTCGAAGACCTCTTCTTGGCCTTCGGGTTTTCCAAGCTGCGCCGACATCGAGAACACGAGATCACCTATTTCCGCCAGCACGATATCCACTTCTTGCTCAATGACGTCCCCGATTCGTTCGCGCGGAAATTCGCCGCTCTGCACGGACCTTCGATTTCGGCCATGGGTTGGCGCGTGGCCGACGCGCGGCATGCGCTCGACGAGGCCATCCGTCGCGGAGCCCGCAAGTATGAGGGTGAAACTCCCTATGACGGGCTCGAGGCGATCTACGGTATCGGCGATTCGCTGATCTATTTTGTCGAAGAGAAAGAAAACCCCGACTATTTGAGCCGCTTCGAGAATCTCGATCACCCGATTCTCGTCGAAGACAAAGGTTTTCTCGCCATCGATCATCTCACCAACAACGTCTATAAGGGAACGATGGAGAAATGGTCGGGGTTTTACAAAGATGTCTTCGGATTCACGGAAGTCCGTTACTTCGACATCCGCGGCGTCAAGACAGGCCTGACGTCTTATGCGCTGCGCTCTCCTTGCGGAAAGTTCTGCATCCCGATCAACGAGGGCAATGAAGAAAAGTCGCAAATCGAAGAGTATCTGCGCGAGTACAAAGGGCCGGGAGTTCAGCACCTCGCTTTCTTGACCGATGACTTGTTGGCCAGCCTCGACAAACTCGAAGGAAGCGGCATCGAAACCCTAGATATCGACGACGACTACTACGACGAAATCTACGATCGTGTACCGAACGTCACCGAAGATCGCGAACGCATCAGATACCACAATGTTCTCGTTGACGGAGATGACGACGGCTACTTGCTGCAGATCTTCACCAAGAACGTCATCGGACCGATCTTCATCGAGATGATTCAGCGAAAGAACCATCTCTCGTTCGGCGAGGGCAACTTCGGCGCACTCTTCCGCTCGATCGAGCGCGATCAACAAGAGCGCGGCGTTCTCTGAGCATTCGACCCTACCCACCGAGAAAGCCCGCGCAAGCTGAACGCAGGGGCGGTACCGGCCCAATGAGCGTTCAAACAAGCGTCCCCGGCGCCTCGGCGGGCGGACTTCGTCTGCGAAGCCTCCCGTGGCGGCTTACCGCTCCGGCTTTTGAAAGGAAGATCAGGCCTGCGAACGAGCCTCTTTCTCGAGTCGCTCTAGCTCCTTGCGGTTTTCCGCTAGGCGAATCTCGACCGAAGCGATCTGGTCTTCAAGGTGCTTTTTCATCGCACCGCCTTCGCCTTTGAAGCCGGCCACAGCTTTGCTCCAGCGGTCGATGTGGTCGGCATCACGCACCACGCTTTCACGCAAGCGCTCGATATGCTCCCGCTGGCGAACGAAACCGGGCCGAGGGGCTGCTGCGCCTTGGCCTCCTCGATCCTGGCGCCCGGATGGACGTTGCACCGGCCGGGAAGTCCGAAGTTTGTCGAAAAGAACGTTGCAGCCTTCGCGAAAGCGTTGCCACTGTTTTTCGGATACTGCGCGCGGGACGGGCCCGATCTTCTTCCACTCCACCTGAAAGAGCTTCGCCTGTTCGCAAGCTGCGGAAACGTCTTCGAGTTGAGCGAGTGCCTCTACGGCTTCGCACAACTCTTCCTTGCGCTTTTTGTTTTCTTCACGCTCATCTTGCAGGCGCTTGCGGTCCTGACGTCGTCGCTCGGCGAAGGTCTGCCGTGCGGCCTTGAACCGAGCCCATAGGCGATCTTCATCGGCTCGACCGCACCAAGGCGTCTGCTTCCAGCTCGCCATCAGTTCTTCGTGCTCTTTGGCCGTTTTCTCCCATTCGGTGGAATCGACGAGGGCCTCGGCTTTGACGCACAGTTCCTCTTTGGCTTTCTTCGCCTCTTCGCGAACCCCGCGCAGAACCTTCCGCTCCGCATCGCGTTTCTCGAAGAAATGATCCATCGCCGCTCGGAATCGTTTCCACAAAGCATCATCGGAATCGCGACCGGCCGTCCCCAAACCCCGCCATTCCTGCTGTAAAGCCTTGAGTTGCTCGGTGGTTTTGGTCCACGACGTCGAGTCGCGAATCTCCTCCGCCTTGGCGATCAGAGCTTCCTTGGCGAGGCGGGCCTTCTCTTGAGATGCGGAGGCTTCTTCTTGCAGCTTCACCAAGCGACCGAGCAGCGCATCGAAATCTCCGAGACCATCCGTCTTCAAGATACGCTGGAACATGCGACCGAAGCGCTCGGAAAAACGGCCGATATCGCCCGCCTTGCGCGCGGCTTCCTCCAACTCGTCGACGGCCGCAGTGATCTTCTTGAAACGATCGACCAAGAACTCGAAAGCCACCTGCGCCGATCGCCCTTTGATCGTACCGATGACGCGCTCGGCGAAGTGTTTTCCTTCGCGCAGGTGAATCATGCCGTCGTCGTCGACATAGCCCCACTGGTCGCTGGGATTGAGCGAATTCTCGGCCCCGGACGGCGGCTGAACCGCCTTTCCTTCGTCACTTTCGACCGCTGTCTTCTCGTCCTCTGCTGCGACGATCGTCGGCGCACCATCCTCTGCTGGATCCGTAGCGACCTCGGCCTCTCCGGATGCGGGAGATTCCGCGCTCCGTTCGCCATCGGAGCCGTTCGCTCGAGACTCCTCCACCGGGACTTCGTCGCTGCGAACCTCGCTCGGAAGAGCATCGGCCTGCGGTGCATTCCCCGCGGGGGGAGTGGGAATCGCTTCGCTGGAAGGACTTGGCTTGTACTGTTCGTTCTCTGTCATTTTCGCCTCATCAACGATCGCTCGCGCTAGATTCTGCCGGCTTTTGATCTCGCCCCGACCCTCTCGGATCGCGAGAAAAAGCATGTGGAAGCCGAAAAGATACTACGATTCCCAGCGGGTGGGTATCTCGTCGCGACAGCTCTTCAAAATCAGGATTTTCCGGGAGACCCGTTCCGGTCTTCGGGCGGGCTGTGCTTGTCGAAAAGCTCGGCGGGTGCGTCGCGAACCCCACCTTCGGGAATCCCGGCAACGCGCGCGACCCACTCGGTCTGATGCAAGAGAGCCCGCACGACACGCGTCTCGAGTTCCGTGATGCCCGCTCGAGCGAAGAGATGACGCCAGCGACGAAGAGTCATCTCGGGATTCTGGTAGTGAAGATAACCGATACGCAGCCAGACTCGACGGGCGTGTTCGAACATGGCCTCGACCACACCGTGATCGGCGCGTTCGAGTTCTTCACGTTCGATCTGCTCGCCGAGCGCTTTGCGCGTCTGCCGGTAGAGTTCGTAGCCGACGATGCCGACGGCGTGAGAGAGATTCAACGACGGTGATGCATCGTCGGAGGGAATGAAGACGATGCGGTGGCAAAGATCGAGCTCGGGAGTGGATAGACCGTGAGCCTCCCGGCCGAAGACCAACGCCGTTTCGAGCGGCTTCGCCCAAGGCTCGAGATCTTCGAAGAGTTCTTCCGGATCCTCCGGGCGCCCTCGGCGCCTTCCGGCCCTGCGAGACGTTCCCACGACGATTTTGCACTCGCTGAGGGCTTCTCCGAGGGTTTCGACCCGCTCCGCGGCATCGAGCACGTCTGCCGCCTCATCCCGCGAATACCACCGTGCCTCCTCCGAATTCGGATCGGCGCGTCCCCCGACGAGTGTCAGGCGACTCAGACCGAAATTGCGCATCGCGCGTGCCACTTTGCCGAGATTTCCGTCGTAGCGCGGCTCGACGAGCACGACACGAAGATGCCTCAGACGTGGAGCAAGATCAGCCATATCACCTTCCAACCCCGAAAGTCGACACGCTTCACACCACCCGGCTCGTGCTCATGAAAAGTCCGTGAGATCGATTTCGGGAAAAAGCCCGTCCCGCTCTTCGCATAATGCAATGAAGGACTCGTCGAGCGCATCCTCTCGCAGCATTTTCTCGAGCCTGTTGAAGCGTTGAATGTGCTCGATGAAACGTCGCCGTGCGTACTCTACCGCCGTCCCGGTGCTGATCAAGAACGGCCAGTCGCTGCTTTGAGCGAGCATGACCTCGCGGGCCGCTTGCTCGAGCAGCCTATCCACACGCTCCGATTTCCCCGCATGCTCGCGAAGCATCTTCACCAAGCTTTCTCCTACACCGACGATATGCGGCAGGAACCAATCCGTCTCGGGTCCGAGCCACACGTCGAAATAGCCGCCCGCCCCCCAAGAACTCGGCTCGAGCGCGACGACGACCTGTTCGGGGCGGCGGGCCAGAACATCCGAGGGCGTGATGACATCGATACGTAGATCCTCGCTCGCCGCGAGTCGCAGCACATGGTCGATGAACCAAGGCCCCTCGAACCACCAGTGCCCGAAGAGTTCCGCGTCGTAGGGACAGATGATCACTGCGGAATCGTCGAATGCGGCCTCTAGTTCGCGAGCTTGCTCGGCGCGCGACGCCAAGAAGTGAGCCGCGTCGTCGAATGCCTGTTTCTTGGCCCGCTGCGGCTGATAGATTTCGCGATGATCCGATGAGCGATCGGTGATCCGATAGTACTTCAAGCCCGTGAACATGCGCGTGCCGTCGGGATCGACGTAAGGAGCGATGTACTCCTCCGGTAACTCCCAGCCCACGTCTCGGTAGAATTCTCGGTAGTGAACATTCGCCGGATATCCGCTTTCGGCCGACCAAACCTGTCGCGACGAATGCATGTCGCGGGCAAATGCCGCCACGCCGTAATCGGTGTAAGCCGGTGCGTAAACGCCGCGTGGCGGGCGCGGGCGCGCATGTTCGAGCCCGTGGGAATCGACGACGAACCAGCGCAAGCCGGCTTCCGCCAAATAGCGATCGAGTGGCTCGGCGTAAGCGCATTCGGGCAACCAGATTCCCCGCGGAGCACGACCGAAGAAGCGCTCATGCTCGCGTACCGCCGTGCGGATCTGGCCGCGCACGAGTTCCGGACGATCCATGAGGGTCGGCAGCAAGGGGTGCGTCCCCGCGCAGGTCGCCACCTCGAGCACGCCCGCGCCTTCGAGACGTGCGAATTCGCCGAGCAGATCTCGCTGCAGGTCATCGACGTAGAACGCCTCGAGGCGAGAGAGCCTCTCCCGATAAAACGCCACGACGGCCGAGAGTTGCCGATCGCCCTTCGTTCGCTCTTCTTCTTTGTTCAGAAGATCGAGCAGCTTGCCCAGATACCTCTCTGTACGGTCCTGCAACATCTCGTCCGCCAGCATCGATGCCAAGGTCGGCGAAATGTCGATCGCCACCCGCGAGCGCACCGCATCCGCTTCGATCCCCCTGAACACTTCGAGCAGCGGAAGATAGGTCTCTGCAACGGCCTCGAAGAGCCAGTGTTCCTCGAGAAAAAACGGAAGCTCGGGATGACGCACCCATGGAAGATGCGCGTGCAAGACCAAAACCAGCGAGGAGCGCGCTGCCGGCACCGTCACTCCCGAAAGGGTCGACCGAACCCTCGCGAGGGAGACCCCGGCCAATGGAAGCTCGAGTGATCAGAATCGCTGTGACGACGCGGCGACCGTTTGGAGCCTGCGCCTGAACGTTGCGAGACGACCGGCCTCCCGGCGCTCGCTCCCGCTTCATAGCCGCCGAGATCGCTTTCTCCTTCATTTCCGGAATCGCGCCTCGCTTTTTTCTTCGACCGCGCCCCCGCAGCGACTCGCCCGCCACCGCGACACTCTTCTCGATCAACCATGGAGGGCGTCGCCCCTCTCGGTTCTCCGGAAGAGGAACCGGCCTGCTTCGACGATCTCATGGCGGCCTCGGCTGCAGCGAGACGACGGCGGAGCCGGGCTGCAGGTGAAAGATGCCCGCCCTCGACTTGCGCTTCCCGAGTCGAAATCTCCTCCTTTGAGAGCACGCTTCGGTCGAAGTCCTCTCGCATCGCCACCGACTCGGTCGCTTCATCCACCGCTTGCTCTTCGGGCGGCATGCGCAGCGGAGATGATCGAGCAATGCATTCGTAGACCTCGCCGTCGCGCCGGAGGCCGATCTCGAGCCAAACGGTGCAACCGGGTACGGCGAGATCGACTTGGTAAGCGCCACCCCGCTTGGCGGGACGGACTCGACGCAATACCGCCCCGCCTTCGCCGAGCACACGAAGCTCCAACCGATCCAGGCCGGAGTCTTCGATGGCTGCCACGGCTTCTTCGTCGTTGATGTCCCAGACCGCCAGCAGGGTTCGAGGGTCGCGGACGAATCCGCGAACGAGGGTCAGCCCGTAGCCCGGAGGGGGCGTCCCCAAGGCCTCCCCGATGACGCGCTCATGCGCACCGAGATCGAAGCGTGCCTTGGAAGCATCAAGCTGTCCGTTGCGCGGAGACCGGGGACCCGTGGTCTTTGCGATTGCATCTTCGCAGCTTGGCTCGGAGTGTCGAGCGCGACTCGACGTTTTCTTCGGCTTCCCTTTTTCGCCCATTTCGATACCCCGAATGCATCGTCGTTCCCGGCGGTTTTTTCCGGCGAGCGAAGTCAGCGCCCCAGCCAGCGCGCCCAATCGATGTCGCCACCGACTTGAATTCCGTCGACCTTGCCGTCCGGTGAAACCAAGAAGGCCGTCGGGGTTTCCGTCACGAGCCACCGCCGGCCCGCACTCGCATTGGAATCGAGCCAGTGAAGCCAGGGATACCCCTGAATGAATTGCGCGGCGGTATCGCGCAATTCGGGATGATCGCCGCGCGCAACATCGACGATCACCAGATCGTCGGGGGCCGCAGCTTGATACCATTGTCTCAGCTTCGGCAGTGCGTGCTTACAGTGCGAACACGTCCCGATCCAATAGACCACCAGCACGCGCTTTCCTTGGGAGAGGAGAGAAGAAATCTTTCGAGGCGTCTTGCCGTCGTATTCGGTGACCTCGACGTCGGGAAGCGGCTTGCCGAGATGTCGATAGATCGGTCGAGACGAAAGAACACCCAAGGTCTGAACGGGCTTGCCGCTCACCGCATTGGCCAACTCGCCGGCGATGGAAGCGCCGGACTCGGTCAGTTGAGTGATGGAAGACCCCCCGACGGCTCGCAGCACGCCGGAGACGTCGATCAGAACGAAGGAGGGAACTTGGCGTACGCCGAATAGGCGAGCCAAGGTGCCGTTGTCCTGACGCACGGCCAAGCCGTCGAGGCCGAGTTCCTTCGCACGCTGAGTGATGACGGTCGGCGACTGACTCGCCGCCAGCACCGCCAACGGAAGGAATTCCGCTTCTCGCGCACCCTCCCGCACGATCCTCCATGCGTCGACAACCGCTGCCTCGGAGTTGTGATCCTGGGGACGCCAATAGGCGAGCAGCAAGGGGCGCTTGCCGACGATCTTGGCCAGCTCCCGCCCGGCCGGTCCGCCCTGAGCGGCAAGGAGCTGGGATGAGACGAAATCGCCGGGAGCCAATCGACTTCCGCCGCTCTGCTGGGCGACGGCAGCCCATAGACCGACCGCCAAGACGGTTACGAGCGAAAGACAGAGAGTCGTTTTCTTCAAGGTCTTCATGGCCGGGATTATAGCTTGCTTTGTTCGGGAGGCCTTGCCGCAGGATGGTTCGGACGCCAGCGAACGCGGTGATTCACGCATCGCTTGCCGCCGAATGCCCGGCCGAGTCGAAATGGGTACGGACCCGCTACCGCGCCTGCCTCTGCGGCCTTTGCGCCTTCGAGCGACCACGGACTTCCTCTTCCGAGGCGCGGAAATCGGCCCGACCGTCTCCGGAACGACTTTTCGGCGCGGGTTGGGACACTCCCTGCATTCGAGCTAATCTCTGCCGATGAGTCCTGTTGGAGAAACGAACGATCCCGAACGCGTCACGGCGCGATATAAGGTGGGCGGCGCCTTGGCCGGCTACCGCCTCGATCAATTTCTCGGGCGGATGATCCCCAAGCTATCGCGGGCGCGCATTCAAAAGGCCATCGCCTCGCGCGTACGCTTGAGTTGGGACGCGCCGGTCAAACCTTCCACTCCCGTTCGCGAGGGAGAAACCGTTTTCATCGACGATCCGGAAGTCAACGAGCCCATCGTTCTTTTCGAGCCCAAGGTCCTCTTCGAAGACGACGATCTGCTGGCCATAGACAAACCCCCGGGCATCGTCGTTCACCCGACGCACAGCCATCTTCACAACACGGTGATCACCCTACTGCGCCGCTTTCGCAACGAGCCGACGCTGACGCTTTCGCACCGCATCGATGCCGAAACCAGCGGCGTTTTGCTGATGGGTCGCCATCGCTGGGCCGCACGCAAGGTGCAAACCAGTTTCGAGCGGGGGCAGGTTTGCAAGGAGTACCGCGCGCTGGTTTTCGGGGCTCCACGGGAGGATGCCTACACCGTCGACCTGCCGCTCGGCGCCGTCAGCGAAGACGATTTCGTCTTTCGCCAAGGCCCGGAATGCGATGATGCGAAGCCTTGCGAAACGCATTTCGAAGTTCTCGAACGGGGGCGGCGCTTTTCCCTGATCCGTGCGCTGCCGCGCTCGGGGCGACGACACCAGATTCGCGCACATCTCGCATTGACGGGCCATCCCATCGTGGGCGACAAGCTCTACGGCCTCGACAATCGCGCTTATCGCCGCTATCTGCGGCTGGGAAAACTCGATTCCACGCTGCAAGACGAAGTCGTCGCCGAGCGGCTGATGCTTCACAACTTCCGACTCGAGCTCCCTCGCCCGAGAGATCCACGGCAGCCGCTACAGATCACCGCACCGCTGCCGGAGGATTTCCTTCGCATCTGGAATGCAGGCTAGCGATATGCGGGTTCGCAACGTACGACTTCGCCAAAGTGCGCGCCGACTCGCCGAGATCGTCGTGCTCTCTTCGCTGCTGCTCACGACCGCGTGCACGATGTCGCGACGTCCTCCTCCCGAGCCCGCCGACCAAGCCGCGCCGAAAGGGGTCCACCACGTCGTCGAGCGGGGCCAGACCCTTTGGCGAATCGCTCGGAACTACGGCGTTCCGCTCGAAGTCATCGCCGAAGCGAACGACATCGAGGACGTTTCGTCGATACGCGTGGGCCAACGCCTTTTCATTCCCGGAGTTCGGCGAATCGTCGAGGTGGCCCCCGCCCGAGAGCCGTCTTCCGCCAAGCCGCCCGCGCTCGCCCCTCGGAGTCGAAAAGGCTGGCGCTGGCCGGCCGCCGGACCGATCACTTCCCGTTTCGGTGCTCCGAGAAAGAATCGCCGGCACGGCGGCATCGACATCGACTTGCCCGCGGGGCAGACGATTTACCTCGCTCGCGACGGCAAAGTCACTTTCGCGGGCCGTCGCGAGCAGTACGGCCTGCTCGTCGTCGTCGAACACGGCGGGGGTTTTTCGAGTTGGTATGCGCACAATCGGCGTTTGCTGGTCGAGAAAGGCGATACGCTGCGGCAAGGCCACGCCATCGCCCACTGCGGCAGCACCGGCAACGCTTCCGGATCCCACCTTCATTTCGAGATTCGCTATCGCGGTCGCCCCATCGATCCGCTCACCCTGCTCCCCGAACGCCCCTAATCGAAACGGGCGCGGGTTCGCTGCCGAATCTTCCGCTGCCGCCTTGGCGATTTGGCGCACGGAGGCTGCATGAAGGGTCCGGACAAGTCGGGGCGCACGTCACTCTTCGAGCAATCTCTCTCGCGCGCGATCGAGAGTCTCGCGAAATCCCTCACGGTCGTTGGCCTCCACCAATGCAACGAGTTCTTCGAGTGATTCGCGTGCCGCAACGTAGACCTGCTCGCGGTGCGGATTGAGTCGCTGGATGTCGAGGTAGAGGTCGGGGTCTTCGGAGAGAATCGAAAGTGCCGACGAAGCCTGCCTGCTGAAGGTCGTCGACGCGCAAGCCCGCAAGTCCCGCGGTGCGAGATTCGAGCGGGTCAGAGCCGCCCCGAAGAGCATGCCGTTGAGGTGGGCGAGCCCGAGAAGC
>Ga0256830_1001183_pt1 | contig 18780 bp, 15 predicted proteins | sample 128326metaG_FD_190537 | JGI IMG/M metagenome (GOLD analysis project Ga0256830, IMG submission 190537) | Hydrothermal vent microbial communities from Lau Basin, Pacific Ocean - 128-326 | ecosystem: Environmental > Aquatic > Marine > Hydrothermal vents | place: Pacific Ocean: Lau Basin | collected... | reverse complement strand
ACGTGTGGCCTGCGAGGTGCTCGAGGTGCTTTCAGAAGAAGGTATTGTGGAAAATGCTCGACTAAAAGGGGAAGATATCTTTTCCCGCCTTGCCTCCTTAAAGGATAAATTCCGTTTCATAAAAGAAATCAGGGGTACAGGATTAATGATTGGAGTGGAAATAGAGGGAGAAGCAGGCGAAATCCGCAGACTCGCTCAGGGGAAGGGGTTGCTTATCGGCATAGCGGGAAAGAGTGTAGTCCGTTTACTTCCTCCCCTTATTGTAAAGGAAGAGGAAGTGAACCTGGCTATGAAAATAATAGAAGAGTGTCTGGAAGAATTCGGGAGCAATAATGGAGAAGCGTGACTTTCTTAATCTGGGTAATCTGAATGCAGAGGATTTTGAGGATATTTTCCGGGTAAGCGAGGAGTTGAAAGAGCGCAGGGAGAAAGGGGAAAAGATTGTTCCCCTTTTAAAAGGAAGATTCATGGGAATGATATTTGAAAAGCCCTCCACTCGCACCAGGGTGTCCTTCCAGGTAGCTATGGAAGAGCTGGCAGGAAGGGCCATTTACCTGCCGGGAAGGGATACTCAGCTGGGAAGAGGAGAGACCATAGGAGATACCGCCCGGGTACTTTCGGGTTACCTGGATATTTTGCTGCTGCGTACCTTTGCCCAGGATAGAGTGGAAGAATTGGCCAAGAATTCCTCCGTTCCGGTAATCAACGGGCTAAGCGACTTTTTGCATCCCTGCCAGATAGTTTCTGACCTCTTCACCATCAGAGAGAAAAAAGGCACCTACAAAGATATCAGGGTAGTATATATAGGTGATGGGAACAATGTATGCCACTCCTGGATACTGGCCTACCAGGCCCTGGATTTTGAGCTTGTGGTAAGCACACCTCCCGGATTTCAGCCCCAGTGGGAAGAACTGGAAAAAAGAGGGTGGCTCAGGAGGAAACCTGCCTATATACCGGATCCATATAAGGCAGTAAAAGATGCCCAGGTGATTTATACCGATGTCTGGACAAGTATGGGGATGGAAAAAGAAGAAAAAGAAAGAGAGGAAACATTTGCTCCCTACCAGGTAAACACCTCTCTACTTGCCCAGGCCGCTCCTGATTGCCTGGTAATGCACTGCCTCCCTGCGCACCGGGGAAAAGAAATTACCGGTGAAGTCCTGGATGGTAGAAATTCTGTAATCTGGGAAGAGGCAAAGAATAGGCTCCACGTGCAGAAGGGGATAATCCTGTGGTGTATGAGAAAAGAAAAAGAATTGGGTTAGTTTTTTTACTATTTTTTCTTCCTTCTCTTCTCTATTCTTTCCCGGCCAAGGATATCGAGCTTTTAGAAGGCAATCACTATTTCCCCCGGGTTAAACAGCTTTTGGAAAAAGCCGAATCTTCTATTTACGTGGTCATGTATGAAATGAGGTACTATTCCCAGTATCCTCTCTCTCCTTCCAACCAGTTGATCCAGGAACTTATAAAAGCAGGGAAAAGAGGAGTAAATGTGACGGTAATACTGGACGTCTCCTCCTACAACGAAAAGAATACCCAAAGAAATAAGGAAGTAGGAAAGATATTAAGTAAAAATGGAATAGAAGTAAAATATGACTCCATGGATATAACCACTCATGCGAAGGTGGTGATAGTTGACGAGAGATACTGTGTGGTGGGAAGCCATAACTGGAGCTACTATGCACTGACTAAGAACAAGGAAGTCTCTTTATTGCTTGATTCTCCTGCCCTGGCAGAAGAAATTACAAAATGGATAAAGGGGAAATTTTAAACAGGAATGCGTTATGATAGAGGGAAAATAAAGAGACTTTCATCCGGGGTAAGTTCACTCCCAACGAGAAAATCTTTTTGCCAGCCAGTTCATTGACTTGACAGTGCGGACTTTTCTGGTAAAATTTAGTGCCTATACGAGGCCGGCGTAGCTCAAGGGCAGAGCGCCTCACTTGTAATGAGGGGGTTGGGGGTTCGAATCCTCCCGTCGGCTCAGCCGGCTTGCTGCGGAGATGTAGTAGACTGTGATGCGGGCTTGAGAGATTCGGGTTTGCTGTTTTGGATTTAGAATTTCAAGCGGGAATGTTGCTTATTTTAATTGGAGGGGTACCCAAGTGGCCAAAGGGGGCAGACTGTAAATCTGCTGGCGCAGCCTTCGAAGGTTCAAATCCTTCCCCCTCCACGCGGGAATAGCTCAATGGTAGAGCATCGGCCTTCCAAGCCGAGGGTTGCGGGTTCAAGTCCCGTTTCCCGCTCTTGTGCCCATGTAGCTCAGTCGGTATGAGCGCGTCCTTGGTAAGGACGAGGTCGGCGGTTCAAGTCCGCCCGTGGGCTCAGGGTTAGGAAGAAAGTGATTTAATAATATCTAAGATAACAGGAAGTGAAATGAGAGAGATTGTGCATCTTGCCTGTACCGAATGCAAGAGAAAAAATTATATTACCACCAGAAGAAAAGAAAAAAGAGAGAAGATGGAAGTTCGTAAATACTGTAGATTTTGCCGCAGACATACGTTGCATAAAGAGTCCAGGTAGGTAGTTGACTTTACAATTAGGTTAGGTTAGAATAAAAAGGAGGGGGTGTTTCGTGTTGTTGGTATTTGTGGATTACCCCCTGCTTTGCTAAAAGGATATAGTTAGGTTTTTAATTTTTTCTCTGGATAATGTGCTGAGTGCCTTGATATAGGCCTGTAGCTCCAACTGGCGAGAGCGCCGGACTCCAAATCCGGTGGTTGGGGGTTCGAATCCCTCCAGGCCTGCAGTAAGGAGAAAAATGGTGGGTGTAATAGGTAGGTTCAAAGGGTATTTAAGGGAAGTAAAAGCGGAGATGAAAAGAGTCTCCTGGGTGGAGAAAAAACTCTTATGGGTTTCTACTTTCCTGGTAATAATTGTCAGCGTGATAAGTGCATTTTATATAGGGGTGGTTGACTTACTGGTCAGCAAAATCATTGCCTTAGTAATCAGGTAAAAAAACTAAAAAAAATGGCTAAAAATTGGTATAGTTTGCATATTCTTACCGGACAGGAAGAGAAGGTTCGGCAGGAAATAGAGCACAGGCTGAAGTTAGAGGGAATGGAAGATGTAGTGGAGGAGATTTTAGTCCCTACTGAGGAAGTTAAGGAGATAAAAAAAGGTAAGAGTACTTTGAGGACGCAGGTTATATATAAGGGCTACTTGTTCATAAAGATGGAAAACCCGGCGGAGAATAAGAAGCTGTGGTATCTCATACGAAGAATTCCTGGTGTTACTGGTTTTGTTGGGGGTAGAGAGCCTCTTGCTGTTTCTGAGGAAGAGATAGCAAAGATTAAGAATTTGGTTGAGGAGAGGAAATCCAAGCCTCGTCCCACCATTGTTCTGGAGATAGGGGAGAATGTTAAAATAGTGGAAGGGCCTTTCACTAATTTTTCCGGGTACATAGACGAAGTTGATTCTGATAAAGGGAGGGTGAGGGTTATGGTTTCTATATTTGGTCGGTCTACCCCTGTTGAATTGGAATACTGGCAAGTGGAGAAGATTTAAAATGGCTAAAAGAGTATTGACGCAGATAAAATTACAGATTCCTGCGGGGCAGGCTACTCCTGCTCCTCCTGTGGGTCCTGCTCTGGGACAGCACGGGCTTAACATAATGGATTTTTGTAAACAGTTCAACGAAAGAACAAAGAGTGAAGAGGGGATGATAATCCCGGTAGTGATAACTGTTTATGCAGATAGGAGCTTCAGCTTTATCACCAAGTCTCCCCCTGCTTCAGTTCTTCTGAAAAAGGCAATAGGCATTGCCAAAGCATCGGGTGAGCCAAATCGTGTAAAGGTGGGTAAGATAACCCGTAAACAGCTGCAGGAAATCGCCCAGCTTAAAATGAAGGACCTGAATGCTTTGGATATAGATAACGCTATGGAGATAATCGCGGGCACAGCCCGCAGTATGGGCATTGAAATAGAAGGGTAAGATGAAAAGAAGTAAGAGATATGTAAGGTTATCGGAGTTGGTGGATAAGGACAAGGCGTACTCTCCGCAAGAGGCGGTGAGTTTGATAAAGAAAATGGGTGAGGCAAAATTTGATGAATCAGTGGAGGTATCCATAAAATTGGGCGTTGACCCAAAGCGCTCAGACCAGCAGGTGCGGGGCTCTGCATCCCTTCCGCATGGCGTGGGCAAGAAGATAAGGGTGTTAGCCCTGGCTGAAGGGGACAAGGCACAGGAAGCAGAAAAGGCGGGTGCAGATATAGTGGGAGGAAAAGAGCTGGTGGAAAAAATAGCAGGAGGATGGCTGGATTTTGACAGCGTGGTGGCGGTTCCCTCCATGATGAGAGAGCTGGGGAAAGTAGGGAAAATTTTGGGCCCGCGGGGTCTGATGCCCAGTCCCAAGACAGGAACTGTAACCGAGAACTTATCCGCGGTAATCAAGGAAATAAAGGCAGGAAGAGTGGAGTTTAAGCTGGATAAAGGTGGCAATTTGCATTTCTCCATAGGGAAAGTATCTTTCCCCGAAAAGAATATACTGGAAAATCTTATTGCTGCTATAAGGGCTATACTAAAGCTGAAACCACCTTCCTTGAGAGGCAGCTTTATCCAGCGTGTCTTTATCGCTACTACTATGGGGCCATCAGTGAAAGTTAATACTAAGGAACTTATAGAAATGGTAAGGTGAGATATGGCAATCACTAAAGACAAGAAGAAAATATTACTTGAAGGCTGGGAGAAAAAAATATCAGCATCAGAAACTATCTTTATTGTTTCCTATCAAGGTTTGAAATCCGAGGAATTGGGGCAGGTACGCAGACAAATAAGGGAAGCGGGAGCTGAATTGCAGGTTATTAAAAACCGCTTGTTTAAAATGCTTCTGGAAAGCGATGAGTCCCGACCTTCTGGATTGAGGGAATTCATAGAGGGCCCCACGGGGGTTATTTTTTCTTCAGAAGATGGGTTAAATGTATTGAAGAAATTGAGCTCCTTGAAAAATGACTTCCCTGCGTTCCAGATCCGGGGAGGGATGGTGGAAGGAACTGTTTTTGCTGCTGATAAAGTTAAGTATTTAGCTTCTCTCCCTTCACGAGAAGTTATGCTTGGCAGGGTATTGGGCGGTATGCAGGCCCCTATATTTAACCTGGAGTATCTTTTGGGGAGTATATTGAGTAGTTTTGTTATTCTCATAAGCAACTGGAAAGATAAAAAAAGAGAGGAGGAAGGAAATGACCAAAAAGGAGAGTAAAAAGTTAAGCAAAGAAGATATCCTGGAAGGAATCAAGAACCTAACCGTCTTGGAGTTATCCGAGTTAGTAAAAACGATGGAGGAGGAATTTGGCGTATCTGCTCAGCCACAGGTAGTGGGCACGGTAGTGGCAGGTGCCCAGGCAGGAGAGGCGGCTGGAGGAGCAGCAGCAGAAGAAGAAAAGACAGAGTTTGATGTGGTTCTCGTATCCCCGGGAGACAAAAAGATTCAAGTAATCAAAGAAGTGCGTTCTTTAACGAACCTGGGGCTTAAAGAAGCCAAGGAATTGGTAGATAATGCTCCTAAGCCTGTAAAAGAGAAGGTTTCCAAGGAAGAGGCGGAAGAAGTGAAGAAGAAATTGGAGGCAGTAGGAGCGACCGTAGAGGTGAAGTGAGAGGATGGGGAAGTGAAGGGAGTAACAAGGTGATAAATTATCTGGTCGGCTTGCGAGCCAGGAATTTAAATATACATACTTCGGCAGAAGGTCGGGGTAAATCGTTGCATGGATTTCTTTGTCATGCAGCATTACTTATCACCTGTTACTATCCCAATGTATAGCAGAATAAGGCCAAAAAGTTTCCGGGAGAGTTTTGACCTGCAAGCTGTAAAATTATATTGAGGTTTGAGTTTTAGGTCCAAATCTATAGGGGGTGTCAAATATGCCTAAGAGAGTAGAGGAGAGATATTTTACTCAGGTACAGTCAGTGGGGGAATTCCCTGACCTGTTAGGCGTGTCTAAAGAGTCCTACCAGGATTTCTTTCAGAAGGGCATACCGTATGCACAGCGTAAACGGAAAGGATTGAAAAAAATCCTGGAGGAAGTATTTCCCATTACCGGCAGAAATGGGAGGATAGAACTTCATTGTGTTGATTACGAAATCGAGGATCCTTATACCACTGAGGAAGAGTGTCTGAGAAAAGGACTTACTTATGCTGCCCGGGTTGAACTCACTACTCGTTTGTACGTTTATAAAAGTGTCAAGAGAAAAGAGATAAGTTCTATAAGAGAAGAGAAAGTCTATCTGGGCGAATTCCCTTTAATGACTGAGCGAGGCACTTTTATAATAAACGGAGTAGAGAGAGTCGTAGTTTCCCAATTACATCGTTCGCCGGGTGTTATCTTTGAATCTCTGGGCACAAGCAAGGGTAAGGAGCTATTTTCCGGAAGGATAATTCCTGATAGGGGAATATGGCTGGAATTCAGCACGGATTACAATGACCTTATTTATGTGAGTGTGGGAAGAAGAAGGCGAATGTGGATTACTACTTTTCTCCGTGCCATAGGTTTCTCGCGGGATGAAGATATTATACGCGCCTTCTACACGGTGGATACTATCAACCTGGAAAGCAAAAGGGCACCCCATAAAGCCCTGGGGAAAATACTGGCAGAAGATGTGATAGACCCGGATTCAGGAGAAGTTCTGCTGGAGAGCAAAAGCAAGGTAGAAGAAGAGCACCTCAAAATTATGAAAATAAAGGGCATTAAGAAAATAAAAGTTATCAGAGATACTTCTCTGGAAGACCTTATGGTTATCAACACTTTGAGAAAAGATGAGCATAAAACAGAAGAGGAAGCACTCTCCTATGTGTACTCTCGTTTAAGGCCCGGTAATCCTTTTGAAATAGAGACTGCCCGCGCCTATATTTTTGCCAGTTTATTTGACAGGGATAGATTTGACCTGTCCAGAATCGGGAGGTACAGGCTTAACCGTAGATTTGGTTTTGATACCCCCCTGGATGAAGTTACTCTGCGGATACAGGATATAATTGCTGCCATCAAAGAACTGCAAAAACTGGTAAAAGGTGAAGCAGAAGTTGACGATGTAGACCACCTGGGGAATAGAAGGGTGAGAAGAATCGGCGACCTTTTAGAGAATCAAACACGTGTGGCACTTCTTCGTATGGCTCGCATGGCCCAGGAAAGAACCCTCCTGGAAAATGAGGGCAGTATCATGCCGCATGATCTTATCAATCCCAGGATTCTTAACACTACCCTGAATGAATTTTTTGCCCGCAGCCAGTTGTCTCAATTCCTGGACCAGACGAATCCCCTGGCAGAACTTACCCATAAAAGAAGGTTAAGCTGCCTGGGACCGGAAGGATTAAGCCGGGAAAGAGCGGGAATTGAAGTAAGGGATGTTCATCCCACTCATTACGGCAGAGTATGCCCCATAGAAACCCCGGAAGGACAGAATATTGGGTTAATAACCTCCCTGGCCACCTATGCCAGGGTTAATGAACTGGGATTGCTGGTTACACCTTACCGTAAGGTAAAAAAGGGTGTGGTCACAGATGAAATACAATGGCTTGCTGCTGACGAAGAAGATAACTTTGTCATTGCCCAGGCAAATGCGCCCGTAGATGAAAATGGCAAGTTCCAGAAGCATGAAGTCTTAGTAAGGTATCGGGGCGATTTTCTGCGGGTGGAGAGAGAAAAAGTTGACTACATGGATGTTACACCCATGCAAACAGTCAGCGTGGCTACTTCGCTCATTCCCTTCCTGGAACATGATGATTCTAACAGAGCTTTGATGGGTTCTAATATGCAAAGACAGGCAGTGCCCCCTCTCTTTCCCCAGGCTCCTTTAGTGCAGACCGGAGTGGAAAAGATTGCGGCAAAAGATTCGGGTGCGGTGGTAGTTTCCCTGGGTGATGGGGTAGTGGAGGAGGTAAACTCCGAAATTATAATCGTGCGGGAAGAGAGAAAAGGAGGATTCAGTGATTTCCGCTATTACCCCTTGAAGAAATTTACCCGTACTAACCAGTCCACCTGTTTCCACCAGCGTCCCCTGGTAAATAAGGGGGACCGGGTTAAAAAGGGAGATGTACTGGCAGATGGGCCTGCTACCCGTAAGGGAAAGTTAGCTCTGGGAAAAAATGTGCTGGTGGCCTTCATGCCCTGGGAAGGGTATAACTTTGAGGATGCTATCCTGATAAGCGAGAAATTGGTGGAAGAGGATGTTTATACTTCTGTGCATATAGAGGATTTCGGCCTGGAATGCAGAGAAACAAAATTGGGAAGGGAGGAGATAACCCGGGATCTTCCCAATGTAGGAGAAGAAGAATTAGTTAACCTGGATGAGGATGGGATTATCCGCATAGGGGCATATGTTAAGCCGGGGGATATATTAGTGGGGAAAGTTACCCCTAAAGGGGAAACAGTAACTACTTCCGAAGAGAAACTGCTCCGGGCAATCTTTGGCGAGAAAGCCAGCGATGTAATCAATAAATCCTTGCGAGTTCCTCCCGGCGTCAGTGGTGTGGTGATTGATGTAAAGGTTTTCTCCCGCGAGGAAAAAGATATAGAGAAGGAAAGAGAGAATTCTCCGGAAGTGGCCGTGGTGAAAAGAAAGTATTCTGCCCTTAGAAGTTGTTTGGCCAGGGAGAGAGAACGCAAAATCAGGGATATCCTGCTGGGTAAAAAGTTAAGCAATGATTTCCAGGTAAAGAAAAAAGATGTGATTGCCAAGGGGACTTTAATTAGCGAGGAAATCTGGGAAAAGATTCGCGGTAGGAATTTAAAGAAGCTGAAAGTGGGGGACCCGGAAGTTGAGTCCAGGATAGAAGCCATAGAAGAAGAGTACAGAGAAAGGGGTAAAGAATTCAAGAAAAAAGAAGAGGAAGAAATAAAGAAACTGGTGGAAGTGGAGGAGTTGCCCCCCGGAGTAATCAAGAAGGTAAAGGTTTATGTAGCCAGCAAGAGAAAAATACAGGAAGGAGATAAACTCTCGGGAAGACACGGGAATAAAGGAGTAGTGGCACGCGTCCTTCCCAAAGAAGACATGCCCTATCTTCCCGATGGAACCCCGGTAGAGATAGTATTAAATCCCCTGGGAGTGCCTTCCCGGATGAACCTGGGGCAGTTATTAGAGACCCATCTGGGATGGGCGGCCAAGGCCCTGGGATGCGAGGCTATAACCCCGGTATTTAATGGAGCACGGGAAGAAGACATAAAAAAGATTCTGGAAGAAGCAGGTTTGCCGGGCGATGGTAAAACTGTTCTTTACGATGGGAGAACAGGAGAACCCTTCTATTCACGCGTGATGGTGGGCTATATCTACATGATGAAGCTTGTACACATGGTAGAGGATAAGGTGCATGCCCGGGCTACTGGCCCATACTCCCTCGTGACTCAGCAGCCACTGGGTGGTAAGGCCCAATTCGGAGGGCAGAGGTTTGGTGAGATGGAAGTATGGGCGCTGGAAGCGTATGGAGCAGCCTATACTCTGCAGGAAATGCTTACAGTAAAGAGCGATGATATTGAAGGCAGAAGCAGAATATACGAGGCAATAGTGAAAAGAGAGAATGCCCTTGTCCCTACTATCCCGGAGTCTTTCAATGTTTTGGTTAAAGAGCTGCAGGGGTTATGCCTGGATGTTAAGGTTGAGAAAGCCAGAGGAGCACCTGCCGAAGAAGGAGTCCTGGTAATTAACCGGGGAAGAAGCGAGGTAAAAAGTGTTGCTCTGGGCCTGGCATCGCCGCATCTTATCCGGTCCTGGTCTTACGGGGAAGTAAAGAAGCCCGAGACCCTCAATTATCGCACTCTAAGGCCGGAGAGAGATGGGCTGTTTTGTGAGAAGATCTTTGGCCCTACGCGAGATTGGGAGTGCTACTGCGGGAAGTACAAGAGAATCAAGCATAAAGGTGTTGTTTGTGAAAGATGCGGTGTAGAAGTTACCCTTTCCAAGGTAAGAAGAGAAAGGATGGGGCATATAAATTTAGTTACGCCGGTAGCGCATATATGGTTTTTCAAAGTTGTCCCTTCAGTTATGGGGACACTTTTAGATGTCAGCCTGCCGAATCTTGAACGGGTGATATATTACGATGCCTGGATAGTCATTGACCCGGGTGACACCCCCTTAAAGAAATACGAAGTACTAAGAGAGCAGGAATACCAGGAAGCCAAGGAGAATTACGGGGAAAGGTTCCGGGCAGGAATGGGAGCTCCCGCTATCCGGGAAATCCTGCAGGACCTGGACCTGGCCAAACTTGCGGAAGAATTGAGAAATGCAGAGAAATTGACCCATTCCCGACAGCAAAAGTGGAGGATAAATAGAAGACTAAAATTAGTCGAGGCATTCCGCAAATCCAACCAGAGGCCGGAGTGGATGATTCTGGAGGTGGTTCCTGTGATTCCTCCTAACCTGCGCCCGCTTGTCCCCTTGGACAAGGGGGGATTTGCCACCTCTGATTTGAACGACCTTTACCGCAGGCTCATAAACCGTAACAACCGCCTGAAAAAACTTATGGAGATGGGCGCCCCTGACATTATATTGAGAAATGAGAAACGGATGTTGCAGGAAGCTGTGGATGCTCTCTTTGACAATGGAAGGCGGGGAAGAGCCGTGGTGGACCAGAATGGAAGACCCCTTAAATCGCTTGCCAATACCCTGGGAGGAAAACATGGAAGGTTCAGGCAGAATCTTCTGGGTAAAAGAGTGGACTATTCCGGCAGGTCGGTTATTGTTGTAGACCCCAGGTTGAAGTTGCACCAGTGCGGAGTGCCAAAAATAATGGCTCTGGAGTTGTTCCAGCCCTTCATTATAAGAGATTTGCGGGAGAAGGGATTTGTGCATACGATAAAAGCAGGGAAAAATTTGATAGAGAAAGGCACGCCCGAGGTATGGGAAGCTCTGGAAGAGGTGATTAAGGGGCATCCCGTTCTTCTTAACCGTGCGCCCACACTGCACAGGATAAGTATTCAGTCCTTCTTCCCCATTCTGCACGAATCGAAAACAATAAGAATTCATCCCCTGGTTTGTTCAGCTTACAATGCTGACTTTGACGGAGATACCATGAGCATATTCGTGCCTCTTTCCATGGAGGCTCTTTTAGAATCACAGATATTGATGTTATCTCCCAACAATCTTTTCAGCCCTGCTGATGGCAGACCTGTGGTAACTCCCAGTCAGGACATTGTTCTGGGGACCTATTATCTTACTATCCAGGACCCTTCTATAAAAGAAGCCCGCTATAAGTTTTATTACCCGGGAGAAGTTATCTTAGCTTATGATATGGGTAGTGTTAAACTGCATGAGCCTATCTTGCTAAGGCAGGACGGGGAATTTATAGAGACTACGCCGGGGCGGGTTTTGTTCAATTCCCTGCTGCCGGAAGGGTTACCTTTTGTAAATGAGCCGATGACAAAGAGCAAGTTGACAGAATTGATTGCCAAGGCTATAGAAGTTAAGGGAAGGGATAAGACGGTAGAATTCCTGGATGATTTAAAAGAACTGGGATTTCATTATGCCACGATAGGCGGGATTTCCATGGCTATCTCTGATGTCAAAATTCCCGGTGAGAAGTGGGAAATAATAAAGAAGGCCCAGGTAGAAGCAGAGAAAATCGACAGGGATTACCGTAAGGGAGTTATTACCCAGGGTGAAAGATATAACAGGGTGGTAGACCTCTGGACCAGGGTTTCGGATGAAATAGCGGATTTGATGTTAAAAGCATTGTCCAGTGAACCCTTTAACCCGGTACACATGATGATGGCCTCGGAAGCAAGAGGAAGTGCACAGCAGATAAGGCAGCTGGGAGGTATGAGAGGGCTAATTGCCCGTCCGCGTAGGAAACTTGTGGGTGCTATAGGAGAAATTATCGAAACCCCTATTCTCACCAATTTCCGGGAAGGGCTTACTGTGTTGGAGTACTTCATATCCACCCATGGAGGTAGAAAAGGACTGGCAGATACTGCCTTGAAGACAGCCGAAGCAGGATACCTCACCAGAAGGTTAGTGGATGTAGCGCAGGATATTGTGGTGAGAGAGGAGGATTGCGGCACACTTAACGGAATAATTATGAGACCCTTGGAAGTGGGTGGTAGGGAGATAATCCCCTTGAGAGACAGAATTACCGGCAGATTTTCCCTGGAAGATATAAGAATACCTTCCCTGGGAAACATTATTGTAAAGGCGGGAGAAGAGATAACGGCGGATAAAGCAGAAATTATCGAAGAAGCCGGCGTGGAGGAGATTCCTGTGCGTTCAGTGCTCACCTGCGAAACAAAAGGCGGAATTTGTCAAAAATGTTATGGAAGAGATTTGGCTACCGGAGAAATTGTAGAAGTAGGCCAGGCAGTAGGCATAATGGCAGCCCAGGCCATCGGGGAGCCCGGCACACAGCTTACTTTGAGAACTTTCCACATAGGGGGTATGGCTACCCGTATTATTGGCGAGAATCAATATGTTGCCCAGAAAGGCGGGGTAGTCAAATACGTCAACCTGAAGGTGATAAATAAAGAAAAAGAAAAACTGGTGCTTAATCGTAACGGATGGTTAATTCTGCTGGACCCGGAAGGAAGAGAGGTGGAAAAATTTAAGGTGCCCGTGGGTGCCAGTGTAAAAGTGGAAGATGGAAAGGAAGTGGAAGAGGGTGTGGTATTGATAGAGTGGGATCCCTACGTCAGGCCATTCTTATCTGAGATTGGGGGAAAGATAATATTTGAAGAAATGATTCCCGATGTTACCTTCAAGGAAGAAGTTAACAGGGAAACGGGGCTCAGGGAGAAGGTAATTATTGAGCACAGACCTCAATTCCAGCCGGCCCTTAAGGTAAAGAACGAAGAAACCGGGGAAGAAAGATTGTATCCCCTTCCCATCAATACACACATTGTTGTGGAAGACGGGCAGATTGTTAAGCCAGGGGATATGTTAGCAAAGAGTATGCGGGAAGTGGTGAAAGCTACGGATATAACCGGAGGACTGCCGCGGGTTTCCGAGCTCTTTGAAGCCAGGAAGCCCAAGGACCCGGCGGGAGTTACGGAAATTAATGGTGTGGTAAAGAGCATTTTGCGGGAAGAAAAAGAAAGAAGAATTGTGATTGAGGGAGAAGACGGGGAGGTTAGAGAGTACAAAGTTCCCCCTGGCAAACATATAGAAGTCGATGTAGGAGACAGAGTGGAAGCAGGACAGAGGCTTACCGATGGGCCACCGGTTCTGCAGGAAATGTTGAGGATAGAAGGAGAGAGAAGGCTGCAGTACCACCTGTTGAACGAGATACAGGAAGTTTACAAACTTCAGGGAGTCAGAATCAACGATAAGCATATTGAGGTTATTGTACGGCAGATGCTCAGGAAGGTGCAGGTGGAAGACCCGGGAGACACGGAGTTTTTGTGGGGAGAGCAGGTGGATAAATTCAGGTTCCAGGAGGAAAATGAAAAAGTGGTGGCAAATGGCGGTAAACCAGCCCAGGCGCGTCCCCTGGTACTGGGGATTACCAAGGCTTCCCTTTCTTCCGATAGTTTCATTGCCGCGGCTTCTTTCCAGGAAACCAGCCGTGTGCTTACCCGCGCCTCGGTAAGTGCGCAAAGAGACCCATTGAAGGGTATCAAGGAAAATGTTATAATTGGCAACTTAGTCCCGGCCGGAACGGGATGGAGAGATTATAGAGAAGTGGAGGTAATAAAAAATGCCAACGTTGAATCAGTTAGCGAAGGTGGGGAGACGGAAGCCTGAGGCAAAATCTAAGAGTCCTGCCTTAAAAGCTTCTCCCCAGAGAAAAGGCGTGTGTATGAGGGTGTACACAGTTACTCCCAAGAAGCCTAATTCTGCCCTGAGAAAGGTGGCGCGAGTAAGGCTTTCTTCTGGAGTGGAGGTGACTGCGTACATCCCCGGCGAAGGACATAATCTTCAGGAACATTCCCTGGTTCTGGTTAGAGGGGGTAGAGTTAAAGACCTTCCTGGAGTGAGGTATCATATAGTGCGTGGCTCTCTGGATACAGAGGGAGTAGAAGGAAGGAAAAAATCTCGTTCTCGCTACGGAAGTAAGCGGGAAAAATAGACGGAGGAAAATATGCGCAGAAGAAGAGCAGCTAAGAGGGAAGCTATGCCTGACCCGAAGTTTGGCAGTGTTATGGTTTCCAAGTTTGTGAATATTTTAATGTGGGATGGCAAGAAAAGCACAGCCCAGAGAATTTTCTACCGCGCTTTAGATTATGTGGCCCAGCGGATTAAAAATGAAGACCCGCTTGAGGTATTTAAACAGGCTATAAATAATGTTAGACCCACTGTGGAAGTAAAACCACGCAGGGTCGGAGGGGCTACCTACCAGGTGCCGGTTGAGGTGCGTCCACACCGGAGCATTGCTCTGGCAATAAGGTGGGTTATCTCTCTTGCACGTCAGGGTAAAGGCAGGAGTATGGCGGAGAGACTGGCAAAACAAATCATAGAAGCGTATAAAGGTGAAGGGGCGGCAATAAAGAAGAAAGAAGATACTCACAGAATGGCTGAATCTAACCGGGCTTTTGCTCATTACAGATGGTAAAAAAAGCAAGTATTATGCTGGAGAAGGAAGAAAAACGAGAGGTCTATCCTCTCCAGAAAATAAGAAATATAGGGATAATGGCGCATATTGATGCGGGTAAGACCACTACTACCGAGCGGATACTTTTTTATACCGGCAAGATATACCGTATGGGAGAAGTGCATGAGGGGACAGCCACCATGGACTGGATGGACCAGGAGAAGGAACGTGGAGTTACCATAACTGCTGCAGCTACTACCTGTTTCTGGAAAGGGCACAGGATAAACATAATAGATACACCAGGGCATGTGGACTTCACTGCTGAGGTAGAAAGGTCGCTGCGGGTTCTGGATGGGGCAGTGGCTGTTTTCTGCGGGGTGGGAGGGGTAGAACCCCAGTCTGAGACGGTATGGAGACAGGCAGACCGCTACGGGGTGCCGCGGATTGCTTTCATTAATAAAATGGACCGCAAAGGTGCCGATTTCTTTACAGTTGTGGATGAAATAAGAGATAAATTAGAAGCGTATCCTGTGGTAATTGCCTTACCCCTGGGAGAAGAAGAGAATTTCAAGGGCGTGATAGACCTGGTGAGCATGAAAGCTTACATATACGGGAAAAATGGACTTGGTGTGGATTACGAGGAAAGGGAATTGACCCCGGAAGAGCTTGAGTTCGCGGGAAGATGGAGGGAATCCCTTTTGGAACAACTGGGAGAAGAAAACGAGGAAATTTTAGAAAAGTATTTAGAGGATAAAGAAATAGAAAGAGAACTTATAGAAGAAACCTTGCGAAAAGTTACTTTGGAGAAATACTGGGTGCCGGTTTTCTGCGGCTCTGCGTTAAAAAATAAGGGGATACAGCTTCTTCTGGATGCAGTGGTCAAGTATTTGCCTTCGCCATTGGAGGTGCCTCCTATAAAAGGCATAGACCCGGTAACAGAAAGGGAGTTGGTTAGGGAGACTTCCCTGGATGCCCCCTTATCTGCACTGGCTTTTAAGGTGGCCAATGACCCGTTCTCCGGCAGGTTAATTTACCTGCGTATATACTCAGGGTATCTTAGGGCAGGCAGCAAGGTATACAACGCTACTCGCAAGAAAATGGAAAGAATTTCTAAGATTTTGCTCCTGCATGCCAACAAAAGAGAAGAAAGGCCTATTGCCCATGCGGGAGAAATTGCAGTAATAGTGGGTTGTAAAGATACTTTTACCGGGGACACCCTGTGTGATAAAGCTCACCCTATAATTCTGGAGAGGCCGCGGTTTCCCGAACCAGTAATTTCCATTGCCATTGAACCAAAGAATAAAAATGAGGCAACCAAGTTAGTAACAGCCCTTAAGAAGCTGGAAGAGGAAGACCCTACTTTTAAGGTAAGGTTTGATGAAGAGACCGGACAGACTTTAATCTCAGGCATGGGAGAGTTACACTTGGAAGTTATCACCACCAGGTTAATACGGGAATTCAAAGTAGGCATAAGGCTGGGCAAGCCTCAAGTCTCTTACCGGGAGGCCATAAAGAAAGAAGTTACTGCAGAAGGTAAATTTATTCGTCAGAGTGGAGGAAGGGGGCAATACGGGCATGTGGTGGTACGGTTAACCCCTATAGATAATGAAGAATTTGAGTTTGTCAATAAAATAAAGGGAGGAGTGATACCTCCGCAGTTTATTCCCTCTGTGAAAAAGGGAGCCAGGGAAGCTCTGGATAGTGGAGTATTGGCTGGTTATCCGGTAATAAATGTAAAGGTTACTCTTATAGATGGCTCTTCTCACGAAGTGGATTCTTCCGACATTGCCTATTACACTGCTGCCAGTATGGCAGTAAGGAATGGCCTTCAGAAAGCTGACCCTTATCTCCTTGAGCCCATAATGAAATTGGAAGTGGTCACCATGGAAGAATACTTAGGCGAAGTTTTGGCAGATTTGAGTGCCCGGGGCGGGGAGATAGCAGAGATGAAACATAGAGGGAAAATCTGCATAATAATTGCCTATGTACCCTTGCGAGAAATGTTTGGTTATGCTACAATTCTACGCTCATTGACCCAGGGAAGGGGAAATTATGTTATGGAATTTGCAAAGTTTTCTGAAGTTCCGGCGAATGTATTGAAGAAAATACTTGAAGAGTTGTAACAGGAGGTGAGTAATGGCTAAAGGAAAATTTGAAAGAAAGAAACCGCATTTAAACATAGGAACGATAGGACACGTGGACCATGGTAAATCAACCTTAACCAGTGCGATAACCATGGTACTGTCAAAAAAGGGATGGGCGGACTATCAGCCATTGGATGAGATAGACAAAGCTCCCGAGGAGAAAGAAAGAGGATTGACCATCCAGATAGCCCACATAGAGTATGAAACAGAAAAGCGGCACTATGCACACATAGATTGCCCTGGTCATGCAGATTACATAAAGAATATGATAACCGGCGCTGCACAGATGGATGGTTCAATATTGGTGGTCAGTGCAGCAGACGGTCCCATGCCCCAGACAAGAGAGCATATCCTGCTTTCCAGGCAGGTGAATGTGCCGGCTATGGTAGTATTTTTGAACAAGGTGGACCAGGTAGATGACGAAGAGTTGCTGGAGCTGGTAGATTTAGAAGTAAGAGACCTGTTGAGCAAGTACGAGTACCCCGGCGATGATACACCGGTAATCCAGGGAAGTGCTTTGAAGGCGCTGGAATGCGGCTGCGGGAAGGAAGATTGCCAGTGGTGCGGTAAGATATGGGAGCTGATGAAGGCAGTGGATGATTATATCCCTGAGCCGGTGAGAGACACGGAGAAACCCTTCTTGTTAGCGATAGAAGATATTTTCTCCATAACCGGGCGAGGGACCGTGGTAACCGGAAGAGTGGAAAGAGGGAAAATTAATGCCGGAGATGAGATAGAGATAGTAGGGCTGGGAGAAACCAGGAAGACAGTGGCAACCTCCCTGGAGATGTTCAGGAAAGAACTCGACCAGGCAGTAGCAGGAGATAACGTCGGTATTCTGTTAAGGGGGATTGGGAAGGATGAGGTGGAAAGGGGAATGGTAGTGGCAAAGCCCGGGAGTATAACCCCGCATAGAATATTCAAAGCACAGGTTTATGTATTGACAAAAGAAGAGGGAGGCAGGCATACACCATTCTTCACCGGCTATAAGCCGCAGTTTTATATGAGGACCACGGATGTAACCGGCACGATAAAGTTGCCCGAGGGTGTGGAGATGGTAATGCCTGGGGATAATATAGAGATGGAAGTAGAGTTGATGAAGCCAGTGGCTTTAGAGCCTGGTTTGCGGTTTGCAATAAGAGAAGGGGGACATACAGTAGGAGCAGGAGTGGCAACAGAAGTTATCAAATAGGACAGCTTACTACTTCTTAAAAGGTAAACAATGATTAAAAAGAAGAGAGAGGAGATTACTCGCATAAAGGTCCTCCCATAAGGATATAAAATATGGCTACTGAACAGCAGAGAATACGGGTGAAATTGAAAGGGTACGATCACAGGGTCCTGGATGCTTCCTGTAAGGAAATCATCCAGACGGCAGAAAGAACAGGAGCGAAAACGGTGGGCCCCATACCTCTTCCTACCAGGAGAGAAAGGTACACGGTAACTCGTTCCCCGCATATTGACAAACGGTCTATGGAGACGTTTGAGATAAGGACTCACAAGAGATTGCTGGAGATAGTAGAGCCTTCTCCTCGCACGATAGATGCTTTAATGAGGTTGAGTCTTCCTTCCGGAGTGCACGTGGAGATAAAGTTGTAGAGGGTTAAGATGATGGGAATAATAGGTAAAAAACTTGGTATGACCCAAATCTTTGACGGGGAGAAAAATGCAGTCCCTGTCACTGTGATAAAAGCAGGGCCTTGCGTGGTGGTAAGGAAGAGGACGGAAGAGAAGGATGGTTATACTGCTGTGCAGTTAGGCTTTGAAGAAGTAAAGAATAAAAAAGTTTCCAAGCCTTTGCTTGGCTATTTTCGCAAGCATAAGATAACTCCTCAACGAATACTGCGGGAATTTTCCTGGAAAGATGTAGATTCAATAAAAGAAGGGGATGTGGTAAGCGTGGATATATTTGAAGGGTATAAGTTTGTGGATATAGAAGGAAATACAAAGGGAAAAGGGTTCCAGGGAGTGGTCAAGAGGTGGGGGTTTGCCGGAGGGCCTGCCAGCCATGGAGCTAAACAGTGGCACAGAAGGACGGGCTCTATCGGAGCATCCTCCTGGCCCTCACGGGTATTTAAAGGCAGAAAGATGCCGGGAAGGTTAGGCGGCAAGAAAGTTACGGTTAAAAACTTGGAAATAGTGGAAGTGCAGAAAGAAAAGGACCTGCTGTTGGTTAAAGGGGCGGTCCCTGGGTT
>Ga0256830_1001182_pt1 | contig 18804 bp, 20 predicted proteins | sample 128326metaG_FD_190537 | JGI IMG/M metagenome (GOLD analysis project Ga0256830, IMG submission 190537) | Hydrothermal vent microbial communities from Lau Basin, Pacific Ocean - 128-326 | ecosystem: Environmental > Aquatic > Marine > Hydrothermal vents | place: Pacific Ocean: Lau Basin | collected... | reverse complement strand
GAAAACTGAACGCTGAACAATGAACGCTGAACAATGAACGCTGAACGCTGAAGCGCTGAGGGGGCTGAGGACGCTGAAAACTGACCGCTGAACGCTGAAGCGCTGAGGGGGCTGAGGACGCTGAAAACTGACCACTGAAAACTGAAAACTGAATACTGACCACTGTTCCCCCTTACGGAATCGCCACTGTCACGATGATGGGCAGGTGGTCGGAGGCCGTGGTCTGGGGGATGTCGAGGCCGGAGACGGCCAGATCGGGGCTGGTCCAGATGTAGTCGATCTGGCGGTTGGGATCGGGGGAGGGGAAGGTGAATGCCTGGGCCGGGGGCAATGATTGGGTGACGGAAACCAGCCCGGCGCGGACCAGCATCTGAATTTCGGGCGTGTCTGGGGTGGCGTTCAGGTCGCCGAGCAGCACGGTGCGCGGCGCGTTGTTCCACTCGTCCAGCAGCACGGCTGTCTGCGCCTGGCGGATGTCGCTGCCGTCCCCGCGGTGGTGCAGGTGGGTGGCGATCACGGTGAGGGTCTCGCTGCCCAGGTCGATCTCGGCGCGGAGGTAACCGCGGCGCAGCAGCAAGGTGTCCGGCGGCAGGGGACGGGTGGCCGCCTCCAGGATGGGGTAGCGCGACAGCAGCGCGTTGCCCCACTGCGCGTCCGCGGTCGGCCCCCAGACGTAGGCCATACCCAGCCGCCGCGCCAGCCAGGTGAGCATGTCCAGCGAGCCGGTGGTCAGGTAGCCGCGGGACACTTCTTGCAGCGCGACCACATCTGCGCCGCTGGCTTCGATCTGCCGCGCCAGCCGTTCGATGGAGAGCTGCCCCGCGGTGTCGAAACCCATGTGCAGGTTGTAGGTCATCGTGCGCACAGAGCGGCCCGGTTCGGGGAGTGCGGGGGCGGGCGCGAGCCAGTTGAGCGGCATGAGCAGCGGCCCGATCAGAAAGAGTGTCGCCATCAGGGCGTAGACAGGCCGGAACACGGTGGCTGCCACCGGGCTTCGGCCGCGGAAGACGACCGGCCACACAGCCAGCAGTCCGGCTGCCACCGGAATCACCCCCCGCGGGAAACCCAGCGCGATGTCCAGCCCCACGTAGTACAGAAACGCCAGCACCACGAACAGCATCATCCCCCCCGCGTGCAACACGCCCAACCGTTTCAGGCCCGGCAACGGATCGCCAGCGGTGGCGCGCACCAGCAGCATGAACACCGTGGGGGAGGCGAATAAAGCCAACAGAATCAGCACCCCTGCGGGGGAACCGCGGGCCTCGATGGCTGCGCCCGCCAGGAATGCGAGCGCGGCACCCGGGCCGGCCCACCGCACCCCGCGCGGGGTGCGCGCCCCGATCGGGATGAGCGCCAGGCCGGCCGCGTTCCCGGCAACCGTCCACCCGGCAGCCACGGGCAGGCTCCAGCCGGTCAGCGCGGCGGTGCGCGCCATGTTCTGCACAATCAGCATTTGCAGCAGCAGCCAGGGGCCGAACGCCAGCAGAGGCAAGGCCTCTTTCCAGGCCGCGTCCCCCTCATCGGGGGCATCGAAGTCTTGCAGCAAGACCATCAACACCGCGGCCAGAAAGACCACCAGCATCAGCGGGTACACGCCAGCGCGCCAGGATAAATCGAGCGTGCCCAGCGCGGCGAACAGCGCGGTGTCGAAGGCCATCCCCAGCAGGAAGCCCGTCCCGAAACGGAGGAGCGGTTCCGGGCCGCGGGCGCGCGCCGCGGCCCAGGCCAGGGGCACGAACCACAAGAACAGCACCACGCCCACAGCCGCAGCCGCGAAATCAATCGCCGAAGAGGTCGAAATCTGCTCGATCACCCGCGCGGTTGCCAGCCCGGCCACCGTGACCCACATGGCGCGGCGCGCGCCGATGCTCCAGCGCACCAGCGGGGCCAGAAAACCGAGCGCAAACAGCCCCAGCGCAATCGGCGCCAGCGTCAGCGAACCGATCCCCACCGAATCGCGCAGATACTGCTGGAACAGCGGCAGCAGCAGGCGCATCATCTGCAAACCGAAAACCACGGTGAGGGAGACCATGTTTTGATTCCCGATTCCCAATTCTCGATTCCCGCTTCCCAAACCCTGTCTACCTGCTCACATCCCGCCGCCCGAGGTGCAGCGTGTTGAATGTCAAATAAAACACGAATAGAATGGCCGCGAACATGAGCCAGAACCCGACGGCCTCCCGGTTTTGGATGGGGTGGCGGATGGGGGTCAGTACATCACGCAGCAGGCGCAGGGGGTTGGTGAACACATCCCAACTGTTCCAGCGCAGCTCGCGGCCCACGTAGACGCCGAAACTGCTCAACGCGATCACCCCGCAGGCGAACAACCAGCCTGCGATGTGCCCCGCGATCTTGGCGATCACCTCCTGCATGGCGCGCAGGGAAGCAAACCCCAGGAAGACGCCGGTGATGGCCGCGCTGCTCAACATGCCCACATCGTACCAAAGCGGCACGCGAGGGTGTTTTTGCAGGTGCAGCAAATCGGTGAGAAGGTAGGGCGCGTTGGGCAGGAACAGCAGCCACAAACCGCTAAACAGCAGGATCAGCAACCAGTTACGCCGGTCACGATGGAACAGCGCGCTGGCCCCCAGCCCGAACAGATAGGGCAGCCAGGCCAGGAACAAATTCCAGGCCAGAAAGGTGAACAAATACGAGCCGCTCCACCAGATGCGCGCTACCAGGAATCCCACCGACAACGCGCTGGCCAGCGCCAGGGGGTAGAACAGGTTGGCAGCCAGAAAATGGTGAAACGCCAGGGTTTTTCGGACGATGGCTTGCATAGTCACCTCCAATGGTAGGATTATAACGCGGTTTGGAGGCGGCGCGGTTGCCAGGCAGGGCTTTTCAATGTTCATGCCCACCCCCCGACTCGACGTTGGTATAATTCATAGGACTTACGCACTTGAAAAGTCGCACCCAGACCTCACAGGTCTCAAAGCGCATGGAGATGCCCGGATGCAATCTATTCTGGGTAAAATCTTCCTGCATCGTGTGGTAGTAGACCTGTGAGGTCTCAATTACCCAATTACCCAATTACCCATTACCCATCCTTCGACTACGAGCGGACTTCGTCCGCCCTCCGCTCAGGATGTAATTACCCAATTACCAATACCCAATTACCCAACACCCATGCTGATCACAAACGCCACCCTCCTCTCCTTCGACGAAGAAGGCCAGCCCCTCAGCGATCACGCCCTCTACATCGAGGATGGTAAGATCGCGGCCATTGGCCCGCAGAAAGCCTTGCAAGCCTGGTACCAGGACGCGGAAACCCTCGACGCCCGCGGGCAGTACGTCATGCCCGGCAACATCTGCGCGCACACCCACTTCTACGGCGCGTTCGCCCGCGGCATGGCCATCCCCGGCGCGCCCCCCAAAGATTTCCCCGAAATTCTGCAAAAACTGTGGTGGCCGCTCGACAAAGCCCTGGACGCCGAGGCCGTGCGCTATTCCGCCCTCGTCATGCTGATTGACGCCATCAAAAACGGCACCACCACCCTGATCGACCACCACGCCTCCCCCAACGCCATCCCCGGCTCCCTGGACGTGATCGCCGACGCGGTAGAGCAGGCCGGTCTGCGCGCGGTGCTGTGCTACGAAGTCACCGACCGGGACGGCGCGGCCAAAGCCAAAGCGGGCATCGAAGAAAACGTGCGCTTCATTCGGAAATCGAAAAGCGAGAAGCGAAAATCGAGAATCGCGGCCACGTTTGGGCTGCACGCCAGCCTGACCCTTTCGGACACCACCCTGGATGCCTGCCGGGAGGCCGCGCCCGAAGGCACCGGCTTTCACATCCACGTCGCGGAGCACGAAGCCGACGAGTACGACAGCCTGGCAAAATCCGGCACCCGCGTGGTGGACCGGCTGCACAAACACGGCCTGCTCGGCCCCCACACCATCGTGGCCCACGGGGTACACGTGGACGCCCGCGAAATCGCGCTGCTGGCCGAGACCGAAACCTGGGTCACCCACCAGCCGCGCTCCAACATGAACAACGGCGTGGGCGTCGCGCCGGTCGAATCGCTGATGCGCGCCGGCGTCAACGTCTGCCTGGGCACAGACGGCTTCCCGCACAGCATGTGGGAAGAAGCCCGCTTCGCCTACATGCTGCAAAAAGTCCACCACCGTGACCCGCGGCGGATGCCCGGCGACGACGTGTACCGCATGTTGACCGCCAACAACGCGGCCCTGGTGGAACAGTTCTTCCCCGATCCCATCGGCGTGCTGGCCGAAGGCGCGGTCGCCGACCTGATCTTCGTCGATTACCACCCCCACACCCCCCTGACCTACGGCAACCTGCCCTGGCAGATCATCTTCGGCTTCCACGAAAGCATGGTCACCACCACCATCTGCGGCGGCCAGGTGCTGATGCGCGACCGCCAACTGCTCACCCTCGACGAGGCCGCCATCACCGCCGCGGCGCGCCAGCTCGCCCCCAAAATCTGGGAACGCTACCGGACGTTTGTGGGGTGATTCGGGAGTCGAGGATCAGTGTTCAGTGTTCAGTATTCAGTGGTCAGTGTTCAGTGGTCAGTGTTCAGTAGTCAGTGTTCAGTGGCCAGTCAACCATCCAACTAAGAACCAAATCACCAAGAGCCAACTATGAAATCACTCCCCACCATCGCACTGTTGGGCGGCACGGGCAAAGAAGGCCCGGGGCTGGCCCTCCGCTGGGCCTACAACGGCTACCCGATCATCATCGGCTCCCGCCAGCACGAGAAGGCCCAGGCCACTGCCGAAAAACTCAACCACACCCTGGGGATCGACACCATCCAGGGCTACGAAAACGGCACCGCAGCCCGCAAAGCGGACATCTGCGTGCTGACCGTGCAATATCAAGCGCACCAGGCCGCGTTGACTGGGCTAAAGGACGATTTACAGGGCAAAATTCTGGTGGACGCCACCGCGCGGGTGGATTTCCGCGCCCCGGCCCCACCCCCGCCCCCCTCCGCGGGGCGCATCGCCCAGGACATCCTCGGCCCCGGCGTGCGCGTGGTCGCCGCGCTGCAAACCGTGCCCGCGCACGCGCTCAAAAAGAACCTCGGCCAGCCCCTGGATTTCGACGTGCTGGTCTGCGCCGACGATCTGGACGCCGCGCAGCAGACCATGCGCCTGATCGAGGGCGCGGACATGCGCGCCTACTACGCCGGGCATCTGGACAATGCCATCGTGGTTGAAGGTTTGACCTCTATCCTGATCAGCCTGAACAAGCACTACAAAATCAAAACCGCCAGCATCCAGGTGACGGGGATCGAGTAGCCGGACGCGTGGCACTCGTCTGACTGCCCCCCGCGGGTGGGGGGCTGTTTGCGCGCCGGCCACTGGCGATGTGATGCCGTAACCCCCCTGCTGATTCTGGAAATCCGCCTTTTTTCTCTTGACACAAAGAACTCTTTTGTGTAAAATACTCTGTAATACAGAGCAATTTGCGAAAACAGGAGAACGCTGATGGAAATTTCTCCACAAGATGCCAGAAAATCTTTGGACGACGTACAGCGCATCACCGAACAGACCCGCCGGGTATTGGCCAGTGGTGGCGCGCCGTACTATCTGCTCCTGTGGGGCGCGATCTGGTTGGTCGGTTTTACCCTCACCCAGTTTGTTGATGAGCGGGCCTGGGTTTTGGGGATGGTGTGGGGCGTTTTGGACCTGATCGGTGCGATAGGCTCCGCTTGGATCGGGTTTCGTCTTTCCCAGCGGGTGAGGAGCCAGATAATGAGTGTCCGCATCGGGCTGTTCTGGCTGGCCCTGCTGGGGTACGCTGCCCTGTTGGTGTTTCTCTCCCGCCCGGACAGCAAGGAATTGATAGCCCTGTTGATCGTTGTGATGGCGATGTTCGGCTACGTTGCGATGGGGTTGTGGCTGAATTCTGCTGTGATCGTCTGGATTGGTTTGGGAGTCACGCTGCTCTCGCTGCTGGGATATTTCTTTTTGCGGGATTTTTTCAGCCTGTGGATGGCGGTCTTGGGCGGCGGCACGTTGATGGCCAGCGGGTGGTGGATGCTCAAAGCCTGGAGATAGCCCGATGGCGGAGTTGAACGAACTCATTCACCAGTCTGTGCGCCTGCGCATCATGGCCGCGCTCACCGCGCTGCCGGAGGGCACTGAAATCGAATTCAGCGCGCTGCGAGATTTGCTCGATCTCACCGACGGCAACCTGGGCGCGCATTTGCGCAAACTGGAGGACGCCGGTTACGTGACGGTGAACAAAACGTTCGTTGGCCGGCGGCCCAAAACCTTTCTCTCGGCCTCTCCCGCGGGAAAACAGGCCTTCGAAGCCCACGTGGCCGCGCTCAAAGAGATCATTGCTTGAGTTCGAGATTAGTGATTCGAGATTGGATATTCGATATTCGATATTCGGTCACCCACGGAGGTTTAAAAATGGAACTGGCTGTACAGGTCGAACACTTGCACAAGAGCTACCCGAACGTGGTAGCCGTGGACGATGTCTCCTTTGAGATTCAACCAGGGGAGATTTTCGGCATGGTGGGCCCGAACGGGGCCGGGAAGACCACTACCATCGAGTGTCTGGAAGGGCTGCGGAAGCCCGACCGCGGCACGGTGCGCGTGCTGGGGCTGGACCCCCAGCAGGACGGCTACGCCCTGCACCAGCGGATCGGGGTACAGTTGCAGGAGTGCGAGCTTCCCCCGCGGCTGAAGGTCTGGGAGGCCTGCCAGTTGTTCGCGTCCTTTTATGTCCGCAGCGTTTCCTGGGAAGGCCTGCTGGAGCGGCTTGGCCTGTCCGAAAAACGTGATGCCTACGTCGGCAAACTGTCGGGCGGGCAGAAGCAGCGGCTGTACATCGCTCTGGCCCTGATCAACGACCCCGAGATGGTCTTTCTGGACGAATTGACCACCGGCCTGGACCCCCAGGCGCGGCGCGCCATGTGGGATTTCGTGCGCCACATCCGCGACCAGGGCAAGACCGTGTTCCTCACCACCCACTTCATGGACGAAGCCGAAACGCTCTGCGACCGGGTCGCCATCATGGACCGGGGGAAGATCATCGCCCTGGACTCGCCCGAGAACCTGGTCCGCCGGTTGGGGGCCGAAAAGCGCGTCATTTTCTCCGCGAACGGCGATTTTTCGCCCCACGTGCTGGAGGCGGTGGACGGGGTGAGCAGGGTGGAGCGCAGCGGGGACCGCGTGGTGGTGTACGGCACGGGCGACCGGTTGATCAGCCGCGTGGTCGCCGCGTTGGAGCAGAACCGCTGCGATTTTCAAGACCTGCGCGTCCAACAACCCAATCTGGAAGATGTTTTCCTGTCGCTGACCGGTCGCGAAATGCGAGAATAAAGGAGAGAACATGAACACCTGGAAGACTTTGACCCTGACACAATTCAAACTCTACCTGCGCGAGCCGATGGCTTTCTTCTTCACCCTGATTTTCCCGGCCATGTTGCTGTTGTTGTTCGGCGCGATGTTCGGCAACCAGCCGGACCCGTTCTTCAACCCGGATTACGGCTACGTAGACTACGAGACCCCGGCGTTGATCGCTTTGATTCTGGTCACTATCGGGGTGATGAACATCCCGATCAAGATCAGCAGCGAACGGGAACACAAGGTGTTGCGCCGCTACCGGGCCACCCCCCTGCGCCCCATCGTCTACCTGCTGGCCGACATCGCCATGAACTTCCTGGTCGCGCTGGCGGGCACCGGTCTGCTGCTCGTGGCCGGAGTGTTGGCTTTTCGACTTCGTCTGGCCTCCGATTGGCCCCAGGTCGCGCTGGCTTTTTCCCTCACCATGCTGTCTTTTGCCGCGCTGGGGTATTTGATCGCCGCGCTGGCCCCCACCGCGCGGGTCGCGCAGGTGGCCGGTACCGTGTTGTTTTTCCCCATGATGTTTCTCTCCGGCGCGGCCATGCCGGTCGAAATCATGCCGGAGTGGCTGCAAAAAGTGAGCAACGCGCTGCCCATGACCCACGCGGTGCGGCTGTTGCAGGGGCTGTGGTTTGGCGAGGGCTGGGGCGGCTATCTCGACGAGGCGGCCTACCTGAGCGGGGTTTTGCTCGTCTGCACGCTGATCGCGGCGCGCGCCTTTCGCTGGGAGTGAGGCCCGTGCCCCTGACACTGACTCCCCTGCCCGGTATCCCCTCGGTCCAGCCCGGCGACGATCTGGCGGCCCTCATACTGGAGGGGGTGCGGCTCGCCGGTCTGCAACTCGAAACCAACGACATCCTGGTCCTGGCGCAAAAGATCGTCTCCAAAGCCGAGGACCGCCGCGTGCATCTGGCAACGGTCGCACCCTCCCCCGAGGCGCAGGCGCTGGCCGCGCAAACCGAAAAAGACCCCCGGCTGGTGGAACTGATTTTGCGCGAGAGCAACGAGGTGCTGCGATACCGCCCCGGCCTGATCATCGTCGAGCACAAGTTGGGCTTCGTGTGCGCCAACGCGGGGATCGACCACTCCAACGTGGCAGGGGGCGAGGAGTGGGTGCTGTTGCTGCCCGAAAACCCGGATGAGTCCGCCCGCCAACTGCGCTACCGGCTGGAAGCGGCCACCCAAACCCGGCTGGGGGTGCTGATCATCGACTCGCATGGCCGCGCCTGGCGCAACGGCACGGTCGGGATGACCATCGGGATCAGCGGGCTGCCCGGGCTGGTGGACCTGCGCGGGCAGCCCGACCTGTTCGGGCGGGCGCTGCGCGTCACCCAGATCGGGGCCGCGGACGAGCTGGCCGCGGCAGCCTCGCTGGCTATGGGTCAGGCCGCGGAGGGCACGCCGGTGGTGCACGCGCGGGGGTTTCCGTATCCGTTACGAGAGGGGAGTCTGGTAGAATTGCTGCGAGAGAAGTCAATGGATTTGTTTCGATAGATGGACACGGTTTTTTCTGATTTTAGGGCCGCACATTTGAATTGGCCGATGCTCACTGCGTTCGTATGCCACAGCCCCAAGCCACGCTTCTCGTTCCGCTCGCATGGCCGCATTGACCAGGATGCGGATCAGATCGGGCAGATAATCCAGACCATTGGCGACTATGCCCTCTAACAACTCGATTGGTAAGGTAAAATTCTCTTGGTGGGTCATGGTGTTACTCCTTTTCTTTTGGTTTATCGCCTGAAGGATACACCAGACCCACCTCTCGGCGTAACAGGAATTTACAGAAAATAGTTTACACTAATCGCTGCGCGGCCATCTGAAGGAGATGTACACCCGCCTGGGCGTCTCCAACGCCATGGCCGCGGTTCTGGCAGCCCTGCGCGCCGGCATTCTCTCCTTAACGACTCCCCCGACCACCGACCACTGAATACTGAACACTGAATACTGAACACTGAACACTGAACACTGAACACTGGCCACCTTTCCCCCTCACCACACCCGCTTGCCCAACGCGGACAGGATCAGCTCCACCGCCAGGGAGGCGGTCTTGTTGCGCTCGTCCAAAATCGGGTTGACCTCGACGAAATCCATGCCCACCAGCTTGCCGCTTTCTGCGATCATCTCGCAGATCAGATGCGCTTCGCGGTAGGTCAGCCCACCCTGGACCGGGGTGCCCACGCCAGGCGCGTAGAGCGGGTCCACGCTGTCCATGTCAAAGCTCAGGTACAGCCCGTCGGTGCCGCGGGTGGCGATGTCCAGCGCCTGCTGCATGACGGTGTTGATGCCGTAGCTGTCCACCTCGTGCATGGAGAAGACGCGCACCCCGGCCTGGCGCAGGTTGTCTCTCTCGCCGGGGTCGAGGTCGCGGGCCGCGACGATGGCGATGTGCGCGGGTTCGACCGCGGGGGCCGGCTCCTGCCCGTTCAGGCCGACCAGCCGCGGGTCGCCGCGGCCGGTCAGGGCTGCCAGGGGCATCCCGTGAATGTTGCCGGAGGGGGTGGTTTCGGGGGTGTTGAAGTCCGCGTGCGCGTCCACCCACAGCAGACCGAGCTTTCGGCCCTGTGTCGCGCCGCGCACCGAGCCGAGCGACAGGCTGTGGTCCCCGCCCAGCACGATGGGGAAGTGGCCTTCTGCCATCACCGCGGCCACGCGCTGCATCAAGTCAGCGGCCACCGGCGCGACGCAAGCCACGTTGCGCAGGTTGGGTTCGGAGTCCGAGGCGCACATCTCCGGGATGGGCACCTCCACATTGCCGGACTCGTGAATCTCGCAGCCCAGCGCGGCCAGGCCGTCTTGCAATCCGGCATAACGGATCGCGCTGGGGCCCATGTCCACTCCGCGGCGGCCTGCGCCGAAGTCCATCGGCACACCGATCAGATCGATTTGCATGGTACGTTTCCTTTCCGGGTGAACGTTCAATCCCCCAAAATGTTTCGCAACGTTTTCAGGTGCATCTGATTATCGAAAATCGCCTGCACCGGGATGCTGAACCCTTCGACAGCCACGCTGTGCAGGCGACCATCCTGTACTTTGACCCGCAACTCATACGCCTCGGCCCCTTCCCGGAGCGCATACTGTTCCACCGTCTCCCGGTCCGGGTCTACGATCCAGTATTCGGCCACGCCGTGGAGCGCATAATCCTCGAATTTGACGCCGCGGTCGATCTCTTCGGTGGAGGGGGAAAGCACTTCGACCACGAAATCCGGCGCGGGGAATTTGATCTGCTCGGGGCTGAATTTCTGGGCGCGTTCCCGCTTGAAGAAGCAGATGTCGGGTTCGTAGTCGTTGCGCGTCAGCGTCACCAACACTTTCTCGTGCCGGACCATCCCAAGCTGGTGGCGTCTGACATAAGCCGACAACAGGGTAAACAGATTATCGCTGGCCTGGCTATGGCGTAACTTCACTGGTGACTGCACAACCACCTCCCCGTTGATGAATTCCACCTTCTGGTCTTCGGTGATTTCTTCGTAAAACTGCTCACGGCGGGCGCGTTCGGCCTCCAGCACGGTCTGGAAGCGCCGCAGGTAGAACGGCAGCCTGGGCGAGCGTAAAAGCCGGTCCGCAATCGCATCCTGGGAGAGATCGAACATGGGAGAACTCATACTGGTATTGTACCCTAAAGCACCTGGGTGATCCGCAGCCAGTCGCCGCCTTTCTGCTGGTTCGCCTTCCCAATCGCCTCCGCAGCCCCCAACACCACCACGTGCCCGCCGCGGCGGAGGTGGTCCAGCACCTCTGCAAAGGCCTTGAAATCGGCCTGGGTGGTGGAGAGCACCTGGTCGCGCAATTGCTGGCGGTTTTCCTCAGTAACGCCAGCCAGGTAGCGGGTCAACGAGGTGTAGCCTCTGGCGTCCGGCAACTGGTAGGCGTCCATGTCGCCGATGGTGCCGATGATGGCTTTGGTCAGCTCGTCTCGGCTCAACGCCAGGCCGCGCAAGAAATCGCTGGTGCGGTCGTAATTTTCCAGGGTCAGCAACAGGTTGGGGTCACGGTATGAGCCGAACCCGAACAGGCCGGAGATGCGGTCGAAGGTGGCAAATCCGCCGTATGCGCCGCCCTGGACGCGCACCTTCTCCCACAGCCAGGTGGTGCCCAGATATTTGCGGATAACCAGCGCGGAGCCATGGGAGTGATAGCCGTACTCGAACAGATTGCCGCCCTTGCCCACGTAGTTGACCTGCGCGGGGATGGTGAACCCCTCGTTGGTGGGGTAGCGCGCCCGGGACCAGTCCACCCGGCTGACAGGGTGATTGGGAAGCGCGGCCAGGAAATCCGCGAGTTGCGGGCGCACCTGCCGCCAGTTTTCCGCGTCCACCGTGACGTTGACGATCATGTTCGCCCGGCTGATCAGGCGTTTGCGAATGGCTTCGAGCTTTGCCAACACCGAGGGCCAGTCGTTTTCCACGGCTTGCACCAGCCCGCGAACGAAAAACAGATTTTCCAGGCCGCCCATCTGCTCCGAGACCCATCCGGCCTCGTTGAAGTGCGCCTTCAAGCGGCGGCTGACCACCGAATGGCCGCCGGGGATCAGGCCGGTCTCTTTGCGGGCTTTGGATTCCAGCACCATCTGGCGGAAGCGTTCCCGGTTGTCGAAGCGGACGGTGAGCAAAACGTCTTGCAAGATCGCCAACAGGTCTGTGGTCTGGGCGATGGTGCCTTTGCCGCGCAAAAACAGCCAGGTGGTCCCGGTCGAATCCCCCATCACCGAAGAAACGTAGGTGGCGGGGCTGATCCCGCCGGTTTTGCGGCCAATGCGCTGGGTGAGGGTGACGAAATCCTCGCTTTCGGTGCCCATCTGGAGCAGCCCGCGGCTGAACAGCGGCACGTAGGGCAGCAGCTCTTGGGGCAGGGTGTGCAGGTCGAAGCCCACATCCAGGTACAGGATGCCGTTGGTGAACAGGTCGTGCAGCAGCACCCGGACATTTTGTTCTTCGACGATTTCGAGGGGGATGCGTTTGTTCTCTTTGTCCAGGTCTTCGAGAGTGAGGCGGGGGAGGGTGGCCAGGGCTTCCGGCGGGTCAGGCGTGTTCTGGATTTCCTTGAGCCGCCGGGCCTCTTCGATCACGGCCTGCAGGTCTTGTTCGCTCATCCGGGCGCGGGCTTTTTCCAGACGTTCGCGCTCCGCGGCCTCGATGCGGCTGCGTTCCTCGGGGTCGGGTTTGAGCAAGAGCGTGAGGCGGTGGGGGTTTTCGAGAAGATAGGTGCGAATCAGCCCCTCGAAAAACCGCTCGCCCGCGGCGATTTTCTCTTTGATGGCGGCCAAGGGGGCCTCGAAGAAGAGCGGCTCGATGGGGTCGGCGTCGTAAATCCAGGAGGACAGGCAGCGCAGCATGAACACCAGCCCGCGCGGGTAGCCGCCGGTGTTGTTTTCGCGCAGCCGGAACTCGACGGTGTTGAGCGAGGCTTCCACCGTGTGGGGGTCGATGCCCTCTGCGGCCAGGGATTCGAGGGTGTCCAGCACCAGACGCTCGACCCGGTCGGCGTTCTCCTCGGCCACGCCTTTCAACCCGGCGCCGAAGGCGAGCTGGCGCAGGTGGGTTTGCAAGCCGCCGATCACGTCCTCGCCCAGGCCGGAGTCGATCAGGGCTTTGTACAGCGGCGCGGCGGGCGTGCCGATCAGGATGTGCTCCAGGATGCTCAAGGCCAGGGTTTCTTCGCGGCGGGTGGCCTCGGTCAGCATCCAGTTGACGGTCAGGAAGGCTTTCTGGTCGCTCTCCTCGCCGGTGGCATAGCCAAAAACGGCCCGCCTGGGTTCGGGGAAACGCGGCTGGAGGGGGATGGCTGAGGGGGGATCGATGGGGTCGAAATCTTTGAGGTATTCGTGGATGATGCGCAGGCGTTCTTCGGGGTCGTCGTCGCCGTAGAAGTAGATGTAGGCGTTGCTGGGGTGGTAGAAGGTGTCGTGGAATTGTTTGAACTGCTCGTAGGTCAGATCGGGAATGACCAGCGGATCACCGCCGGAGTCGTGCCGGTAGGGGGTGTCGGGGAACAGGGCGCGCTGGGTGTAGGTGTAGAGCAGGTTTTCGGGGGAGGAGTAGCTGCCCTTCATTTCGTTGAACACCACGCCTTTGAACGAAAGCGGCTGGTCCGGGCTATCCAGCTCGTAGTGCCAGCCTTCCTGCTCCAACGTGTGCCGCGGGATGAGCGGGTGAAAGACCGCGTCCAGGTACACGTCCATCAGGTTATAAAAGTCTTTCAGGTTGGTGCTGGCGACCGGGTAGCAGGTTTTGTCCGGGAAGGTGAAGGCGTTCAAAAAAGTGTTGAGCGAGCCTTTGATCAACTCGACGAAGGGTTCTTTGACCGGGTATTTGCGCGAGCCACACAGCACCGAATGCTCCATGATGTGCGGGACACCGGTGGAATCCGGCGGCGGCGTGCGGAAGGTGATGCCGAAGACTTTGTTCTCGTCGTCGGCGATCAGGGAGAGCAGCTGCGCGCCGGTTTTATCGTGGCGGTAGAGCCGCGCCAGGGTGTTGATTTCGGGAATGTGGGTTTCTTTGAGTAGCGTGAACATAGGGTTGGTTGGTTGCTTGGTTCGTGGTTGGTATGTTGGCCTTACGCCTGGCTTCTTGTCTGTTCTCCAGAGGACATTGCTTGACCTAGTCCACAACTTAGTCTACAATCATAACGTTCATCGTGAGTACTTACGCGCCTCATACCTGCGATTGCTTGTGTCATTCTGAGTGATAGCGAAGAATCTCAGCGATGGTGAGGGAGATTCTTCGGGCACTTCGTGCCCTCAGAATGACCGGGGACGGATGACCGGGGACGGGGTCGGGGCGACCGGCCGGTCGCCCTGACAGTCGCCCCGACGGTCGCTGCGCTCCGGATTCTTCGGTCGCTGCGCTCCGGATTCTTCGGTCGCTGCGCTCCCTCAGAATGACATGACAGGTTGCGCTCCCTTAGAATGACGGGGTTGTGTGTCATTCTGGGAGCTTACGCAGGAGCTCGTAATGGCACAAACCCGTACTCGATTTCATCAACTGTGTAAGTCCTCTCATCATTTGTATTTGCGGAGGTAGTATCTATGCCCACGGTGGTAAACATTCATGAAGCCAAAACACATCTCTCCAAACTGCTGGTACGCGTGGCAGCCGGTGAGGAGATCATCATCGCGCGAGCCAACCGGCCGGTTGCCCGGCTGGTGCCGATTCTCCAACAACAGGCCCGCGTCCCGGGCAGCGCGCGGGGGAAAATATGGATCGCCCCGGATTTTGACGCGCCATTACCGCCTGACGTGTTGAAAACCTTCGAGGGCGAGCAAACATGAAAGTCCTACTGGACACACACGCCTTTCTCTGGTGGATCGAGGATAATCCGCAACTCTCCTCTCCGGCGCGGGAAATCATTCGTGACGGCGCCAATCAGGTTTACCTGAGCGCGGCCAGCGGGTGGGAAATGGTTATCAAAGCCCGGTTGAACAAATTGAAATTGCCTGCCGAGCCGGCGCGTTTCATTGCCGAACAACTCACACACAATGCCTTTCACAGCCTTCCTATTCGCTTGAGCCACGCACTCCACGTATTCCACCTCCCCCTCCTCCACCGGGACCCCTTCGACCGGATTTTGGCCGCGCAAAGCCTGCTGGAAAAAATGCCCCTCGTGACCGCGGACCCGCAGCTTGCGGCGTATGGCATCGAAGTGGTCTGGTAATCATTGTTCGTTTGAAAGCACGCCCTCCAGCCAGGCATGAACCCGCTCCACACTCTCGCGCCAGTTGTGTTCGAGCATCAGGTCGTGCCCGGCCTCCTCGATGCTGAGAAAATCGGCCTGGTAGTGGGCCGCGGTGCGCTGGAGGCCCTGGAGTGAGATGACCGCATCTTCTTCGCCTGCCACCACCAGCATCGGGGTTTGCACGTTTTCAGGGGGATACCAGAAGGGAGGATTGTGTTGGAAAAGCACCAGCATGGACTCCGGCCCCAGCCGAGCGTGCAGTTCTTCGGGGGAGAGCAAGGCGCGGGGGCCGATCAGCTTGGCAGCCGCGATGTCGGGTGTGCGCACGAATGGGCTGGCGTCCCACGTCAGCAGCATCAACGGGAACACCGCGGGGTCGCGTTTCAACAGCAGGGGCACGCCGTCGGCCAACACACTATGGGCCACCATCGGGGTCAGCAGCACCACGGCGGGCAAATCGTCGCCGACATAGCGCAAATACCACTGCACCAGCGCGCCGCCCATGCTGTGGCCGATCAAAACCGGCTTGCGTCCCAGGCGGGCCACTTCGTCGCGCAGAAAATTGAGGTAGTAGTCCAGCGTACACAGGTGAATGGGACGCTGCACCGGGGAGGCGCCGTGACCGGGCAGGCTAAAGGCGTGGCTCTCCCATCCCAACTCCGCCAACCGCGCCTGCCAGCGTTCCCAGCACCAGGCGCCATGCCACATACCGTGCAGCAACAGCAACGGGGTGGCGTGCCGCGGGGTTTCGGGGAGGTAGCTGACGCGCTCGATGCCGTCTTCGATAGCGTGGCGGATGGTGTATTCCTTGAAGCGCCGCGTGGTGCCGCGCAGCGAAACCCCCTTGGGAGCTTTGTTGGCCCTCTCCAGCAGAGTCTGGCGCGGCTCGTTTTTGAGCAACTGCCAGAGAATCCAGAGTTGCTGCGCGATCACATAACCGGTCAGGATACCGAGGAGGGTTTTGATGATTTTTTTCATGTCATGCCTCTTCGAGAACGGATTCCAGCGCCCGGCGGGCCAGCGTGACGGCCACATCCTGGCGATATTCCGCGGACGCCCACTGGTCCCCAGCCTCGGCGGCCACGCTGCGAACCGCCTCCTCCACCCCGTCGGGTTGCGCCGCGTCCAACGCCAGCCGGGGCGCGTCCCCCCACCCGCCGACCACCACCCGCACCCGGCCCGAGGGCCAGCGCGCCGCGGCCACACACACCACCGGCCGGTCCGCGGGGGCGCGCGCCACGTAGTGGTAGGCGAGAGCGGGTTTGGTGTTGATCTGGATGTGGGTGATGAGGGCGTTGGGTAATTGGTAATGCGTAATTGGGTAATCAGGTGATTGGGAACTTGTTCCGAGCGGAGCTTGCGCAGCCGAAGGAGTGGGCATTGGGGTACGGAGGTGGAGGAGATCGCCGAGGGGGGTCTGGCGCTCGTCGGGGAGCAGGGTGAGTACCGGGTCGAGGGCCAGCATGGCCGCGGCAAAGGGCGAACGACCGTCCGCGGCGACCAGCGTTCCGGCCACGGTGCCCGCCTGCCGGAGGTTGTAGGTCGCCTCGTGGCGGATGGCGGCCTGCAAATCGGGCTGAAGCTCCGGCGTCTCGAGCAATTGTTGCAGCGTGACCGTTGCGCCCACGTCGAGCACGCTGCCGCGGGTGGCAATCGTGTTCAGCCCCAGGTTTTGCAAATCCACCACTGCAAACCGCGCTTCGCAGGGCGCGTTGAGCACCGTGCCGCCGCCGAGCGGCAGGGTCAACGGCTGCGCGCGGGCGAGCAAATCCAGAGCTTGTTCCAGAGTGTTGGGGCGATGGTATTCGAGGATCATGGTTCTCCAGTTTCTATTCGTGTGGCTCGATGGGCACACCCAAACGCCAGCGTATCAAAGCGCGAAGGGTTTCCATCGTTTGGACAGCTTCTCGCGCGTCATCTTCCGTCGCTTGTTCACCTGGATATCGAAAAGCGATGGCAAACGTTGTCAGGAAGGCCAATGAGGCGCGGTGCGGAGTCAATTCCGAAACTTCATTTTTACACAAATCGAACAAGACGACCAGGTCATGCGTGCGGGGAAAAGAACGGCTGTTTTCGACCAACCAGGCCTTGAGATACTTTTCGACACATTGTTGCGCGTGGAAACACACTGCATCGTAAACCGCGTTTTCTGCCCGGATTTCACGTTTCGCCACCTGATAATCCCCCTCTGCTTTTTGCACCCACTCCCTGGTTTCACATTTCATGGACAACAACGCCTTTTTCGATGATTTCACTCAAAAAAGTATCGCCCTGTTTCAAACGGGCGGCGACTTCTTCAGGTGTGCGCACGATCACGTCAATGGGCAGGGGATGCTCGATAGCAGCGGCAATTTCAGCCGCTTTTCGCAGAGGCCGTTCTTTCGTGGGCATGATGACCAGTAAGTCCACATCGCTATCTTTGGTTGGTTCGCCTTTTGCAAATGAACCGAACAGCACGATTTTTTGTGGCAAAAATTTCTCCACAATTTCGGAAACAATGCTTTTGACGCGGATGTCTGTCAGCGTCGTCATGTGCTACTCCAATTTTCATACCTGCGCAAACGTGTCCACCAACAACTTTACATCCCCCCCAACGGGGTACAGAATCGGGCAGGTGGCGCCGTGGTCGATGTACTCCTGCACTTTGGCACGCGCTTCATCCGGGGTGCCGGAGGCGGTGATGCGGTGGATCAGGTCTTCGGGCACCAGGTGTTTGGCGGTCTGAATCTGCTCGTGGGTGGCAGGCCAGCCCAGAATGGACTGGATTTCGGCCACCACCTCCTGCGAAACGCCGGAGGCTTTGGCAATGTGGGGCTGCTGTGCCAGGTATTGCGTAAGCAGCTCGCGGGTGGTGTCGATGGCTTTGTCGTGGTCGTGGTCCACGGAGCAGACCACCAGTTGGGGGCGGTCGATGTCGTCCAGGGTGCGCCCGGCCTTGCGTGCGCCTCTTTCGAGCTGTTCGAGGGCGTGGTCGTTGTATTCGGGCGGCACGCAGTAATTGAGCACTGCGCCGTCCGCGATCTCGCCGGTCAGCTCCATCATCTTGGGGCCGGTGGCACCGATCATGATCGGCACATTGCGCGGCTCGCGGCGGCCATGCACCACGTCCAGCTCGATACCGTCCACGTGAACGAACTCGCCGTGGAAAGTGACCCGCTCCATGTTGAGCAGGCGGCGCAATACGGTGACGGTCTCTCGCATGGCGGTGAGCGGCTTACGGCGATGGATGCCGACGTTGCGTGCCAGCGGGTCCCACCACGCGCCCAGCCCGCAGATGATCCGGTCGGGGGCCAGATCGTCGAGGGTCAGAAAAGTGGAGGCCAGCAAGCCGATATTGCGGGTCCAGTTGTTGATCACGCCGGAGCCGACCTTAATTTTGTCTGTCACTGCCGCGTAGGCTGCCATAGGCACGATGGCATCCCGCACCAGCCGCGATTCGGCCTGCCATACGGCCTCGAAGCCTTTTTCTTCCGCGTATTTGACGTAATCCAGCCCATCACGTAAATCGTGGGCATCTTGAAGGTAGAGTGCAACGCGCATAAAGTTCTCCTGACTGAATACTGAACACTGAATACTGGATACTGGATACTGGATACTGGATACTGGATACTGGTATTTTATCAGGGTTCGGCTTTTCGGGGAGGCAGGTCGCAGGTCCGAACACTAAAGCACGGGGAACACGGAATACACTGCCCCTATCCCTATCCCTATCCCACTCCCTATCCCCACTCCCCATCCTTCGACTACGAGCGGCTGCGCCGCCCTCCGCTCAGGATGCACTCCCTATCCCTATCCCACTCCCTATCCCCA
>Ga0256830_1001181_pt1 | contig 18807 bp, 19 predicted proteins | sample 128326metaG_FD_190537 | JGI IMG/M metagenome (GOLD analysis project Ga0256830, IMG submission 190537) | Hydrothermal vent microbial communities from Lau Basin, Pacific Ocean - 128-326 | ecosystem: Environmental > Aquatic > Marine > Hydrothermal vents | place: Pacific Ocean: Lau Basin | collected... | reverse complement strand
TGAAGGAACATTTAAAAGAAGATTTTTAGGAAGACTAAAACCGTCGCTGATTTTTCTAAAAATTGAACAAAATCGAGAATGATAGAGCTATCAAAAGGGTTTTTCTACAGGCTCGTTGAGGCTGTAGAAAAACCCCAAAAAGTGCTGTAATTTTCTTCTGATTTTGATAAAATATCCTCTATTAGCATACCCTCTATTGAAGAGATGAAATGGCCCGATACAAGCCTTATTCTTATGAACAAAGCAAACTGATCCCCGTCTACTTTAAGGATCAGATTCTACCCGGCACCTTCGAATACGCCTTAAACCACACCCTCGACAGGCCCAGTTCGTATCTCGACGATGTGGTTTAGGGCGTATTCAAAGGGGCCGGGCAGGATTTGCTCGTCAAAATAGACTTCGGATGCGTTTGCTTTGATTGCAGTCGCACGGTTTATATCGGGCCATGGCCGCTCTCCAAAACAAGATACCCTAATATAAGGATATTCTATCAAAATCAAAAGAAAAAAGAACAGCTTTTTTAGGGTTTTCCTACAGGCTTAACGATTAATATCAGCGGTTTGAACTTAAAAATCAAGCGCTGCATTTTCCTCCGAATGTTTTCAGGACTTCAAAAACGACATGGGCCGTTTGGCTCATTTCTGAGAGACTGACCCATTCCCGCACAGTGTGAATTTGGTGCATCCCGGTGCCGAGGTTGGGCACGGTGATGCCTTTTTCATTCAGGATGTTCGCATCGCAGCCGCCGCCGGTTGCATTGGTTTTTACATTGTAGCCGCATTTTTTAGCTGCTTGTAGCACGGCGCAGACGATGGGGGCGCTTTCCGGCACATTGATGGCATTGTAGTCTCGCCAAATGTTTTCCTCCACACGTCCACTTACGCGTTCGCCTTTGATTTCGGTGGAGAATTTTTGAAGGGCTTCCTGAAAACAGGCACGCATGCGCTCGGTTTGTGCCGTGAGTTTTTCCCGGTTGCGGCTCCGGGATTCTGCTTTGACAAAAACGGTTTTGGGGACGATGTTCACAGCCGCGCCCCCTTCAATGACGCCGATATTGGCTGTTGTTTCGGAATCGATACGTCCCAGCGGCATCCGGCTGATTGCATCCGCGGCAATTTGTATGGCGGAGATGCCTTCTTCGGGGCAAACCCCGGCATGGGCGGCAATGCCGTGCACGGTAAATTCCAGGCGGTCGGAGGCCGGTGCGCGGGTGAAAAGAAATTCGGCGTGATCGCAATCCAAGACGATACCGGATTTTGAATTGAGTTGCGAGATGTCGAGGTGTTTTACTCCGACAAGGCCGTATTCTTCACAAACAGTCAGGACAACCTCGATTTCACCGTGTGGAATCTTGTTTTCCGTGAGCGTTCGCAAGACTTCCATAATGATGGCGATGCCGGATTTATCATCGCCACCCAGGATGGTCGTGCCGTCACTGCGAATGATGTCCCCGTCGCAAATCGGCTTAATGCCTTCGCCGGGGACAACGGTATCCATATGCGCGGAAAGCAGAAGAGGCGGGCGTTCCGGGACCGTCGCGGGAAGCCGGGCGATCATATTCCCGATTTCTCCGCCAATCGCTTCTCCGGCATCATCGTAGGTGACACGGGCACCGATTTCTTCTAGTTGTTTTTGAAGGACAAGGGCCACAGCCCGCTCTTTTTTAGAAAGACTGTCAATTTGAACAATTTCTAAAAAATGCGCTTTCATGCGTTTGAGGTTTAAGCAGGATGGACTTACCGGGGATGTGCTTTGTTTCATTCGGCTTCACCTTTGTCGCGGTACTTCCTGAGGTGGGACAAGACAAGTTCAATAACCGTCTCCGGGTGAAGCCGACTCCATTGCACACCGCCCGCTTTATCCGTGAATTTTAAGGCGGAACTCAATGAGCGACCGGGAAAGTCTTGCGCCAGCCATTCTCCCGATCCTTTGCCTTCCCGTTTGTTGAGTTTGTCGGAAAGTACTTGCATTGGAATGGTTTTAACAGGAGGGCGGGTAACGGTATCGGCCCAAGCATAATAGCGGTATTCAAGTTCGTAGCCGTATCCACCGCCTTTATTTTTTCGGTCTTCGATCACGAGAAAAAGATTGCCTTGGCAATAGTGGTCGATGGCCTGAGGGCAGGGTCGTTTTTCGTCAATGACGACCGAAAGGCACTCGGCTTCATGTTCTTCGATGCCGATGATACCTTTTTCGAATAAGGCCATAGATTGGAGAATTTTCTCAAAAGCAGGCTCCCAAAAAAGACGGTAATCGTCTTTTTTTCGGAAGAGATCAGACACAAAGGGGAGCAGGGCTTTGTAATAGGCGGCTTCTCGGGGCCCCTCATAATCCTTTATTTTGCCTGCGAAGGGACTCTTTTCATCTTGACAAAATGCTTCGATTAAAATATTAATTTGCACCCCTTCCTCTGACGAAAAACTTGAAAAATCACCTGCCTCCGCGGCGGAAATCAATCGTCCGGTCATGGTTTCTGCTTTTTTGGGGTTCAGCAAGGTCCAGACGGACAAGAGTCCGTCCGTGTCAAAATGATTGTTTGTGATGATCCGAATTTGAGGAAAAAGTTCCCTGCGCCGCGGGTTGGAAAGATAGCGAAATACAATTTCAGTGGTCGTATCGGCTTTAAAGGGGATGGGGGTTTGATTGCCTTTCCAATGACTTAAGTGGGCGCTATTCGGGACGAGGCCATCCACTGAGACCTTATCCACGTCTTTCATGGCATTTTCATAAAAATAAAAAACCATCGTTAAAACACATCCAATCGGAAATGGAGGTTTTTAGGAAGCTTTGATGCAATTCGGGTTGAATTTTTCAAGAGATAACATGTTCGGATTCAAGGCGCAAATTGCAGGGAATCGCCCGTGAATTACAAAATTTTTACCATAGATGCCGGGGTGTTCGGCCTTGAAAAAACAATTCATGACTTAATCAGAGCTTCCGTAACAAAATATCCTTTTCAATTTAGTGAGAAATACTAAGGATGAAGAAGAAAATAAACGGACTCACTATAACAAAAACCCGTTCCAAATTCAAAACGATTACATTGTCTAAAATCAATCGCTGATTTTGGCTGCAAAATTTGTTTGACAAGTGCGTGAGCCTAAAATATAATTAGCTTAATATCGCCTTTTATTCCGGTATTCAGTTTCAGCACTTATACTTATATTTAATAAAATACAGTCATCCGTAACTTAAGTAGTGACCCGATACCTTCAAGCAAAATAGGGGTGCCTCGCTCAGTTTTTCACCGATACCACCTTCAGAGCATATCGTTAACCAAACTTAAAAAACAAAACTAAAAAATCGAACGAAAATTTAAGATTGCCCGAAACTGTATTTTGGAGTCTTGCTTATTTCTTCCTGACAATAGGTTCCCGATAGGGGTTTCGGATTTGAATAGTTGAAAAAGTCATCTTTGTACACGCTTGCTTATCTTGTTCAGCCAGGAGCAAGTTTGATTTATCCAAGGGGGAATAAAAATGCATCTTGCTGAATTGAAAGAAAAAAGCATCTCAAAACTTTTTGATGTTGCAAAAGAATTAAAAGTGGAAGGCGCAAGTAATCTGAGAAAGCAGGAACTTATTTTTGCCATCCTTCAAGCCCAAGCGGAAAAAAACGGCACGATTTACGGAGAGGGCGTACTGGAAACCCTTCCCGACGGCTTTGGTTTCTTAAGATCACCCGATTATAATTACACGCCCGGCCCGGATGATATTTATATTTCACCTTCTCAAATCCGGCGTTTTGGCCTTCGCACAGGCGATACGGTTTCCGGGCAAATTCGCCCGCCAAAAGAAACAGAACGTTATTTCGCGCTTTTGAAAGTTGAAAAAATTAACGATGAAGGGCCGGATGCCGCAAAAGATAAAATTCTCTTCGACAACCTCACCCCGCTATACCCCGAAGAACGGATCCAATTGGAATATAAGAAAGAAGATTATTCCACACGTGTCATGGAATTGATCACCCCGATTGGGAAGGGGCAGCGTGGGCTCATTGTCGCTTCTCCACGAACAGGGAAAACCGTACTCCTGCAATCCATCGCAAAAGCCATTATGAAAAATCACCCCGAAGTGGTTTTGATCGTACTCTTAATCGACGAACGTCCGGAAGAAGTGACGGACATGCAGCGCCAGGTCAAGGGTGAAGTCGTCAGTTCAACCTTTGACGAACCCGCGCAGCGCCATGTTCAGGTGGCTGAGATGGTCATAGAAAAAGCGAAGCGGCAAGTGGAGCACAAAAAAGATGTGGTCATTTTACTCGATTCGATCACTCGCTTGGCCCGGGCGTTTAATGCCGTGATTCCCTCGAGCGGGAAAGTACTTTCCGGGGGATTGGATGCCAATGCCTTGCAACGTCCGAAACGTTTTTTCGGATCGGCGCGAAATATTGAAAACGGCGGGAGCTTGACCATCATTGCCACAGCCTTAGTGGATACGGGCAGCCGAATGGATGACGTCATCTTCGAAGAATTCAAGGGCACGGGCAATATGGAAGTGCATTTGGAGCGAAAATTGGCGGATCGCCGTATTTACCCCTCTATCGACATCTCACTGTCCGGCACGCGGAAAGAAGAATTATTGGTGGATAAAGAAACATTGAACAAAATGTGGATTTTAAGGAAGGTTTTAAGTCCGCTTTCTCCGGTTGAATCCATGGAGTTTTTAATCGATAAAATCAAAGGCACAAAAACAAACAGGGAATTCTTGGAATCGATGAATCGATAAAATTTCTTGAATAAACAGCCCGGGTTCGCTACAATAGTCCGGTTTTGTTGATCCGAGGACTAGAAATCATGAAAGAAGGCATTCATCCGGAATACCATGAACTTGAAATTACCTGCGCTTCTTGCGGCTCTTCGCTGCCTGCAAAGTCAACCGCGCCCGCAATTCGGCTTGAGGTCTGCGGGGCCTGTCATCCTTTTTTTACGGGAACCCAAAGAATTTTGGACACCGAAGGGCGTGTTGAGCGATTTAAGAAAAAATACCGGCAAAATAAAAAAGTTTAATCTTCAATGGGGCCTGCTTAAGCCTGCCTGTTGGCAGGTTTTTTTGTTTTCAGCCCCTATTTTCAAGCGCACCCACCCCAGGTCAAAAACGAGGTCGTCTTATGTTTGTTGAAATGGAGCAATCCCTTCTCAGCAAGCTGAAAGAGATCGCCCAAAAACACACTGATCTTACCGCACAGCTTTCAGATCCTGAAATTCTGTCGAACCCGAGTGAGCAAATCCGGATAGCAAAAGCGCGTGCGGAATACGACGAAATCATCGATCTTTATGAGTCATACCAAACACTGAACGCCGAAATCGCGGATGCGGATGAAATGCGCCAAGATGAAAACGCCGATCCCGAATTTAAAGCACTTGCGGAAGCTGAGTGGCAGGAACTCGCGGAAAAACAAGAAAAAGTCATCGCTTCCCTGAAATCGCTCTTGCGCCCTAAAAACCCTTATGAAGACCGCAACCTTTTCCTTGAAATTCGTGCGGGCACGGGCGGCGATGAAGCCGCGCTTTTTGTCGCGGACCTCATGCGCATGTATACAAAATACGCCGAATTGCGGGGCTGGAAGGTTGAAATCATTAATACCAGTGAAACCGGCATCGGCGGATTTAAAGAAGTGATTCTTTCTATTTCAGGCAAAGGGGCTTACCGCAGTCTTCAATATGAAAGCGGCGTGCATCGTGTGCAACGTGTGCCGAAAACCGAGGCCAGCGGCCGCGTGCATACCTCGACCGTGACCGTTGCCGTGATTGTGGAAGCCGAAGAGGTGGATGTCGAAATCAATCAGGCTGATCTTCGTATCGACACCTATTGTGCCTCCGGGCCCGGCGGGCAGGGCGTCAATACAACCTATTCCGCTGTTCGCATTACACACATTCCCACCGGCGTGGTCGTCACCTGTCAGGATGAACGCTCTCAAATTAAAAATAAAGCGCGGGCCATGCGTGTTTTGCGCTCCCGGATTTTAGAAGAGGAAATGGAGCGTCAAAACGCGGAAATCGCACAAGACCGCCGTGCCAAAGTGGGCACGGGCGGCAGAAGCGAAAAAATCCGCACCTATAATTTTAAAGAAAACCGGGTGACGGATCACCGGATCAACCTCTCGTTATATCAGCTCGAAAAAATTCTTGAAGGCGAAATCGCCCCCATGATAGACGGCCTGGTTGCCGAAGGGGAGACAGTCTAAATGCAAACGATATTTCCGTCAGACACGGGCAGGTGTATTTCCGGTTTACTCGAAAGTGCCGCGGCCTTTCTTGAATCGCATCAAATCGATGCTCCGAGGCGCGAAGCAGAGCATTTGCTGGCTGCCCGGCTGGGCTGTGACCGCCTGCGCTTGTTTACGGATGTGCAGAAAACGGTTTCCGAATCTGCTCGCGAAGGCTTTTTACAAGACCTCTCACGCCGTGCCGCACATGAACCCCTTCAATACATTCTTGGCGAAGTTGAGTTTTACGGCCTGACCTTTTCCGTTTCAAGCGGGGTGTTTATTCCACGTCCCGAAACGGAGCTCATTGTCGAAGCAGCGCGCACTCTTTCCGCGCCGCCTGTGAACATTTTGGATCTCTGCACGGGCAGCGGCGCCCTCGCGATTGCTTTGGCAGCCTCTTTTCCATCTTCGACCGTGTTTGCAACAGAACGATCTGCCGAAGCCCTGAGCGTCGCAAAACTGAATGCGGAAAAAAATCGCTGTGCGGCGCAAATGACTTTTTTTTTAGGCGACCTGCTTGAGCCGCTTCAAAAAGCCGGTATTAAGACCGCAACATTTGATCTGATTGTTTCAAATCCGCCCTATATTTCAGAAGCCGATCGTGAAACGCTTCCACCCGAAGTGCGTGATTATGAACCGAAAATGGCTTTGTTTGCCGAAGAGGGGGGACGCGCCTTTTACCGCCGCATTCTCTTTGATGCCCCGGCCTTCTTGAATGAAAAGGGCACGATTCTATTGGAAATGGGCTTCGGGCAATCCGAATGGCTGCGTCACTTTATTGAAAATCAAATCAATCGTTCTAATCCGAAATTGAAACTTTCGTTTCTTCGCGATTGGGCGGGCATTGAACGCATTGCCCGCATTACATTGCAGAAAAATGATTTGAAGACTGCGACAAATGGATAAAATACTCATTCAAGGCGGCCTTGCTCTTTCCGGCGAAGTTAAAATCAGTGGGGCAAAAAACGCAGCCTTGCCGATTCTTGCCGCCACCCTGCTTTCCCCGGAACCCCATCGTCTCAAAAATATCCCCAAACTGGGCGATATCACAACACTGAAACGTCTTTTGGAAAAAATCGGGGCCGGGATTTTGGAAGCGGACGATTTTTGCATGATTCAAGTCAAAAACATTGAAAACAATGAAGCCCCTTATTCCTGGGTCAAAACCATGCGCGCTACGATTCTCGTGCTGGGGCCCCTGCTCGCCCGTTGCGGTGAAGCCCACGTTTCTTTACCGGGAGGCTGCGCCATTGGTGCGCGTCCCATTCAGCTTCATCTCATGGGACTTGAAAAAATGGGTGCTGAGATTAAAATCGAACACGGCATCATTCATGCCAAAGCCGCGAAACTTAAAGGGGCGCCGATCTATCTTGAAACCCCGACCGTCACCGGCACCGAAACACTCGTGATGGCAGCGAGTTTGGCCGAAGGCACGACCATTATCGAAAACGCGGCCTGCGAACCGGAAATCACTGACTTGGCCAACTTCCTCAATCACTGTGGTGCGCAGATCATCGGTGCAGGCACAGACCACATTGTGATCAACGGCGTTCCTGCTTTGTTGGGCGCATCCTACGAAATCATGCCGGATCGCATTGAAGCGGGGACTTTTATGGTGGCGGCCGCCATTACAAAAGGCGATCTGACACTCAAACAGTGTTGTCCTGGCGACATGGTGAGCATCATCGAAAAATTGCGTGCCACGGGTTCAGAAATAAAAGTCGAAAAAGATACGCTTCGTGTGATCGGAAAAGAAATCCACGCCGTCGATCTGAAAACCCTGCCCTATCCTGGATTACCCACCGACATGCAAGCGCAATTCATGGCTTTGATGAGCGTTTCCGACGGCGCATCCGTCATTACCGAAACCATTTTTGAGTCACGCTTTAACCACTGTGCGGAATTGCGACGCATGGGTGCACAAATCAAAGTGGAGGGCAACCACGCGATGATTAAAGGTGTGCCGGCACTTTCGGGTGCACCCATTATGGCCTCTGATTTACGTGCCAGTGCGTCCTTGATTTTAGCCGGGCTTGTTGCGCAAGGCGAGACAGAAATCCGACGGATCTACCACCTCGACCGGGGGTATGAGGCGATTGAGCAAAAACTCACCGACGTGGGTGCGAGCATTCAAAGAGTAAAGGGAAGCGCCTAAATGTCGAAGCCCTTGGTCATGGCCCTCGCAAAAGGACGCTTGATGGAACTTGCGATGGATTTTTTTAAGGGGATTGGCATTGAATCTCCTGAGCTCCATTCCGGCAGCCGCAAGCTCATGTTTGATGTGCCGGAAACAAATATCAAGATTTTGTTGGTGCGTGCCGTGGATGTTGCAACCTATGTCGAACATGGCGCGGCGGACATCGGCATTGCCGGAAAAGATTTGTTGATGGAACAGATGTGCGATGTTTATGAGCCCGTTGACTTGGGTTTCGGACATTGCAAAATTGTGTTGGCCGAGCCTGTTTTCCAAAATGAAGATACCGCTCGCCCCAAGTTCTATTCCAAACGCCGCATCGCCACAAAATACCCCAACATCACAGAACGTTATTTTTCTGAAAAAGGCATTCCCATCGAAATTGTCAAACTCTACGGCTCCATCGAATTGGCCCCCTTGGTGGGTTTGGCCGATCAGATTGTGGATCTCACTTCCAGCGGGGCAACACTAAAAGCCAATAACTTGCGTATTGTGGATGAAATCGCCGAATGCACCGCGCGGGTCATCGTCAACCGGGCCAGCCTCAAACTCAAATACCCCGAAGTCAAAAAAGTTATTGATGGGATGAAAGGCCTTTTGAAAGGCGAACAGGTTCGATGAAAAAAATTGAAGCACTGATAAAAAAAGGGGATTGTTTGGAAGTCCTCAAAAAATTTGCCGACGATTCCTTTGATTTGATCGTCACATCCCCTCCCTATGTCGATAGCAGAGCGGATACTTATGGCGGGATCAAGCCTTCCGAATATGTTGCTTGGTTTTTGAAGCGGACAGAAGCGTTTTCCAGAGTGCTTAAACCAACGGGAACTTTCATTTTAAATATTAAAGAGCGTGTTGTGAATGGAGAGCGCAGCACTTATGTTTTAGAATTGATTCTCGAAATGAAAAAGCAGGGGTGGCTTTGGACGGAAGAATTTATTTGGCACAAAAAGAATTGCCACCCCGGTAAATGGCCGAATCGATTTCGCGATGCCTGGGAGCGCTGTCTGCAATTTAACCTGAACAAAAAGTTTAAAATGAATCAGGAGAGCGTCATGGTGCCGATGGGGAATTGGGCCAAAACAAGATTGAAGACGCTTGGCAAAAATGACGTTATTCGCTTTGATTCACAGGTGAAAAGCGGATTCGGGAAAAATATATCGAATTGGGTGGGCCGGGAAATGGCCTATCCTTCCAATGTACTGCATATGGCGACAGAAACAGGAAACAAAAACCATAGTGCGACATTTCCCAAATCCTTGCCGGAATGGTTTATCAAATTATTTACGGATGAAGGGGATTGGGTTTTGGACCCTTTTGCGGGGTCCGGCACGACATGCGAAGTTTCCCAAAAACTTAAGCGGAACTCCGTTGGCATTGAAATATTAGCAGAATATGTGACGTTAGCAGCATCTAAAGTGACGACATGTGAATATCCGGAAAGAAAAATGAGGAGCAGTTTACACCATGAAAACCTTTCACTTTGAGGAGCGCCGTTTTCAGTCGGCCTATAAAAAAGCGGTCAACCGACTCAGCTTGGGCGATGCGCATTTGGATACGATCGTTCAAAATATCTTAAAAGATGTGCAAAAGCGGGGCGACCGGGCGGTCATTGAATATACCGAGCAATTCGACCGTCTCAAATTAAAACCGTCCGAGTTGCGTGTAACAAAAGCCGAAATCCAGGCTGCTTATGCGGACGCCGATGAAGACGTGATGGACAGCCTCAAATTTGCGGCAGATCGCATTACGGCCTTTCACGAAAAACAAAAACAGGACAGTTGGTTTACGCGCGAAAAAGGGGTGTATCTTGGCCAACGGGTACAGCCCCTCGCATGTGTCGGACTGTATGTGCCGGGCGGCAAGGCCGCCTATCCCTCTTCCGTATTGATGAATGCGATTCCGGCAAAAGTGGCCGGTGTGCCGAAATTGGTGATGGTGAGCCCCATGCCGGAAGGTCAGTGTAATCCCTATATTTTAATCGCGGCGGACTTGGTGGGCGTGCATGAAATCTACCGCGTGGGTGGCGTGCAAGCCGTTGCGGCCCTGTCTTACGGCACTAAAACCGTGCCGAAAGTCGATAAAGTCGTAGGGCCGGGCAATAAATATGTGGCGGCCGCAAAACGTCTCGTGTACGGCCAAGTGGACATCGACATGATTGCCGGGCCGAGTGAATTGCTCATTATCGCCGATGAAAAGGCCAACCCGGCTTATTTGGCTTCTGATCTTATTTCACAAGCCGAACACGATGAAGAGGCCGTCGTCATTTTTTTGTCCACCTCTGCCGGCTTGGTTGAAACCGTAAAAGAAGAGATGGCGATGCAGCTTAAAGTGCTGCCGCGTAAAAAAATCGCACAGACGGCCTTGAAAAAATACGGCATGGCCTTTGTGGTGCCGGATTTAAAGACCGCCGCAGAAATGTCAAATGCCATCGCGCCGGAGCATCTTTCGGTTTTCACCGAAAAACCCTTTCAATTGCTCAAAAAACTGACCAATGCCGGGTCGATTTTTTTGGGAGAAGACACCCCGCAATCTTTGGGGGATTACATCGCAGGCCCGAATCACGTGCTTCCGACAGGCGGCACCGCGCGCTTTTTTTCACCCTTGTCCGTGGATGATTATGTCAAAAAAAGCAGCGTCATTTCATACTCCAAAACCGCGCTCAAACGCGACGGCGCGCACTTGATGCGCATCGCCGAAGTCGAACGTTTAACTGCACACGCCAACATGGTAAGCATCAGGCTCGAAAACAATGCGTAAAACAACTGTAAGTCGAAAAACAAAAGAAACGGATATTACCGTCTCAATCAATTTGGACGGCACAGGCGATTATAAAATCGACACGCCCTTTCCCTTTTTAACCCACATGCTCAGTGCCTTTTCAAAACACGGTTTTTTTGATGTGGAGATTAAGGCCAAGGGCGATATCGAAATCGACGAACACCACACCGTCGAAGATTTGGGCATCGTCTTGGGAGAAGCACTTGCAAAATCCTGGGGGGATAAAATCGGCATCCGTCGTTTCGGCACCGCCGTGATTCCGCTAGATGAAGCACTTTCAGAGGTTGTTGTGGATCTGTCGGGACGACCCTATCTTGTTTACAATGTCAAAAATGCGCGAAAGAAGATTAAAGATTTCGACTGTGGCTTGATCGAACATTTTTTTCGTTCCTTGGTCGATCAATGCAAAATTAACCTGCACATCAATCTGCGCTACGGCAAAGACCAGCACCACATCCTCGAAACCGTTTTTAAAGCCTTTGGCCGCGCGCTGGATCAAGCGATCCAGATTGACCCGCGACAATCGGGTGTGGCTTCGACAAAGGGCAGTCTTTGAAAATCGTCATTGTCGATTACGGTTCCGGCAATCTTCGCAGTGTGCAACGCAGTTTTGAGCGTGCCGGTTTTCCTTCTGAAATTACCCGTGATCCGAATATCGTCGCTGAAGCATCACATCTCGTTGTGCCGGGTGTCGGGGCCTTTTCAGATTGCATGGACAATCTTGAAAAGTTGGGCTTGCTTGAGCCGATTCGAGATTTCATTCAAGCCGAGAAACCTTATCTCGGCATTTGTTTGGGCTTGCAGATTTTATTTTCCGAAGGCACGGAATTTGGTGCAAAACCCGGTTTGGGGATTCTTCCGGGGCAGGTGGTCCGTTTTCCAAAAACGGACCTAAAAGTCCCACACATGGGTTGGAACCAAATCCGGATTCAACAAGAAACACCGCTTTTAAAAAATATTCCCAATGGGAGCTATTTTTATTTTGTGCATTCCTATTACGGTGCGCCCAAAGAAAAAAACTGTATTGCGACGACGACAGACTATGGGGTTTCGTTTCCGTCCGCTGTCGCGCAAGGTCGTTTATTTGCCTGTCAGTTTCATCCCGAAAAAAGTCAAGCATTAGGCCGAAAACTCCTTGAAAACTTTGCAAAGTTATAAAAAATAAGAGGTTCGAAGTGATTCTCATTCCAGCAATTGATATGAAAGGCGGCCGTTGTGTGCGTTTGCTCAAAGGGGACCTCAATGACGAAACCGTTTATTCCGATGATCCCGCACAAATGGCGCAGCAGTGGGTGAGAGAAGGCTGCGAACGTCTGCACTTGGTTGACCTCGACGGGGCAGTTGCGGGCAAGGCGGTTCATTTCCCTATTATTGAAAAGATCGTGCGGTCGGTGCCCATTCCTGTTCAAATCGGCGGCGGCATTCGCACACTGAAGCAGATCGAAGATTATCTCGAAATTGGTATCGCATCCGTTATTTTAGGCACCATTGCCTTGAAAGATCCCGCACTTTTAAAAGAAGCCTGTAAAAAATTTCCCGGAAAAATTTTTGTGGGTCTGGATTCAAGAAAAGGCAAGGTTGCGATTCAAGGCTGGGTAGAGGAATGCAAGGAAACGGTCACTGAGATGGCAGTCAAAATGGAAGACCTGGGCGTGGCCTCCCTCATTCTGACCGATATTGAAAAAGACGGCATGTTGGAAGGGCCGAACTTTGAGCTCATGACAGAAGTCGCACAGGCCGTAAAAATTCCTCTTGTTGCCTCAGGCGGCGTCACGACACTGGAACAAATTAAACAACTTTCAACACTTCCCGGTGTTTCAAGTGCCGTCATCGGAAAGGCCTTGTACGAAGGACGGATTTCCCTGTCCGAAGCCATTGCCGCCGCAAAAGGAAAGGCCTAATGCTCGCAAAACGCATCATTCCCTGTTTGGATGTCAAAGGCGGTCGCGTCGTCAAAGGGGTGAGTTTCGTCAATTTAAAAGACGCGGGTGATCCGGTCGAAGTGGCAAAAATTTATGAAGCCCAAGGCGCCGACGAGCTTTGTTTTTTAGATATTACGGCCTCTTCCGATGAACGGGAGATCTTACTCGATATTGTGCGTCACACGGCGGACGAAGTCTCCATGCCCGTCACCGTGGGTGGCGGCGTGCGCAAAGTCGAAGACGTACAGATGCTGCTTTCTGCCGGAGCGGATAAGGTTGCGATCAATACGGCGGCCATCACCCGTCCTGAATTTGTGAAGGAAGCCTCCCGGCAATTCGGCAGCTCCACCATTGTAGTGGCGATTGACGCAAAGCGCGTATCCGGGAAACCCGGACATTGGGAAATCTACACCCACGGCGGACGCAACGCGACGGGCATTGATGCTGTAGATTGGGCTGCCAAAATGGAAGCCTACGGCGCGGGAGAAATCTTACTCACCAGCATGGATCAAGACGGCCAAACCACAGGTTACGACCTTGAATTGACCCGAAGCGTTTGTGAGCGTATTCACATCCCCGTCATCGCTTCCGGCGGCGTCGGTATGCTTGAACACCTCTATGAAGGCCTTACCACGGGCAAGGCCGATGCGGCACTGGCGGCTTCGATTTTTCACTATCAAACCTATTCCATTCACGCGGCCAAGGCGTATCTTGCGGCGCGGGGGGTTCCGGTGCGTTTGTGATGAAATCCGGATTGAATTTTCAAGAGATCTAATCTTCGGATTCAAGGCGTCAATTCCGGGGATTCGCCCGCTATTGACAAAAGGTGTAACATAGATGCCGGGAATTTAGGCCTTGAAAAAACAATGCATGACTTGATCCGAGCTTCCTAAATAAGGACCTTATGTTCCTGCAACAGTTGATCAATGGCCTAACATTGGGCGGGGTGTATGCCCTGGTGGCCTTGGGTTACACGATGGTGTACGGGATTTTGGGGCTGATTAATTTCGCGCATGGCGAGATTTATATGATCGGTGCTTATCTCGGCATTATCTATTTGGGGCTCTTTACCGTACTGGGTCTGACCGAATCTCATCTTTTGTTGTCCCTCTTTTTGGCGTTCATCCTGTCTGCGCTCACGTGTGCGGGTTATGGGGTGACGATGGAGCGCATTGCCTATCGCCCCCTGCGCAAAGCGCACCGCCTTTCTCCGTTGATTTCCGCCATCGGCATGTCTATTTTTTTGCAAAACTACGTGATGTTGACGCAGGGCGCTTCCGACAAGGTGTTTCCGCATTTATTTTCTATGGAGGCCGGACCGGTAAGGGATTTCCCGATGAGCCCGATCCAGGGTTTTATTATCGCCGCGTCTTTTTTATTGATGGCGGCGCTGCATTTTTTTGTACGAAAGACCCGGCTCGGCAAGGCGATGCGGGCAACGTCGCAAGATAAAACGATGGCGGCGCTTTGCGGCATTCCGATCGACCGCATCATCGCAATTACCTTTATCATCGGTTCGATTCTGGCGGCTGCCGCGGGCGTCATGGTGTCGATTTATTACGGGGTGGTTAATTTTTATATCGGATACGTTGCGGGGCTAAAGGCATTTACGGCGGCGGTATTGGGGGGCATCGGCAATTTGCCTGGCGCAATGCTCGGCGGTTTGTTGCTGGGCTTGGTCGAGAGTTTGGGCGCAGCTTATATTTCGACGGAATTCAAAGACGGTTTTGCTTTTTTGATTCTGATCCTGGTTTTGATTTTTAGGCCAAGGGGTTTGTTGGGAGAAAAGAGCGGGGATCGGGTTTAATACGCTCTGATTAAGGCCATGACCGCGATTTTAAAAACACGCTTAAAGCAATTCCTTTTGCTTCCGCTTTGGTTTGCATTACTGGCTTGGCCCTTGATGGGCGGTGCGGGTGCGGCGCAATTGGCCATGACGCTGATCTTAGGCGGCCTGTCAGTCTGGGGGATCTGGAGTCTTTCGCGGACAGCGGGTTTTAAAAATATCATCGTTGCGCCGACACGTCTATTTCCGCTTCATTTTTTGCGAAGGCGCGGGGATTTTTTTAAGAAGGCCCTCACAGGCTGCGGCGGCGTGATCCTCATTATCCTGCCGCTTTTTTTGAATAATTATTATATTGATATCTTAAGTCTGGCCGCGCTCTACGCGCTTTTGGCCATCGGTCTGAATATCACGGTGGGCTATACGGGCTTGCTGGATTTGGGGTATGCGGCGTTTTACGGGGTTGGGGCCTATACTTATGCCATTCTCTCAACCGGCTTTGGCCTTTCATTTTGGCTCGGGCTGCCTTTGGGAGCCGCAGTCGCGGCATGTTTCGGACTGATTTTGGGCCTTATTACCTTAAGGCTTCGTGGGGACTATCTGGCGATTATTACCCTGGGTTTTGTGCAAATCACCTATCTTTGTTTGAATAATTGGGATACGGTGACGCAAGGGCCAAACGGAATGATGCAGATCGGGCGTCCTGCGCTGGGCAGCTTTGTTTTTCGCACACCGATACATTTTTATTATTTGATTTCGGTCTTTGTTGTGCTTGCGGCGGTGGCAGTTCACCGTTTGATGCAATCCCAAATCGGCCGGGCCTGGATCGCCATCCGCGAAGACGAAGTGGCGGCTGAGGCGATGGGCATCGACACCACCCGCATTAAAACCTTGGCCTTTGTTTTGGGCGCAGCCATTGCGGGTGTGGCCGGCGTGCTTTTTTCCGCCCGTTACACCTTTATCTCGCCCGAAAGCTTTACTTTTTTGGAATCCGTCCGTATCTTGTCGATGGTCGTATTGGGTGGCATGGGAAGTTTGCCCGGTGCGATTTTAGGGGCATTTCTTTTGACCGTATTACCCGAGATCTTACGCGGCTTGACCAATTATCGCATGTTGATTTTTGGCATTGCCCTTGTCGTTATGATGGTCTTCCGCCCGCAAGGATTATTGGGAAAACGGTCGTGAAGTTTGTTGGCGGAGAGGCAGGGATTCGAACCCTGGGAACCTTTCAGTTCAACGGTTTTCAAGGCCCCTAACTACTCTTTTCAAAACAACAAGTTAAAATACAAGCCATTGATATATAAGGCCATTCAGTATCAACCAAACTCATTCAACACTACTCAAACTCGTTCGAAGTGTCCCAAGATTGTCCCAAATTTTAGTGAAGATGTAAAACGGTTCTAGTCCTTCACAGCAACGACAACATGATGCATCTATGTTGACAGAGCTCAATAACGCTCAAAAATTAATTTTCCTACCTGAAAAAAATTAATTGCTGCGTTTTGCGTATGACCTCACTAGCATTGATACCGAGTAACGACCAAGGGTATCAAACGATGACGGAAGAATATTACTCTGATGAAGATATAGCAACTTTATTGGGTATCTCCCTTTCCCGGTTGCGAGGCAAAATTTACCAGGGAGACCCTCTGCCGGCTCGTATTGAGGTTCCCGGGAGTCGTACCCGCTTATGGAGTAAAAAAGACGTACATAGTTGGCTCAACCAGTTTAAGAAGCAGGATGAAATCATTGCAGGTACCCGCCCTTCCCCTCGAAAACGAAATTCATAAAAACGCCCATGTAAATTACCCTTGATGCACAGGTGTAACATTGTTGATTATTAAGGGTTTATAGCAATACAGGTATACAAGCTACACTATAGGTTACATTTTTTCTTAGAATCATGATTTTTGAGCTTGCCTGTTGAGTTCAAAACTATTGGATTTTCCCGGCTTACTCATTTCAGTTTCTATAATCCCAGGCGTGTAGCCACATCTTCATAATCAGGCGCTTCCGCATAGAGTTTTTCGAGCTCGCTACGCGCCCGGCGGGGCTGGCCGAGATCCTCGTAGACCTGGATCCGTTCATACCTGAGCGCCCGAAGCAACTCTCCGGAACGGCCTTTCTTTCGGCGCAGTGCGCCAGTTAATGTATCCCGTGCCGCATCCAGAAGGCCAAGGCCGTGCAGAGCCTTTGCCTTGTAGAACAGCAGCGCGGTGTGAACAGACGTTTCGTTCTCAATGCCTTCTGCCAGACGAACCACTTTCCGGTACACGTTGCGATCGCCGGGGGAGGCCTCCAGCAGCAGCTCTACCAGTGACAGCTTGACCACAACGTCGTCGGGTTCCAACCGCCACAGTCTCTCCAGACAGACAGCAGCATCCGCCCAGCGTTTCTGACCCTGATAGGTCTCCACCAGGCCCAGCAATACGCCCCGAAGATCCGGACCAACATGTGCGGACACCTCATCGGTAATGGGGAGGCTCATCGTGGCGGAGATATCATATTTGTCAAAGTAGCGGCCCAGACGGCTGTGCTTCTCAGCTGCCAAAGTCAGGTAGTCTGCCGCTTTCGGCAGCCGCTCCTGCTTTAGCGAGAGAAAGCCCGCCAGATACGCCCCGTCGGCCAGGTGCGTAGATTTCTTCAGCAGCGCGAGTGCCTTGTTCTCATCGCCCAGTGCCAATTCCCGGCAGCCATCTACTAGCGCTTCTTCATCATCTGGTGTGACCAAGCGCTTGAAGAAGCCCAGTGTTAAACGATCTTTCGGGCTAACCGTTGGGGTCGCCGCGGTTGTATAGGTGGAACGTCTCTTGCCACCCTTCCCGCCAGTAAGCGGTGTCGTATAAAACAGCCCCGTTCCTGGGATCCCCATCGTGGCGCGTTTGCCTCTCGGACCGACAGTAAATTTTGCACCTCGTGGTCCAAATGAGAGGGACCCACCCGACTTGCTCAGGTTCAAGGTAACGCCAGGCGCAATTTTAATTCGTCTCCAGAAACGGAAACTCACATTGCACCTTTCATGGCGTTATTTATAAATTGTTGATTACCCAACCGTGCTAATACCCAATTCCTACAAATCATGAACCTGCACCCGTACCGCCCCCTGCAATCTCTTCGCTTGTTCAACAACCTGTGAGTGATGAGCAAATAAACTCACATGAGTTGTTTCGGCAAACATCGTCAGCCTTTTTAATCAATAAGTTACAGCGAAACTCATAGCAAATTATGCAGAACAATGTACTACTAGAGCCCACAAAATGTCCACAGGGGTTAATAACTGTACAGCCCAAAATATTGACCCCATATGCCGGAAAAGTAAAAATCAATGGAACCCACTAAACTAGACCAGCACATTGACTCAGATAGACTTTTCTCAGTATCAATCTCTCGTAAGAACTGTTTCCATAGGGAAACAATTGCCAGATGCTGTCTACATCCACAAAAGTGCCATCGGCCAGGCTCCTAAAGAACTAACCGTACTCGCCCTACAGATGGCGAAAACATTCAAAATCCCAGCAAATAAGTGGAACATAGTCAAATTCTCCAAGCGAAGCTTCAAAATAACCTTCTTAAACTATCCTCGTTTTGAGGAATATGCTTACCCAGAACTGCAACACAGCTATACAGTTGATCTACAGCGGCTGTCTGTAAGAAAAGCCAACTACTCTAAATCCGACAATCCACCGATCCTACATCGCAAAGAAACCTTTGTGAGCGATGACTATCCGCATTACACCCTATTCAAAGAAATAACCAACGAAGGTGAAAAAGCAGGCCTATATGCAAAAACACGTAACATCGGATTTAAGAAAAACTGGGAACGCTTAATTAACACTAAAGGCTGTTTTCTGGATGATGCAGGGCGCCTCCATAAAAAAGAAGTGCTTGCCGAGGCGACGGCTTCTGTTGAAATTTCAGCT
>Ga0256830_1001180_pt1 | contig 18809 bp, 17 predicted proteins | sample 128326metaG_FD_190537 | JGI IMG/M metagenome (GOLD analysis project Ga0256830, IMG submission 190537) | Hydrothermal vent microbial communities from Lau Basin, Pacific Ocean - 128-326 | ecosystem: Environmental > Aquatic > Marine > Hydrothermal vents | place: Pacific Ocean: Lau Basin | collected... | reverse complement strand
CGCAGCGGATTGCCCAAGGCCTTGAATCGCGACGCAATCTCTTCGAAAAGCTGTGAGAGTTCGGAAGCGGGAATGTCGGTGTCGTGCGCCATGGCTGCGCTCCATGCTGACTGATTTGTTAGTTAGCGTTGTCGGTGAGGTTCTCGTCGTTTTCCTGCATTTTCGATATTGACATCCTCGAAAAGCCCTTGCTACTATCGCATATAGCAATATATGAAGTCAATCGACGAAAGGAGTCGGGATGTCCGAATTCAGCGTAGACAAGGAACTCGATTGCCGCGGAATGAATTGCCCCCTGCCGGTTCTCAAGACGAAGAAATCGATCGTCGAAATGGATTCCGGTCAAATCCTCAAAGTCATTTCGACCGATCCCGGATCCATCGCCGACATGGCGGCCTTCAGCCGACGGACAGGGAACGAACTGCTCGAACAAAGCGAGGCGGACGGCGAGTACATCTTCTTTTTCAAGAAGTCCTAACCCTCGACCATCGGAGGATGCAACGTGTCTGAAGATCGCCAAAAACGCATGGCCTTGATCGCAGCTCAGGGAACCCTCGACTGGGCATATCCGCCCTTCATTCTGGCTTCGACGGCCGCAGCGCTCGATATGGAGGTGACGGTCTTTTTTACCTTCTATGGATTGACTCTGCTCAAGAAAGACATCAGCGCGCAGGTATCGCCGCATACGAATCCGGCCATGCCGATGAAGATGCCGTTCGGGCCGCAGGGCTTTCAGAATATCTCCTGGCCGATTCCCAACATCATTTCCGGGAACGTCCCCGGCTTCGATTCGTTTGCTACGCACTTGATGAAAAAAACGTTCGCCAAGAAGGGTGTGGCCACGATCACGGAACTGCGTGACCTGTGCATCGACTCGGGCGTACGTTTGATCGCCTGCCAGATGACCATGGACGTCTTCGGCTTCACCAAGGATGACTTCATCGACGGGATCGACTTCGGTGGTGCGGCGACCTTTCTCGAGTTCGCTGCCGAATCCGACATCAACCTCTTTGTCTAGGAGATGGGTATGGACGACGAATCGCTTTTCGTGTTCGTGACCTGGGGGCCGGATACGCCGCAGCGCTGCGCAACCCCGTTCTACATGGCTCAAATCGCCGCCGCGATGGACAACTCCGCTGAGATCGTCTTTCAGATCGACGGCGTGCTGCTGATGAAAAAGGGCGTCGCCGAGAATCTGATGGCGAAAGAAGGGGGTAAACTGATCATCGATTTCATCCGTGAAGCCAAGGAGGCCGGCGTCGAGATGCGTGTTTGTTCTGCAGCCCTGCAGCTTCACGACATGACCGAGGATGATCTCATTGAAGAATGCGACGGGGTCGTCGGCGCCGCGTATATGATGGACCGTTGCATGGAGAGTTCCGTGGTGCTGACCTACTGACGAAGGCGCCGTCTGCCGAGGCGCGGGGAAAGGAGTTCTGATGTCGGATCTCGCAAATTGCGTGTTGCCGGGTGATCTGAAGTATCACATTGATTTCAACGTTTGGTTGCGCGATCAAGGTGATGGGACATTTCAGCTGGGAATGACGGATATCGCGCAGACCTTGGCGGGCTCCGTCATCCACTGTCGCCCCAAGAAAGCGGGAAAGACGATCAAGGCCGGGAAGAGCATCGCGACCGTAGAAAGCGGGAAATGGGTGGGGCCGGTCAAAGCTCCCTTCCATTGCGAGATCGTTTCCCGCAACGAAGAAGTTGAAAGCGATGCGACGGTTCTCAACCGCAGCCCTTATTCCAAGGGTTGGATCGTATGCATTCGGCCGACCGAGGAAGCCGGCGACTACCAGAGCGAACTGCTCTCGGCGGATGCAGCCCTCGAGGGGTTCCGCGCCTACATGGCGAAACACGACCTCGCCGAGTGTTCCCACTGCGACGGCTTCGAGGAGTAGCGCCATGGAGGCGATCTATGCGGATACGAAGTACCGCGATGTTCCGGTAGAAGAGAAACAGCGTCTTTTCGACCAGGTCAAGAGCGACATGCGTTGGGAAGAAACGCTCTATGGTTGCTACGAGTGCGGTATTTGCGTTGCTGCTTGTCCTTCCGCGCGTTTCTATGATTTCTCCCCGAGAGTGTACGCGCAGATCATGGCGCGAGAAGATATTCACGCGTTCTACGAGTTGCTCAACGATTCGATGTGGGACTGCTCGCAGTGTTTTTCTTGCACGCGCTGCCCGCGACAGAACAATCCCGGTGGGATCATCACCATCATGCGGGAAGTCGCCGTGAACAACGGGTTGGAATCTGCAAAAGCGGCATTGACGGCCTATAGCCGGATCATCTACAAGATCATGTCCACGGGGACGCAGGTTGCGCCCGATATGCTGCAACCGGATTTTTTCCCTGATTGGGGACCGGATGTCACAGCCGTATCGGAAAACCTCGATATCTGGCGCCGCATGGTGCCGCCGGAAACCCTTCATACCACCGAACTCGCTTGGGATGTTGCGGAGAAAACCCGCGTTGAACTCTTCTTGATTTGGAAACTTACCGGCAATCTCGAAATGATCGAGAGTCTCGACGAGGGCATTTTCATGATTCTGGAAGAAGTCATGGAAGAGCTTCTCGAAGAGCACGGCTACGATATCGACGACATCGATTCCGTCATCTAGATAGCCCAGCGATCGGGAGCACGAACGATGAAGCAACTACCACTCAAGGCCAAAGAACGGGTTTTCGACCGCAAGGGAAAGATGCCGAGCGAGCACTATCGCGAGCAACTTTTCGAGCTCGAGGCCAAAGGGGAGTTGATCGTTCATCGCCTCACCGATGAGCACAAACCCGTCGAGATCGAGACCAAGTTCGGTCGAACGAAGCGCATTCCGTTGCAGAACACATGGCATCACAAGTCGTGCGGACAGTGCGGCCATATTCCCGGCTATTCGACGACGATCTTCTGGCTGCATCGGGAACTCGGCTATGCGTATTGCGATCCGAAAGAGCAGACTTCGTGCACGGCATGGAACTACTACGCATCGTCCACGTCCAACCCGGCCGCCCAGGCGGCTGTGGCCTTGAGAAATTTTGCGCAAGCCTACGAGGATGGTTTCTTTCCGCTGATTCATTGCGGGACCAGCTACGGTCACTACAAAGAGGTGCGGGAGCAGTTGATTCATCACAAGGAGTTACGCGACCAAGTTCGTCGCGTATTGGACAAACTCGGCAAACCGATGGTCTTTCCTGAGGAAGTCGTCCACTACTCCGAATGGGTGCATGTCGTTCGCGATCAGATTGCCGAGCGACAGGTCAAGAACTTCGAGAATGTGACGGTGACCGTGCACCCGGCGTGCCACTATCACAAGCTGATCGCCGAAGACGCCATCTATGATAGCGAACTCTATGACGGACAACGCACTGCGGTTGTCTCCAGCGTCGTCCGCGCCCTCGGCGCGAAATTGGCGGACTATTCGACTTGGCATGACTGCTGCGGCTTCGGGTTTCGGCACATTCTCGTCAGTCGTGATTTTTCCCGTTCGTTTGCCACGATTCGGAAGATCGAGCGCATGAAAGAAGAAGCCGACCCCGACGTCACATTGACTCACGACACCGGCTGCGTGACCACGCTCGACAAGAGCCAGTTCGCCGCACAGGCGCACGATCGCAAGATTGGAATCCCGGTCCTCGCGGATTCTCAGTTCGCCGCTTTGGCGATGGGAGCGCACCCTTACATGGTCTGTCAATTACATTGGCATGGGGTCGACAATCGACCCTTGTTGGAAAAAATGGGTATCGATCACGAGAAGGCATGGGCGGAGTTCGAGGTCCAAGCGGAACGTGTGAAATCCGGTGAGGTGGAGTTCATCTCATGGGAGGACTGTTGATGAGCGATCAGCCGGTATTGGTTGTCGGAGGAGGGCCGGCCGGGTTGGAAGCGGCTCGGAGCGTCGCGGATCTAGGCGAGAAAGTCATCTTGGTGGAAAAGGCCGATGTGCTCGGTGGGAATCCGATTCTTGCTTCTTACGCCGCATTGACTCCCGACATGGAAAATGCCGAAGAGGCGATGCAGCGCATGATCGATGCGCTCGCAGGAGACGATCTCGTTACCATTCGCACGGGAAGCACCGTCGTCGGTGCAGAAGGAAGTGCGCCGGACCTGAAGGTGAAGATCGCGGGTGCGGCGGGAGAAGAGACCCTCGATGTCTCGACCGCAATCATCTGTACCGGATTTCAGCATTTCGACCCGGGCCGCGAGACGCAGATGTACGGCTACTACGAGTACGACGATGTGATCACTTTGGTCGATGCGGAGAGAATGCTCAAAGCGGGAGGTTTCAAACGGCCGTCTACAGGGGAAGATCCGAAACGTGTGTGCTTCATTCAATGCGTCGGAAGTCGCGATCGGCAAATCGGCAATCAATGGTGCTCGAAGGTGTGCTGCGGCATCGCCTGCAAGGAAGCGATCGAAATTCGCGACTTTCTTCCCGATTGCAAGGTTTTCGTCTTTTATATCGATATGCGCATGTACGGGTTTTGGGAGGATCAGATCTACTGGAAAGCTCAAGAGGAAAAGAAAGTCAACTTCATCCGAGGCATCGTGACGGAGATCACGAAACGGGGAGACACGGTGGTCGTCAAGGGAGAAGACACCACGATGGGTCGGCCCGTCGAGGTGCCGATGGACGTGGTGGTGCTCTCCGTCGGAATGGAGCCGAGCGAAGGCACGCTCGAGATGGCCAAGATCTTCGATTTGCCGCTGGAGTCCCACGGATTCATCGAGACTGTCGGGGGTCCGCTGAATACGGTGTGCACGGCGAGGGAGGGAATCTTCGCCGCGGGAGCTGCGGTCGGGCCCGCCGATCTGGAAGATTCGATTTCGATGGCCGGAGCGGCCGCGATGAAGGCCGTCGGATATCTGCGACGGTTGGCGCGGACCTAGGTCCAAGCGCATGTTGCACGACTCATTTCAAGGTCCGGCCGGACGCATCGTCGATGCGGATGCGGCGCGCGAGTTCATGAAGGAAGCGACGAAGCTGGCTTCGGCTTCCGAACTCGAGACGATTGGAGAACGCCTCGAGAAAAAGAGCGCCGTGTTTCGCGAGTATCTTTCGATCGAGCGCATCGCCGAACTCGAAGAGCCGGATCTACGCCGGATTCTGCGGCGCATCTTCACGTTGAGGCGAAAGACCTCTCGCGTACTAGAGCGCAACGGCCTGCTCTCATTGAGACGAGAGATCTCGCTTCTTGTGCATGGTGAAGATCTCGTCGGTGATCGGATCGAGCGCTTCGCACGCAAGATCGAAGGTTTTGAAGCTTCTATCGTCGTGGGTTGGGCGACGGAGCTATTGCATTTCCACTCGCCGGGCAGCCATTGGCTTTGGACGCCGTGGATCTGGAACCCCAAGAACGGAAGCGGGTCTTTGCCGCTGATCATTCACGATGCCGAAATTCTTCGCGGAAAGACGGAGAGCCAACGCTATATGGCCGTAGGAAAGGCGATCCACGAGATCGCCTTACAGGGTCGGCAAATCGGATACCTTCGTGCCGGCCGCGGACTTTTCGAAGTGGATGTCTTCTTGGCCTGCGTGTACGCGATCTACATGTATACGGTTTTTCGAATGAAATTGTCGGATGAATTCAACCGCATCCTCCCGGAGCTTCCCGAACTCGTCGAACGAGTCTTGGGGGTCCATCAGGCGGAAATGAAAGATGAATCCTGAGTACAGAGTGACAGCGTCTCGTCCACGCGAAAAGCGGCAGGCGTACGTCGAAAAAGAAGATGTCGTGATCGAGGGGATCGACATATCCGGTACCTGGAACCGGATGTATGAACCGCGCGAAATCTTCGACTACGATACGACGCAGATGGATCGATTGACGGCGCTCGAGGGTGCCGAGTCGATGGGGTGGTGTTATCAGTGCGCGCAGTGTGTGCCCGCATGTCCCGTAGACAATGCGGGTGGCGACTACGGTCCACGCAAGGTCTTTCGGCGCTTGCAATTGGGCATGGACCTCTTCGATCACAGCGATCTTTGGCTGTGCACGACCTGCATGAACTGCTTACGAGTTTGCCCAAAAGAAGTGGATATGATCAAGATCATGCCGGCGGCGCGGGCGGCAGCCGTGCTCGACGGCAAGGTGCCCGGCGAACTACAGGAGATGTTTCAGAAGGTCGCCGAGTACGGCAACCCCATGGGAGAATCCGCGCGCAAGCGCGTGCGCTGGACCAAGGGGCTCGATGTCGACATCCGCATTCTGCCCAAGGAGAAAGAAGCATCTCCGGTCGAAGTGCTTTGGTTCGTCGGCGACTTTTACGCCTACCACCAACGGGGGATCGATGCGGCGCAGGCGATGGCGCGGGTGTTTTCCCGATTGGGAGTCGACTTCGGCATTCTCGGTGTCGATGAGAGGTGCGACGGCGATTCCCAACGCTTGGCCGGGGAGCCGGGTCTTTTCGAAGAACTCGCGCAACACAATATCGAGCAATTCGCCAAGTACGACTTTCAGAAGATCGTCGTCAGCGGACCGCACGCCTACAATGCGATCAAGAACGAGTATCCGGCGCTTGGCGGCACCTACGACGTGGAACACTACACGCAATTCCTCGCCGCTCGACTTGACGAGGTGACAGCGAAGCTGAAAGGAACTTTCGAGAAGAAGGTGACCTTTCACGATCCCTGCTATCTCGGGCGTCACAATGGGGAGTATGAAGCTCCGAGGCAGGTGCTCGCGGCGGTGCCGGGCGTGGAAATGATCGAAATGTATCGTTGCCGCCAGCAAGGCTATTGTTGCGGTGGCGGTGGGGGCGGAATGTGGCTCGATGGTACCGCGGCCGACCGGCAAGTCGAACGGCTTTCGGAAAATCGAGTCAAAGAGGCCGTGGAGGTCGGGGCTGAAGTCCTAGCCGTTTGTTGCCCCTACGAAGTCTCACGTTTCGAAGATGCCGTGAAATCGACCAACAACGAAGGAAGACTCGAGGTGCTCGATATCATCGAGATCCTCGATCAGTGCATGGAGTCGGCCTGATGAAGATTGCAGTGTTGCTCAAGCGAGTGCCGGATTTGGTGGAAGACTTGGTCGTCGATGCGAGCGGAAAAGCGCTCGATGCCGACGAAGTGAAGTTGACGCTCAACGAATTTGACGATCATGCGCTCGAAGAAGCGCTGTTGCTCAAAGAGAGTGTCGGGGCCTCTGTGGCTGCGATCGCGCTCGAAGGCGAGGATGTCGACAAGATGCTCTTTACGGCGCTCGCCAAGGGAGCCGATCAGGCCATCAAGGTGACCGGTGTCGCTCCCGTCGAACGGAACCTGCAACTAGCGAGAGTCTTCGCCAAGGTGGTGGAAGAGGGCGGCTACGATCTGCTCCTCACCGGTGTGCAAGCGACGGATGATAGGGACGGACAAGTCGGTGCCATGGTCGCCGCTTTGCTCGAACGCCCCTTCGTTTCGGTCGTGACCTCGGTATTGCCCGAAGGAGAAGGCGTGAAGATTCTCAAGGAATATGCGGGCGGCGTCATGGCGGAGTTCGAAGTGAGTCTGCCGAGCGTGCTCGGGATTCAAGCGGCGCGGCAAGCGCCCCGCTACGCGCCGGTTTCGAAGGTACGGCAGGTGCAACAAGACTCGACGCTCGAGACGGTCGATTGCGGAGCCGCAGAAGGAATGCCCGGTATGTCGGTCGTCGTGATGACACCTCCGGAGCGAGGTGAAGGAGCGCAAATGCTCGATAGTGTCGAGGAGGTCATCGAAGTTCTAGCCTCAAAGGGAGTGATCTGATGACGCAGGATATTCTCGTCGTTGCCGAGCATCTGAAGGGTTCGTTCGAAGACACGACTTTTGAACTGCTCGCCGTCGCCCGCAAGGTCGCTGCGCAAACGGGCGGACGAATCGTGGTGGCGCTGATCGGCGGCGAGCCGTCCATGTGCTCGGAACTCGGAGCAGCCGGCAAGGTCGTCAACGTGACCGGAGAAGCGGTCGTGAACTTCAATCCGGAGAGCCATGGTGCAGCTCTCGACGCCGTTTTCGAGGCCGTGAAGCCCCGAATGACGATGGTCGGCTATACATCCATGGGGATGGACCTCGCTTCTACGCTCGCTGTGAAGAAGGAGATACCGCACGCGGCCTTCTGCGTCGAAGTCGATGTTTCGGGAACGATCAACGCGGTCAGTCAGCTTTACGGGGGAAAGATGAATGTGACCTCCGATCTTGGAGAGGGTCCCTGCATCGTATCGATGTTGCCGGGCACCGCCTCACCCGATGACGGCCGGGTTTCGGGAAACCCGCCGGTCGAGCAAATCGAGGTGCCGGAGACGGATGGAAAAGTGCGCTTTTCCCGCTTGATCGAAGCCGAGAGCGGCGACGTCGACATCACGGCAAAAGAGGTCTTGGTGGCGGTCGGGCGCGGCATCGGCGGCAAAGACGATATCGAAGTCGCCGAGGAACTTGCGGAAGCGCTCGATGCCGCGGTGGCGGGATCTCGCCCACTGATCGATGCCGGCTGGTTGCCGAAGTCTCGCCAGGTCGGTAAGTCGGGCTTGAAGGTGGCACCGAAGGTCTACATCGCGCTGGGCATTTCCGGTGCGCCGGAGCATCTAGAGGGGATGAAGAGTTCCGGTACGATCATCGCGATCAATACCGATAAGAACGCGCCGATCTTCGCAGTGGCGCACTACGGGCTCAATGAAGATCTCTTCGATGTTTGCGAGGAACTGACCGAGGCGATCAACGAACGGTAGTGCGTGATCATACGCACTCCGACCATCCGGGAGGTGGCCCATTCTCACTATGCCGGAGCGCATCGCGTTCATCGCGCTCGCCGTCCTATGCTTCGCTTTGGCTTTTTCCGGTTTCCGACGGATCTATGGACTCGTAGCGAGCGGCTCGAAGGCGGATCGCTCGGATCGGCTGATCAGGCGTTTCGTAACGGCGTTGATCGATATCGGGCTGCAGAAGCCGATTTTCAAGACCCGCCCGATCGTCGGTGTTTTTCATGCATTCATCTTCTTCGGTTTTTCATTCTATCTTCTGGTCAACGTCGCAGACGTTCTGGAAGCCTACGTCCCGAACTTTCGAGAAATCGCTGCCGGTCCCGCTTTTTCAGCGTTCAACCTCTTTTCCGATCTGTTCAGCGTCTTCGTTCTGACGGGTATGGTCTTCTTCTTGGTGCGTCGTTTCGGAGCGAAGCCGAAAGAGCTGGAATTCGACGCCAATGTCAAGCTACATCCGAGCGTGGCGGCTGGAGGAGTGCGTCGCGACTCGCTGATCGTCGGTATTTTCATCTTGATTCACGTCGGCTCTCGCTGGCTTGGGACGGCGTTTCACTTGGCGAGTAGCGGTCACGTCGACCCCTTCATGCCGACGGCGAGTCTGCTCTCGATTCCCTTGCGGTCATTTGAGAGTGTGCATGAGATCGCCATTCATGTCTGCTGGTGGTTGGCGATGGGGCTGATCCTGTGTTTCTTGCCGTACTTTCCTCGCAGCAAGCATCTTCACTTGATGGTCGCGCCGCTCAATCTCGCGTTGAACAAGCAAACGCCTCGGGGGCGGCTGGAGAAGGTGAGTGACGCCGGCAGCCCGGGCGCCGGCAGTTTGAGTGATTTACCGTGGCCGAGCTTGCTCGACGGCTATGCCTGCATCATGTGCAATCGCTGTCAAGGGGTCTGCCCTGCGCACACCTCCGGTGCGCCCTTGTCCCCTGCGGCGCTGGAGATCAACAAGCGCTATCTCTACACGGAAAAAGGCAAGGCCGTCGTCGAAGGTTCGGCGACGGTCTCCTTGCTCGACGAGGCGATCACGACGGATGCCGTCTGGAGCTGTACGACCTGCTATGCATGTGTGAGAATCTGTCCGGTAGGGAACGAGCCGATGGCGGATCTCATCGAGATGCGGCGCGCGATGGTCTTTGACGGCAATGCTCCGGACGAATTGTCGGAGGTGCTTCGCGGTCTCGATGAGAAGGGCAATTCCTTCGTCGAGTCGGCAAGAAAGCGAGCGCGCTGGGCGAAGGCGCTCGACTTCAAGATCCCGGACGCCCGAAAAGAAAAAGTCGAGTACCTGTGGTTCGTGGGAGATTTCGCTTCCTACGATCCTCAGTGCCGGGAAGTGTCGCAGAAGGTCGCCCGCATACTGCAGCAAGCCGGTGTTTCTTTCGGGATTCTCTACGAAGGAGAACGCTCGGCAGGCAACGATGTTCGGCGCGTCGGCGAAGAAGGGCTCTTCGAGGCATTGGCCGAACACAATATCGCCGTTCTCGAAGAGTGCGACTTTCAGAAGGTTTTTACGACGGATCCGCACACCTTCAACACGCTGAAGAACGAGTACCCCTCGCTAGGTTTCGAACGCGAGGTCTTGCACTACTCGCACCTGCTCCTCGACCTCATCAAGACGGGCAAGATTCGGTTGGAAAGCATGCTTTCAGGACGGGCGACCTACCACGACCCTTGCTACCTCGGCCGCTACAACGGAGAGTTCGATACGCCCCGAGCGTTGATCGCCGCTTGCGGTCTCGAATTGCACGAGATGCCGCGCCATCGAGAGAATTCGTTCTGCTGTGGGGCGGGCGGTGGAAGAATTTGGATGCCGGACCACGATGACGTGACCGAGCGTCCGAGCGAGAATCGCATTCGTGAAGCGCTCGGTGTGGGCGGAGTCAAGCACTTCGTGGTGGCTTGTCCGAAAGATTTGACCATGTACCGAGACGCTGTCAAGACCTCTGGAAACGAGGAAAAGATCCAGGTCTCGGACATTGCGGATCTCGTCGCTGAAGCCATGCCGCTTCAGATATAGAACTTTTTTTCGACGGGTGGGAGCGGTCGAGTAAACCACAGCGGTCGGCGTAGATTGTCGGGACCGGGAGCGGGGATCGTCTTCTCGAGCCATTCTTTGTGGACCTCCGCCGACTTTGCCGTATCGACGAAGACATCACCATAGCGGTCGTCGGCGAGCGGTGGGGAGATGCGCACCTTCTGATGCCAGCAATGCATGCCGCTGTGCGGGTCGGGCTGCACAGGGAAGGTGAGGTTCTGATTGACCCCGACTTCCTTCCACCACACGCCCTCGGCGCCATGTCTTTGGCGGAAGAAGAAAGTTGAGCCTTTGCGTTCGACCTCGACCAGAGAGGAGGCTCGCGGGTTCCCCCCGAGGGTATCGAAGAGGCGCCATCGTCCCACATGATGCGAGCAGGCGACGACGCCGGGTTGGATACCCTCGGTTTCCCATACACGCACGATGAAGTAGCCGATGCGTGTGCTGACGCGGGCCAATCCGCCGTCTTCGAGTCCAAGTCGTTCGACGTCGCGCGGATGGACCCACAGCGGATTGGTGTGGGAGATTTCCTGCAGCCACATGGAGTTGGCCGATCGCGTGTGAATCAACGTCGGTAGACGGAAAGTCGGCAGGAGGCAACGGTCGCCGGCATCGAAGTCCATCTTGGACCAATGCACCTGCGAACGGATGTAGCCGGGCACGGCATGCTCCCCCCTTTTCCATTCGACCAAAGTCTTCGAGTAGAACTCGAGCTTCTTGCTCGGTGTGGGGAATCCGCCATCCTCGTATCGTTCTTGCCCGGCGTAGGGGATCTCGAAGGCAGCGAAACGCCGCATATACTCGAGCGGCGTCAGTCCTTTTTCGGCGGCGGCTTGCGGAAGACCGGGGACCGAGTTTTCGAAAACATGTGCCCAGTACTCCTCCATCGAGATGGGTTGGCCGGGATTCTTTCTAGATTCGAAGTATTTGCGCATACCGCGGGACCCGTCGGGGTCGATGCGGAAGGTGAGGTGGGTCCAGAATTCGGCCTCTTCCCAAACTTCTCCGGGATTGGCTTCATAGGTCTTGTCGACCGTTTGACCGTGGCGACGACGATGTTCACGAAGGACCGGCTGCCGGAAACCGATCCAAGTGCCTGCATGGGTTTCTTGGCTCATCACATCGTGTCGTTCGGGAGCAAGGCCCATCGGAAGCACATAGTCGGCCCATTGAGCCGTCTCATTCCAGGTGGGAGTGAGAGCGACATGACAGCCGATGCGCTCTTCGTCCTCAAAGACTTCGATCCAAGAGCAGCCGTCGGGATTCGTCCAGACGGGGTTGTAGACTCTCGAGAAGTAGACGTCTAGGCGTTTGTCTTGATCGCGAAGCAGGTGCGGCAAAAGGAAGCTCATCTCGTAGTGAGCCAGCGGGAACTCCTTAGGCCACAGCAACTCGCTCCATTGCTCGTGCTTCGGCGGCATCTCTTGGGGCTTGGGCACGAATTTGTCCCACGAGTTGGGGTTGACTCCTCCTTCGGTTCCGATGCTGCCCGTCAATGCGTGAAGGAGTATCAGCGAACGCGCACACTGCCAGCCTCCTTCATGACCGGCTGCGGTGTTTCGCCACAAATGACTGGCAAAGCGCGTTCCGGCTGCGGCGATTTCGTCGGCAAGGTTGGTGACGTGTTCCGCCGGGATGCGGCATTCCTCCGCAACGAATTCCGGCGTGTACTTCGAATAGAGCATGCCGAGCTTTTCGATGAAGCGATCGAGCGTAGGTTCGCCGTCCGCTTCGACGGCCTCGAGGTACTCCTTCCAGTTGAACCACTTCTCGATGAACTCGCGGTTGATCCTGTTCGAGAGGATCAGCTCCCGCGCGACTCCAAGCAGCAGCGCGGATTCGCTGCCCGGCCAGGGGGATATCCACATCTCGGCATGAGTACTGGTGTTGCTTAGGCGCGTGTCGATGACGGCGATGCGTCCACCATCGTTCTTGGCATCGATGATTCGCTGGGCGTGTGGGTTGAAGTAGTGCCCGGTTTCTAGGTGAGCGGAGATCAGCAGGATGAATCGCGCGCGGGAATAGTCCGGTGATGGTCGGTCTGCGCCGAGCCAGAGCTTGTACCCGAGTCTTGCCCCGGCGCTGCAAACATTGGTATGACTGTTGTGTCCGTCGATGCCCCAAGCCGCCAAGACGCGCATGAGGAAATGATCTTCTCCCGGACGGCCGACGTGATACATGACTTCGTCATGGCGGTTTTCGTCGATCGCGCGCCGAATGCGTTCTCCGATCTCGTCGAGAGCTTGGTCCCAAGAAACGGGCTCGAATCGGCCGCTACCGCGCTTTCCGACGCGCTTGAGAGGAGTGAGAATACGATCGGGGTCACGCACTTGGTTGATCGTTGCCGGTCCCTTGGCGCAGGTTCGGCCGCGACTTCCGGGATGTACGGGATTGCCTTCGAATTTTTCGATCTCGCCGGTTTCCTTGTCGACGAAAGCCAGAAGGCCGCAGCCCGATTCACAGTTGAAGCAAATCGTGGGTATGCACTCGTAGTGCCGCTCTTTGCGTTCGGGCCATGCGGCCGGATCGAGTTCGACCCAGTCGTCCCACTTTTCCGGAGGCGGACCGACGGCGAGTTCCCAGGGGCTTTCTCGCTGAGGTTGTTTCACGGGAGGATTCTCCTGAACGGCGAAGTTCTCATCTATGAAATCGGTAGCGCTTGGCCGGCACGAACGAGGATGTCTTCTTCGACGAAGAGGCCGATCAAGGCGAAAAGCGCAGCCATCATGCTGAGCGCGGGCGGCCCGTTCAGGGCCAGCAGGAGCAATGGAAGAAGCGTGCCGATGGTGATACCGAGTATCCAGTGTGCGCGGGCATAAGGACCGGAAGTCACGAGGTGATGTGCGCGTTCGTACTCGTGTTCACGCCCTGCCGGCGCGAACCGACCTTCGGTCAGCGTGAACGAGAGATGCAGGGCGAGCGAGATCATCAGCGCGCTTCGGGCGATGTCGGGATCTAGGCCGGAGGCGAGCATTCCGCCGCCGAAGAGCAGCAAGAAGGCGCTGCCTGCTAGAACCGCTTGCACGATGAGGTGTAGCCAGAGGCCGCGGCGCATCCACAGAACGCGGGCTTTGGCCTGCGCAAAGAGCCAGCCCGTATAGCAAGCTCCAAGCACCGCTGCGATGGTCGTCAACAAAACCAGAAACCGGCCAAGCGTCGCGGAGGGGGTCCACTCCAAGAAGGAAGCTGCGATCCAGAATGAAAGCAAGCCGCCGTAGCCTGCCAGAATGAAGGAGCCGCGGGCCAACCATGACGAGAAATTCGGTCGGATCATGATGTAGGCGAAGCGCGAAGGTTTCTTGAGGTCTCCGACCAAGGCTGCCATCGTCAGTGCCAGCATGATCAGCGAGGGGATGGCCAAAGCGAGGCTGAGCGGCGCAAAGCGGGAACTGTCCGTAGAGAGGATATCGTACAAGGGCTTCGCCCCCACGAGGAAGATCCCTGCCGCGAGCGATTTTCCGAAGAGATAGGCGGTGATCAATCCACCCCAGCGAGCAGGGTGGTGAACGTCGTAAGAGGTCTTGGCCGTGGCGGGTCGGCCCTGTGCTTTGCTTTCGAGGGCTTCGAAGGTCTGAGCATCGATTTGCGGACTTTGCACGCGATTTGCCCAAAGAAAGCCGGTGGCCGCGTTGGTCTTGGCCGGATCGATATTGGCGGGCTCGACGTCGATGTAAAAGACATTGGGTCTCGTGCCGGCCTCGGTCTTGCGCGCATCGAGGCGATGCTCTTTCTTGAGCTGAGAGACACGCGATCCGGGATCGTCGAAATCACCCGGAATGATGGCTTCGGTCGGGCAGATGACCGCGCAAGCGGGTGCAAGACCGATTTCCGCTCGGTGGGCGCAGAAGTTGCATTTTTCAGCGATTCCGAGTTCTTCGTTGATGAAGATGGAATTGTAGGGGCACCCTTGCATACAGGCCATGCAGCCGATGCACGCCTTGGGATCGACTTCCACGATTCCCGTCTTTTCTTTTCGCATCGCGGCGACCGGACAAATCGTGACACAAGGCGCGTCGGAGCACTGGTTGCAACGCAGGACGGAGAAAGATCGTCGCACCTGCGGATAGTTACCCCGGTCGACATACTTCACCCAGGTCCGAAAGGATCCGAGAGGGACGTCGTTTTCCGACTTGCAGGCAACGGTGCATGCGTGGCAACCGATGCACCGGGAGTGGTCGATTACAAAGCCGAGTTGCACGAGATATCTCCTCCGGCGAGCGCGGCAAGCACAGTATAAAGCAAACCGGGCTCTAAGAGCGTGTCGGTCGTGAAAAAGCAGATCGCAAAGCGACTCAGATGCGGGGACCGCTCGTCTGTCGATTCGAGAAGAATCGCAAGGGCATCCGAAGAGAAGTCGCTAAGAGGAACTCTGCCGTTCCGCGCATCGGCTGCGAGCCGTCTGCCATGCGTCTAGCCGAAAAGTCTTGCATCCATACGGCGCAGGTCTTCCGGCAGAGGAGCCTCGCAGGTGATTCGGCGGTCTCGTATGGGGTGGTCGAAGGCGAGCCGATGCGCATGCAGTGCGGTTCGGCCCGGGTTGGCGACAACCTCGCCGTACCATCGGTCTGCGCGAATCGGCCAGCCGGCGGCGGCAAGTTGAGCACGGATTTGATTCCGGCGTCCGGTCACCAAGGCGATACGTAGCCGGGCGCCGTGAGGACGAGCGACTTCAATCCGATAGTCGAGTATGGCTTCCTTGGCTGTGGAATCCTCGCCGGCTAGGTCTTCGCCGACGGCTTCGACGCGGTGGGTCTTGGGATCTTCTCGCAAGTAGTGGTGCAGTCGGCCTGTCGCTTCGGCGGGGACCGCCATCGTCCATGCCAAGTACTCTCGTGTTGGGCGTCGATGGCGGAAATGCTCGCGGAGTATTTCGTAGGCGCGCTCTTGCCGCGCAAAGCAAACGAGACCCGATGTCTCGCGGTCGATGCGATGGACGACGAAGAGTTGCTTTGCTTTGCGACCGGACTGTCTCAAGGCCTCGGCGACGCCGGCGACGAGTGAGACTTCGCCCGATGCGCGCTCGGTGTCGTCGCTGGAGGTGGGAATCGTCAGGTAGCCGGATTGCTTGTTGACGACGATGATGGATTCATCGAGGTAGATCGTGTCGAAACCCGGCCCGTTCAAGGTCGGGACCTTGCGTTTGGAAGGCGAGCGGAGTGTTCTTTTCGGGTCCGCGGCGATCGTGATGATTTGAGCGCGGGGCCGCGCGACCGGATCGAGGCAGGGTTCGGTCCCGAGCAGGACGCTCCCGGATTCGATCAAGCGACGGGCTTCGGTGTTCGACAGCCCGGCGGCCGATTTGACGAGCACCGTCAATGTGGTGCGGTTTTCCGCGGGGACGGTGATGGTCAGCGGAAGATCGTTTTTCTCGTTCATCGGCTAGACATCGCCTTTCGATGCTCCGTAGTCAATGGCAGGGACGGCCATGTCAATGAAAGGACAAGGATGATGACACGAGTCTTGACCGCAATCACTCTGGCTTCTACGCTCGCCGTCGTTTCGGCCGGGCAGGCATACTCTCACGACGAGAGCTTCGAAAGGGAGGAAAGTGTCCTTCTGACGTTGACGGCGGGGGCGGAGCAGGGCGGCAAGGTCCGGCAATCGAAAACCTATACGATGGTGTTGGGCGGCGACGGCGGGTGGAGCAAGGTGGACGACGGATCCCGCATCGCGTTTTCCACGAAGACCGTTGCCACCGAGGCGGACAACGGCGAATCGGCGGGCCCGGCGACGTCGTACGCATATAGGAGCATCGGTTTTTCAGCGCGCGCTGAAGGCAAGATCCTGCCCGATCGTCGATTTGCGCTGCAACTTCGGGTCGACGATTCGAAGGTCGACCCGAAGGAAGCTCCTCTCGGGCTGCCGACGGTGCGGGACCTTTCTCGTGAAATTCGCACCGTGCTCGTTCCCGGAAAGATTTCTCGCGTTGCATCTCAGACCGATTCCGAAGGTCGCACGGAGTTCATCGACGTGATGGTCGAAATCTTGGAATGAGCGATCTCTAGCGGCGTTTTCCTCCGCACGGACGTTTCCGATCCGAGGTGTCGACAAAGGTCTCGGGCTACGGGAATGCGCAGAATGTGCCGGTGGTTGTGGTGCCCCACGGTCCGGGGCCGCCACAGCCATCGTCCACGGCACGGACGAGGTAGTACCAGCCGGTGCCGACGGCCGGGATCATGATCTCATCGTAGATCGTGTCGCTCGTATCCGGATCGGAATCGTTTACGCAGACGCCGCTGTTCCATTGCCCGAGGTCCCCGCGTACGGTGTCGTATCGATCCGCGGTGGGGACCGACCCCCAAGAAAAACGCGTTTCTTGATTGGGCAAAGGCGTTGCTCGCAGATCCTCGATTTCCGGCGGCGTTCCCGCCGACGGGTCGAGGGCGGCGCAGTCGATCGAGTCGTCGATCAGGTCGCCGTCCTGGTCGACGGCGAGGCGCGGCATGTCGCCGAAGACGTCGAGGTGATCGGCGGCGTCCGTCGATCGGCCGCAGGGGAGGGGAGCGCCGGCTTTGGGAAGCCAGTTTCCCGGAGGCGGCGAATCGACTCCATCATCCTTGCAGGAGTCGTAGACCTCGCTGCCGTCGAGACCGACGTGCATATCGGTAAAGAGCAGATCGATGCGGCGGTTCGTCGCCGGATGAGTGATTACCGTCGCCGGGTCATCTTCATGCGCTGCATCGCGCAAGGTCATTCCGGCATCGGCGAGCGTGACGAAAGGATCGTAGGTCACAGGGAAAGTGATGTCGTTGCCGAGCCGGTAAGAGGCGGGAAGTCCCGGCGGCGGCGCATTCCACGTTGGAGATCCGAAAGGACCGCGGCCCGGATCTTCGTTGAAATCGCCGGCGAGGACGATGGGAGAGCCGGGATCAGAAGAGCGAATCACCTCGATGGCCTGCACCGTACGCTGCACTTCGATCTGACGGCGGAAGAGATTCGGATCGCCGGGGGATGCCTTCAGATGCACTGTCAGCACGACCCAAGGAGAAAGATCTCCTCCAGGATCGACCCAGCAGGCGAAGATGTCTCGCCCGATGTCGTTGGCATTCGGGTCGCCCGACAGCTCGACAGAAGACCAAGATTCGTAGCGAAGGATCGGCAAGCGCGAGAGACATGCAGTGCGCAAATTGCCGCTCATGGTGCCCGAGATGCTCGAGGTCGCCGAATAGGGATATCCGGCGGCATCGGCGAGATCGGGCACCCTGTCGCGCTCATCGGCGCCGTTGACTTCCTGAATCATCGCCACGTCGGCATCCACGCGAATCAAAACGTCGACGAGCGCATTCCACTCCGTCGATCCCGTTATCCCCAATCGTTCGACATTGTATGTAGAGATGCGATTCTCATCGCAGACACCACCCCCCATCGCCAAGACCGAGAGCAGCAAGACAATCCCAATCCGCCTCCGCAGCATCGACATGATCTCTCCCAAAGATGAGTCTCTGCCGATTCTCGATCGCGGTCAAGACCAAAAGCACCGCTCCCCCGAACCATCACTCCCCACCCACCACTCACTCACAGCGAAGATCAACGAGGTATTGTCGGACTTCGGGGATCCGTGGCTCTAGGTTCTTGACGAGAGCATCGAGCTTTCTTCGCAAGCGTCGCGATTCGAATTCTGGGTCTTTCAATATTCTCTTGTGGTGTCGCCAAAGGTGAAACCGGTATTCGAACTCGTCACCTAGATCACCGAGCTTTCGTGCGATCAAGGCAGCATCTTCGATCAAGGAAGATGCGCGAGAGTAGTTGTCACTCAGCAGTTCGGTAATGCCGAGACAGCGCAGGCCAAACCCTGTGACCTCTTCACATCCCTCCTTCTGCGCCTCGGCCACTGCCTTCGCAATCAACTCTGCGCCGCACGTCCGCGTTCCTGCGCGGAAAAGTGAGTACCCGAGAAGCGCCAGAGCCCGCGCAACCTCAGCGCAGTCGCCTAGGCAGCGATAGAGCGCCAAGGATCTTTCGTAGCAGGCCACCGCAGATGAAAAATCCCCTTCTTCGGCGTGCAGGTTGCCCGTCACAGCTATCGTTCGGGCCTGAACGCGTGGACTCAGTTGCCCGTG
>Ga0256830_1001179_pt1 | contig 18810 bp, 17 predicted proteins | sample 128326metaG_FD_190537 | JGI IMG/M metagenome (GOLD analysis project Ga0256830, IMG submission 190537) | Hydrothermal vent microbial communities from Lau Basin, Pacific Ocean - 128-326 | ecosystem: Environmental > Aquatic > Marine > Hydrothermal vents | place: Pacific Ocean: Lau Basin | collected... | reverse complement strand
ACGGGGGTGGCACGCACGGTGATGTCGGGGCTGGTGAGAATGGCGCCATTGGGGTCATTGGTGACCAGGTGCAGTCGTGCCCGGAAGGTGACCGGATCGGTGACGCCGCTCATTGCATTCACGTAGATCACGCAACTCGCCCCGGGATTGAGGATGAAGGGAAAGTTGTAGCTGTTGTCGGCGGTGAAGCAGTTGTTGACACCGTTGGCGGTGCCCCAGCTGGCTCCCAGGCCGTTGTCTTCGAAGTATCCCGTATGCACGGTAAGGGAGTCGTTGCTGTTGTTGACAAGGGAGGGGAGGGCGGCTGGGGCCGCGGTGGTGCTTCCGGGCAGGTAGCCGAGATCGACGGATTCGGTTGAGGCGAATACGAGGCTGGGAGCATTCCCGCTGGAGAGATCTGGGTCCAGGGTAATGATGTAGGGGCCAACATCCCTGAAAGGCACGCCAAAGACATCGGTGCCATCAGGCCCGGCGAAGCCTTGTGGGTGTTGCAGGGCGTAATCTGCGCTGAACCCTGCGTAGATACGCGGATCGCTCTGGTTTCCGCTGCCATCGAAGTAGGTCGCTGAAAAGGCCAGGTGAGGAATAGCTCTGTTAAAACCGCTGGCGATTGCCTCAAGATCGGTGGCGGCGAGACGACTCGAGAGATCCTCGCTCAGGCGATGCAGACTAAGATGGCCGAGAAACCTCATACCCCAGGGCAGACTCATGTAGGCCCCGGGACGGCCCACCGTCAATCCACCATATTGTGAATAGGCGACGAAGATGTCGCGACGGCTCTGGCCGTTGTCATCATAATAGCTGTAGAAATCCACCGCGGCGGCATAACCGCCACCACCTTGTTCACAGTCCGGCATCCCTTGATCGCCAGTGGGGCAAAGATGCAGCAGGGTGGCGGCCTGCAGTTGCAGGCTGTTGTCCAGACGGGCGACGTAGCCAACTCTGATGTTTGAAGACGGGGCCGACGCGGTTTGCGTAATGAGGGCGCCGGGGGTGGTGGGGAACAGGGTCAACTCGGGCTTGTCGGCTGGCGGGATGGGGGTCTCACCCACCAGGATGACCTCGGCGTTGTCGGTGATCACCATGTCCCAGGGACGGTCGGGATCGTCGCACTCGAAGCAGTCGTTGGAGGCGCCCAGGAAGGTGCCGTTGTGCAGGGTGCGCAGATCGGCGGAGAAACGGGCTACTATGGTATCCTGCAGATCGCCATAGAGATTGTCGCCGGGATTCTGACTGGTGGCGTAGCCGGTGATGCCGGTCTCGAACTGCCCATAGCCGTAACCGGCCACGAACACTGAACCGGTGTTGTCGGTTCCAACGAGGTAACAATCCATGCCCCAGTTCCCGCTATTGTTGCCGACCCAGGTGGCGTTGACGGTGGTGAGATCCAGGGGGAATTGCCCCAGGTAACAGTCGTAGCCCAGGGAATTGGCGGACGCGGGGTGAGGATCTACGGCCATGTAGGCCGGTGGATTGGCGTTGCCGGCGCTGCCCTGGTTGGTGGGCAGATCCGATGAGTTGGAGACGCCGGCCAGGTAGAGGCTCTGTTCGTCCGGGGCCAGGACAAGGTCTACCTGGCCGACATAAGCATAACGAGAATTAAGGCCGTTAGAGCCCTCGTTGCCGCTGCCGGAAACATAGGCGCTGGCGGTGAGCTGGGTGAGGTCGTTGGAGAGACGCGCGAGGACGAATTCGGAACCACCGAAAGACTGCCTCAGGGCGTTGGTGCTTTTGGCGGTCGGATCCACGATGGGGAAGTCCTCGGTGTTGGTATAACCGGCGACGAAGACATCGCCCTGGGTATTGGTAGCCACGGCAGTGAGATAGGTGTAGGCCCTGTAGGCGCCCTTGTCGACATTGTCCCGTTCGCCACCCAGGAAAGTGAGGGCAAGGAGCTGGGTCAGATCGCGCGAGAACTTGGCGATGTAGCCGGCCCTCTCCCCGGTGTTGCCGCCGTCGGCGGTGGTGTCGTAGGTGCCGGAGGCCAGGGCCTGCAGGTTGGAGCCGCTGGTGCTGCCCACGATGAACACGTTGCCGAAGGGCCCCGTGGCCAGATCATCCACCGATGCCACGGAATCGCGCAGCAGTGCAGTACCCAGCAGGGGGTCGATGACCACTTCCCGCTTCGGGTCATGGGTGCCGAGGTGGAAGCCGTAGTGTTCGCCGCGCACCACGTAGGCCACTTCCACGGGATCCTGGCCGCCGCCGGGGCGGGTCTGCCAGGCCACCGGGGTAGTGAAATGCACGGTGCCATCGGCGGTCTCCACCCGTAGCCGGCCGTCTTTCCCCACACTCAGGTTGCGGGCACCTTTCAGGTGGATGGAAAAGTCATCAGGGTCGGTGCCCGGGGCCAGGTGGAAGCGTTTCTCCACGTTGCCCGGTCGTGCCAGGAGCTGGACGCGTACCCCGGGCACCGCCTCTCCCAGTTCGATGGCCTCATGGGTAGGAATGTCGCGGTGCCAGGCCTTGGGCTTGGCGCCGGTGAAAAAGCTGACCCGGGCCGGCGCCTGGACGAGGGAGCGGGGTCGCAGCGGCTTGCGGGAGAAGCGTTCCTCGAGACGGACCGGCCGGCCGTCTCCGGTACGGATCTGATGGATCAGGCGGCCGTCCCGGGTGACCTGACTCAACCCGGCACGGGTCGGCGTATAGGCGAAGACCGTTTGCGGGGCCTGCCCACGGTTTTCCACGAAGCCCAGCGAGTCCAGTGGATCGGGTGGGCCGGCCTTAGCCAGGGCGAGGGAGGGAAGCAAGAGCAGGATACCAAGGCTATTTTTCCAGCGAAGTCGTGAGTTCATGATGTTTGCCTCCAATCGAGAAGCCCCGGAGGGCAAGCCCCGAGAACACCAAGTGACTGTATATGTTCTATTCCGTGAAGAATGGGTCAGGGGGCTAAAAGCGATGACTAATTTCTCTAGGAGCCTGTCGGTTTTTTAGGGAGTCGTAACGAAGAGAGTGGGAAAATATTCCGGTTTTTCGGTCTTTTAAGGCGAATAGTGGGGTTGTTTAATGAAAAATAGCGCAAAACCGGGGTGTTTTCCCGCCGCCGCAGTAGATTTGCCCTAAACCCGACAGAACTCTAACCTGCTTTCAAGTATAGTATAAAACACCTTTGAAACCAAGGTTATTTCCCTTGGCCAAAATGAAAAAGGCCTAATAGGGTTTCGGCTGTTGAAAGTATAGTTTAGCCAAATCAATTTCCTGTGCCGCCAATTTACCTTTTGATCTATAATTCGTCATGGCTCATTTGAAGCCGTTTTAGGAGTGAGACGGGACCATTCCATTAGGTCTTGTTCCGCGTGTATCGCCTGCCTCAGCAAACAAACTGTCGAATTATTTTGCAATAAAAAGGGTCTGTGCATTGTTGTATTGAAAACGCCACCTGATTCCTCTATTTGAGCTGGTTTTGAATTTGAGTGAAACGGAAAGCTGTTTTCTGTATTTAAACGCAGGTTTTCTTTGAAGTAAAATTGCTGAAACTAAGTTTAAAGAAAGGGATGGGGCAAGCGTATTTAGCTAAATCAAAGATTAGCCACTAAGTCCGACAAGAATATCTCACTAACCAACAACGGCTTTTCCGCAATGCTAAACACCGATCGTCGCCCCCAGATGGAGTTGTCTTTGTTTAATGATTTCTCCGTCGCAACATCAAACAAAGCGCGCTTGTGTGTGATTTCGGCTATTTGTATTGCACCTCTTAAGATATGCTTATTGGCAAATAAAATTTCACCTAGAGGCTGTGTGCCGAGTTTGGTGAGTTTTTGTAGTTCGCCATGCAGGGTGGAGCGGGGGATAACGGTTTTTGCATAAACCCACGGGATATTGCCGCAATATAAGTGTACTTGGCGAATAAAGCCCAGTTCATTTTGCTTCATGCCTAATAATTTTGCTTCGCTGGCTTGTGGTTTTTGCCATGCTTGTTTAAGTACAACTACGCGAAAGTTTCCTTGATTTTTTTTGTTGCAGGCACAAATTAATCGCTGGGTGAGTGAGCCACGATCTGTCAGCCAGTCTTGCACTTTTTTAGGTGCGCTGTTTTTAAAAAAAGACCGGCCTTCGTTCCAGCGGGGTTCTCGTCTATAACGCATTAGACATTTCCATATTGTAAACCTTGTTTTAACCAGCGCTGCATGAGGGGGCTGATGTTGTCTGGGTAGTGTTTTATTATTTTTTCTGCTGCGGTTTCAACGGTTGAAAAAAGATACTGATCACGCGTAATATCGGCAACGCGCAATTGTAGCAAACCTGTTTGACGAGTGCCCAGTAGTTCGCCGGGGCCTCTGAGTGCCAGGTCTTTTTCTGCAATGGCGAAGCCGTCGTTGGTTTCTCGCATGATTGACAGCCTTTCATGGCCGATTTTTGATAGCCTGCCTTTATACATCAGCACGCAATTACTTTTTATGCTGCCACGACCTACGCGGCCACGGAGTTGGTGTAATTGTGAGAGGCCGAGCCGTTCGGCATTTTCAATAATCATTAAGCTGGCGTTCGGTACATCAACGCCAACTTCAATGACGGTGGTGGCGACCAGTAGATCAATTTTGTTGTTTTTAAAAAGGGTGATAATTTCAGATTTTTGCTCTGACTTCATGCGGCCATGTACGAGGCCGATTTTTAAATCAGGTAACATTTCTTGCAAGTCCTGCGCAGTTGTTTCGGCGGCTTGTGCATCGAGTAATTCAGATTCTTCTACCAACGGGCAAACCCAATATACTTGCCTGCCATTTTTGCAGGCTTCGCTTACACGCTGAATAATTTGTTCGCGTCGAGAATCGGGGATAACAACCGTGTCGATGTGTTGTCGCCCTTTGGGTAGTTCATCAATAATGGATAAATCCAGATCTGCGTAAGCTGTCATGGCGAGTGTGCGCGGGATGGGTGTTGCGGTCATGATTAGCTGATGTGGGATCTTACCCTTGTAGCCTTTTTCTTTTAACGAAAGTCGCTGATGGACACCGAAGCGATGTTGCTCGTCGATAATAATTAAGCCTAGTTTGGCATATGCTACATCGTCTTGAAAAAGTGCATGTGTGCCGACTAATAATTGGGTGTCGCCTTTTTTTAATTCTGCTAAGGCAGACTTTTTGACAGACTGTTTTAATTTTCCGGTTAGCCAACCCACGTTAATGTGTAAAGGCTTTGCCCATGCGGTAAAGTTTTGAAAATGTTGTTCGGCTAATGTTTCAGTCGGTGCCATTATTGCCACTTGCCAACCACTGTCGATGGCTTGCAGGGCAGCGGCCATGGCGACAACGGTTTTTCCGCTGCCGACATCGCCTTGCACCAGTCGCAGCATGGGCGTGCTTGTTGACTGGTTGATTTTAATTTCGGCAATGACGCGCTTTTGTGCGTTGGTTAATTCAAATGGCAGTTGTTGAATAAATTTTTCATTTAATTTGTCGTGGTTTTTAAATTCTGGTGCAGCAAAGGATTGTATTTTGTTACGCAGTACTTTTAAACTTAAATGATGTGCGAGCAGTTCCTCTAAAATAAGGCGTTGTTGGGCGGGGTGTTTAAAATGCAATAATTGCTGTGTGTTGGTTTCGCTTGCGGGGCGATGCAAGGCCAGTATTGCGTGTTTAAGATTCGGCAGTTTGCGGCCTTGAGTGATGTCGGGCGGTAGTAAGTCGCGCATTTCGTCTTTTGCAGATATCAGTGTTGTTAAAGCTTGGTCTAGGGCCTTTCTTATTGCCGCTTGTTGCACACCTTCGGTTGAATGGTAAACCGGCGTTAGGTGACGTTGGGTTAATTGTTTGCTTTCTTCCCGGCTGAATGTGTATTCCGGGTGGGCGATTTCCAAACCATTGTGTCCGCGCCGTATTTCGCCATAACATTGAATGTATTTGTCTTTTATAAAACTATCCTGTTGATGCCTTGAAAAATGAAAAAAACGCAGGGTTAAAAAGCCGGTGCCATCGGTTAAGCGCACGAGCAGTGAACGCCTTTTACCAAGGGTCACTTGTGAGTCAATAATTTCGCCTTCTGTTACCGCTGATGTACCGGAAATGAGCTGCTGAATGGTTTTTACCCGGGTTCTGTCTTCATAGCGATAAGGCAGGTGAAATAGTAAGTCATTTAGGCTGAAAATGCCGAGTTTATAAAATTTTTCAGCGCTTTTGGGGCCTATTCCGCGCAGGGTGCTAATTGCTTGGTTAAGTGTTGATCTGCTTTCCTGGGTCATGTGTTTGATTATCCTGGAAAATACCGAAGAAAACGAGCCTGTTTTTTTTTACTGGCTAATTGCGGGAGACAATCGGGATATAGCTTGATATTATCAACGTTCAGGATGTCATAATAATTACACCGGATAGTAGCTAATAGAGCAAGATGAAGAAATACGGCTAACTAAAAGAAGAATATAAAGAGTGTTAATATGCATCGTCAGCAACAGTATCCCGTAATTAATAATTGGTACACCAATTTAACCGGTAAATTATTTAAGGTTCGCATGGCATCATACAATGGTGCCGATGTTGGAAGCCTGGTTATTGAGTATATTGATGGCTCTAAGCAGATTATTTCCAAACAGGAATGGGATTGTCTTAAATTGATGAGCCACAGCGAGCAGCAAAAAAGTCAGGAAAAACGCCAGTCGGAAGAATTGTTGACCAGCTAAGCTATCGCTTTTTATTGAGTTTTTCTTTTATGCAGTTCAGATAGCGCTTTTCATCTGGCGCCTGATTTTCTCGTTGTGCAAACCAGATCATTTCTCCCAGACAGTCCATGAGTTCGTGCTCGGCTTCGTGGGTATCGTTCGTGATTTTCAGGAGTTTTTTATACTGACTGGTGATGCCTTGAGGTTGATTAATGCTGAGCTGTTCGTGAATGGCAATATGCATGCTCAAATGCAAAAAAGGATTGGTTTCTCCCATTTCAGGTGAAAAATCTTTATGCAGGTTGGCGCTGGCGTTTTCAAAAAAATGATGGTACTCAGGGTGAAGTTTAATCACTTGCACAATGAGTAATTCCATTGCTTCGAGCTTTATGCCTTGATTATGTTTTTGCCATGTATTGAAAAAAACTTGTCGTAAGTCGTTTCTTTCCTGTGAGAACAGCATCGAGCTACGCCTTTTGGGTTGTTAACCAAACCATTATACTATCTGTGCTGTTGTTTTTCAGCTTAAATTGATTGCATTGAAGTGCTGAACGTCCGGGAAAGGTTCATAAAAATGGTGGAGTAATGCGCGCCATTGAGTATATTCTTTAGATTCTCTGAATCCAGTGGTGTGATCTGCCAGGGTTTCCCATTTTACCAGAAGAAGGTATCGGCTCGGGTTTTCAACGCATTTTTGAAGCTCATGGGATATATAACCTTGCATGCCGGAAATAATATCTTGTGCCTGTTTGAATGCATTTTCAAAGGCTTTTTCCTGTCCCGGCTTTACATCGAGCATGGCAACTTCCAGTATGGGGGCTGTTTCTGAGAGGCTCATTTGTGTCTCTATTAAATAGTGGTCTTGCGGTTTGGCCGCCGTTTTCAAGTAGAGATAGTATACAATAGGTGCTGTTGGAACAGTATTTTCAAATCGGCAATTCATCGGTTTTTTGGGGGGTATATGAAAAATAATTCAAGGCAACCGGCACCGGCTTACGGCCAGGGCGATGCGACGTTTCAGGCGGTTGGCGGAGCAGAAGGTTTAAAAAAACTGGTCAATGATTTTTACGATAAAATGGAAAGCATGCCAAGAGCCAAAGAGATTCGCGCAATGCACCCTGACGATCTTGTCGAAACCAGAGACAAGCTGTATTGTTTTTTAAGTGGCTGGATGGGTGGTCCTCGTTTATATAAAGAAAAATACGGGCCTATTAGTATTCCGCAGGCACATCAGCATTTAAATATCGGTGAAGAAGAACGGGATGCCTGGATGTGTTGTATGCGTAACGCCTTAAAAAACCAACCTTATCCTGAGGCGCTAAAAACCTATTTGCTTGAGCAATTAAGCGTGCCCGCAGAAAGGTGTCGCACAAAATAATATTACATTTACAATAAAACATTATTTCTACCACGCGGTTTTTTCTGAAAAATGTGTTTGCAGGCACTGCATAAATAATTGCACTTTTGTTGATAAGTGTCGCCGGTTTGCATACACCGCATGCAAGCCAAATTCTTCTACGTCAAAATCCGTTAAGATTGCGGTCAATTGATTTTTTTTGATCGCTTTACCAACGACAAAGTTAGGGCAGCGGGCAATCCCATTGTGGTTTAGTGCGAGTTCTTTTATGGCTATTGCGCTATTTACATAGTGCTGTCCTTTTACGTTAATTTTATATTCTTTGTTATCGCGCTTAAATTGCCATGAGGTATCATTTTGGTAATTTGTATCAATGATGCACGCGTGATTTAACAGATCATCCGGGTGCGTGGGTGTTCCGTAGCGTTGCAGGTAATCAGGCGAGGCGCACAGGACTGTACGAATAACAGTGAGTCGACGGGCAATTAAGCTGGAGTCAGGCAGGTTGCCAATGCGTAGCGCCAGATCAAATCCTTCTTCAACAATATCAACGCTTCTATCGGTTAGCACCAGGTTGATGCGAATATCAGGAAATTGCTTGCTGAATTCTGATATGACCGGCATTAAATGTAATTCGGAAAAGGATGCCGGTGCACTAATATTTAGCTCGCCAGTAGGTGTGGTGTGAATATCCTGAACCACGGCTTCCAGTTCTTCTAACTCTTCTAGTATTGGTATGCAGCGTTCGTAATAGGCCTTTCCTACCTCGGTCAGTGAGACCTGACGTGTTGTACGCTGAAACAGGCGGACGTTTAGTGATTCTTCCAATTGCACAACATATTTGCTTAACAAGGCTTTGGTCAGGTGACTGCGTTTCGATGCGCGTGAAAAACCGCCAGCATCTGCCACGGCGATAAACGCTTTCATGCAAGTGAGTTTATCCACAATAATACCTCTTATTGTCGTTAAATCGAATACAGTGTAGCAATAAATCGTTATATTGTCTTTTTTGCGTGTGCGCCCGATACTTAGCTCATGTCAGAAACACAAGCTGACAACATTTAATTTATCTATTTAGGAGAATAAAGATGACAACTCAAGTAACAACACCCTATGCAGCGCTGGTTTTACGTATCGCACTTGGCACGATGTTTATTGCCCATGCCATGCTAAAAATACTTGTTTTTACACCGCAAGGAACGGTTGGCTTTTTTAGTTCGCTCGGTGTTCCCGGGTGGCTAGCCTATCCGACAATGGCGATAGAATTAGTGGGTGGCGTGATGTTGATCTTCGGCATAAAAACCAAGACCATCGCATTGGCGCTTATTCCTGTGTTAGTGGGTACGATTGTGTTGGTACATGGTGAAAAAGGCTGGATGTTTGCTAACGAGGGCGGTGGCTGGGAGTATCCGCTGTTTTTGATTATGGCATTAATCGTTCAGAGTCTGTTGGGTAGTGGTGCATATAGTTTGCAAGCCATTATTAATAAAAGCCGTGCAGTATAAAAACGTGATAAAAATGGCGAACCCGTGTGATTTCGTTCGCCATTTTTTTGGAGAAAAGCATTATGTTAATTGATGGTAAATGGAGTAAAGATTTTCACCCCGTTCAGGCAAGCGATGACGACGGACGTTTTTTACGTCAATCTTCACAGTTTAGGCATTGGATTACGCTGGATGGTTCAGCAGGGCCAACGGGTGGGGCGGGGTTTGTTGCTGAAGCTGATCGTTATCATTTGTATGTGGCATTAATTTGTCCCTGGGCAAGTCGAACGTTAATGGTGCGAAAATTAAAAAAACTGGAAGATGTTGTTTCTGTCAGTGTGGTCGAACCCTTTTTAGGCCGGCAGTGTTGGGCCTTTGGGGATTATCCAGGGTCTGACCATGAGCCGTTCTACGGTTATCAGTATGTGCATCAACTCTATACCCATGCTGTTGCAGATTATACCGGGCAGGTTACGGTTCCTGTCCTGTGGGATAAGAAAAAGCAAACAATTGTGAACAATGAATCAGCCGATATTATTCGCATGTTGAACAGCGGTTTTGGCGAATTGGCTGACAATACAATCGATTTATACCCGGAATCGCTACGGGCTGAAATTGATTGTATTAATGATTATTTATATGACCGCTTTAACAACGGCGTTTATCAGGCGGGATTTGCAACGCATCAACAGGCTTATGAGGAAGCCGTTGACAAGGTTTTTGAGAGTCTGGCTTATTTGGAGAAACACCTGCAAGGCCGTACTTTTTTGGTTGGCGAGCAATTAACCGAGTCGGATGTAAGAGCATTTGTCACATTGATTCGTTTTGATGTTGCCTACTACGGCTTATTTAAAACGAATATTGCGCAAGTACGCGATTACCCAAATGTGTTTGCTTATATGAAACGGCTTTTTGCGTACCCGGAAATTTCTGCCACGGTTAATTTTACGCATATTAAACAGGGCTACTATTCAATAAAGGCAATTAATCCGTTAGGCATTGTACCTGAAGGGCCGGACTTGTCCTATTTAACGCAGTGAAGGGATTGGTGGTGAAGTAGATCATGTGTGCATATGTGGGGAAATGACGACGGACTGGCTGTCAAATGCCGGTGTATATTAGCAGGACGGCGTATTTTCATTTAAAAATGGCCCAGATTTTTGGATTATGCGGGCAATTTTTTGATTTAAATGAAGAATTTTGGGCAGCATTCTTGCTATAATTTCCTTTATGTTAATGTTGTTTTTGGGGCTTGCTAATATCCGCAGCGAAGAAAGCGGTTGTTTCGAGTGGGAAAATGACGGACAAAAACAATAAATAGAAAAAACCGAGGGAAATCAAACCGAAATGAACAAAAATTTATCACAGGCCAAGCGCTTAAAAGTGGTTATTATTGGTATCGAAAATAGCGGCAAAACAACATTGGTTAAGCATTTGAGTCCGGGTGCAAAAAGCATTGAGCACTTTGATGCGAATGGAGAATCGATAACCGTTGGACTGGATATTGGTGTTATTTCGTTGGCCGGTTATGCGTTGCATTTTTTTGGTACACCTGGGCATGCACGGTTCGAGTTTGCAAGAAAAATCGTATCCCACGGTGCTCATATCGGTATTCTGATGCTTGACAGCGTTGAAGCGGCTAAAGCTGGGATCTCACAACGGGATAAAGATTTTGAACAAGAGCTAATGGCGAAAAATATTCCCTATTTTGTTTGTGCAAACAAACAAGATGTGCCTGGTGCGCTTGCCTTGCCTGAAATTGCACCGCATTTTAACGCCGATGTGTATCCAATATCCGCAAGGGATGGGCAGGGTGTTGATGCCTTGAGAGCTGATTTGGTTAATTTGATTGAATCAAAAAGCAATGACTGGTGGTCGCCTACAGCAAAAAGTGCTTGAGTTTGTAGCTGTTAATCTTCCGTTTTGTCTTTATATTCACACAAGTCTTCTATGATGCAAGACCCGCATCGAGGTTTTCTTGCTATGCAGGTGTAGCGGCCATGCAAAATTAACCAGTGATGAGAGTCGAGCTTAAATTCGTCAGGGATGAATTTAAGCAGTTTTTTTTCAACTTCGTCGACATTTTTCCCCGGTGCGATTTTGGTGCGATTGCTGACACGAAATATGTGGGTATCAACGGCGATCGTAGGCTGACCGAAAGCGGTATTTAACACCACATTTGCGGTTTTTCGTCCGACCCCTGGCAGGGCAACAAGTGCTTCCCGGGTTTGCGGAACTTCACTGTTGTGTTGCTTGATCAAGATGTCGCAGGTTTTTAATACATTTTCAGCCTTGGTATTGTATAGACCAATGGTTTTGATATAAGACTTTAATTTACGTAGCCCGAGTGCTTTTATTTTTTCCGGTGTGTTGGCAACGGCGTATAGCTTGTCGGTGGCTTTGTTAACGCTGACATCGGTAGCCTGTGCGGAGAGCAAAACCGCGATCAGCAACTCAAACGGTGTACTGTAGTTTAGTTCGGTTTTCGGATTGGGATTTTGTTCTCTCAGGCGGGTGAAAATTTCAATCCGTTTTTGCTTGTTCATGTAATGGCGTTATGTCACTGAGTTAGGAAGCGGTGTCGACGACGTTTATTTTTTCAATCGCAGCAAGTCGGTTAATGCGGCGTGCTTCAATCACGTTTTTCAGCGCAATAATAAGCCCTAAGCCGATAAAAGCACCCGGTGGCAATACCGCGAGTAAAAAGCCACTGTAATCATGTATTAAGGTCAATTGTATATCACGAAAAGTATCGCCAAACATTAAATGCGCGTGACTGAACAAAGTCCCCTGGCCGATTATTTCCCGCATGCTGCCTAACAGTAATAACACGGCGGTGAAGCCGAGTCCCATTGTGAGCCCATCGACAAAGGAGGCTTTCACGTCATTTTTGGCAGCAAAGGCCTCTACGCGGGCAATGATGACGCAGTTGGTAACGATGAGTGGGATAAAAATGCCTAATATCTTGTACAGATCATGCCAGTAAGCATGCATTAATAACTCAACCACTGTGACGAATGAGGCAATGATGAGCACGAATACGGGGATGCGCAATTCCTGTTTTATTTGGTTTCGGACAAATGAAACAGTGACGTTTGAGCCGATCATTACTAGCGTAGTGGCTATGCCAAGCCCCAGCGCGTTAATAAATGTGGATGATACGGCGAGTAGCGGACATAAACCCAATAATTGAATTAATGCCGGGTTATTGTGCCACAGGCCGTTGCGGGTGATTTTTTTATAGTCGGTTTGGGCCATGTTATTCGCCTGCTCCGGATTGAATTTGTTGTATTTGTGTTGGTGGATTATCGTCTTTGGCAAACACAAGATCGTGGTTTGCTTGAAAATACTGTAATGTTTTTTTGATCATTTTGACAATCGCGCGTGGTGTAATGGTGGCGCCGGTTAACTGGTCAAAATCACCACCGTCTTTTTTGACTTTCCAGCGTTCGGGCAAGGGGTTTGAAAGCGACTGGCCATCAAAAATACGTATCCAGTCTGATTTTTCTGTTTCAATGGCATCGCCAAGCCCCGGCGTTTCTTTGTGGCTGACAACGCGTACACCTGCCAATGTATCATCGGCGTTAATTGCAATAAGCAGATTGATAGCGCCGGTATATCCATCGGGTGCAGTTACGCTGAAAATCGCAGCGGTGGCTTGGTTGTTGGTTCTTGCCCGGTAAACGGTAACGGGTTTTCCTCGAAAATTCAGCGCTGCAATGTCGAGGGTTTTCGTGTCTGTGTATAAATCATTGTCGTGGCGATTTTCAGGAATCAGTTCGTGCAGGCTTTTTAGTAGCGCCTGTCGTTCGTTTTCAATGATTTGTGACTCGGTGATAGCATAAGTAATGGCGACGATGGCGGTGGTAATAACGGCAAACACGCCAAGTGTTTTTCCTGCTCTTAGCATGTTTTGCAGTATGTAGGATGTATTATTTGTGGCCATAGGTTTTTGGTTTAGTGTAATAGTCAATGGTGGGAGCAGACATATTCATCAATAATACCGCAAATGCGATGGCGTCAGGAAAACCACCCCAGGTGCGAATGATGTAAGTTAATAAGCCGATACAGGCACCGTAAATGATTTTTCCTTTTGCTGTTGTTGCGGCGCTGACCGGATCCGTTGCAATAAAAAATGCGCCAAGCAAAGTTGCACCGCTAAAGATGTGAAAAATCGGTGAAGCATATTGATTGGAGTCAATCGCGTAAAAGACCAGCGCAATGGCCGATAGCGCGGTGATCATTGCTGCAGGAATGTGCCAGTGAATGACTTTTTTCTTAATCAGCCATAAACCGCCGGCTAAAAAGGCGATGCTGACCCATTCAAAGCCGCTGCCACCGAATATGCCAAATGCTTCACTATTGGCCATGATGTCGGGAATGTCTCTGGATAAACCCAGTTGGTTTTTTAAATAGTCCAACGGCGTTGCACCTGAGACAGCGTCGGCAAGCGCCTGCGATGATGCATTGTCACTGAAAATAAGCTCGAGGCTTTGCGTAAAACCGATTGAAGCGTCACTCTGTGGCCATTGGGTCATTTGTTTTGGATACGAGATTAACAGCATGGCATAGCCAACCATGGCGGGATTAAAAGGGTTGTAGCCCAGCCCGCCATAGAGGTGTTTGGCAATAATAATGGCAAACGCAGTGCCTAAAACAATAATCCACCAAGGTGCGATGGAGGGAATGGATAAAGCAAGTAAAACGCCGGTGATAACTGCGCTGCCGTCAGTGATGAATGGTGCAATGGGACGTTTGCGCATGGCGAGCATAATGGCTTCGCAGCCTAATGCGGTAACGATTGCCAGTAAAATATTGATTGCAACACCAAAACCAAACAGGTAAATGTAAATTAAAATGCCGGGTACAAGTGCATAAAGCACTTGCAGCATGATTTTTGTTACACTGTTATTGTTGTGAAAGTGCGGGGAGCTGGGGGCGTAGAGGCTCATTCTTTTTCATCCGGTTTGCGCTTGTCGCCTGTTGATTTGATGTTTCTTTGTTTGGCGCGACGCTCATCAATTTCTTTTACAAGTTTTTGTTGTGACTCGGTTAAATCATCTGTATTTTTGGGTTTAATTTTTTGCTGTTCTTTTTTGGCTTTTGCTCGTGCAACAGCAGCAAGAATAGCCGCGTTTTTGGGGGCGGTTTCTTTTATTGTGCTTTTGGCCTTGTCGTCAGCGCCTTTTTCTTTGGCTTTTTCTTTTAGTTTAAGCGCCTCTTTCTTGAGACGAAGTTTTTCGGCCTTTTCAGCCTTGTCACGTTCAATACGAAAAAGATGAAATTCATGTCGTTTACGTGCGTTATCTGACTTTTCTTGCTCTCGTTCCCGTTTCCATATTTCTGATTTTGCGAAACGATAATATTGCACGAGGGGAATTTGGCTTGGGCAAACGTAGTCGCAGCATCCACATTCAATGCAATCAAAAATATCGTACTCTTGAATGCGATCAAGTTCTTGCGCTTTTGAAAACCAGTATAAATTTTGTGGCAGTAAGTTAATTGGGCAAACATCGGCGCAACTGCCGCAGCGGATACAGGGCATGGTGTATTTGTGTTTTTGCAGGTCTTTACTTTGTCCTGCGTCAACTAAAATACAGTTTGTTGTTTTAATTACCGGGATGTCGGTTTGTTGCATGGCAAATCCCATCATTGCACCACCGATAATTAAGCGTTGGATATCGGCAGTGCTGCCGCCGCATTGTTCTATCAAGTCATTAACCGAAGTACCAAACAGCACTTCCAGATTTCGGGGTTGTTTTACATCCCCGGTGATGGTGACATAACGCGAAATAAGCGGCTCTCCATGATTGATTGCACGATAGACAGCAGCGGTTGTGCCAATGTTCTGGCATACAACACCGATATGAAACGGTAAACCGTTTGATGGAATTTCCTTGCCGGTAATTGTGAAAATAAGTTGTTTTTCACTGCCTGCCGGGTAAAGCGTCGGAATTACCGCAACTTCGATTTGACTATTGCCAAATTCATCTACTGCCTGTTGCATGCGCGAAATGGCTTGCGGTTTGTTGTCTTCAATGGCAATGACACAATGTTTGGCCTGCAAAGCATGTTTGGTAATCAGTAAGCCGCAAATAATTTCTCGCGCCTTGTCTTGCATCAGCATGTCATCACAGGTGATATAAGGCTCGCACTCTGCGCCATTGAGTATCAGTGTGTTAATGGTTCTGTCCGGCCCTGGGTTGTGCTTGATTGCGGTAGGAAAACCAGCACCGCCTAAACCAACAATGCCAGCTGAGCGAATCATGTTGCGGAGTAGACTGGGGTCTAATTGCTTGTAGTCGCCGGAGTGGCCGGTTAATGTTATCCATTCATCTTTGCCATCGGGTTTGATAACGATACATTGCGCCAGCATGCCCGAAGGGTGCGGTAACGGGTAATCGCCAATGTCTTCAATAAGGCCCGAGGTTGGGGCGTGTACCGGTGCGGAAACATAACCATCAGCTTGTGCGATTTTTTCGCCTTTCAATACATACTGACCTGATTCAACAACGGGCTTGGCAGGACTGCCAATGTGTTGACTCATCGGTAAAACAAGGCGTCGAGGGATGTCGGCGGTTTCAACAGCAAGCGTTGTTGAAATTTCCTTGTGGTAAGGGAGTCGGACACCTCCTTTAAATTGAAATAATTTACCGAGCATTTTGTTTGAGTCCTGATTTTTTAACGGCGATGTTGTTACCCAGCATTACCGGTTTGTCCCATTGCCAGGTTTTCAAATCTTCTTTGACCGGTTTAATTAAAATACAATCCACAGGGCACGGCGGAATGCATAAGTTACAGCCTGTGCACTCGGCTTCGATAACGGTGTGCATCTGTTTTGCTGCACCATGTATGGCGTCAATTGGGCATGCTTGAATACATAAAGTGCAACCGATGCAGTTTTCTTCATCGATTACGACAACGGTTTTTTCCTTGCTGATTTCACCATTTTCCGGGTTGAGAGGAATAATCTCGCGATCCAGTAAATCCGCTAAATCATGTATGGTTTGTTCTCCGCCTGGCGGGCATTGGTTAATTTCAGCTTCATCGTTGGCAATGGCTTCTGCATAAGGCTTGCAGCCGGGGTAGCCGCACTGACCACATTGTGTTTGTGGCAACAGTTGATCAATTTTTTCAACCAGTGGATCGCCTTCGACTTTAAAGCGAATAGCACTAAAGCCAAGAATGATGCCAAAAATACAGGCAAGCAGTCCGAGAACGAGAATTGCGGATAACATAGGGTTTCGTATTATCCTTTACACGTTAACCAAGCCGGAGAAACCCATAAATGCCATTGACATGAGTCCTGCTGTAATAAGCGCAATTGCCGGGCCTTGAAAAGGTACGGGAACATCTGAGGCTGTCAATCGTTCGCGAATGGCAGAAAATAAAATTAATACCAGTGAAAAACCAACTGACGCACCAAAACCATAGGTTGCCGATTGCATAAAATTATATTCGCTTTGCACATTGAGTAAGGCTACGCCTAATACGGCACAGTTGGTTGTAATGAGGGGTAAATAAATTCCCAGTACTTGATATAGTAATGGACTGGTTTTGTGCACCACCATTTCAGTCACTTGCACAACAGCAGCGATTACCAAAATAAACGAGATAGTGCGTAAATACTCCAATCCGAAAGGGGCTAGCAAATAAGTGTTAACCAGATAAGCGGCAATTGATGAAAGGGTGAGCACAAACGTGGTCGCCAGCGCCATGCCTGTGGCTGTTTCCAGTTTTTTTGAGACACCCATAAACGGGCACAAGCCAAGAAATTTGACGAGTACAAAATTGTTTACCAGTACGGTACTGACGAGTATGAGTGCGAATTCAGTCATTTTTATTTACGGTTATTGTATTGCTGGCGGCGTCAACTTATTTAACTTTCATACCGGCTTGTGCGCCTGCGTGCGGTTCAAGTATCCACAAATCTTTTCCGCCTGGCCCAGCGGCTAACACCATGCCTTCGGATAAGCCAAAACGCATTTTTCTGGGGGCAAGATTGGCAACCATAACGGTGTGCTTGCCGATAAGGTCCTCAGGCGAGTAAGCCGATTTTATGCCGGCAAACACCTGGCGGCTTTCGCCTCCGATGTCCAGGGTTAATTTTAAGAGTTTGTTGGCACCTTCGACGTGCTCCGCATTTGTAATAAGCGCGATACGCAAATCGATTTTCGCAAATTCATCAAAGCTGATAGTGTCGGCAATTGGATCATCGGCTAATGGCCCTGTTGCTTGCGGAGCAGCTTCGCTAACTTGCTTGTTTTCTTCAATCATCGTTTCGATTTTGTCTTTATCGACGCGGGTCATGAGGGGTTTGAATTTATTAATGCCGTGCGATAACAACGGAGTGTCAATGTTTGACCAGTTTAACTCATCAACATTTAAAAAGGTTTCGGTTTTTTCTGCCATGGCCGGTAAAACCGGCTTCAGGTAGGTCATTAATACTTTGAAGATATTGATGCCCATGCTGCAGATGTCTTGCAGTTCCTGTTCTTTGCCTTCCTGTTTTGCGATGACCCAGGGTTCTTTTTCATCGATATACTGATTGGCGAGATCAGCCAACTCCATAATTTCACGCATTGCGGTAGAAAACTCACGGTTTTCATAATGTGTCGCAATGTCTTCTTTTGCATTGGTGATGCGTTTGAATAATTCGGGTTCTGAGCAAGTTGGTGATAAGGCTTTATTGAATTTTTTAACGATAAAACCGGCACAACGACTGGCAATATTAACGACTTTGCCTACCAGGTCTGAATTTACGCGGTTACTGAAGTCGTCAAAGTTTAAGTCGAGATCATCTATTTTACTGGTTAAGCGGGCAGCAAAATAATAGCGTAAATATTCTGGATTTAAATGCTCAAGGTAGCTGCGGGCTTTAATAAATGTGCCGCGCGACTTTGACATTTTTGCGCCGTTAACCGTTAAAAAGCCGTGTGCAAAAATGGCTGTGGGTTTTCTGAAATTCGCGCCATGCAAAACTGCGGGCCAGAATAGCGCATGAAAATTGATAATGTCTTTGCCAATAAAGTGGTAAACCTCGGCCGTGCTGTCTGCGTCCCAGTATTCGCCAAAGTCCAGGCCTTTTTTATCGCAAAGATTTTTAAAGCTGGCGATGTAACCCATGGGGGCATCCATCCAGACATAAAAATATTTGTTGTCGGCTTGCGGGATCTGAAAGCCAAAATAAGGCTCGTCGCGGGATATACACCAGTCTTTTAATCCGGCATCAAACCACTCTTTTAATTTATGACTGACTTCGCTCTGTACGGCATTGTGATTGGCCGGGTTTGATGTGTTGCCTGTCCAATCACGTAATATATCTTCAAAATCACCAAGTTTAAAAAACAAGTGCTCGGACTCTTTTTCAATCGGTG
>Ga0256830_1001178_pt1 | contig 18819 bp, 20 predicted proteins | sample 128326metaG_FD_190537 | JGI IMG/M metagenome (GOLD analysis project Ga0256830, IMG submission 190537) | Hydrothermal vent microbial communities from Lau Basin, Pacific Ocean - 128-326 | ecosystem: Environmental > Aquatic > Marine > Hydrothermal vents | place: Pacific Ocean: Lau Basin | collected... | reverse complement strand
CTTGATGCAGAAGCTGCGCTGCCATCCGGATCTGGGGGGCGAGGAGTGGAACGCCGCCCTGCTCAACGAGGCGCTGGCCGTGCTTTGCGACGAGCGGAAGCGGGCGGCCTATGACAAGGCCAACGGCTTTGGCGCCGCCGTTCGGCAGCAGGGGGGCGGTCAGGCCTCTCCCCATGAGACGGAAGAGGAACCCGCGCTGGAACAGGAATCAGGGCGCGGGCAAACGGGGCGGAAGGGTGCTGCCGCCACTCCCTATGATGCCCCTTTTCTTGAGCAGTGTTTTTTCTGCGGCACGCCTGGCCGTGGCATGCCCGCGTGTATCCGCTGCGACAGCCCCCTGCAGCCACCGCCACCCATGGGGACGCCAGTTTCCAGGGACAAGCGCACGCTGGAGCGGCTGGCTGTCGAAGACAGCGTCCAGGTGTTCGTGCGCTGGCCCCAGGCACGGGGATATCAGGGCGTCATACGCAATTTCACCCCGCGCGGCATGCAAATCAGGCTGGAATCCTCCCTTGAGCCCAACCAGATCATCAAAATCTCCAGCCGGCTGGTGGCCTCGGTTTCCCGCGTGGCAAGCTGCATCGAGAACAGCCAGGGGGGCGGCTATCACATCGGCCTGGAGTTTCTCTCGCTGTGTATCCACAGGCCGCGGGGCGGGTTCGTCTCGGAAACGGCCTGAGCCTTCAGGGCGGCCCGGGCGCGGGTCTGCATTTCGCGGCATTTTGTGTTTTAATGCTGCCATATGTTCAAGCCACTGGAATTGTACATCGGCCTCCGCTATACGCGGGCCAAGCGCCGCAATCACTTCATCTCCTTCATTTCGCTGATTTCCATGCTGGGCATCGCCTTGGGTGTGGCGGCGTTGATCACCGTCATTTCCGTCATGAACGGCTTTGAGAAGGAACTGCGCGAGCGTATTCTCGGCGTGGTATCCCATGTCACGGTCATGGGGCGCCCGGGCGGCGTGGATGACTGGCGCGGGGTGATCGATGCGCTGGGCGGCCGGGAAGGGGTGACGGGCGCCGCGCCCTATATCCATGCCGAGGGCATGCTCAGCAATGGCGGGCGGGTGGCCGGTACCGTGCTCAGGGGGGTGCTGCCCGCCCTGGAGGACCAGGTATCCAGCCTGGGCGGGAAAATGATTGCCGGCCGCCTCGACAGCCTCGTGGCCGGGCGTTTCGGCATCGTGCTGGGCAAGGACCTGGCATTTTCATTGGGCGTGAGTGTCGGGGACAAGGTGACCCTCATCACTCCCCAGGCCAACGTGACGCCGGTCGGGGTGCTGCCGCGTCTCAAGCGTTTTACCGTTACCGGCATCTTCGAGATCGGCATGTACGAATATGACAGCGCCCTGGCCCTGATGCATCTGGAAGATGCCGCCAGGCTGTTCCGCATGGAAGGGCGGGTGACCGGAGTGCGCCTCAAGCTGGTGGATATGTTCGACGCCCCCTATCTGGCGCGCCAGTTCGCAAGCGAACTGCCCGCGGGCTACCGGATACGTGACTGGACCCAGCAGCACGTCAACTTCTTCCGCGCCGTCAAGATGGAGAAGACGGTCATGTTCGTCATTCTCATGCTCATCGTCGCCGTGGCCGCCTTCAATCTGGTTTCGACCCTGGTGATGATGGTGACGGACAAACATGCCGACATTGCCATCCTGCAGACCCTGGGATCCAGCCCCCGCAGCATCATGATGATCTTTATCGTTCAGGGGACGGTCATCGGCGTGGTGGGCGTGCTGCTGGGCGTGACGGGCGGCGTCGCGCTGGCGCAGAACATCGACACGGTCATTCCGGCCATCGAGCGCCTGTTCGAAATCCAGTTTCTCTCGCCCGATGTCTATTACATTTCCGAACTGCCATCCGACATGCGTGTGAGCGACGTGGTCAGGATCGGGGGCATCGCCCTGGCACTATGCCTGCTGGCCACGCTCTATCCGGCCTGGAAGGCCTCGCGCACCCAGCCCGCCGAGGCCCTGCGCTATGAATGACGCGCCCATCCTGGAATGCCGTCATCTCGCCAAGACCTATGCGGAGGGGGGTAATACGGTCCAGGTGCTGAGGGATGTCGGCCTCGTCATGGCACCGGGCGAGCGCGTGGCCATCATGGGCAGTTCCGGGGCGGGGAAGAGCACCCTGCTGCATATACTCGGCGGCCTGGATGTGCCCAGCGGAGGCGAGGTCTGGATCGGCGGCCGCAACATGTCCGCCCTGGACGTGGCGGCGCGGGGGCGCCTGCGCAACAGCAGTCTGGGCTTCGTCTACCAGTTTCATCACCTGCTGCCGGAATTCACCGCCCTGGAGAACGTGTCCATGCCCCTGCTGATCCGGGGCGAGGCCCCGCCGGAGGCGCGCCGCAGGGCGGGAGAGCTGCTGGAGCGGGTGGGACTGGGCGCGCGCCTCGCCCACAAGCCCGGCGAACTGTCGGGAGGGGAAAGGCAGCGCGCCGCGGTGGCGCGCGCCCTGGTCACGGATCCGCAATGTGTCCTCGCCGATGAGCCGACCGGCAATCTCGACAGGGAGAATGCCGGCAAGGTCTATGAGCTGATGCTGGAACTCAATGCAAAAAACGATTCCGCCCTGCTGGTGGTGACCCACGAGCCCGCCCTCGCGCGGCGCATGGACCGGGTGCTGGTGCTGGAGGAGGGGGTTCTGAGAGAGGGTTGATCCGGGAAAGGCTTTTTTCAGGTATCCGTCGCACAGGCCCGGGGCGCCCGGTCCGGCTTACGGCCCGCTCTCGCTGTTCTGTTGGGTATTCCGCCGCCTTTTTCTTCGCGCCTCGACGCGCAGTCTCCAGTTTTTTCTTACTTGCAGGCGCCACAGGCTGCGTATCAGGAGGTTGCCCGTCAGGGAGGCCAACGAGCTGAAAATGAGACAGCCCAGGAGAAAAGGCGCCCAGATGTCCTCCAGTTGAGAAGTCATCCATTCCATGGTGAACGCAAATTCGATATCCTGGGGAACCTGTCCCAGGGCCAGGGAGCCGACCTTGTAGGCCAGATAGAAGATGGGGCCCATGGTCAGGGGGTTCGTGATCCATACCAGGGCGACGGAAATCGGCAGATTGACGCGCACGGTGATCGCCGCGATGGCCGCCAGCACCATCTGGAAGGGCACCGGGACGAAAGCCATGAAGAGGCCCACCGAAAAGGCGCCGGGCACGGATTTCCGGTTCAGGTGCCACAGGTTGGGATCATGCAGGTGCGCGCCCAGCCATCGCAGGTGCTTATGCTCCCGGATGACGTGATGCTCCGGCATGAATCGTTTGAGCAGTCTCTTGGGCATAATCTGGGGTCATGCATATCTGGCGCCAGCTACCATGCGCAAACAGAACGGAGTCTGTTTCATGAGAAAGGATTCTCTCGCCTTCCTGGGCGGCGTCTTGTTGTTCCAGCAGATGTCCCACTTGCCGGATATTCGCTGGGCGCTGTTGTTACCCTTGTTCGCCGCGCTGTTTTTTATTTTTCCACGTTTTCGTGTGGTTATTGTCGCGGCGATGGCATTCCTCTGGACATTGTGGCATGCAAATCTGATTCTGGCTACCGGTGTCGAGCCCGCTCTCGAAGGGAAGGATGTGATCGTCACCGGAAGGGTTGCCGGAATCCCAGAGGTCGATGGCGCGCGGACACGTTTTCACTTTGCCGTCGAGACACTCGTGCATGATGGCCGGCATCACCCGGCCCCCGGAGTCGTGCGCCTCAACTGGTACGGCAGGCCGCCAGAGCTGTGGGCGGGGGAGGGCTGGCGCCTGACGGTGCGCCTCAAGCGTCCCCATGGGTTCATGAATCCCGGTGGTTTCGACTACGAAGGGTGGTTGTTCCAGAAGGGCTTGCGCGCCACGGGCTATGTGCGCAAGGATCCGGGCAACCGCCGCCTGCCCGGGCTCGACAGGGCCTTTTCCCTGCATCGCCAGCGCCAGGAGCTTCAGCATGCCATCCAGGACGCGCTGGCGGGCGCGGAAAGCCAGGGAATCGTTACGGCCCTCGCCATAGGGCTGCGGGCCGGGATCACCACGGAGCAGTGGCGGCTGCTGACGGAGACGGGCACCAGTCATCTGGTGGCCATATCCGGCCTGCATGTGGGCCTGGTTGCGGGGCTGGTCTTTTTCCTGGCGCGTTTTGCCTGGTCGCGGGCAGGGGCGCTGCCGCTCTACTACCCATCGCCCAAGGCGGCCGCCGTGGCCGCCATGAGCGGTGCCGCTCTTTATGCGGCCCTGGCGGGTTTTTCCGTGCCCACGCAGCGGGCCTTGATCATGGTAATGGTGGTCATGGGCGGGCTCCTGCTGCAGCGCCGCCGCCGGCCATCGGACATTCTGGCCGCCGCCTTGTTGTGCGTCCTTTTGTTCGATCCCCTGGCGGTGATGTCCGCGGGCTTCTGGCTTTCCTTCCTGGCCGTGGGTGTGATTCTCATGACCATGAGCGGACGCCTGAACTGGCGTGGCTGGCCACGCTGGTGGCGGCTTCATGTGGTCATGGGCGTGGGGCTGGCGCCCGTCCTTCTGCTCTTCTTCCAGCAGGTGCCCCTGTTATCGCCCGTGGCCAATGCCGCCGCCGTGCCGGTGGTGAGCCTCGTGGTGGTGCCCCTGGTGCTGGCGGGCACGCTGTGCCTGACCGTGCTGCCAGCGGCGGGCGCGTTTGTGCTCGGTCTCGCCGTGATGATTCTCGACTGGCTGCTGCCTTTCCTGGACTGGTTGTCGCGCCGGGATCTGGCCCTGTGGCGCCAGCATGCCCCACTGGCGTGGACCCTCGCGCCCGCGGCCGCGGGCATGCTGCTGCTGTTGGCGCCCCGTGGGTTCCCGGGGCGCTGGACCGGCGTGGTCTGGCTGCTGCCGCTGCTCCTGGTCGAACCACCGCGTCCGCGGGCGGGAGAGGCCTGGTTCACCCTTCTGGACGTGGGGCAGGGATTGTCCGCGGTGGTGCGCACCCGCGACCGCGTGCTGGTGTATGACACGGGGCCGCGCTTCAGCGAGCGTTTCGATGCCGGCAGCGCCGTGGTCCTGCCATACTTGCGCCAGCAGGGTATCGGGCACATCGACATCCTGGTGCTGGGACATGGCGATTCGGATCACGTGGGCGGCGCTCAGGCCCTGTTCGACAATATCTCCATCGGGCGCGTGCTCAGCAGCGTGCCGGACGAGATCGGGCATGACGGCGTAGAGCCCTGCCGTGACGGCCAGCACTGGCGGTGGAACGGCATCGACTTCAGGATGATTCATCCGCTGCCGGAAGGCGTGGACAGAGGCAATAACGCCTCTTGCGTGCTGCGCGTCGGACCGCCGGGGAACCGCATCCTGCTTACCGGCGACATCGAGCGGCCCGCCGAGTCCGCCCTCGTCCGGCGCCTGGGGGCTGATCTGCGCGCGCGCTTTCTGATCGCGCCCCATCATGGCAGCCGCACTTCCTCGTCCCGCGCTTTTCTGAAAGCGGTGGCTCCCCGGTACGTCCTGATACCGGCCGGTTACCGCAACCGCTTCCGTCTCCCGGCGCCGGATGTGCTGCGGCGTTACGACGAGGCGGGCATCCGGCGCTTCGACACTGCCCGCCATGGAGCCATCAGCCTGCGCATTGGCGGGCGGGGCGCTTATTCCGGACCCCGGAGTTACCGCGAGGAAAGCCGGCGCTATTGGAGAAACGCACTGAACGGGGCTTTGTGACCGTTTGGCGCAAGCAGTTCCCGATGTGTCAAAAAGGCAGTATGATACCCAGCGGGTCAAGCAGAAGGACTACTCAATCGTGTATGAATTAATGACGGCAGGCGGCTGGTTGATGCTGCCGATCCTGCTCTGCTCCATCGTGTCGCTGGCCATCATTGCCGAGCGTTTCTGGTCGCTGCAGCGCAGCAAGATCTGTCCCAATGGCCTGGTGGGGCAGATCTGGAGATGGTCGCGGAACAACGAACTGGACGCGGGCCGCATTGCCAGCCTGCGCGGCAATTCGCCGCTGGGGCGCATCCTGGCGGCCGGACTGACCAATATTCATCATGACCGTGAGGTCATGAAGGAAAGCATCGAGGAAACCGGACGTCACGTGGCCGCCGAACTGGAGCGCTATCTCAACACCCTTGGAACCATAGCCTCCATAACGCCGCTGCTGGGGCTTCTGGGAACGGTGATCGGCATGATCAAGGTGTTCACGGCCATCACCACCGTGGGCGTGGGCAATCCCGGCGTGCTGGCGGGAGGGATTTCCGAGGCATTGCTCACCACCGCCGCGGGCCTCTCGGTAGCCATTCCCACGCTCATGTTCTACCGCTATTTCCGCGGCCGCGTGGATCAACTGGTGATCGACATGGAGCAGGAGTCCCTGAAGCTGGTGGCCGTCATCCACGGCGACCGCGAGATGGACAGCAGCGAGGCCAGGGAGCAGTGAGGTTCCGGCAGACCGCCCAGCAGGACCCGGACATCAACCTGACGCCGTTGATCGATGTGGTATTCCTGCTGCTGATATTTTTCATGGTGTCCACCACCTTTACCCGCGAGTCGGAAATCACCGTGGATCTGCCCGAGTCCACCGTGAGCCAGACGGAACGCGAGGATGAGCCGCTGGAGATCATCATCGATGCACAGGGGCGCTATTTCGTCAATCAAAAGCCCGTCATCAACAAGAAACTGGAGACGCTCATCGGCGCCCTGCGCAAGGAACTCGAGGCCAGCGGCGCAACCGCCCTCGTCATCAACGCCGATGCCCAGACGCCTCATCAATTCGTGATCACGGCCATGGATGCCGCGCGGCACCTGGGCATTGAAAAACTTTCCCTGGCCACCAGGGAGGTCGCTGAGTAAGGCAGACCCGCAAAACCACCGGAGGAGGAGCTGATGGACAGAAAACTGCTTGATATCCTTGCCTGCCCCATTTGCAAGGGTACGCTCGTCTACAAAAAAGACGCGCAGGAACTGATTTGCAAGCTGGACCGCCTGGCGTTCCCCATCCGTGACGGCATACCCGTCATGCTGACGGATGAGGCGCGCCGCCTCGATGCCGAAGAGGAAGTGGATTGAGGTTCTCCGTCATCATTCCCGCGCGCCACGCCTCCACGCGCCTGCCGGGCAAGCCGCTGGTGGAAATCGCGGGCAAGCCCATGGTGCGCCATGTCTACGAGCGGGCCAGGGAAAGCGGCGCCGAACGGGTATGTATCGCCACCGACGACGAGCGCATCGCCCGCGCCGCCTCCGCTTTTGGGGCGGAGGCCATCATGACCTCGCCCGGCCATCCCTCGGGCACCGACCGGCTGGCCGAGGCGGTCACCCGGCTGGGCCTGGATGACGATCACATCGTGGTCAATCTGCAGGGAGATGAACCCATGATGCCGCCCGCGCTCATCCAGCAGGTGGCGGAGGATCTCCACGCCCATTCCGGCGCGGCGGTCGCCACCCTGTGCGAGCGCATCACCACGGCCGCCGAATTGTTCGACCCCCATGTAGTGAAGGTGGTCATGGACGAGAGTGGCGGCGCCCTCTATTTCAGTCGCGCGGTCATTCCCTGGGACCGCGAGGCCTTTTCCGTCACCACGGAAGCACTGCCGGAGCAGGCCGAACACTACCGCCACATCGGCCTGTACGCCTATCGCGCCGGCTTCGTCAGGGAATATGTGCGGTGGCCCGCCTGCCCCCTGGAGCGCATGGAATCGCTGGAGCAGCTGCGGGTATTGTGGCGCGGCCACCGCATACACGTCTCGGTCGCCGCGCAACGTCCCGGCCCGGCCGTGGACACGGAGGAAGACCTGCGGCGCGCCGCGGAGGCCATGGCGAAGCAAGGATGGTAACCCGCATTGTTCACCGGGATGGCGGACCCTCACCCGATCCTTGAATTCACTTGTGAATCCAATTCCCAGCGCGATCCCCCAATCTGGTGAGAAGCGCGGCGCAGGCTGTTACTGAGCGTAGCCCGGGCTGCCGGACCTGGGCCTGATTTATCTCCTTGCGACGGTTGGACGGGCCACTCAGTCGCGCGCGTCCTCAAGGGGCGCGCCGTGGGTGTTGCCGGGCGCGAGGCCCATCAGGTCCAGCCCGACCGCCTCAAGGTCAGGCTCGCCATCGGGGAGGAAGGGGATGTGGAGGGACAGGGTCTGGGGAACGCGGCGATGGGCCTCGCCATGCTGGTCGGCCTGGATGGTCTTGTGATCCTCGCAGTCCTCCAGGACCAGCATGGATTCGTCCTCCAGCACTTCTATGATTTCGTAGCGGGTCCCGTGATAGCGGGCCTGCCTGCCAATGAGCTGGCGCAGCGACTGCGCCTGCTGTCTCGTCAACGATGGAGGTTGTGCCGTTGCCATGTTATACACTCGCCCTGTTGATTGTCTAACAATTAGATTACCCCAACTGGGGGAAAAAAAGAATCCCCACGCGGGGCCGGAATTGATCTGGACAGCCGCAAGGCGGTACAATCTCCTCGGAAACCCCCTGGAATCATGAGTAACGAATTGAAAAATAATGAAAAATTAAGTGTGCTCTTCGTGTGCATGGGCAATATCTGCCGCTCGCCCACCGCTCAGGGCGTGTTTGAGCACCTGGTCGAGCAGCATGCGCTGAGCGGCCGGCTGATCATCGACTCCGCGGGGACTCACGCCTATCATGTTGGCAACCCGCCGGACCCGCGCGCGCAGACCGCCGCCCTGCGCCGTGGCATTGATCTCAGCGGCCAGCGCGCGCGGCGGGTCACGCCGGAAGACTTTTTCAACTTTCATTTCATTCTGGCCATGGACCGCGACAATCTTGCGGATCTGCGGGAGATCGAGCCCGAGGGGCACGGCAGCCGCTTGTCGCTCTTTCTGGAGTACGCACCCGGCCTGGGATACAGTGAGGTGCCCGATCCCTATTATGGCGGCGACAGCGGCTTCGAACGGGTGCTGGATCTCATTCAGGCCGCGTCGGAAGGCCTGCTTTCCCGCCTTCGCAGGGATCATCCCGGGCTGGCCTGAAAACGGGGAAACACGGGAATGGATGAAAGCCCCTATCTCGCCAACCGGGAGCACCTGATCGAAAAATACGGCTACCTGCCCCTGCTGGGCTGCGAGGACCGGCGCTATCTGGAGCTGCTGTTGAGATTCAGCAAGCTGCGCAAGTACGACATGGGCGAGGTGATCACCCTGGAAGGGGAGTACGACAACTGGGTCTACATCCTGTTGTCCGGCGAGGTCAGCGTCAGCAAGGATGAACAGGAACTGGCCAGGATCGATACGCCGGGGGATGCCTTTGGCGAGCAGGTGCTCATCGACTACCGCCCGCGCTCCGCCACGGTGGAGGCCACCGCGGACACCATCTGCCTGGCTATCGACAGTTCGCGCATCAGTGAACTGGAGGAGGCGGACCGGGACAAGTTCAACACGGTCTTTTTCCGGCTGCTGGCGGAAACCCTCTCGACCAAGCTGCGCGCCGTGAATCAGCAATTGCTCATTTTGCAGCAGGCGCTGGAAGAGCGGGATTCCAAGGGCAAGACCTGAAAGCCGTTCCTCTGATTTTCCGGCCGGGCCACGGTGCCGTCGGGCCAGGCCGAGTTCAGCCAGGCACCCCTGGACCCGTCACCACAATACCTTCCACCGGCAAGCGCTTTTGAGATTGAGGAAAACGCGGCGTTCTGGTACCGTGTGTGCGATACAGTTTCCGCATTCCCGTTTCCACATGACCAAATACATCTTTATAACCGGCGGCGTGGTCTCTTCACTGGGCAAGGGCATCACCTCCGCGTCGCTGGGCGCTATACTAGAGGCGCGCGGCCTGAACGTCACTCTCATCAAACTCGATCCCTACATCAATCTGGATCCCGGCACCATGAGCCCATTCCAGCACGGCGAAGTCTTCGTCACCGACGATGGCGCCGAGACCGATCTCGACCTGGGGCACTACGAGCGTTTCGTGCGCACCACCATGGGCAAGCGCAACAACTTCACCACCGGGCGCATCTATGAGAACGTTATCGCCAAGGAGCGCCGCGGCGACTACCTGGGCGCCACGGTGCAGGTCATTCCCCACATCACGGACGAGATCAAGCGCAGCCTGATCGCGGGCGCGGACGGCGCGGATGTGGCCCTGGTGGAGATTGGCGGCACGGTGGGTGACATCGAATCCCTGCCGTTTCTGGAGGCCATCCGCCAGATGGGCATCGACCTGGGCCACGACAACACGCTGTATATTCATCTTACACTGCTGCCCTATATCGCTACGGCGGGGGAGATCAAGACCAAGCCCACCCAGCACTCGGTGAAGGAACTCCTGTCCATCGGGATCCAGCCGGACATCCTGCTGTGCCGGTCCGACCGGCCCCTGTCCCTGGACGAACGCCGCAAGATCGCCCTGTTCACCAACGTGGAGGAGAAGGCCGTCATTTCCGCCCTGGATGTGGACACCATTTACAAGATTCCCATCCTGCTTCATGAACAGGAACTGGACGATATCGTTACCCGCAAGCTGTGCCTGGAGGCGCCCGCCGCGGATCTTGGCGAGTGGCAGGAAATCATCGAGGCCATGGAGCGCGCCACGGGCGAGGTCGACGTGGCCATCGTGGGCAAGTACACCGGACTGGCCGACGCCTACAAGTCCATCAACGAGGCCCTCAACCATGCCGGTATCCATACGGCGACGCGGGTGACGATCCACTACATCGACTCGGTGGACATCGAGGACAAGGGTGTGTCCATACTGCGCGAGATGGACGCCATCCTGGTGCCGGGAGGGTTTGGCGAGCGCGGAATCGAAGGCAAGATCGAGGCGGTGCGCTATGCCCGCGAGAACGGCATTCCCTATCTGGGTATCTGCCTCGGCATGCAGGTGGCGGTGGTGGAATTCGCGCGCCACGTGGCCGGGCTGGCCGAGGCGCACAGCTCCGAGATCGATCCCAACACCCCGTATCCCGTCATCGCCCTGGTTACCGAATGGCAGGAGGCGGACGGGCACATCGAAAAACGCTCCCGCGAGTCCGACCTGGGCGGCACCATGCGCCTCGGCGCGCAGCCCTGCCGGCTCACTCCGGGCAGCCTGGCCGCCCATCTCTATGGCAAGGAGGTCATTTCCGAACGGCACCGGCACCGCTACGAGGTCAACAACCGTTTTATCGATCAACTGGTGGAAGCCGGACTGCGGGTATCGGGGCGCTCCATCGACGGCCAGTTGGTGGAGATGATCGAACTGCGGGAGCATCCCTGGTTCATCGCCGCGCAGTTTCATCCGGAATTCACTTCCACCCCGCGCGACGGCCATCCGCTTTTCGAGGGCTTCATCCAGGCGGCGCGCAAGCTGAACGAATCACATGATCAAAAGGTAGCAGGTATTTCATGAAACTCTGTGGCTTCGAGGCGGGGCTGGACCGGCCCCTGTTCCTCATCGCGGGACCCTGCGTGGTAGAGAGCGAACAACTCGCCTTCGACACCGCGGGCAGGCTGAAGGAAATCACTGCCACGCTGGGCATCCCCTTCATCTACAAGTCCTCTTTTGACAAGGCCAACCGCTCCTCCGCGAAGAGTTACCGTGGGCCGGGGCTGGAGGCGGGGTTGCGCATCCTTGAGGCCGTGCGCCAGCAGGTGGGCGTGCCCATCCTCACCGATGTGCACGAGGACACCCCACTGGGGGAGGTGGCCGACGTGGTGGATGTCCTGCAGACCCCGGCCTTCCTGTGCCGCCAGACCAATTTCATCCAGAACGTGGCGAGCCAGGGCCTTCCCGTCAACATCAAGAAAGGCCAGTTCCTCGCCCCCTGGGACATGAGGAACGTGGTGGCCAAGGCCAGGGATACGGGCAACGAGCAGATCATGGTGTGCGAGCGCGGCGTCTCCTTCGGCTACAACACCCTGATCTCCGACATGCGCTCCCTGGCGGTGATGCGCGAGACGGGCTGTCCCGTGGTCTATGACGCTACCCACTCCGTGCAGCAGCCCGGCGGCCTGGGTGAGGCATCGGGCGGACAACGGGAGTTCGTCCCGGTGCTGGCGCGGGCGGCCGTCGCCGCGGGCATCGCCGGCATTTTCATGGAAACCCATCCCGAGCCGGAGCGCGCCCTCAGCGATGGACCCAATTCCTGGCCCCTGGACCGCATCCAGGCGTTGCTGGAGACCCTCATGGCCATAGACTCGGGTGTCAAGGAGCGGGGCTTTATCGAGACGGAGTTGTGATTCTTTCACCACGAAGCACACGAAGCCCGCTCCCGCCTAAACGAGGAAAAGGCTAAGGCTACCGGGCCATTTGCTGGTGAAGCCGTCACTCATCCAGATTGATCGATCCGTAACCTTCGTGTTCTTCGTGCACTTCATGGTCATGCCTCGCAACAAACTTTTGCTTATCAGCGGGAAATGCGTAAACTGTGCGCCAACAGCAGCGCAGTGCCGCGCCCTGCCTGCGGTAATTTGCCAAGAATGATATGTAACTTACTGTAAAGGTAGATAATGTCGAAAATTATTGAGGTACATGGCCGCGAAATCATCGATTCCCGCGGCAACCCCACGGTGGAAGCGGATGTGATTCTTGAAACGGGTGCCAGCGGGCGCGCCGCCGTGCCCTCCGGGGCCTCCACGGGGGCCCGCGAGGCCGTGGAGCTGCGCGATGATGACGCCGGGCGCTTTGGCGGCAAGGGTGTCACCCGTGCCGTGGGCCATGTCAATACGGAGATCCGCGCGGCCCTTCTCGGCCAGGACATATCGGACCAGCAGGCCCTTGACCGCCTCATGATCGAACTGGACGGCACCCCCAACAAGGGCCGCCTGGGGGCCAACGCCATCCTCGCCGTGTCCCTGGCCTGCGCGCGCGCGGCGGCCCAGGAGCGGGGCGTGCCCCTCTACCGCCACCTGGGCGGGGAAGGGCCCTTCGTGCTGCCGGTGCCCATGATGAACGTGATCAACGGCGGCGCCCATGCCGAGAACAGCATCGACATGCAGGAATTCATGATCATGCCCCTGGGCGCGCCCTCCCTGGCGGAGGCCGTGCGCATGGGCGCCGAGGTCTTCCATACCCTCAAGAAGGTGCTGCTCAAGATGGGCCTCAACACGGCGGTGGGGGACGAGGGTGGCTTCGCTCCGGACCTGCCTTCCAACGAGGCCGCGGTGGAGGTGATTCTGGAAGCCATCACCCAGGCCGGTTACCGTCCAGGCGAGGACGTCTCCATCGCCCTCGATCCCGCCAGCTCGGAATTCTACCGCGACGGGCGCTATCACCTGGCCTCCGAGAACCGCCAGCTCACCTCGGAGGCGTTCATCGACTACCTGGCGGACTGGACCCGCAAGTATCCCATCGTCTCCATCGAGGACGGCATGGCCGAAGACGACTGGGAGGGCTGGATCGCCCTCACGGAGCGCATCGGCCAGCAGGTGCAACTGGTGGGCGACGACCTGTTCGTGACCAATACGGAGATCCTGCGCGAGGGCATCGAGCGCCACGCCGCCAACGCCATTCTCATCAAGGTTAACCAGATCGGCACCCTGACGGAATCCCTGGAGGCCATCGCCATGGCCAAGCAGGCCGATTACGCCGTGGTGATCTCCCATCGCTCCGGAGAGACGGAAGACAGCTTCATCGCCGATCTCGCCGTGGCCACCAACGCCGGGCAGATCAAGACGGGCTCCATGTCGCGCTCCGACCGCATCGCCAAGTACAACCAGTTGCTGCGCATCGAGGAAGCCCTGGGCGACAGGGCCACCTTCGCCGGCCGCAAGGCGCTGCCCGTCATGGACGGCTGACACCGCCGGTCCGCCATGAGGTGTGAGAAGACATGTCTGAAGCGGCCACCTCACCCTATCGGCATCCGGCCCGTGCCTCGCGTTTCACCCTTCACCACATGACAAAAGTGCTGCTGATTCTCCTTGCCGTGGTGCTGGTATTGTTGCAATACCGCTTCTGGTTCGGAGACGGCGGCCTGACCGAGTTGTGGCAACTGCAACGCACCATCGAGCAACAGCAGCAGGAGATCGCCGCTCTGAAGGAGCGCAACCAGGCCCTGGAGGCCGAGGTCGTCAACCTGCGCGAGGGGCTGGACGCCATCGAGGAACGGGCGCGCAGCGATCTCGGCATGATCAAGGATGACGAGACCTTCTACCAGGCCATCACCGGACCCCGGCAAGATGAGCAGTGACGCGGGCATATGAGCGGGTACTGGGCAGTGGTGCCCGCGGCGGGCAGCGGGACACGCATGAATGCCTCGCTTCCCAAGCAATATCTCCCCTTGCTGGGCAGGCCCCTCATCGAGTGTACTCTGGAGCGCCTCGCCAGCGTCCCTGAGATCACGGGTATCATGGTGGCCATTGCCGGGGACGATGTCCACTGGTCCGGTATTCGCCTGCCGGCCCATGTGGAGGTGCTCACGGTCTCCGGCGGCGCCGAACGCCATCTCTCCGTGCTCAATGCCCTGCGCGCCCTGCGGGGAAGGGTTCCTGACGACGACTGGGTGCTGGTGCACGACGCGGCCCGGCCCTGTGTGCATCCCGACGATATCCGCAAGCTGATTTCGTCGCTGCGCGATCATCCCGTGGGCGGCTTGCTGGGTATCCCGGTGGCCGATACCATGAAGCGCGTGGAGGCGGGCGGGGCCGTGACGGGGTCGGTGGACCGAGCCGGCCTGTGGCATGCCCTGACGCCGCAGATGTTCCGCCTGCGGGCGCTCATCGAGGCCATCGAGCGGGCCGGGGCGGGTCCATGCGCCATCACCGACGAGGCCAGCGCCGTGGAGTATACGGGGCTGCGTCCACTGATGGTCGCGGGGCGGCGGGACAATATCAAGGTCACCACCGCGGGAGACCTCAAGCTGGCGGAACAGTTTCTGCGCAGCCAGGAAGAGGAGGGGACATGATGAGGATCGGCCATGGATTCGATGTGCACCGTTTTACGGACGGCAGGCCGCTCATCCTGGGCGGCGTGGAAATCCCCCACCACCAGGGGCTGCTGGCCCACTCCGACGGCGATGTGCTCATTCACGCCCTGTGCGACGCCCTCCTGGGCGCGGCGGGCCTGGGCGATATCGGAAGCTATTTCCCCGACAGCGATCCCGAATTCGCCGGTGTGGACAGCCGCATTCTGCTGCGCCGCGTCGTGGCCCTGCTCAAGGAGCGGCAATACGCGATTTCCAATACCGATCTCACCTTGGTCGCCCAGGTCCCGCGCCTGGCGCCACACATCGATGCCATGAAGGCGTGTCTGGCCGGGGACATGGAAATCCCCGTGGCGCGCATCGGCATCAAGGCCACCACCACGGAGGGCCTGGGTTTCAGCGGAAGAAAAGAGGGCATCGCAGCCTACGCCGTCGTATTGCTGAATGAATAGGCGCCGCTTTCTCGGACTGTTGGCCCTGGCGGGTGCTTCCCTGGGCGGGTGCCGCTTCTATCCCGCGGAGGGCATGAGCAATCCCTGCCTGGCACAGGGGTTGCCCCCGCAACTGCGTGATCACGAACTGCTCCGCGAATGCTGGGAAGGCATCGATGCGCGCCAGTTCTGGGACTGTCATGTGCACCTGGCCGGTACCGGCGACAGCGATTCGGGCATCTGGGTCAATCCTGACATGCGTTCCCCGTGGCACCCCATCCAGTACACGCAGTTCCGCTACTATCTCGACGCGGCCTGCGTGGACGGGAATGACCTGGATTCACTGGGGGGCGTGGACGCGGCCTATGTCGAACGCCTGCGCCACCTGCACCGGGATTTTCCCCCGGAGGCACGCTTCATGCTGCTGGCCTTCGATTACTATCACGACGGGGAAGGCCGGAAGGACGCGCGGATGAGCGCCTTCCATGTCCCCAATTCTTACACGCAGCGTGTCGCGGCCGCCTACCCGGGGTTCGAATGGATCGCCTCCATCCATCCCTACCGTGAAGACAGCGTGGAGGCCCTGGCGTGGTGCGCGCGGCACGGCGCCAGGGCCGTGAAATGGCTGCCTGGCGCCATGGGCATCGATCCCGCCTCTCCCCGCTGCGACCGCTTCTACGAGGCGCTGGTACGCCATGATATTCCCCTGTTGTCGCACGCCGGCAAGGAATACGCCATCAACGTGGAGGGCGGGCAGGCACTCAACAATCCATTGCGGTTGCGGCGCCCGCTGGAGCATGGCGTGCGGGTGATCATTGCCCACTGCGCCTCACTGGGCGAGTATGCCGACATCGACCGGGGCGAAGACGGCCCGCAAGTGGACAGCCTGTCCCTGTTCCACCGCCTCGCCGCCGAGCGCCGCTATGAGGGCCTGCTGTATGGCGATCTGTCCGCGGTCACCCTGGTCAACCGCGAGCGTTCGATACTGGAACGCCTGTGGGGCAGGTCCGAATTCCATGGCCGGATGATCAATGGCTCTGATTATCCCCTGCCGGGCATCATGCCCCTCATTTCCACGCGAGGGTTCGTCCGCTGGGGTTTCCTTGCCAGGGAGGAGGCCGGTGTGCTGATGGAGGTGCGCCGCTATAATCCGCTGCTCTATGACTTCATGCTCAAGCGCCGCCTGTCGATCGGTGGCGTGCGTCTTCCTTCCGCCGTATTCCACTCGCGCCGGATCTTTCAACATGCATGATCTGGACTGGCCCCGTGCCTGGGGCGGTCCCTTGCCGCGGGGGGTCATGCGTGCCACGCCCGGCGATTTCCAGGTCCGTGAACAATTGAATTTCACCCCCGATCGGGCGGGCGTCCATGTCCTGGTGAAGATCCGCAAGCGGGGCGTCAATACGGAATGGGTGGCGCGGCGCCTGGCGGCACTGGCCGGCGTGAAACGCCATGCCATCGGCTATGCCGGACTCAAGGACCGCCACGCGGTCACCGAGCAGTGGTTCAGCGTCGATCTCTCAGGCAGGGAGGAGCCCGGCTGGCGGCGCCTGGAATGCGAAGAGATTACTGTCCTCGAGGTGACCCGCCACACCCGCAAGCTGCGCCAGGGGGCGGTCGCCGCCAATGCCTTTCAAGTCACCTTGCGCGGGGTGACGGGCGATACCGGCACCCTGGAGGCGCGCCTGCAATGTATCGCCGATGAGGGCGTCCCCAACTACTTTGGTGAACAGCGTTTCGGCAGGGACAACCTGGAGCGGGCGCGGGCCATGTTCCGTGGAGAAATCAAAGTGCGTGACCGCTTCAAGCGCGGCATCTATCTGTCCGCGGCGCGCGCCCTGCTGTTCAACCGCGTACTGGCGCGCCGGGTGGAGGCGGGCGCCTGGAACCGCATTCTGCCCGGCGATGCCTTGATACTGCACGGCAGCAACAGCTTTTTCGTATGCGAGGAAAAAGATGCGTTGCAGGAACGCCTGCAGATCGGAGACATTCATCCCAGCGGGCCCCTCTGGGGCCGCGGCGAACTGCCTTGTAAGGGCGATGCCGCGGCCCTTGAAAATACGGCGCTGGCCGGAGACGGGTTATGGCGCAAGGGACTGGAGGAGGCGGGCCTGAAACAACAGCGGCGCTCCCTGCGGGTTATTCCCCGGGAAATGACCTGGCACATGCCGTCTGCCCAGGTGCTGCGGATGCGTTTCATTCTTCCAGCGGGCAGCTATGCCACTGCCGTCTTGCGGGAGGTGGTGGCGGCTGGATCGGGCACGCTCTGAATGTGGCTTTACCCCGTCATTGCAAAAAATCGGGCGCCGGGATTGTGAAAGGACAAGATACAAGGCACAAGATACAAGGGAAATAGCCTTTCGTATCTTGTGCCTTCCCTGGATAAAACCTGGGGTGAGCCAACGCATGGGGCCGTCACATCCAGCAGGGCGCATGAAACAAGGTGTATCCTCGGTTGGTACTCGTAACTTTATGAAACCGCCGGGCTAACCTCTGATCAATTCATGAACCGGCGTCTGGCGGCTGAAATGTCCCGGCCATCGCGCGCAGCTTGTCGAAGTCCACAACCTCTATTCTGGCCCTGCGACGCCTGATGCAGCCCTGATCCTCCAGTTCCTTGAGCAGGCGGCTGACGACTTCCCGGGCTGTGCCGAGTTCGGTGGCGATCTCGTAATGGGTAGTGGCAATGGGATTCGCGCGGCGTCCTTGCCCGATGAGATAGTGGGCCAGACGCGCCCCCATGGGGGTGGTGATGACCGTCTCCAGCAGGCTGACCAGATCGCTCATGCCCTGTTCCACGGCGGCGTACATGTAGCGCTGGAATTGCGGGGAACCGGCGAGCGCCTTCTGGAAGGCGGCCTTGGGGATCAATACCGCGCGCACTTCGGTTTCCGTGATGGCATCGGCGTGGTAACACTTGCCGCTCATGAGGCATGAGGTGGTCAGTTCACAGATGTGACCCGGCCGCAGGTGGTAGAGGGCGATCTCCTGGCCGCTGCCGGAGATCTTTTCCACCTTGACCGTGCCGGAGAGAATCAGGATGAAGTGCTCGCAGGGCTCGCCGTCCTGATAGAGGGTGGTATGAGACGGGTATGTCACTACCCGCGCCGTGGCCAGGGCCTCACGCCATGCGGGCTCTTCGATGGCCGCCAATACCGGGAAGGCGGCGAGCCACCCGGGTTGAGAAACGTTGCGGTCCTGGGGCATGTATCCAATCTCCGCGAATGCCCTGCTGCCCGGCAGGGGGTTGGCTCCCGATACCGGCGCGCTCCAGCGCGCCATTTCCAGCCTGGTCAGCCGTTCATGCCTTGCTGCGCCTGATCAGCGACACGCGGTCTTCGTAGGCGCGGCGGGCGATGTGCACATCTTCGAGAAAGTAGGGCAGTTCTTCCAGGGTCAGGGCCTGCGGGCCGTCCACCAGGGCCTTGCTGGGCACGGGATGAAAATCCACCAGAATCATGTTGGCGCCCGCGATGACGCCCTGGGCGATGACGTGCATGATATCCAGTATGCCGTCGGGGTCGGCGTCGCGCGAGCCCACCGAGTGGGAGGGATCGATGCATACCGGCATGCGGGTAAGGCGCTTGATGAGCGGTACATGGGCGAAATCCA
>Ga0256830_1001177_pt1 | contig 18824 bp, 18 predicted proteins | sample 128326metaG_FD_190537 | JGI IMG/M metagenome (GOLD analysis project Ga0256830, IMG submission 190537) | Hydrothermal vent microbial communities from Lau Basin, Pacific Ocean - 128-326 | ecosystem: Environmental > Aquatic > Marine > Hydrothermal vents | place: Pacific Ocean: Lau Basin | collected... | reverse complement strand
GCCCCAAGTGCCATGCGGAATACGTCTACGGGGTGCGCTACTGCCTCGACTGCCAAGAGGCGGTCGTGGACGCCCTTCCCGAGGAGGTCAAGACGGCCAACGTGAAATTTGTAACGGCCTTCCAAGCCCGCCACGTCATGGAGGCCCATCTCATCCAAGGGATCTTGGAGGCCGAGGGGATCCCCTGTCTTTTGGTGGGCGCCCGCGAGCAGATCTACCCCCAGCTGCCCGTCTTCATCCAGGTCCCCGAGGACCGCTTGGAGGAGGCCCAGCGGCTTATCGAGGAGGTGCGGGAGTCCCCACCCGATCCCGAAGATCTCCAAGACGAGCCCATCTTCTAGGCAGCGCGTAGGCAGCGCGTCGGACCTGCCCCACTTTCCCTTTCTCGCAGCGCAGGACGCAGCGTTTGCAGAAGCGTCAGCGCTTAGCGCTGCTCGAGGGGCACGTACGCCCGGCGGTCGGGGCCCGTGTATTGGGCCCGGGGGCGCATCAGCACGTTGTCTTGATATTGCTCCAAGACGTGGGCCGTCCAGCCCGCCACCCGCGAGACGGCGAAGATGGGGGTAAAGAGGTCGTGCGGGATGCCGAGCATGTCGTAGACCACCGCGGAGTAGAAGTCGACGTTGGGGTAGATCCCCTTCTCGCCCAGGAGCTCGGTGCCCACCTTCTCGACCTCGCGGGCAATTTGATAGAGGGGGCTCTCGCCCCGCACCTCGGCGAGCTTCCCGATGAGCGCTTCCAGCGCGTAGGCCCGGGGATCCTTCGTCTTGTAGACGCGGTGGCCCATCCCCCAGATCCGCTCACCCCGCTCGAGCATCCCCTCGACGTGCTCGCGGACCCGCTCCACCGAGCCGATCGCCTTGAGCATCTCCAGAACCCGGATGTTCGCCCCCCCGTGGAGGGGTCCCTTGAGGGTCCCCACGGCGCTGGTGATCGCGCTGTAAATGTCTGAAAGCGTCGAGGCGGTCACCCGGGCCGAGAAGGTCGAGGCGTTAAACCCGTGGTCGGCGTGCAAAATCAAGCAGACGTCGAAGGCCCGCGCGCTCAGCTCGTCGGGGACCTCGCCCGAGAGCATGTACAGGAAGTTGCCCGCGTGGGAGAGATCCTCGCGGGGAGGGATCGGGTCTTGTCCCTCCCGCAGGCGGTGGAAGGCGGCCAAAATCGTGGGAAAGCGGGCGATCAGCCGTGCGCTCTTGCGGCGGTTGGCCTCCTCGGAGTCGTCCTGGACCTCGGGGTCGAAGTGGGCCAGCGCGGAGACCGCCGTGCGCAGGACGTCCATGGGGTTGCTCTCCCGGGGCAGCTCCTTTAGAACGCCTAGGGCACCCCCGGGAAGGGCCCGCTCCGCCCGCAGCTCATGGGAGAAGCGCTCCAGCTGCTCGCGGGTGGGCAGCTCGCCGTAGTGGAGCAAGTACGCCGTCTCCTCGAACGTGGAGTGTTCCGCCAGCTCCTGGATGTCGTAGCCGCGGTAGCGCAACACGCCCCGCTCCCCGTCGATGAAGCAGATCTTCGACTCGGCGGCCACGACGTTCTTCAGGCCGGGACGGTGGATCAGCTCCTCGGTCATAGGCATCGCTCCTTCGTGGCTTTTCGGATCGGCAAGTCCTTAAAGGCATTGTAGATCAGGGCAATCCCCGCGTCAACGGCGCGGTGTGAATCAGCCGCCCGGAAGCCGCGGCATCCAGAGGCCCTTCTCCTTGGCGACTTGGATGGCTTCCTCGTAGCCCGCGTCCGCGTGGCGCACCACGCCCAGCCCCGGATCGGCCTTGAGCACCCGCTCGATGCGCTTGTCGGCTTGTCTTGAGCCGTCGCAGACGACCACCATCCCGGCGTGGATCGACTTCCCGATCCCCACCCCGCCGCCGTGGTGGACGCTCACCCACGTCGCCCCCGAGACGGCGTTCAACAACGCGTTGAGGATGGGCCAATCGGCGATGGCGTCGGAGCCGTCCCGCATCCCCTCCGTCTCCCGATAGGGCGAGGCCACCGAGCCCGCATCAAGATGATCCCGCCCGATGACGATGGGGGCCGAGACCTCCCCTCGGCGGACCAGCTCGTTAAAGAGCAGGCCCGCTTGGTCGCGTTCCCCGTAGCCCAGCCAGCAGATCCGGGCCGGAAGCCCCTGAAACTTCACCTTCTGCTGGGCCAGGGTGATCCAGCGCCGGAGCGACTCGTCCTCGGGGAAGAGTTTCAAAATCGCCTCGTCCGTCCTGTAGAGGTCTTGGGGGTCGCCCGAGAGGGCCACCCAGCGGAACGGCCCCTTCCCCCGGCAGAACATCGGGCGGATGTACGCCACCACGAACCCCGGGAACGCCTCCGTCGCGCCCTTGAGGCCGCCCTTCTCGGCTTGGGCCCTTATGCTGTTGCCATAGTCGAAGACGACGGCCCCCTGCTGCTTCATGGCGATCATGGCCTCGACGTGCCGGACCATCGACTCGTACGACTTCTGGATGTACGTCTCGGGGTCCTCCCGACGCAGCTTCAGCGCTTCCTCATACGACATGCCGCCCGGCACGTAGCCATTGAGTTCGTCGTGGGCGGACGTCTGGTCCGTGACCGCGTCGGGGATCAGGCCCCTTCTCACCAGCTCGGGGTAGACGTCCGAAGCGTTTCCCAACAAGCCCACGGAGATGGGCTTCTTCTGGCGCTTGTGCTCCTCGATGAGTTGGAGGGCCTCGTCGAGGTCGTCCGTCCAGGTGTCGAGCTGCTGCAATCGCAAGCGTCTCTGAATTTTCTCGGGGTTGACCTCGACGATGAGGCCGACGCCCTCGTTCATGGTGATGGCCAGGGGCTGTGCCCCGCCCATCTCCCCCAGGCCCGCCGTGAGCACAAAGCGTCCCTTGAGCGAGCCGCCGAAGTGCTGCCTTGCGCACTCGGCCAGCGTCTCGTAGGTGCCCTGCAAAATGCCCTGGGTGCCGATGTAGATCCAGCTTCCGGCGGTCATCTGGCCGTACATCGTGAGCCCCAGCTGCTCCAGATCCCGGAACTTCTCCCACGTGGCCCACTCGGGGACGAGCATGGCGTTGGAGATCAGCACGCGGGGCGCGTCCTCGTGGGTCTTGAAGACGGCCACGGGCTTGCCCGATTGAATTAAGAGGGTGTCGTCCACGTCCATCTTCTGGAGCGTTTGGACGATCGCGTGGAAGTCCTCCCAGGTGCGGGCGGCCTTGCCCGTGCCCCCATACACGATCAAGTTGGCGGGGTCCCCGGCGACCTCGGGGTCGAGGTTGTTCATGAGCATCCGCATCGGGGCCTCTAGCAACCAGCTCTTGCAGGAGATCTGGGTTCCCCTTGGGGCTGGCATCTCCTGAGCTTGTGCGCTTGCGACTTGTTCCATAGGCATCCCCTCGATTCTCCCTTTCGTTCAGGGGCATTCTAGGCGGTCGGCCCCGGCGACTTCAACCTTCAACTTGACGCACGCTGGCTCTCTTCGCCCTTATGATGTAAGATCATAGTTGGGTGATGTAACCATGCCGGGGACGATGCATCGAACGCAGGTCCTGCTTACACAAGAACAGCTGAGGAAGCTGCGGGCGGAGGCGAAGCGGCGGAGGGTTTCCCTGGCCCAACTCGTTCGCGAGGCCGTGGATGCGTATCTAAAGCAGCGGGAGCGGGAGGAACTCCGCCGACGGGCTCTGAGCGTGGTGGGGCGTTTCTCCTCCGGGCAAAGCGGGATCTCCCGGGATCACGATCGCGAGTTGGAGCGGATCTATGCCGAATCCAACGAGGGCTCCGACCGCTGAGATCCCCGAGGTCGTCTTCGTGGACACGTCCGCCCTGTACGCCTTGCTGGACTGCGACGACGCCCATCATCCACAAGCGAAGGGCATCTGGGCGCAGCTCCTGGAGGCGGAAGCGCCGCTGCTTACCCACAGCTACGTCCTGGTGGAGACGTTCGCGCTGGTTCAGCGACGGCTGGGATTGGAGGCCGTCCGGGCTCTTCACGACGACCTCATCCCCGTCTTGGAGGTCGTCTGGGTGGAGGAGGATCTCCACGGGGAGGCCGTGGAGGCTCTTCTGGCTTATGGAAGCAGGGCGATCAGCTTAGTCGATTGGGTGAGCTTTTTGCTCATGAGACGGCGGGGCATTCGGAGGGCCTTCGCCTTTGATGAGGACTTCGAGCAGCAGGGTTTCGAGTTGCTTAGTCTTTGAGAACGACTTCTTAACTTTACTTTGCTCTCCGGGCTTGGGCTTAGAGTCCTCCAATCCTTAGGGATGGGCCCGAATGCTGAGCAGATAACACACACCCTCTCGGATCTGGAAGTAAAACCGCCAGCCACCGTCCACCCGAGCCTGCCAAATCCTCCTCTGCTGATCGTAAATCTTGGCGCGCAACGACGGATGACGGACGTCCTGGAGCAGAAGCCGAAGTTGCTTGTCAAACTGGCGCTGTCGTTGTGGGGGTGCCTTACGGTATTGGCGCAGGAACTTTTGCGTGAATACGACGGTCACAGCTTAGCTCGTCTTAGGGCGCGGAGGGCTTCATCCGCATCGGAGAACGGGCCGATTACCCGCCCCTTCTCGATGTCCTCCAGCGCTTCCGCGAGGTCCTTCTCCAGAGGGCTCTTGGGGGTAAGGACGATCACGCCATTGTGGACGGTGACCTCAACGTACTCGCCTTCCTTGAGTCCTAACTGATGGAAGATTGCCTTGGGGATGGTCACCCGGCGATCTGCACCGATCTTCACGATGGGCATGGGGTCTCTCCTCTTGAAGGAGTTTACTCCGCGCTCTATGGCAAGACAACCTTCGCTTAGGCTTGCAAGCTCAAGAGCGCTAAAACTTCACCGCCGCCACTCGTTGAGCTTATAGACCGCGATCCCGAACGCCACCGCCACGTTGAGCGACTCCTTTACCCCGTACATCGGGATGTGCATGATCACGTCGGCCCGCTTCAGAAGCCCCGGCGAGAGCCCCTCCACCTCGTTCCCCAAAAGCAGCGCGGCGGGGAACCGGGGGCGCACCTCCCGGTAGTCCACGCTCCCCTCGACGCGGTTCTCCAGCGCGATGACTTGAACGCCCTGGGCCCGGAGGCGATCCAAGACGCACCACGTCTGGTAGTGATGTTCCCACGGGACGGCGCGCTCGGCCCCCAGCGCGACCTTCGAGATCTCGGGCCGCGGCGGGTGGCCCGTGTACCCGCACAAATAGAGCTTGGTCACCCCGGCCCCGTCGGCCGTTCGGAATATAGAGCCCACGTTGTGCAGGCTGCGGATGTTGTGGCAGACCACGTACAGCTCATCACGGAACATGGCGTCGTGCCCGTTTCGCGTCTATTTTGCAGCTTGACGTGAAGCGGCGCTATCATGGGGCGTCATGATCGAGCTGGACGGCCACCATCTGTCCCTGTCGGACGCCGAGCGCGTCGTCTTTGGAAACGAGCCCGTCTCCCTCTCCCCGAAAGCCCTGACGGCCGTGGAAGCCTCCGCCCGCTTGGTGGAGGGGATCGTCGCCGAGGGGCAAAGGGTGTACGGGATCAACACGGGCTTCGGCAAGCTCTCTACCGCGGTCATCCCCCCGGAGAAGCTGGAGGAGCTGCAGCTTAACTTGCTGAGGAGCCACGCCGCCGGGGTGGGCGAGCCCCTCCCCCCGGAAGCGGCCCGTGCCGCTTTGCTCTTTCGCCTAAACGCCCTCCTGCGGGGCCACTCGGGCGTGCGGCCTATAATTGTGGAGCGCCTGCAGAAGCTGCTCAACGCGGGCGTCGTGCCCGTGATCCCGTCGCAGGGCTCCGTGGGCTCCAGCGGCGATCTCGCCCCCCTGGCCCACCTGGCGCTGCTCCTCGTCGGGGAGGGCGAGGCCCTCCTCCAAGGCGAACGGCTCTCCGGGGCCGAGGCGCTCGCCAGGCTGGGCCTGGAGCCCCTGAAGCTCGCCCCCAAGGAGGGGCTGGCCCTCATCAACGGGACCCAAGTCTCGCTGGGGCTCGGGTTCTGCGCCTTCGTTCAGGCGGAAAATCTCTGGGAGCACGCGCTGCTCGTGACGGCCTGGGCCTACGAGGCCGCCGGGGCCCACACCGCCCCGCTGGACCCCCGGCTGGGCGAGGTCCACCCCCACCCCGGCCAGCGGCTCGCCGCCGAGCGCCTCCGGGCCCTGCTGGAGGGCAGTCGGCTTGTGGACCGCAACCCCGACGTCCAAGACCCCTACAGCCTGCGGTGCGCCCCCCAGGTGCTCGGGGCCGTCCGGGAGGGCCTGCAATTCGTCGAGAAAACGCTGGAGGTAGAGGTGAACTCGGCCACGGACAACCCCCTCCTCTTCCCCGACTCAAGGGAGGCCCTCTCGGGCGGGGAGTTCCACGGCGAGACCCTCGCGCTCGCCCTCGAGGTGCTGGGGCTCGTGACGGCCCAGCTCGGCGGGTTTTTAGAACGCCAGATCGCGTATCTGCTGGAGCATCCGGACCTCCCGCCGTTCCTGGTGCGGGAGGGGGGGCTCCATTCGGGGCTCATGATCGCCCAGTACACCGCGGCCTCCCTCGTGGCCGAAAACAAAGTACTGGCCCATCCCGCCGTGGTGGACTCCCTCCCCACCTCGGGGGGCAAGGAGGACTACAACAGCCTGGCGAGCGTCGCGGCCTGGAAGGTCCACCGCATCGCGCAGAACGTCGAGAAGATCGCGGCGATCGCGCTCCTCGTTGCGGGCCAGGCCCTGAGCTTCTCCGATGCGGGGAGGATGGCCCCCACAACCCGAAGGGCCTACGCGCGCTTTCGGGAGGACATTCCGCCTTGGGTTCGCGACCGATTCCTGCACGATGATATCGAGAAGGCCCTCAACCTCGTGCGCAACCGGGAGTTGATCTCGCTATGAGCTTTAAGTCCGGCTTTGTCGGCGTCCTGGGGCAGACGAACGTGGGCAAGTCCACGTTCATCAATGCCATCCTGGGCAAGAAGGTCCTGATCGTCTCGGAGAAGCGCCAATCCACCCGCAACCGCATCCGCTGCATCTACAACGACCCCGAGGCCCAGATCGTCTTCGTGGACACCCCGGGGCTCCACAAGCCCGTGGACAAGCTGAGTCGTCTGCTGCTGAAACAAGCCTTCGGCGCTCTGGAAGGTCTCGATCTCGTGCTGTACATGATCGAGCCCTGGGTGGAGATCCAAGAGTACGACGCGAAGATCTTCGAGCACCTGAAGAAGCTTTCGATGCCCAAGTTCCTGCTGATCAACAAGATCGACAAGGCCAAGGGCGATCAGGTCCCCAAGACGATCGAGACGTACGCCCAGACGGGCCTCTTTGCCGAGATCATCCCTATCTCGTGCCTGCAGGGGATCAACCTGGGCAAGACGATCCAGCTCATCAAGCAGTACCTCCCCGAGGGGCCGAAGTACTTCCCCGACGAGGTCACCGTCGACCGGCCGGAGGAGTTCGTGCTGGCCGAGATCATCCGCGAGAAGATCTACCACTTAACCCGCCAAGAGGTGCCCTATTCCGTCTACGTGGAGGTCACCCAGATCCGGGAGCGGGAGGACAAGCCCCTGGTGGAAGTGTACGCGACGATCTACGTGGCGAAGCCCTCGCAGAAGGGCATTTTAATCGGCCAGGGGGGGCAGAGGATCAAGGAGATCGGGCGGCTGGCCCGGCTCGACATGGAGCAGCTCCTGGGCACCCAAGTCTACTTGGATCTCCAAGTGAAGGTGCGCGAGCGCTGGAACGAGAGCGAAGCGCAGATCGCCCGCGTGCTCGGACCCGAATGAACGGGATGGCGGTTGACACCCCTCCTTTGTGCGTGTACCATGAACCCACCGAGAATTCCAGGGAAACCCTTGAACGTGGCTCGGACCTACGAAAAGAAGTTTCAGACGCTCCTGGAGGGGCTGAGGGCGCTGAACGAGCCGCTCGGCCTGGAGGACCTCCTGCGGCGGCTCGTTCGCCTGGGAAAGTCCCTCTTTGGCTGCGATCGGTGCGCCGTGTACCTCTTTGACGAGGGGGGGAGGCTCTCGGCCCCGGTCTCGGTGGGCCTCTCCCGGGAGTACGTGGGGGCGGTGGCGGACCACTCCCCCTGGCCCCCCGACATCCCGGAGAAACCGGAGCCGCTCCTCATCCCGGACGCGCCCTCGGACCCCGAGCTCGCCCCCCTGCGGGAGGCGATCGAGCGGGAGGGGGTGCGCTCCATCCTCTTCGTGCCCCTGTTCCACGGGCGGCTCTTGGGAAAGCTGGCCCTCTACTACGACCGCCCCCACCGCACGTGGACGCCCGAGGAGCTGCGGATGGCCCAAGCCCTGGCGGACCAGGCGGTCCTGGCCGTGGTGCGGGCCCAGGAGCGGGGGCAGCTGGAGCGGCACAACCGCGCCCTCCGCCGGCTGCAGGAGCTGACCACCCGCTGGTTCCGGCCGGGCCGGGAGCGCGGCGGGCTGATCCGCCAGGCCCTCCAGGTGGCCGTCGAGCTGGTCGACGCCGACGCCGGCGGGCTCTACCTCTACGACGCGCACGGGGACGACCTCGTCTTCGAGGAGACCCTGGGGTTGCCGGAGGAAATGCGGGGAGCGCGGCTGAGCGCGGCGGAGGGCGGCTTGGCCTGGGAGGTCTTTCGGAGAGGGGAGCCGCAGTTCATCAACGACTATCCCCGCTGGCCGGGGCGGTCGGAGCGGTGGGCCGCGCGGGGCCTGCGGGCGGTGTTGGGGGTCCCCCTACAGCGCGAGGGCCGGCGGAGCGGGGTGCTGGTCGTGGGCCGGTTCCGCCCCCGCCGCAGCGGCTTCTCCGCCGCGGAGAGCGCCCTCCTGCAGCTCCTGGCCAACCAGCTGGCCGCGGCCCTGGAGTGGAGGAGGCTCTGGGAGGTCCAGCGCCGCGGGGTGGAGATCGGGGCCTCCCTTTTGCGGGCCACGACCCTCCCCGAGGTCCTAAAGCCCATTGTGCGGGCCCTCATCGAGCAGTCGCCGTTTCGGGTGGCCGGGGTCCTCGTCTTCGACCGCCCCCGGCCCCTGGACGACCCGGAGCCGCCGGACGTGGCCGGGGTCTACATCGAGGGGCTGCCGCCCGATCAGGAACGGACGCTCCGCGCCATGGCCGAACAGCGACGGCTCCTGCCCAACCGCTCCCTCGTCGAGCGCGGCCGGCGGATCGGCTCGGCCTACTACGTCACGCCCCGGGACTTGCCCGAGATCACCGAGGTCGGGGTCCCCGTCCTCCGCCGGGAGGAGGACGGGGACCCAAGGGGGCGCCCGCCCGCCCGGGAGCGGGACGAGGCGGCCCGCTGGGGGGAGCACGACACGCTCGTCTACTTCCTGGAGGTCGAGGGCCGGGTGCTGGGGCGGGTGACCCTGGCCGACCCCGACCACGGCCAGGTCCCCACCCCCGAGGAGCTGGAACCCCTGGAGGCCCTGGTGCAGCTGGCCGCCTGGGCGGTCCAGAAGGCCCACTACCAGGAGCGCCTCCAGGCGCTCTACCGGGTGAGCCACCGCCTGGCGGAGTTCCCCTCCCTGGAGGCCCTCTACCGGGGGGTGCTCCCCCTGGTCCGGGAGGTCTTTGACTACGAGTACGGAGCGCTGCTCTTGGCCCGCGACGGGGAGCTGGAGCTGATCGCCCAAACCGGGGAGGTCCGATGCCCCTATCGCGTGGGGGATACCCTCCCCGTCGGGAAGGGGGTGACGGGGTGGGTGGCCCGGGAGCGGCGGCCCGCCCTGGTGAACGACGTCTCCCAAGACCCGCGCTATATCCGGGGCACGGAGCCGATGGGCTCGGAGCTGGCCGTCCCCATTCAGCTGGGCGAGCGGCTCCTGGGAGTCCTCAACCTCGAGGACCGCCAGAAGGGGGCCTACACCCCCGACGACCTGAGCCTGCTCCAGGCGCTGGCCGATCAAGTGGCCCTGGCCCTGAGCGGGCTGGAGCGGCAGGAAGCCCTGCGCCGCTCGCGGGATCGCCTGCGAGCCGTCTACCGCTTGGGCGAGCAGCTCACCCGCCTTACCACCATCGACGCGCTCCTGGAGGAGGCGGCGCGCATCCTCCAGGAGGTCTTCCGCTACGAGCACGTCGCCATTTATCTCAAGGAGGGGGACGAGCTCGTCTCGCGGCGCGGGGCCTTCTCCTCCACGTTTGCCGATCAGGAGGAGCTGCTCGATCGCTTCCGGCGTCTGCAGCTGGATCAGGGGATCTGCGGGCGGGTGGCGCGCGAGGGGCGCACGATCCTCGTCCCCGACGTCCGCCGGCACCCTGACTATTTGATGGGGCACCCGGACATCCGCTCGGAGTTGGCCGTCCCCATCGTCGAGGGGGGGGAGGTCCTGGGGTTGATCAACATCGAAAGCGCGCAGGTGGGGGCCTTTGACCACGAGGACGTGGAGATCATGGAGGCCCTGGCCCGCCAGCTGGGGGTGGCCCTGCGGGAGCTGCGCCATCGCGAGAGGCTGCAACAGCTCAACGAGTTCCTGCGCGAGCTGAACGAGACGCGGGACTTCGAGCAGCTCCTCCACCGCGTGCTGAAGCGGGCCATCGCGATGCTTCACCCCCGGGCGAACGCCGGCAGCGTCCTCCTCTACGACGAGGAGAACGGTGTCTACCGCTTCTGGATGGCAATCGGCCGCCCCATGGAGAAGCTGCGGCAGATCGAGTATCGCGAGGAGGAACTGCTGCAACTCCTTGCGAGCGACCGCCCGACGATTCTTACACGTTCTCAGCAGATGGAAAGCCCTGTCACCCTTAAGATTCGCGAGAAGTTGGGGATGCCGCCCCCCGGCTCGACGATCGTGCTCCCCCTCCCCGACCCGGAGACGGGCCGCGTGCTCGCCTTCTTCAACGTCAACAACCTCGAGGAGGAGGGGGCCCTCACCGAGGAGGACGCCCAACGCCTCTGGGAGCTGCGCGAGGAGATCACCGCCGCGGTGCTGCGGGCCCGCGACCGGGAACGGTTGAAGCAGATGGCCCTCCACGACGCGCTCACCGGCGTGTACAACCGCCACTACCTCACGGAGTACCTCGCCACCGAACGGGAGCGCGCCCGCCGCCAGGGGTATCCCATCTCGTTCGTCATGATTGATTTGAATGAATTCTATGCTATTAACGACCGCTTCGGCCATGCCACCGGGGATCGCATCCTCCAAGAGGTGGCCGCGATCCTGAAGGAGAGCGTCCGCTCCCAGGACGTGATCGTCCGCTACGGCGGGGACGAGTTCCTGGTGGTGATGGCCGGGACCGCGGAGGCGGAGGCCGAGGCGGCCATGGAGCGCCTGCTGCAGAAGTTCCACGCTTGGGACCCCGGATTGGGGGACCACAAGATCTCCATCAGCTTCGGGGTGGCCGCCTGGCACCCCGACTCCGAGGAGAGCCTCGAGAGCGTCCTGGAGCGGGCCGATGAGTTCCTGTACCATAAGCGACGGGAGCGGGCCCAGGAGCGCCTCCGGAGAAAGCGGGCGATCATCGCATCCGCCCGCTCCGTCGAGGACCTCGCCACCGGGACCTGAGCCGACGACAACGGCAACGACGGACAGCCATGGGGATGGGGATCGGGATCCAGATCCGGCCGCTGCACACTCTGGAGGAGCTGCACGCCTGCGAGGAGCTGCAGAAGCGCATCTGGGGCTTCTCGGACGTGGGTGTCGTCCCCCACCACCTGCTGCTGACGGCCCAGAAGAGCGGCGGGGTCCTGCTGGGGGCCTTCGACGGCGGTGGAGACGGGAACGGGGATGGGGATGGGGACGAGCTAATCGGCTTCGTCTTCGGGTTCTTGGGCTACGACCCCGATCACCGCTGCTGGAAGCACTGCTCGCTCATGTGCGGGGTCCTCGCCGAGCGGCGCTATCGCGGGGTGGGATACGAGCTGAAGCTCGCCCAGAGAGAGCGGGTGCTCGCCCAGGGGCTCCCCCTCATCACCTGGACCTTCGACCCGCTCCAGGCCGCCAACGCCCGGTTCAACTTCGGGAAGCTGGGCGTAATTGCCCGAAGCTATGAAGAAAATTTGTACGGGGACATGCGCGACGAGCTCAACCGCGGGCTCCCCACGGATCGCCTCACGGTCGAGTGGTGGATTTCTTCGCCCAGGGTGCGGGCCCGGATCGAGCGGCCCGCTTCGGCCCCGCCGCCCCACGCCCCCGTGGTGAACCGAACGGAGCGCCGAGGCGCCCTCCTCCAAAACGCGGAGGTCCGCTTGGACCTCGAGGACGAGCGGCTGCTCGTGGAGATCCCCACGGACCTCAACGCGCTAAAAGCACGAGACCCGGAGGCGGCGCTGCGCTGGCGGCTCGAGACGCGCGAGATCTTCCGGCGCTATCTGGCCCGGGGGTACCTCGTAAGCGAGTTCTTCGTCGCCGGAGCCGGGGACGGGGCCGGAGAAAAGCGGCGGGGGTTTTATTTGTTGGAGAGAGAGTTGCCTGAGGTCCTTCTCGAGCGACGGGATCTCGGTCAACGGATGGGTAACGGATAAGCGGATGGGCTTCGCGCAGACGGCATCCGTTCATCCGTTTGCCTATCCGCTGACCGATACCTGAGTCGGGTACAATGCCTTGTCACGAAGATGACCCTAAAGATTGAGCAAGTCGAGCTACGGGTCGTGGAGCTGCCCTTGGTGGAGCCGTTCGAGACGAGCTTCGGGCGCGAGGAAGTCCGCCCCTGTATCCTCCTCCAAGTTCGGGGAGACGGGCTTTCCGGCTGGGGCGAGTGCGTCGCCGGGGCCGGACCCTGGTACGCCTACGAGACGATCGAGACGGCTTGGCACATTTTGAAGGATTTCCTCCTCCCGCTCACCCTGGGAAAGGCGCTCGAGCACCCCACAGAGATCGCCCGGGGGTGGAGGCGGGTGCGGGGCCACCCCATGGCCAAGGCCGGTCTCGAGTCCGCCCTGTGGGATCTCTGGGCCCGCTCTCGGGGGATCTCCCTTCGGGAGGCCCTCGGGGGGGTCAAGGACCGGGTGGAGAGCGGCATCAGCCTGGGGATTCAGCCCTCCCTCGACGAGCTCTTTAAGCGCGTGGAGGACGCTCTCGAACAGGGCTATCGTCGCGTGAAGCTCAAGATCAAGCCGGGCTGGGACCTCAAGGTCCTAGAGGCCGTCCGGGAGCGCTTCGGGGAGATCCCCCTGATGGCCGACGCGAACGCCGCTTATACGCTCAACGACCTGCCCACCCTCAAAGCCCTGGACGGGTTCGGGTTGATGATGCTGGAGCAGCCCTTCCGCTACGACGACCTGGTGGACCATGCGGAGCTGCAACGACAGCTTCAGACGCCCGTCTGCCTCGACGAGAGCGTAAAATCCCCGGACGACGCCCGCCAGGCCCTGAAGCTGGGGAGCTGCAGGATCCTCAACATCAAGCCGGGGCGGGTGGGCGGGCCCTCCGCCGCCCGGGAGATCCACGACCTCTGCGTTCAGAGGGGGGTCCCCGTGTGGTGCGGCGGGATGCTGGAGACGGGGATCGGGCGGGCCCACAACGTCGCCTTGGCCTCGCTGTCCGGGTTTACCCTGCCCAATGACCTCTCGGCCAGCCGACGGTACTACCCCCAAGACCTCGTCGAGCCGCCCTTCGAGCTGAACCCGGACGGGACCCTGAGCGTCCCCTCCGGGCCGGGATTGGGAGTAGAAGTTGTAGAGGAGCGCGTGGAGCGGGCCACGGTTCGCCGCGAGGTCTTCCCATGAGCCGCCTCAAGAAGGCCGTCGGGTACGTGATCCGCACCCAGGACTACGGGGAGACGAGCAAGATCCTCAAGGTGCTCACCCGAGAGGCGGGGGTGATCTCGCTCATCGCCAAGGGGGCCCGCCGCCCCACGAGCCCCTTCGGCGCGGCCTTGGAGCCCCTCACCTTGAGCGAGTTCGTCTACTACGACCGCGCGGGCCTGAAAACCCTGAGCCAGGCGAGCCTGCTGCGGGCGCATCCTGAGCTGCAGCGGGATTACGATCGCCTCACGGCGGCGCTGCGCTGCGCCCGGTTCGTCCACCGGCTCTTGGAGGAGGACCACACGGAGGAGCGGGCCTTCGAGCTGTTTGGGGAGCTCCTGGAAGCGCTGAGCACCGAGGAGGACGTGCGGCTGTACGAGCTGGCGTTCCCCTGGAAGCTGCTGGCGCGTCTGGGAGTGGCCCCGCAGCTGGAGCGCTGCGCCGTCTGCGGCCGGGAGCTTCCCGCGGCCGCGGCATCCGGGGGGCGGGGACCGGCATTTTCCCAAGACAAGGGCGGTCTGCTCTGCGGGGGGTGCCGCTCCCCCTCCGCTCCGGGGTCCGCGGGCGGAGGGGAGGGGGCGCGGGAGATCCCGCTCTCGCCGGGGGCGGCCCGCGGACTGGCCATGCTCCTTAAGCTTCCCTTTCCCAAGCTCAAACGGCTGAAGCTCTCCCCGGAGGAAATCGCGCTGGGCGAGCGCCTGCTGAGGGAGTTCGTGGCCCACCACCTGCGGCCGGTGGCGGACGCGGGAGGGGGAGGAAAGGCTACCGCTCGAGGACCCCGCCGACGCGCATGAGCAGGACAGCGATCCCCACGGCAATCAGGAAGTAGATGAGGCCCTCCAGGATCGGGGGCATCGCGGCCTCCGTTGCATGCGTTACATGCCCTCCAAGTAGCTTCCCAACCGAACGAGCAGGACCATGATCCCGATGGCGATCAGCAAGTTGCCCAAAGACGTGAGCAGCTGCGTGATGTCTTGAGGCATCCGCCTCACCTCCCCAAGGGGCCACTTCGATTGCGGAATTATAGTCCGGCCCCTCCGGGGAGTTCAAACCGCAACCCGAAAACCGAAAGCTGAAAACTGAAAACTGAAAACGGCAACCCCCGGCGGCCGTACACGCACCCGAGGCGGCCGCGGCCGTTTGTGACCGCCGGGGGGAATGGGCTATCATGGAGCGCCATGAGCGCCGACTTCAGGGAAGGACGCCGGGTGGTCATCACGGGGGTAGGGGCGATCACCCCCATCGGCCGCGGGCGCGAGGGGTTCTGGCAGGCCCTCAAGGAGGGCCGCTCCGGAACCCAGCGCGTCGACGATCTGGTGGACTTAGAGGGCATCGAGTCCAAGCTGGGAGCCCCGGTTCGGGACTTCGATCCCTTGGAGTACATGGACAAGCGGCGGGCCCGGAAGCTGGGCCGCTCCACCCAGCTGGCGATCGCCGCCGCCCGCCTGGCCCTGGAAGACGCGGGGCTCTCCCTCGAGGACGAGGACAGAGACCGCATCGGGGTCCTGATCGGGACGGGGATCGGCAACATCGAGGTGCTCATCCAGAACCACCTGACGTTCTTGGAGAAGGGCCCACGCCGGGTGAGTCCCTTCTTCGTGCCCATGTTCATGCCCAACGCCGTGGCGGGGGAGATCTCGCTCGAGTGGGGCCTGCGCGGGCCGGACTACGGGATCGTCTCCGCGTGTGCCAGCTCGAACCACGCTCTGGGGATGGCCGCGGACCTCATCCGCTGGGGCTACGCGGACGTGATGATCGCGGGCGGCTCGGAGTCGGTGATGCTGCCCCTGACCTACGCGGGCTTCGACCAGGCCCGCGCCCTCTCGCGGCGCAACGACGAGCCCGAGCGGGCCTCCCGTCCCTTCGACGCGGAGCGCGACGGCTTCGTCATCGGCGAGGGGGCGGGCATCATGATCTTAGAGAGCCTTGAGCACGCGATGCGGCGGGATGCCCGGGTCTACGCGGAGCTGGCGGGCCACGGGATGAGCGCGGATGCCCACCACATCACCGCCCCCGACCCCGAGGGGCGCGGGGCCCAAAAGGCCATGGAGAACGCGCTCGAGAACGCGGGCGTCTCCCGGGAGGAGGTGGGCTACATCAACGCCCACGGCACGGCCACCGACCTGGGGGACGTGGCCGAGACGAAGGCCATCAAGGCCGTCTTCGGGGAGCGGGCCTATCGGATCCCCGTAAGCTCCACCAAGTCCCAGATCGGGCACCTGATGGGCGGGGCCGGGGCGGTGGAAGCGATCGCGGCCCTGATGGCTCTCGTGGAGGGGGTGCTTCCGCCGACGATCAACTACGAGCACCCGGACCCCGAGTGTGATTTAGATTACGTTCCCAACGAGGCGCGGCCCGCTCAGGTGGACGTGGTGCTGTCGAACTCCTTCGGGTTCGGCGGGCACAACTCCACGGTGGTGCTGCGGCGCATTTAGGTCTGGGAAACCACGCGCACGAGGATCGAAAGCCCGTAACGATCCTCGATTTGGCGCTTGAGATCCAAAGCCTCCTCTTGGGCCCGCTTCCGCTCCTCCTCCGAGATGTGGGGAAGCTGCACCTCTAAGTGGAGGGCTTCGCCCTCGATCGTGTCGCAGGGGACGATCTGAGCCTGAGGGAACTTTTTTTGTAGGGCTAAGACCATGTCAGCTGTTGCTCGGGCAATCTCGCTCGGCGTCAACACCTTAGTGAGACCGGCCACCGGCATCCTCCTTGCACGTTCAGATGGAAAGACCGGTATGCTGCGCAACCAGCTTAAGGACTTCCGCTAGAGTGTTCAACCCTTCTTGGGCCTCCCCTTTGCCTAAAGTCCGAGCTTCGTAATCGACTTGCACTCTGTACAAGTAGAGTCGATCGAGGCGCTTCCGCAGGCCGGAGAGGTCTTGAGGGGCTGCAGGCGGCGTCTGCCACCGTCCGCGGCAGAACTCGTTGATCAACCCGCCGTGCCGCCAAAGGCCCGCAGGAGGATCTCCGACGGCGACCCACATCGCTTGATAGCAAGCGTAGTAACTTAGGGTGACGCTGTCCCCATAGTAGCCGCGATCACAGCAAAGCCGGGCGGCATCCCCTCTTTGCCTCGCTCGATTTCACCGCCGGAGGCGCTCGGCTGGGTCCATCTTCTTGTCAAAGCACAAACACCGCCGCCGCGATCACGGTGGTAAACCCTCCGGGCTCGACCACCGCCGACTGGGCTACGCTCAGGGTGCGCATTTTCTCGCGATGGGCTTCGTCGTTGGGAACCCCCAGCGCGGAGGCGAGCATCGCCACCGCCAGATCTTCGGCGTACTCGGAAGCCTCCTCCGCGCTCTCCCCGAACGCGTCGTGCTCGGCCAAATACCCGTAGCCCTCCGGGTCCAGGGGCCGGGCACAGCCCATCGCCGCGGCCACCCGTCGGCCGGGCTCCTCGCTGCTGTTCCGGGCCATCACGCAGAAGACGATCTGCCCCGGTCGCAGCTCCTTGAGCCCTTCCTCCGGGGGGACGATCTCGCACCCCGGCGGCAGGATGCTCGATACGGGTACCAAGTTAAAGCGCTCGATGCCCGCATCCCGAAGAGCCAGCTCGAAGGAGTGGAGTTCATCCCGATGGCGTCCGACGCCCTTTACGAAAAAGACCTTGCGGGGGATTAGCTGCATCGCTCACCTCGATCGTTCCTTCTTGTTCGTTGAGTTTGTCGGCGCCTGCCCCTGGAAGGCCGCCCAGTACCCGATGAGCTTGTAGACCAAGCGGGCCGCGGTGAAGTCCGGGGCAACCATTCCCTCGATGGGGCAGAGCTCCACCACGTCGCAGCCCACGACCTCATAGCGCACAAACGCCTCCCGCAACACGGCGAGCAGCTGATACCAGCCGAGCCCTCCGGGCTCCGGGGTCCCGACCGCGGGCATCACCCCCGGGTCGAGGACGTCCAGGTCGACCGAGATGTACACGGGGCCCCGCAAACGCTCGAGGGCCCCAAGGGCCCCTTTGAAGTCGCGATGCAGCTCGTGGGCGTAGACCGTCGTGAGGGCCTCCTGCTGGCGTATGAGCTCTGCGTCCTCGCGGGTCAGGCTGCGGATCCCCAGCTGGACGAGGGAGCAGCCCAACTCCAGAATCCTCCGGGCCACGCAGGCGTGGCTGAAGCGCGAGCCCTGGTACTCCTTCCGAAGATCGGAGTGGGCGTCGAGCTGCAGCACGGAGAGCGGGCCGTAGCGCTCCGCGAGGGCGCGGACGGCCCCGACGGTGATCGAGTGGTCCCCTCCGAGCACGATGGGGAATTTTTCGCTTTGGAGGACAAGGGAGACGGCTTGTTCCACCCGGCGGGTCATCGCCTCGGGGTCGATCACCGCGTCCAGGGGGGGCAGGGTGGCGATCCCCACCCGATAGGGCTCCGCCTGAAGCTCCTCGTCGTAGAGCTCGAGCTGGGGGGAAGCCTCCAAGATCGCCGAGGGCCCGCGGCGCGCTCCCGGGCGATACGACGCCGTCCCGTCGTAGGGGACGGGCACCAACGCCACCTGGGCCCGCTCCCAGCTCGAGTACTCGGCCGGGAGGGCCGCAAACGTCGGGGGCAGGCTAAGCCCTTCCTGAAGCAATCTTTCGTGGATGCTCATGGCGATTCTCCGACGGGGGGCGAATTATAGCGCCTGAGGCGCGGTTCTCAACCTCAACTCAACCTCAACCCCACTGCTCGCCCTAGGAGCCAAGATGGCCGGTTACTCGACCGGCCCGTGCCCCGCAAGAAGCCAACAGCGGACCTCGTGGCCCGTGCCCTTGCCCGGGAGCAGGGGCGGCATCTCCGTGCAGCGCTCGAACGCCTTGGGACAGCGCTCCCGGAACCGACAACCCTGGGGAAGATCCACGGGGTCCGGGGGCGCGCCCGGGATGAACGAGGGCAGCTTCGTCGAGCGCAGCCGGGGAATGCTCTCCAACAGCCCCTGGGTGTAGGGGTGCTCCGGCTCCAGGAGCACCTGCTCGGCCGTCCCGAGCTCTACGATCTGGCCCGCGTAGGCGATAGCCATGTAATCGCACAAGTCGCTCGCCAGCGCGATGTCGTGGGTGATGAACACGTACGAGAGCCCCAGCTCCCGCTTTAAGCGCTTAAGAAGGTTCATGATCTGGGCTTGGATGCTCACGTCCAGGGCCGAGGTGGGCTCGTCCAGGATGACCACCCGGGGGTTCATCACCAGGGCGGCGGCCAGCACCACCCGCTGCTTCATCCCCCCGGAGAGCTCGTGGGGGTAGCGATCCGCCACGTCCTTGGCAAGGCCCACTAATTCTAAGAGCTCCTCCACC